>JGI12712J15308_10000119_pt1 | contig 21878 bp, 26 predicted proteins | sample JacPin_JW_Ref_O2_FD_15308 | JGI IMG/M metagenome (IMG submission 15308) | reverse complement strand
AGTTGGCAGTTAAGCAGGCAAGAAGATATTCACAGCATTTACTCAGGCGTAAGTAATCCCAGCATATAGAATCAAAGTTGAAAGCGCTGAGCGCCGGGCTACTCGTTTTAACTTTGACTGGGATTTTACCTATTTTTCGCCTACCTATTTCTTCGGCATGTAAGCAGAAGTATCCTGCGTCATTTTGATTTCCCATTCGTCTTTGTTCACAGAAGGAAGAAGTATTTTGTTTTTCTTTCTGCTACCAGTGAGAACAGTTCCAGCATCTATTGGCGTGCACTGGCCAATGTGTTTACGTTGCATCAAGACAATGCTGACGTTCGGATTCGCTTCATCCCTTACGGTGAGGACGCAATACTTTCCCATGTACCATGCAGATGCATTGTTGGTATTGTCCACTTTGTACTGCTGTTGATCTTGTGCTAAGCTCATCCCACAAGCTAGCAGGACAACGGCGATTGGTAGTTTAGTTTTCATGATTGTTCACCGACATTCCTCTTGGAGGTCCGAGAGGTAATTGCTATCTGCTTTCACACCCTGTATATAGAGTACGTCCTGAACAAGTCGACGCAGTAAGTCGTCTTCCATTGTCTTATTTAGTTGCCGGCGCTGCTCACACAGCACAGGCAATAAGCTTGGAGGTTTTTTCAAGTGAAGATATTCTTGATACGCCCCTGTTAGCTGCCCTGATTTAAAGCCCAGCAACAATGCGGCGTGTTCCTTGTCGCTTTGTGTTTGAGCAGGCAAACCTGCAACTACTAGCAGGACAACGGCGATTGTCAGTTTCATGATTTTCCTCCAGGCAGGCATGATTTTATACTCGATTGATACTCAACCATCAATCTCAATTAGGACGCTCGCATTTCGACAGCAACCTGGGTTGCTGGGTCGGTTCCTTTGGTTCTATGCGCCGCCCACCCTTATGAACCTTCCCCCAGAACTCAGCAATGTACGGCTTCCCTGTGTTCGGGTCACTTTCCATTCGGCAATAAATCTGAAGCTGAGGCGTATCGTATTTCGGTTTAGCTTTCATTGAGGTCTGTCTCCTTTGCTCTGGTGCATCTGAAAAATGGAATAATCTGAGTGTGCAAATATGAACCTTTCGACTGGCTGTAAAAGAACCCCAACCAGACGACTGGCGGTACTGGGTCGTAATAATACAACCTCATCCCATCGTTGAACCGCACGAATATCCTTGCCCTGGATGGGTTGTACCCGATGCTGCGGACATTGGTGCTTTCCACCGGAATCATCTCAGTTTGAGGCCTTCTCAAAGTGGCTGGCATTGTTTTCAACCCTTTTCCTTTCTACGCTTTTGGTGGTATCGGATGAGCGCTTTACTGATTGCCGCCTTGTGTTGTTTTGTGAATGGACTTCTTGTGGTGGCACGGACTTTGTGCATCGGGGTGGTAATCCTCTTGCGCTGATGTTCTGAGCGCATCAGCCATGTCAGCTTGGTCGCGAACGCATGCTCCCATCTTTCCTTTTTAGATTTCCTCTGCCACGCCTTGCGTACCCCTTCACTCATCAACTGCTTAAGCCGTGCCGTGTATTGGCCGCGCCACATCCGGCCACCACTCTGTTGGTTATACCCATGCTTAGGATCTGTAGCTTTGTAAATGGCAATCCAGAATTGTTCTAGTAAGTCTAACTCTTGCTGGCAGGTAGCGAAGCAGATGATCTTTCGGCTAAAGCTGGCAGCGCCATACTTGTTGATGGCACCTGTGAGGTGATTGTTTACATGAACGTTGTCTAGCTTCTTGTTCCACCTTTTCGAGAGACTGTACCCTCTATGCTGCCCGACATAGACCTTGCTATTCACCTTGTTCGTTAGTAAGTAGACAATCATTGGTGCACATAAGCTACCCACTATTATTTTATTTGGAGGGTACTGGTAAGTCCAAGCATTGAAATATTCTTATGCTGGTTGTAAGTGCACCAAAAGAATGCTTGACTTATTCCCAGGTTGGCATTTATGTGTACCAACTATATGCGGGGACTGGATACATTAGCTGACTCACTGCTTAAGTTCGACCCTTACTTGACCGCCGGTGACATTGCCTTCCTGATGGGTAAACACGCGAACACAATTCTGCTAGCAATGCAGAAGGGTGAGATTCCTGTTAGTACTGGGCCGGGTGAGCGCCCGCGGGTAAAGCTTTCAACCTTGATGGAGTGGGGTAAGGTGAACAAAGGCCAATTCCAACCACCCCCAAGCATCGTTCCTCCCACGGTTCCAACAGCAACAAAGTGCAATTGCAAATGTCAACATTGCGCGAAATGCGAGGGCTGCTGACATGAATAGCTGCTCACTCTGCAACCCGCACATGTTGAAAAAGCGAGACGAAGCTTACAGCCTTCTGGGACAAGGTTGTTCGCTGGCAGATGTCGCTAGAAAAATCGACGTGGATTACCACGTGCTTAGACGCTGCTGGACGACGCATGATATGGACCCTGTTCGTAATGTACGCAGACAACTTGAGAAAGCACAGAAACGATTATCGAGAGCGGAATGGCATCACCAAAGAATGAATCCGCCTAACGTGCAATCGTCACGTGAATTGAACTCGGCACTCGCGTCTGTAGCTCAACTAGAAGAGCTAGCAAAACAGGCTGCTACCGATGCACCCGTGACGGTAGACCGTGGCGGATTTTCTGAGCAGGAAAGTTCCAGGTTTACGGCCTACCTCGACTCGGTCGTGGAAGAGGTCGCCGCACGACCAACCGCCAGTGGTACTGCTCGCTTCGTGGCAATGGGTGCAATGTTCAATGACCGACCAGACGGCGGACTGATCGCTGAGCTTGTTTGGAAGCTGCTGCACAACAAGGCGCTGCTTGACGCCTGTATGGCCCTAAGCCAAGCGCCGCAAGAAATTCATCCCCGAGCCCCACTCGGAGAAAGGCTTGCAAATTGAGCGAACAAATGGAGCGCGAATATCTGCCATCGCGTCCGGTACCTGAGGACGAAGAGGAAGCAATTCTGATACGCGAGATGTCTGACCCGACTCGTTTCATAAATATGTCGCCCGCCGAAGTGGCCGAAAAGAGTGCGCGACTGCAATACCTGCAAAGCCGACGCGCCACAAGGACTCGTGTTCCAACTGTGGACGAATTGGATTACGCAAGATCGATGCAAGCACCACCTGTACAAGGGCAAAGAGATCCTCACGCCGAGGAATTGAAGACCAAGTTTGAAAGGATGTATCGCCATGGATAGTTACGAATTTGAAGCCTTATTCGGTTCGCTAGCGAAAGCCGACGCACCAGCCGCAGAACTTCCTGATCCGGTTGGCATCAACTGGGAGATCGCCAAGAAGTCCGTAGATTCAGGGAAGAACGTTACGAAAGTCCTCAGAGAATATTTCGGCAGGGATTGCGCTGGCGACCTGAGCGACTTTAAAAGTCCGATAGACAAGGCAGTCCGAAAGTTGAACGCGATGGGATTTGACGACACCCTCCAGAAGCGTGCTAAGGGCAATGTCCTGGTCAAGTTCGCCGATGGACGCGAAATCATGAATCCGACGTACAACAAAGCAGACGATAGCTGGCGTAAAGATAACGTTCTGTACCGCGGCGAAGTAGTCGAGATCGAAATGCAGGAAATAGCATGATCGAAGAAATCAGATTAATACAACTACTTAACCAGATGGTTGAGTTCCAAGAACATGAAAGGGATGCTATTGCCCGTTCCTGTATTTATGAATCCTTAACGGAAGAGCAACGCCTGCAATGGCCTGGACGTGATTGGATATGGAAAAAGGATGTGAACTGAATGCCAGCACTGGATGAACTGCTTGAGTACGTCCGCTGTCCGAAATGCATGTCGACGGCTATTCAGTTTGTACAGGGCTGCCTGCGCTGTCAATCCTGTTGTGAACAGAGCACTACTCTGAGTGGCGGCATCCGTGGCAATGCTGTGAATGGAATGATTCCAGAAGGCTGGCAGAAGGAACTTGCGATGCCAGTTGTTCATAGAAAGCAAGGGGCACCGGAAGACCGATCAGGATTAAGCGGAACACAAATATTCCATCTTAAGAAAAGAGGTCAATTGTGACTTTACCAGCATCGCCGAACAATCAGTGGGGTGGATATTACACGAATAATACGCCAGTTAATACTGGGTACTTGGGTACACTACCAAATCAGCCAGCAACAGGAACGATCACGGTTCCGCAAGATCCTATTGGATACATCCCAACCTTTACTGTCAATACGGTTGTGAATGGCACAGCCAACACCCCTGTCACGACTGACAACAGTCCAGCAACGTTTAACTACAACAATACGATTACCAGTACTCGTGAAATGATTGATATCACACTCAATGTTTACGCGCCCCAGCAAGGAACGCCGTGGCTCACGAATGCTACCGTCGTATCGAATCAGCCGACGAACTTTAGCTTACGCAACTGCGTCAATTTGGGGAATTAAGTTTCCGGGAAATACCGCGGTGACTCGGCATCGTTAAGGGGCAGATTGGTCCCGGGATAAAAAGACTCTTGCCAATCTGCTCCATCCGAGATTTAAGTTTTGCTAAATCAGGACCAGATTAAGCGATCTGGAGACCGCATTCTAGATAGGAAGTTTTAGCAAATCCGGCAAGTCTCACGAAGGGCTTGCCGTTTAAAGTTTAGGCGCTGCCAGATTTGTTTGTGACCAGGCTGGATGGAGCTACTCAGGCTGGATCGTGCGCCTAAAAAGCTGGATGAACTGAGTAGCAAGGGCCAGACTTGCCTGACGCGCAAGGAACAAAAGAACGTCAGTTGGCTGTGGTCATTTATTTAACTCCTAGGATTGGGGCGTAGTTCATACCTATGGGCCACGCCTCAATTTGCTGAGCATTGCGACCGCGCAGCCGAGGAGTAAAATGCTGGCAGTATCGTCCAGTATCAGGTCAATAAATCTGCGAGCCGCCTAACTCGGCGGGATCTGTAGAGTACCGCCAGGCGACGCGACGGAAGCCTGCACTGGCTGAACGTTCTCAGACGGAAGGTGCTGTATACCGTCAACAGGTGCAGGGCTAGGTGCGTAGGATGCTGTGTAAGGCGTCCTCAAGTAGTCATGGCACGTTATATCTATTCTGAACTGCAGTGATTCCACTTGCGCCGTTCTATTTCCAGGAACAGTGAATAACAACCTGCCTCCCCGATGCTCCCCGCGCTCTACCCGTCTTGATAGCGTCCTTGCGGGCAATAAATCATTATTCGTAAACGTTATGCTCTCGCTTCCAACCGTTAGCACGTATTCACCATGAAGATAAAACCCTGTCATTGGCTCCGAAGATGCTCCAATGTTATAAGTTGCTGACCAATGAGTTGCTACAGAAGGCTCTCCCTGATTAACGATTTCGCCCACAACAAAGAACGCCGTTGCGTCTCTCTCTCGATTGTATTGCCAAATCATCGCACCAAGATTGAACAAGAACCTCGGGCGTCGATCAGCCAATTGAGCTTCCGCTACCATTCGGAGGCGATGTTCCTCGTTCCAACTCAGAAAAGCTGCGACCAAAAACAGTATCAGAGCCGCTACGATACTCGCACCGACAACCCAATGATTGCTTTTCTCTTGCCAAGCGGCGTAGACGCCCAGTCCCGTGAATACCGCGCAACTCATAAGCGCCCACCAATATTTCCAGAGAGCGTTTAAGTATAGCAACAGAGACATGGCGAGAATCCTACCCTTTTGCGACTGGGCTGGGCAAGTATATATTCTTGCGAGCTGCCCAGCTAATCTGCCTCCGCCGGTGCGTTCTGAATTGCCGTGACAGGGCTATTGCATATCGTTGTATTGTGCGCATCTTCCAAATGCATTGACAGATCGGTCATACTCAAGACAAAACGTGGTGGTAAGGAACTTGGGTTTGTCCGTGAGGGTGTAAGGTTTCCCGTTGCTCCCAATCAGTCCCCTTGTGTCTGAGTAGAACAAAATACCGCACACATAAAGATATTTTGTCCCGTTCATGATTTCGTCGTAACTCTTGTAGATGCTACCTCCATAATCCGGATGTTGAGGCGTGTCTTGCTCTATGAGTTTGAGTACGGCATGCGGGGCGAGGGCTCCCAAACCTTTATGTTGTGGTGGAACATTATCACAGCCATCAATTTCGACAGGGCTGACGAAAGCTGTGTTTCCGAGGTTAATGATCTTGATCGCTGGAGTCTTGCCAGAATTTTCAAATACGACTTGCATCCGGAATCCATCCTTGTCCCAGTGAATAATGGGAGCTTCGTAGACTCCAATCCACGGTCTTTGGTCCAATACGTAGGCTTTAATACTCTCATCCAAAGCTTCCTGAGCATGTCGACTAGCTTCGTTTATAGCTCGCTCGGAAGAATCAGCAGACCGTTTAGCTTGTCGAGCGAGTTCATTAGTGGCTGTGGCTTGCGTGAGCGCGCGGTCAGCTATATCTTTCGTGCTTTCGGTTTGGTCTTTCGCTTGGGCAGCAAGTTCGTGAGTATCCGTGGCCTGTTTTGTGAGCTGTGCGAGTTGCTGACGAATCAACCAGATCATTTGGTCCGTTTGAGTGCTGGTCCCTTCCATTTGCTTGAGTTGGCCAGCCATGACGCCAAGTTGTTTACGTTCGTAGCAGGCATACGAGGTAGTCGATATGGCAATGACAGCAGTAAAACCAACCATAATCTTGTTCCAGCCTGCGGTTTTTCTCCAAGACTGTTTGTATCTCTCCCACCGGCCTACGTGTCTGCGATCTTGTCCGGTATCTTTTGGATCCGTGTTGTTGTTTTCCATTTCGCTCTCGATTGGGCCGGAAGCACCAGAAGCGCTTTTGAACGCGGCATGATATCACTTTTCACAGCAACCGTTACTTCCAGTTCCACCGTCGCAGGACCTTCCACGCGGCGACCAGACTTTGGATCGCTTTCGCGCTGGGCTTCCGTTCGACTGAGCAGTCTCGGTGCGCCGTCCGATAGAAGTCGATGACACCCGGAGGACTCAATTTCGACAGATTGTTGCGGAGTTCTGTCAATTCCGAATCGGTCAACGGTGCGTCTTGGCTCCGGCGGTCGGGCATCGGAAGCAACTTAGCATATTCGCTTTGTCTTCGCCACTGATTTGTCTCGTCGCCGTAGCCTGTTCTCTTGCCATATCAAGTGATTTGGTACCCAGCCCGGCCCGAAGAGGCGAAGGGACAGGGTGCTATTTTTGGTACTGTTACAGTTTGAAATTCACAGCCTCGCATTAAGCTCGCCGTCTATGGCATGATGGGAGCCATGAGAAGCAGGTGGTTTCTGGCGCTCGCAGTTGTGGCGGTTGTGGCCTTTCTTCTTGCCAGATTCGAGTTCTCCATATCCATTCCCCGCTGGCTGTCCAAATGACCATCGGCAAAGGCAAGCGTCCACGCGACACGAATCAACTCGCCAAGTTCATCGTTGACGTTACAACGGGGCAAGTTCCGGCCCCAGACCCATTCGCTGGTAAAAATCAGTCGGCAGTTAACTTTGGCTCTCAAGGCGGAAAGAAGGGCGGAAAGGCGAGAGCCGACAAGCTTTCGCCCGCGCAACGGAAGGCTATCGCCAAGAAAGCCGCTGCAACCAGATGGCACAAATCATAGACCTGTGCCTGAATCATTGAATGGCAGAAGCAGGTTTTGCCCGTATCGCGGCGCAATTCGGTCCAGCTTCCCAATAAAGTCATCGTAAGTCTCGCTAAGTTTCATGGTCGCTACCACAGCGCCCATGATGGTTCAGCATGGGTTAAACCTGCGCTCAGTGAAAGAAAGCAGTAACCGTGAAATGATTTGAAAACTTGAAAGCCAGCCTTAATCGGCTGGCTTTTTCTTGCGGTCCAGCACGGCGGTAACTTGGCTGCTCGGCGCGGCTCTCGTATCGTGGCAGCAGAGGGATCACGTCGGCTCAAATGAAAACTCTTGCTTTCTTTCTGGTTGTTTTTGCGGCAATCTTTGCTGGAGCACAGAAGACGAATTCCTGCCATTGCGCTTGCGTGAACGGAGAAGTAAAACCGCTTTGCTCATCGTCGCTGGACGTTCCGCCGATTTGCGCCCCGAGAGTTTGCCCAATCGTACCTCCCTCGGTCAAACCGATTACGGCTCCGCGCGTTCCTCCCGTGGGAGATTCTAAGTGCAAATCGAAGCAGGTTTATAACGATGTCACGAAGAAGTACGAGTGGAAATCGATCTGCCAGTGAGCACCCCGCTGGAGAAGTGACCGACGTAACCTTCCGTGCTCGTCTCTGCTCTCATATTCTTGATTGCGGAGGACTATGGCGGAAGCTTCACAAAGAACACGAACCACGGTTACCACGCGGGTAGATAGCCCCGTGCCGAAACGACGGACTAACAAGAAGAAAAAGAAAGCGGGAATCAGCACCGCTGTGGCAATCATAATCATTCTGGTCGTAGGCTGGCTTGTCGTAAACCATAATCAGCAGACCGTTGCGAAACCCGTAGCGGTTCGGTCAGGACGCTGAATGAAAAATATTCTTGCGATACTCATCTTTATCGTTGGTGCGATATCGGCCGTGGGGCAAGATGGCACGGTAGTTGTCTTTCGCCGTAGCGCATTCACCGGCGGAGCACTAAAGCCGTCCATTTACGTTGATGGTAGCCAGGAAACGCGATTAAAGAACGGGCGCTACATTTCATTGCAGCTCCCCGCCGGCAAACACAACTTGTCTTCGAGCATGGAAAAAGCAGTTCCATTACAAGTAGAGGTCAAGGCGAACGAGACCGTGTACGTAGAGATGATTATCGTGATTCGACAGGGCGGCCAAATCATTCCAGTAGGGGTGGATGACGCCAAGAATGCTATAGCTCGGCTGAAAACACAAGAGAGCAATTAAAGTGGCGCAGTAAACTTTCATTCTTTGGATCAATGCCTTCGTTCTTGAAAATGGTGTTTAGAGTCAGCACGGCTTGAACGTACCTCGCTGGAGATTGTACCTATTCGCGAAACACTATGGCTCTTTTGACCTTCGTTCTTTGGCTTCCAGTGTGAACACTGTTTTTCCATGGGACATCACCGCACGGACATCGCCCTTCTTGTAGAGGGCGTAGAACACAAGCCCTCCCGTCACCAGTAAGACGGCGATAACCAGCAGTGCCAGATTGCTCGGCAAGATGGATAGAACAGAAAGTGTATTCACTTTTTCTGTTCCCCGCCGCTAATCCGGCGAACAACGGGCTTTGCGGGTACGGTTGGCTCTCCGCCGATGTAGCGAGCAGCGCCCGTTGCAGGTATGTTCGCGTCCCCGCCAATATGGCGAAAAGCGCGAATCAAAGGCTCCGCTGGCTCTGGCTCTGACTTATAGCCGCGGGCAATGATCCGCTTTACGGGCTCCTCAGCGGCCTTTGAAAGAACAGTTGCCACTTCTTTCACATCGGCAAGGCTCTTGCTGATCTCGTCCGCTACTTTGGTTCCCTCCATACTTAGCTGTTCCAGCAGCACCGGGATTTTTGCAATTGCGGAAAGTCGCAACCAACGTGGGGCGTCATTGAAGAGCCATCGCTCGACGTCGGCTTCGTCTTCACAGCCGTTGACGCCCGCTACGGTCCGCAGAGCGATCCCCCATTTGCCCGAGATTTTCTGATAACCCAATTCCTCGGTCCAGAAGCTTACATCGTCCTGGTTGCCGCGAATGAGGACCCAGACTTCGATACCCAGGTTGAGTTTCTTCAGAGCCGAGTCCATCTCAGACACACACTTACCAAGCTCGTCAGAGACGAAGTTCAGTTCGGAAGCAACGGTAGAGAGTTTGCGATACGAGGATTCGACTCTCTCAATGAGAGAGTTCTGTTCAGAGGGCATGACTAACCTCCAAAACCATTCAAGTTTTGATTTCCCGCCAAACAGGCGTGGGATCTTCGTCTCAGCACCCGACTTCCGCCGGTACTGCTCGCGCTTCGACGAATACGTGCAAGTGTATCACCCAGATTCGTCCGGCCGCAACGGTGAAAACGACGGGAACTTGGCTGCGTGACTCCTACAAAAACATTGGCCAGCGCGATAAGCTGGCGTGGCGCTAATAGGTCGCAAGAAAAACGGTAATTTTTTTTCCTGCCTCTGCTCGGGCTCTCCCTTTCCTTAGCGATTCCAACGTCTCGGCTGAATTTGTTTTCGGCAGCTCCTTTTTTGGCGGTAGACTTTCTTGATGGACAAACGCTACCAAGTTTTCGTCAGCTCGACTTACGCTGATCTGAAAGAGGAAAGACAGGCTGTTATCCGCACCATTCTGGAAGCGAGTTGCATTCCGGCAGGGATGGAGCTTTTTCCAGCAGCCGATGAGGAGGCGCTCGCCTTCATAAAGCGCGTAATCGACGATTGCGATTATTACCTTCTGATTATCGGGGGAAGGTACGGCTCAGTCTCCGAGAGTGGAATCAGCTATACGGAGCAGGAATACGAATATGCCGTCGGCCGCGGCTTGAATGTGATCGCCCTGATACACGGAAAACCAGACGACATCCCGTTCGGAAAGTCGGAGACAGACCCTAGCCTTAGGGAAAGATTAGAGAAATTCAAACTCAAGGTCAGGGCGGGCCGTTTGGTGAAGTTCTGGCAGAACCCGGCGGAATTGCCTGGGCTAGTTGCGCTTAGCTTGTTGAACGCAGTGAATTCGTCCCCTGCTGTCGGTTGGGTGAGGGCTAACAAGGCAGCGAATGTGGAAGTGCTCGGTGAAATCAATGAGCTTCGAAAGCGTAATGAATGGCTCGAAACTCGCCTTTCGCAGACAAAAAGCGCCTTAACTGCTGCTATGGCACCTCCCGCTTTGCCGGACTTGGCAGGGTTGGATGAGGAGATCAAAGTCGAAGGCCGGTACTGGAGTTCCTATTACAACATGAACCGAGACTGGTACATTACGACAACTTGGCGCAAAATATTTGCGTATATTTCGCCCTACTTGGTAAGCCATCCTTCTTCCGAAGCAGTTAAGGGCGTTCTCGGGTCCGCGTTGTTCGACGCTGCACACGTCGAAGGCGGTGCGACAAAGGTCCAGTACCAGAGTTTCGATGATCAGGATTTTCAAACCGTCGGTGTTCAGTTGAGGGCGCTGGGATTGGTGAAGATTGAATATAGTGAAACCACAACAGGGGGTATGGGGCTTTTCTGGTCATTTACTGCCAAAGGCGAACAGCTCATGGTGGAACTTCGCGCTGTGCGCTCAAGCCTGCCAAAGCCGGTACAGAAACCGATTTCCGCAAAATGACTCTCCCGGAAGCGGGCCAATGACCGAAATCGCTGATAGCGTCAACTGTCAGACGCTTCATCAGTCTCGAATTTCAGATGTCTCGGTACCGTACATGAAAGTATTTGTGTTCGATCCGAATCCAAGGGTCCCACACTTCAGCATCGGGATCAGGCTTATGTCGTTCCCATCCTTCCAGCGCAAGCGCCCTGTCTATTGCCTCCCATAGCTGCTTATCGTTCCTGCGTCCAGCCCAGAAGATTGAGAACGCTATATGCGGAATCTTTGCGATGGTCAGCCCCGCACTTCCAGTGATCCAGTCGTAGTCAACCGTCGTCTTAATCAATTCTGTCGTTGGATTGTCGGCACATACATTTTTCCACCAGACCTCGCGGACATCGAGACCAAGCTCGCCATACTTGAGATAGAGGCTCGGTGATATCAACCGATCGTTGTCTGGGCGCAGGGTTACGTCCCTTAGATAAAGCTCGTCATGTTCCTCATCTCTCGCATCTTTGAAAACAAGCGCTTCAATGGGTTCATCGAAATTCTGATCATTCTGGAAATAGCGGTGGGCATCCGAGTAGACCAACGGGTCTCCGTCTGTTAGGTGCTGAAGGACCGTGAAAGCGATTAACTTCTGATCCTTCTTCCGCCACAAAGCGCAAAGTTGGTCATATTCCTCAACATTCTTCAGCAGCTTATAGTCCAAAAGCAACCTATCGAATTTTGGCGAGATTATTACACGGTATCGAATGAATAGCGGTCCTTTGTAGGTCGCAACTTCGTGAGCCCCGTACGCGACACCAACCAGGACCGTCAGCACGAGGCTTTGCCAAATTGAAAAATCAATCCATCGGAAGACAAAGAACAGGATGACGAGACAGAGCGCGAACCGCAGTAGCGACTTAATCAGTAGCATAGTTTTCTGAAGGCTGCATGTGCGGCACAATTCTGACACAGATTTGCCATTCGGCAAGCTATTTTGACCAACATTCCTACCACACGCTTTTCGGGCTCAGCTATGAATTCAAAGGCGTTCATCGGTATTTACGTGCTCTGCGTTCATCTACGGCCAACCAAAAGTTGTGTTTTTCGTGGTCAGTCAGTGACCGTTTGAACATGATCGCGTCAGTCCGGGCGATCAGTTGAACAAGATCGGCGTCACTCATCTGACTGACTTGTTGTTTGGACATGACCAGATAAGCTTGGGGACGGTCCATCATGAAGAGGATCTTAGCCATCGGTCCTCCCAGAGAAAACAACGGCCGGGGCAGCGTAGAGTAACAGGATTGACGCAGCAATTTGGTGCGGTAGTATCGAAGCAGCGAACATTGAGAATTGTCCTCTCTTTGTGAGTTAGGAACGGGTGGCTGTTAGTGCAGCTGCCCTGTTCCGTTACTTGACTTCAATGGTGTAACCCAGAGACCCCCTTCAGCTTGAGTTGTGGTACAGGTAATACCGTGAGCGTGCTTCAGTCCATTAATGAGCATCCGGGTGATATTCGGAGCAGCGGTCGAAATGAAAAACGGCTTCCCTTCAAGGATTTTGGTCAAAAGTTGTGAACTTGTAGCCCCGGCGAGATTCACTCGTTGTAGTGTCATTTTCTGGACCTTTAAATTTCTTATATAAATTTTATGGCACTTGACCGCACTAACAAAGCAATGTATATTTCTTTGCCGACTTACTTTTTTCTGGGTTTTACTGCCAGAACAACTTCTGAAATCCAATCTTTTTTTTCTGAATCCAAAAACACTAAATTGCATCCCACCTAAGTAGGCGCACGTGTGTGGTTCCGCAGCCGCGACGGTTGATGCAGCCTCTGATCTTTGATTTGAATGGTCACTTTGAAAGTTTTCAAAGTAGCCGGGAAAGGAAAGGTAAACACCATGCGAAAAGCACCAACATAAACAAAACAAAGGAGATATACAGGCAATGGCTATGCTTTTCAGGAAATGTTGGAGTTGTCACCAGGTTAAAGAGGTGTTCCCATACTCGAAGGAGTGCAAACAGTGCTACGCGCAAAACTACTACCATGAGTCGAAAATCAAACTCGCGGCAGTCAAACCGTCCGTGGCGGCGGGCTACGTCACAGGCACGCTAAAGGGTGTCGAGCTCCTCATGGATATTGGGCTGCTCACGCCACTCATGGGTGGAGCGTGGTCAGAAATTCTTCTTGGCAAATATAAAGAATTGCAGGCTGAAATTAACTCTAACCAGGAGACCCGGGCGCTAATGGACGCCCAGATCGAAGAAGTCAAAGAGGCTGTAAAGTTCCAGCTGTCCGAAGGGGCAATCGAGGCCGAATCTCTTGAAGAAGCCAAGAAAGTCTTCGAGGCAAGGGATGCTGAATTTAAACAACAACTTCAGAAAGGCGAACAAGAACGCAAGGAACGGGCAGAAGAACACCAGCGGGAGCAGGCAGAACAAAAGGCACGCGACGAAGAGGTGCGCAAACGTTTCACTGAAGCGGTCGGCAAGACAAGGAAGACAGTAACATCAGAGACACCAGCTTTCGTTACAGGAGAGCAAAAGGCAAAATAAAGGGCACTTCGGACGAATCGGTATAGTCCAGCGTTGCACCGCTTTGTTCTTCTGTGGAGGAAGACAAAAGCTATCCAGCACAGTTCGGATGATCACCGTCACTGGCTGTGCTGGATTTTTCTTTTTCGTCTGGATGTGCGGACTAGTAACCCATATCTGGAATAGGGTTGACCTGCCGGTACGAAAGTCAGACCTAAGGGATTAGGGGCGCGTCGTATTAGTGCTAGCTGGTGGGTATTAGGTAATCGGTATAATATAGCGTAGTAACCTTTTGCTTTTACCACCCGTGCTTACCAGTAACAAACCGTACTGGTAAGTGGGGACTTTGAAGGCTTCTCAAAGTAATTCCATTGACAGAGTACGCGTAACTTTATTAGACTGTTGCTGTAGATTCACCCATCCCTTACTGACCTAGACAATCTTTAAGGAAGAAGCCCTGGCCTCCCGGCTGGGGTTTTTCTTTTGTACAAAAGATATTCACAGGTAATTCACAGGAGCATTATATTTTTCTGCTTGACCTTCAATCCTAGAATTTTATAAGCTCATGGCGTCTAGGTTAGATTTCTTGTAGTACTCCCAGACGCGGTTTTCACAAGAGGCAGATATCTTATGGGCCATGAGAGCAAATTGGAGTCAGTACTCAGGCGGCCTAGGGGACTGAGCACCTGTAGCAATACAGGGCGGCATGTGTGTCGCATAAAAAAAGGTAAGTTCACAGATTCGGGAACTCCAAGGTAGATAGCTGTAACTTACAGATCTCAGTTGTGGCCTTAATCGGAATCGTGCAGCGTCGACTGCGAAGGACCAAGCGGTTATCTAGAATAAAGGTAACGCGCCCAGACCAGGCCGATTACACACTATCAGCTAGTTCTAGGGTTCTAGCTGGATACTGTTAAGCAAGTTTAAACTTCTGATTCTACCGAAATGAAATACAAAGTGAACTTTCAACAGCTTCATCGTTGAAAGATTTCAAAGTGCATCGCACATTAACATCCACACCCGTCCTAATTTACCTTTAGCTTTATGGCGAGCTCTGAATTAAGCTGAATTCCATTGAGCAGCCGAAGCTTTCGTGAATTTGCTGTCTTGGGGGAGAAGGAGTCTGAGGCAAAGAGCCGCCTCAGACGTCTATTTCTTCTTTTTCTTTTGTTTCCTTTGTGTAGAGTATGGAATCCTACTAGATAAGAATGGAATCCTATTAGAACCTACTAGAGGAAGCGCAAAGGAATCAGCTAGTACAGAATAGAAGCATTCACCTAGTGGAAGTGGTAAGAGTACGCCTAAATTGATGGAAGTGTTCTAGTTAATGTAGATTTGTGCGCCCCGGTAAGTAGCGACTGAAAGGAGCGTAGAAGGCAGTGTCCCGCTCGCCCGCGCGAACTTCGCCTGTCATGTCATAGATATTCTACTTTAGAATGAAAGTGTTGCGCCTAATGCGCCTAAAGGGGTGGATTTCCACTAGCAGACAGGTCAGATTGCTTCGGGACAGGAACGCCCACCCATATGGGTGAACGTTGTTCCTGCTACTTCTTGAGTAGCTTAGCTACGTGATGCCCCAACTCGATCACTTCGTGCATGAACTTCATGCTACCGAAGATCGCAAGGACCGCTTCAGCGATACGCGCTAGGTGTTCCATGGCGCTACGCCGTTACGGCTTGCTGTCTTGCCGCTGGCTGAGTGGCAGCAGTTTTCTTTGCGTCACGCTGCAACTGCTTCTGGTAGAGCGCCAGCCCGTCCATAGCTGCGTCGAACGCCTTGGCGTAGCTCTTCAGGTCCGTTACCACCACTCCACCCGTCGGCCCGATCGTTACACGCGGCCAGCCTTCAGCTACCACCAACACCTTGAACTTGCCGTCGTCCTTGATGCTCAGCTTGCTCAAGTCCACGCCCTTAGCGGTCCAGCCAGCCTTCAACGTTTCGATTGTCTGATTCTGCTTGCTAACTGTTGCCGGTGCAGGTGTGGCAGTAGCTTTGCCGTCTGCTTTCGGCTGTGCAGCAACGGCGTCCATCTTTTCCTGAATGGCTGCCGGGTTGTCGGAGCCTACTCGCGTGCGTTCTGCTTCTGCTGTTTGCGTAGCGGCCTGAGTAGCTTTCTTAGCTCGTGCTGCTGCTTCGCGTTGCGCTTTGTTCTGACCCATATTACACTCCTTCTGACTACTAGCATCACTTGCATCCTGTTCGTGCTAGTGTCGAACTTATAAACATTTTAATGTACCCTATACTAATGACCAAGCAATATCATTTACTGACTACCAAGTATATGAATAGTGTTCTCACTAGGTTACAGTTGGCAGTTAAGCAGGCAAGAAGATATTCACAGCATTTACTCAGGCGTAAGTAATCCCAGCATATAGAATCAAAGTTGAAAGCGCTGAGCGCCGGGCTAACACCATCACACCATACCTCATCATCAAGGGCGCTGCCCAAGCGATTGAATATTACAAGAAAGTTTTTGGCGCGACCGAAACCGTCCGCATGAATGGCCCGGATGGCAAGGTCGGGCACGCCGAGTTGAAGATCGGCAACTCGCGCATCATGCTGGCCGACGAGAATCCCCGCATGGGGCAGGGACACGCCAGTGCGTCCACGATTGGCACGAGCCCGGTGAGCCTCTACGTATATCTTCCCGACGTAGACCGCGTAATCAGGCAAGCGGTTGTCGAGGGTGCCAAAATTCTGAAGCCGGTTGAGGACCAGTTCTACGGAGACCGCTCCGGCTTCATTCAGGATCCGTTCGGACATTTCTGGAGCGTCGCCACTCACGTGGAAGATGTGTCGCCCAAAGAACTGGAAGAACGGATGAAGAAGATGAGACCGGCAGCATAGTTGGTTCTGGACGAAGGCGGGGCGGCCACGCCCCGCCTGTTCTCTTTCTCTCGCCTTTAGCCTTAGGGGTTTCCGCCCTGCGGACAAGGAGTATTTCGAGGCGAGGGCGCGGCGGGCCAATCCGGCGAAGAGCGCTCGGATTCTGAAGCGCGCAGGCAAGGGAAATGCGCCGATGCCTCGGTGACGAACTCCCGGCTGAGTTCGTAGCTAAGCGGAGAGAGGGAGCAGGAAGAAGTTAGGTCTCGCAGCGAAAAATCACAGGGTCGCCTCTTCTGCTTTGCGCTGAAGCTGAATTCTGTCGGCGTTCATCCCGTGACCAGGCCGCAAAATTATAGGCCGGCCTATTGCTTGATCCTCGGGTTGGCCACCGAATACAGCACATCCGTCAGAAAATTCACCCCAACATAGGTCAATCCGATGGCCAGGATGCAGCCTTGCACCAGGTAGTAGTCGCGGCCGGAGATGGCGTCGATGGTGAGGCGGCCGATGCCGGGCCAGGAGAAAATCTTTTCGGTGACGATAGCTCCGGCCAGGAGCGCGCCAAACTGCAGGCCCAGCACCGTGATGATCGGGATCATGGCGTTGCGCAGGGCGTGGCGGTAGACGACGGTGCGCTCGGGCAATCCTTTGGCGCGGGCGGTGCGGATGTAGTCCTGGCTCAACTCTTCGAGCATCGAGGTGCGCACCATGCGAGTGAGGATGGCGGCCAGAGCGCTGCCCATGGTCACGGCGGGCAGCACGAGATTGGCGAACGAGCCGGCGCCGGAGACGGGGAGCCATCCCAGCTTGATGGCGAAAAGAAGAATCAGGATTGGACCGAGCGCGAAGTTTGGAAACGACAATCCGAACAGGCTGACGATCGAGAGCAGTCGGTCGTCCCAGCGGTTGCGGCGCTGCGCGGAACGCACGCCGGCGGGAATTGACAGAACGATCGCGACAAACAGCGACGCCAGCGTGAGCTTCAGCGTGTAGGGATAGCGCTCAAGGACGAGGCGCGTCACGCTCTGGTTGTAGCGGAACGAGGGTCCAAGGTCGCCGTGCAGCACGCCTTTCCAGTAACGGATGTACTGCTCGTCGAGCCGAGCGTCAAGCCCATAAGCGTGGCGGGTGGCTTCGATGTCGGCCACCGGCGCACCTTCCCCGAGCATCAGCTGAACGGGGTCTCCGGGCACGAGATGGATGAGCAGGAAGACGAGGCTCACCACCAGCCAGATTACCGGCAGGGTGTAGAGCACGCGTTGGAGGAGGCGGGGGAGCATCGGGGCTGCGGCTTCGGCCAAGCAACTCAATCGCAATTGTGAGTGCTATTGGCGGAGGCCTGCTCGAGTTTGAACGCTGAATTCTAACCTGTCGACGGCTACGATAGGCACCGGTTCGCCGAATTCTAGTCTCCCGCGCTCTTGGCGGCTTCCGCTTCTTCTTCGCCCTTCGCAGCCTTCTCGATTCTTACTTTCGCGATGCGGTGGCCTTCCAGCTCTTCTACCGTGTAGCGCCAGCCTTCGTATTCGAACGATTCGCGCAGGCTGGGAATTTTCTGCAGGCGGGCGAGGATGAACCCGGCCAGGGTTTCAAAACCGGCATCCCGCGGCAGACTCAGGCCGTGCTGCGCTTCGAGGTCGCGGATGTTCACCGAGCCTTCCAGCACCAGCACGGATTCGTCGTCCAGCGCCGGCTCGTTGGGCGAGACGTCGAACTCGTCTTCGATATTTCCCACCAGCTGCTCCAGAATGTCTTCGACCGTGATCACCCCGGCGGTTGAGCCGTACTCGTCGACCACCACGGCAAGATGGCGGCGGCGGTCCTTGAACTCGGCAAGAAGTTCCGCCAGCACCTTGGTTTCGGGGACGACCAGCACATCGTGGATGATCTGGCCGATCTGCATGCGGGAAATGCGCGTGGCTGTGGTCTGGCCAAGATTGCTGAGGCGCAGGCGCATCCAGCGCATGAGGTCTTTGTAATAAAGCACGCCGACGATGTGCTCGGGGCCGCGCTGCGGATCGTAAACCGGGATGCGCGAGTGCTGGCCCTCCACCACGCGGGCCAGCGCGTCGTCGAGCAGAAGGTCAGAAGGCAGCGAGAAAATATCGGGGCGCGCCACCATCACTTCTTTGACAGTGACGTTGTCGAGTTCGATGGCGTTGTGGATCATCTCTTCCTGAAATTCAGGAATCTGGCCAAACTGGCGGCTGGCGGTGACGATGAGCTTGAGCTCGTCCGGCGAGTGGATGGCGCCGCGACGCCGCGTGTCCTGCGCGCCAAACAGCCGCAGCACGAGGCCTCCGGACCGGCGCATCACGAAAAGAATGGGCCGGGTAATCGTGAGAAAAGCTTCCATGGGCGCGGCCACGGCGAGGGCAATGTGCTCGGCGCGTTGCAGGGCCAGAGTTTTGGGCACGAGTTCGCCCAGAATCACGTGCATATAAGTGATCAGACTGAAGGCGATGACGATGGCGATGGTATGGGCATAAATCTGGGCGTGGGGCACGCGGTGGACGAATTCCATGCCTTCCACCAGGCGCGCGACCATAGGCTCGCCGATCCAGCCCAGGGTGAGGCTGACGATGGTGATTCCCAACTGAACGCCGTTCACCACCTCGTCCAGGTGCTGGTGAAGGCGCTGCACGATGCGGGCGCCAATGCGTCCTGATTCGATGAGTTGCTGGATGCGGGTATCGCGCACGCTGACCAGCGAGAACTCGGCGGCCGCGAAGAATGCGTTGGCTGCGACCAGGAGCAGGATCAGAAAGACCCGGAGCAGCACAAAGGCGATCATGGAACGCTAATTCTAACATTTTAAAGGCAGTTGCTGAGGCAGTTGGTGCTAGCAGGTGCTAGCGGCGAGTTGCTGGTTCCTCGAGGTGTGCTGGTTCCTCGGTGTTGACAGTTCGGCGACTTCCGAAGAAGCTAGAGGTGAGGTCGGGCCCGTGCGGCGTCGTAAATTCGACTCCATCGTGCGCTATCCTTTTAGGACATTCCTGGTCTAACTAGCAGGTGGCATTGGTCTTGGCTGCTGTCACCGACAGTCTTCAAGCGTCTTTCCGTAGAACACTCTAATTTTCTGGAACAAAAACCAGTCTGGCCCCGTATTAAGGAGTGAGAGCGCCGTACGGCTCCTATCCAGCAGGAAGCATCGAATCACTAAACCATCAAGAGTGGAACCATCCCCTTAGGAGGCGTTGTGAACGGAAACGGAAATAATAAGAAGAAGCGCCGCAAACTATTCATTTATGGCGGCATAGCCCTGGGTATCGTCCTGCTGATTACGGTGGGTGTGTTCGCGGCCACGCGCGGCGGCACCAAGATCGACCCCTCGAAACTGGCGAAAGTGGAAAAGGGAGACTTGGCCAAGAGCGTAGTCGCTACGGGCAAAGTCACGCCGATCACCAAGGTGGAAGTGAAGTCGAAGGCCAGCGGCATCGTGAAGAAACTGCTGGTGGACTACGGCGATCACGTCAAGAAGGGCCAACTGCTGGCGCAGCTCGACAAGCTGGAGATCGAGGCCCAGGTGGCGCAGTCGAGCGCCGCTCTCGAAGCGGCGCAGGCCAACCTTAAGAGTTCGCAGGCTGATTTCGAACGCGCCAAGGTGGATGCCGAAGGTCCGGACGTGCCGCTGTTGAAGCGCGCCTATGATCGCTCCACAGGAATGGCCAAGGATGGAGTGGTTTCGGCTTCCGCGCTCGACGATGCCGAGAAGAATTACGAAATGGCATTGAACAAGCAGAACGTGTCCAAAGCACAGGTGACGGTGCTAAAGGCAAAGATCGCACAGGCCCAGGCACAAGTGGTGCAGGACCAGGCCAACCTCACGCAGCTGAACGAACAGCTCAGCTATACCGACATTATTTCGCCGATTGATGGCATCGTGCTCTCGCGCGACGTGGAAATGGGTGATGCGGTCAGCTCCATTCTGGTGTTGGGTTCCTCCGCTACCCTCGTCATGACGCTGGGCGATACCAGCGAAGTGTACGTGAAGGGCAAAGTGGATGAGAGCGACATTGGCAAGGTCTATCTGGGCCAGCCCGCGCGCATCAAGGTGGAGTCGTTCAAGGACAAGACCTTCGAAGGCAAAGTTACGAAGATTTCTCCCATGGGCGTCGAGAAAGACAACGTCACGACTTTCGAAGTGCGAGTTTCGATCCAGAATCCAGGCGGCGAGCTCAAAGCTGAAATGACCGCCAACGCGGAAATCATTCTGGAAGAACACAAGAACGTGTTGCAGATTCCCGAAGGCGCCATCCTTTACGACAAGGACAAGAAAGCCTCGGTCGAAATTCCCGATCCGAAGGGCAAAGAGGGCAAGAACAAAATCGCCGTCAACATCGGAATCTCGAACGGCGCCAAGACCGAAGTACTCAGCGGGTTGAAGGAAGGCGATCAGGTCGTTCTGCAATAAGCCTGGCTTCGGGCTTTGGCTATCAGGCTTCGGCTTTATGAATGCCGGCGAACCTGACGGCCGAAGCCCGATCGCTGAAACCCGATGACCGGTGCCCCATGACTCTCTCCGAAATCCTGCGCCAGGCCTTCGCCACTTTCCGAGCTCACAAGATGCGAACTTTCCTCACGATGTTTGGCATCGTGTGGGGCATCGCGTCGGTGATTATCCTGGTGGGCCTGGGACGCGGCTTCAGCGTCGACCAGAAAAAGCACATGCAGACTCTGGGCAAGGATCTGGTCATTATGTGGGGCGGACGCACCAGTGCTCAGGTCGGCGGACGGGCTGCCGGACGCGAGATTCAACTCCATGTGGATGACGCTGAGTTGATCCGAGACGAATGTTACCTCGTCAAAAATGTCAGCCCGGAATTGCGGCGCACCATTCCTGAAGTCAGCCAATATAATTCCGCCAGTCGCGGCGTGGTGGGCATGTGGCCGTCCTACCAGGATTTCCGGTCGCTGCTGATCAGCGAAGGCCGCCTGATCACCGACGATGACGAGCGCGACGGCCGGCGCGTGGTGGTGCTGGGATCGAAGGCCTACCGGCAGTTGTTCCCTGGCCAACCCGCCATCGGCGCCGGCCTGCTGATCAAGAGCGTGCCTTATACCGTGGTTGGCGTTTTGAAAGAGAAGAATCAGAACGCCAATTACAACGGTCCCGACAACGACTATCTGTTTGCTCCCTACTCGGCCGTTTCGCGGGATTTTCCTCCTCCCGAGAAAAAAGGCGCCGGCATCACGCGGGGCTACCTCGACGATATTGTTCTCGAAGTTGGTGACCCCGAAGAGCATGAAGCGTCTGTATTGCAGGTGCGCCGGACATTGGCCCGCGTGCACCATTTCGATCCGCTCGACAAAGACGCGCTGTTCATATGGGACACCATGGAAGGCGCCAAGCTTCTCGACAAGATTT
>JGI12712J15308_10000117_pt1 | contig 21929 bp, 12 predicted proteins | sample JacPin_JW_Ref_O2_FD_15308 | JGI IMG/M metagenome (IMG submission 15308) | reverse complement strand
CCGGCCAGGCCATTCTGCGTGGCGAAGTAATACTGGTACCACCACAAGAATTCAGCCTTCGGCGGCAACGGCATCTCGTTGGCCGCCGGACTTCCGATCAGATAACCGCCCACGGGCACGAGCCCCTTGCAGCGCTCCGGCCAAAGCACTGCCATGATGTCAGCCGTTCGCGCGCCCCAATCAAAGCCGGCGATGATCGCCTTGTGGATTTTGAGCACATCCATCAGCGCGATAATATCGAGCGCGACGACGGATTGCTGGCCGTTGCGAAACGTATCGCTGGAAAGAAATCGCGTCGTGCCGTAGCCGCGAAGATACGGCACGATCACCCGGTAGCCCGCGGAAGCGAGCAACGGAGCCACATCGACGAAACTGTAGATATCATAGGGCCACCCATGAAGAAGAATGACAGGAGAGCCATCGGCAGGACCCGCTTCTGCATATCCAACATTCAACAGGCCGGCATCCATCTGCTTTATCGGACCGAATGAAGTATTCGTGCCGGGTTTGATCGGCGGCATGCTTGCCGCCCTTGCAGTGCTGGGTAGTGTGCTCGCGGCGCCCATCATGCCGAATTGCGCGGCAGCCAGCGTCATGGCCGCGGTGCCCAAGAAGCGGCGCCGCGGCTGATCGAAAGGTTCGTCAATTGCAATCGTAGTCATCGGAAAATCTCCTTCGGTTAGCTCATGGGGTCAGGTTGGCTTTCATATCATCGTGTTTGTTCATACGAGGTTGATTACGACGTCGACGTTGCCGCGCGTTGCTTTGGAATACGGGCAGGTCTGATGCGCGGCATCCACGATGGCCTGGGCCAAGTCGCGCGCGATGCCTGGAACACTCACGTTAAGGCGCGCCCGCAAGAAAAAGGCGCCCTCAGTCAGACACAGGTCTACCTCGGCATCGATGGCCGTGTCGGCCGGGAGAGCGACCTTCATTCTGCGGGCCGCCAACCCCATGGCGCCCTCGAAGCAGGCCGACCAACCCGCGGCGAACAGCTCTTCGGGATTGGTGCCGCTGGCTGCGCTGCCGGGAGAGGAAAGCTTGATATCTAGACGGCCATCGGAGCTGCGGGATGCACCCTCTCTGCCACCCGTGGTGTGAACTTTGGCGGTAAATAGGACCTTATCGGGTTTCGTCATTGTCATCTTGCTCCACGCTCAGGATCACTTGCGCGACCATATTCCCGAACGCCATCACTGCCCATCATGTCTTTCTCTTAGATTTCCCATTCTGCAAAGGGCGACAATGAGCAATGCACGCTTGTTAAATGCAAGAGAGCGATGCGGAATCCGTGGAACATTTCGACCTGGCCCGGATAAGGAGAACGCCATGTCCAATTCAGTCTGCTATTCGCCCTTCAGCGCATCCCGTCAGCCCACGCTGCTCTCAACACGCGCGCATGCTGGCCGGCCGAGCTCTTTTTGGTGTCGTGCCACCGACACGCCGTGGTCGAAAACCATGAGGAAACAGGCTGCGGCTGCCACTCTGGTCAGCGGTCCCGGCGTGTCTCGGTCATGGCGCTTTTACTCGCCCGGCGATCGCGACCGTCAGGCGCATGCCGGTTCTTGTCATTTCTTTTCGTAGTTCTGCGGAAAATTGACCCGGGCTCTTCTTCCGAGGTCTCCTTGGACGGAATCGCAGCGCGCCCTTACAATCGGCGTGAGAGGCACTTCCGCAAATGTCCGAGCAGATCCGTATTCTGTGCGTCGAGGATCACCCGGTTTTCCGGGAAGGATTGAGCACCATCCTCGCATCGCAGCGGGATCTGGTGCTCATCGCCTATGCAGGGAACGCCGTGGAAGCGGTGGCTGAGTTTCGCCGCCATCGTCCGGATATCACCTTGATGGATCTGCGCCTTCCTGGATCCGATGGCACCGATGTTCTGATCGCGATCCGTGGAGAGTTTCCCCACGCTCGCATCATTATGCTGACAAGCTCGGACGGTGACGGAGAGATACAGCGGGCCATGCGTGCGGGGGCCTCGGCGTATTTGCTGAAAAGCATGCCCAAGGATGAGTTGCTGACCGTGATCCGGTCGGTGCACGCCGGCAAACGGCACGTTCCACCGGAGATCGCCGCGCGGCTCGCCGAGCACCTAGGCGATGATGACCTGACCAGCCGAGAACTGGACGTGCTCCGACTGATTCGAGACGGCTATCGCAACAAGCAAATTGCCGAGCAATTGACGATCGCGGAAACCACGGTCAATTTTCATATCAAAAATCTCGTGGACAAGCTGGGCGCCAACGACCGTACACATGCGGTAACCATCGCACTCCGGCGTGGGCTGCTGCAAATCTGATTGCGCCCCCTATAGAAAACTACAGGGCAGTCGCTGGAGATTCTAATGAATTCGCCGAGCCCTGCGGCGCGTAAGGTTGCGCGATACCGTGTGAGCCCTGTTGTTGCGTGCCCGCATATGGAAGGGATCCGGAGATCTTGTGAAGTTTCTTCGTTCAAGTTGTCCGGAAAAGGGCGGCCCAGGCGCGGTAGTTCCGCGCTTGGCATGCGGTGCAATTTGCCGCCTCAGGCATTTCCCGTCGCAGATGCGATCGGGTTTGGCTTGTTTGCTGATTCTGTTGACCTCACCCGCCGCCCGCGCGGTCAATCCGAATCTTCATATCTCGCAATACGGGCACACGGCATGGAGAGTCCAGGATGGGTTCCTGCCCTCAGAGGTATTGGCCATCGCGCAGACTGTCGACGGCTATTTGTGGGTAGGGACAAAAAATGGCCTGCGACGCTTCGATGGCGTTCGATTCGTTCCGTTGCCACTGCAGGCTGATGAACACCTGCCCGCCACTGATGTGAGGGGACTGCTTGGATCGCGCGACGGAAGCTTGTGGATTGGGTCGAGCGCGGGTCTCAGCCGTTGGTTAAACGGACGTCTCGTCAATATTGGCCCGTCGGTTATGACGAATGGCATATTAGAGAGTCGCAACGGCACGATCTGGTTCGCCAATCAGAATGCGGCGACCACAGGGCAAATCTGCCAAATCATCGATTCCGGATTCCGCTGCTATCAACACGCCGATGGAATTCCAACCTATCCGCATGGGCTGGCCGAAGACGCGCAGCAAAATCTTTGGATCGGCGGAGGCTCCGAAGTTGTCCGTTGGAGCCCGGAATCGCACGATGTCTACACAACAGACGGACTCAGATCAAACGAAGGCCAGCCGGGCGTGACGGCCCTGGCGTCCGACTCCGATGGCTCACTATGGGTAGGCATGTCGTTTTCTGACAAGGGTGTCCGTCTTCAGCAATTGACAGGCGGAGCGTGGAAACCGTTTCAAACACTCGCATTCGCAAGCACGCTGCAAATAACCGCCCTCCTGCTCGACAAGCAGGGGACGCTTTGGATAGGGGTCTTTTCGCAGGGTATTTACCGGGTCCGCGACGGCAAGGTGGAGCACTTCACCAGCACCGACGGCTTGTCGGCCGATTTCGTGCAAAACTTCTACGAGGATCGGGAAGGCAACCTCTGGGTGGCGACGACCGCGGGGCTCGACTTATTCCGGGACGTCCGCGTCGCGACGCTTTCCCCCAATCAAGGACTGGACGTTGGAGAGGTGGACGGAGTTCTCGCCGCCCGCGACGGAAATGTGTGGATTGGAAGCGACAGCGCGCTAGAGGCGCTTCATGGGGATGAACATGCTGTGATTCGAGGTGGAAAAATCCATCCCGGGTCTCAAGTGACAACTCTGTTCGAGGACCATGCGGCGCGACTGTGGGTTGGCGTGGATCAGACGCTTTCGATATACGAAAACGGAATTTTCAAGGACATCAGTAACGCCGGGGAGAATCAGATCGGGTGGGTCGTCGGAATCACCGAAGATATCAATAACGACATTTGGGCTGAAGTCATCCTGAACCACGAGCATAGGAAGCTCATTCGCATTCGCGACTCTCAAGTCGTGGAGGAATTTCAGACATCGCAAATACCTGCGGCCCGCCGACTGGCGGCCGACCCGGAAGGCGGCCTCTGGTTGGGCCTCACAAACGGCGATCTGGCGAGGATGAAACATGGCCGTGCGGAGACATTTCACTTCGAGCACGGCCCCAATGCCAGCCTATCTCAGGTTTCGGTGAGACCGGAGGGTATGGTATTAGGAGCAGCCACATACGGACTCACAGGAATATGGAATGGAAAGCAACAGGTGCTCACGACGCGCAACGGACTTCCCTGCGACGCGGTCAATGCATTCCAGACGGACGATCAAAATAATCTTTGGCTGGAGACACCGTGCGGCATGGTGGAGATCACCGAGACCGAAATGCGGAAGTGGTGGCAGCGCTCCGACGCGACGATAAAGGTGCGGACTTTTGACGCGCTGGATGGCGCCAGAGCAGGTCCCGCCGGACCCTTCTCCGCCGCGGGAAAATCTCCGGATGGGCGCCTATGGTTCGGCCGCGGCAGTGTACTGCAAGTGATCGATCCCGATAATCTCAGCGGCAATGCGATACCCCCTCCTGTGCACGTGGAAGAAGTGATTGCAGATCGCAAGACCTACCCACCCCTGGAAGGATTGCGACTCCCCCCTCTGACGCGAGACCTGCAAATTCAATATACGGCACTCAGTCTCGCTGTGCCGCAAAAGGTCCTGTTTCGCTACCAACTGGAAGGGCGAGATAGAGATTGGCAAGAACCCGGAACCCGCCGTCAGGCCTTCTACACCGATCTTCGGCCGGGAAAGTACCGCTTCCATGTCATCGCCTGCAACAACGACGGTGTCTGGAACGAAGAAGGCGCAAGCCTGAATTTCGTCATCACACCTGCCTGGTACCAAACGACCTGGTTCCGCGTCCTGTGCGTGGCCGTCCTGCTGCTTGCCGTCTGGGCGATTTTTCGTCTGCGCGTGCGCCAGATCGCGAGAGCGATGAATTCGCGCTTCGATGAGCGGTTGGCCGAGCGCACTCGCATCGCGCGCGATCTTCACGACACATTTTTGCAGACCATCCAAGGCAGCAAATTGGTTGCCGATGACGCACTGGATCCTTCCACGGATCCTGTCCGTATGCGTCGCGCCGTGGAACAATTATCCGCCTGGCTGGGGCGAGCCACCGAAGAGGGCCGAGCGGCATTGAACTCTTTGCGCATGTCGACTCTCGAGAGAAACGATCTAGCGGCAGCGTTCCGGCGGGCGATCGAAGAATGTCGACTCCAGAATCCCATGGAAGCCTCCTTTTCAGTAGTCGGGGAGCCTCAAGAGATGCACCCCATCGTCCGCGATGAGGTCTACCGCATCGGATACGAAGCAATTCGCAACGCCTGTGTTCACTCCCATGCCAGCCAATTGTGGGTTGATCTGACGTACTCAACGGACTTGACTGTACGCATCCGCGATAATGGAGTCGGCATGGACGCAGAGCTTGCCGCGCGCGGCAGAGAAGGACACTTCGGTTTACGGGGAATGCGCGAGCGAGCCGCGCGCATCGCTGGCGATCTCAAGATCGAAAGCTCCGCGGCGGGTACTCGCGTTGAGCTCCTCGTCCCCGGGGGCATGATCTATAGCAATGCAACGACGGGACGGAACAATTTAAAGGCGAAAGTGCGGGCGTTGCTTAGAAGATTGGGCCTGTCAGATGGTCCAAACGTATCGTGAGTTGGCCCGCAGCGTCAGGGCGAAGCCGCCCGATCCGCGCGAGCCGCAAGAAGTTGCTCTCTTTGCTGAGTTGCGCTGCCCTATTTCGGGACGCGCAGCGTAGATACCATTGAGCTGGTTGCATCAGGCGCGGCCGTATTGCCCCAACTCGTTCGCACATAGTTCGCGAGCGAGGCGATCTGTTGGTCGCTCATGCTCCCGGCAAAAGACGGCATTGCGATGAGGCCGCTTTGCGGAGGAACGCCAAGGACAATGATCTTGAGTATGTCAGCCGGGTCGGAAGCAAGCACCACGCCATTGCCCGCGAGAGGCGGAAACACACCGGGTATGCCGCGGCCCATCGACTGATGGCAACCGACGCAATGATCAATGTAGAGGTTCGCGCCTTGTACCCGCGTGGCGTCGGGCCGGTGGCGCCCGGTCCGCAAGGGGGAGTCGGCTGGAATCGCCTTGAGGTATTCGGCAACGGCCCGCAAATCCGTATCCGTTAAGTATTGCAGACTGTTATGCACCACTTCAGCCATCGGGCCAATGGCTGTAGTCTTGCCCTTAAGCGCGCCGGTCTTTAGATACGTCGCAATGTCATCGATAGTCCAACTACCCAACCCAGTGGTGATATCTTCTGACAGATCGAGCGCAAACCAACCGTCGATGACCGCACCCGCGAATTGCCTGCTTTTTTCGATGGCGCCCAACAAATTGCGCGGCGAATGACAGGCGCTGCAATGGCCCAAGCCCTCGACAAGATAGGCACCCCGATTCCACGCCGAAGACTTATTGGGTCTCGGTCTAAACGCTTCTTCCGTGAAATAAAGCTCCCGCCATCCTGCCATTGTCCAGCGTTCGTCGAATGGGAAATGCAAGTGATTGACATCGATGAGGCTACTCACCGGTTTCAGGGTGCGCAAATAGGCGTAGATCGCATCGCTGTCTTCGCGCGTGACCCTCGTATAGAAGTCATACGGCATCGTCGGATACATGTCCTGTCCGGCGCGATTTACGCCAGCGTGCAGCGCGCGGTAGAAATCATTCGACGTCCACAATCCGATACCGGTCGCCGCGTCCGGTGTTATGTTCGGCGTTAACATATACCCGAACGGCGTATTCAACCGACCGCCGCCGGCAAGGGCTTGCCCGCCGCTTGCCGTGTGACACGAAACGCAATCGCCCGCGCGTGCGAGATATTCGCCACGCAGGACCTGCGACGGCTGAGCCTCAACCGATTTCGGGTTGGACACCAAGACAAATCCGATCAACAGGATTGCCGCGCCTGGCATACGAGGCCGCGCCGCCATCCGATAAGTCATCGGCCACCTCCAGAGTCGGTGGCTCCTGAGCCCAAAGTCATTCATGAACCACTCCGTTCCTCACTGGCCCGCGGCGGCGTTACCTCTTCGCGTAGGCCGTGAAAACGTAGTCCTGCTTTGCCGCTATCGTGTGGCACGCGGCCCCGCACTTGGCGTTGTTCTCCTGCGGCGGATGATCCTCCGAGTTGCCGGGTCTGTAAGCTGCGGTAGTAACGTCGTACTCAAATGCGGCATATCCCCAGCCGCCGCTGTCTGCAAACTTCTTGCTATCCTTCACCATGAAATCAACGTCGTGGAGGGTGTTTGGCACCAGCGGCGAACCGGGGAAGGCCACCTTATTTATCGGTTCCCAATGGATCTTCGCCAGCTTGGCGCCATTCGGGAAGGGCTTGCCGTTTCCGGGAATACCAGCTTTGAACGCGTCGATCATCTCGGGGTTCCCAAGGATCACCGCCATGCGCCCTCCGTTATAACTGACAGAGACAACCTGCCAGCCTTCGTAACCCCTGAATTCGGAGAACGCGAGCCCATTGGGCACTTTGAGGCTGTACTTGTCCTCGGCCGAAATCGCGGCGCCAGTAGCCAAGGCAGCGAGCGCTACCGAAATGCCAACGCCGATCAACTTGTTCTTGCCCTTCATCGCTAGTTCCTCCTTCATCGAGTTTGCCGTCCAAATAAAACTTCATTGAGATCTTCAAGATTCAAACGCCGATCTCAATCGACCGGCATTGACGGTACTCGGCGACGCAGTCGTCGCATATCATGTAATGCTGTTAGGAGACGATTCAGACGCGCCGTGATATTGGGCGAACAAATGACATTGCTTTTTCTAGTTATTCACTGAGTTCTGGTCCCGAAGTGGTAAGCGATTTCCGCGGAATAGAGCAAAACGCTGCCGTGCCCGCCAAGATCGAAGTAATCAACGCCGGCGCCGACGTACACCGAGCGCATCGGATGGACGAGCAAGGAGAGTCCGGCATCGGCCCCACCGCCGGTTCTGTCATCGGCAAAGGTACCTAGGGGAGTGAACACTTCTTGTTTCGAACGGAAGGCCAAGAGTTCGAGGCGGGGTTCGACGGCGAACCATGAGACCACATCCAGCGGCGCGGCAAGCCCCAGCGTCACCGCCTGTCCCGCGGACCACAGTTTGCGCGCGATGGTTTGCGAAAGCGCCGCGATATCGGAACTCGATGTCGAGATGGCGACCGGGTAGCGAGCGAGATCCGCGAAACCCAACTCCAGGGACAACGGACCGTAAAAAGGTACACCGACGTAAGCCGCGCCGGCCAAGCGGTGATGAGTAATGGACGTATCGGTTCCGCTGAACCCGGCTGCCGCAACCTGGGCATCGAGATGCGAGGATGATTCGAGATAATCGCTGCTGCCGACACGCAAGCCGATATAGGTTTGGTCCCATTTGAATTGCCATTGCGGCGAGGCATCTTGCGCCGCCGCCGGCACAATGAAGCCCAGTAGAGCCAACGCACTCACCGTCAGTGCGCGCAGTGCGCGCAGGGCGCCACGCGCACGTAGCGCAACGAGCAGCGCCAAGCCGACCAGGCTACTCCACCCGAGACTGCCGCCGCCCGCTCTGCCTGAGAGATACGTTTGGGTCGGTGTGCCCGCAGGCGCCTGCACGATGACCATCGCGCTGCTCGTAGCGGCAGGACTGACGGCTCCGGTGCAGACGAGTGTATAGGTTGCCGTGCCGGTCACGCTCGGCGTTTCATTGACGCTGCCGGCGGTTGCTTGCGTCCCGCTCCAGGCGCCGCTGGCGGCACAGGCGGTGGCGTTGGTTGAAGACCAAGTCACGACGACACTCTGGCCGACCGTGATGGATGCGGGACTCACCGACAGCGTCAACGTGGGAGCCGGCGCTGTACTGACAGCGAGCGATGCCGACGCACTGGCGCTGCCGCCGGCGCCGGTGCATGTCAATGTGTAGGATTGCACGCCCGCCGCCGATGGCGTAACGACCAAGCTTCCGCCAAGCCCCTCGCTGCCGCTCCAGGCGCCGCTCGCCGCGCAGCTGGTCGAATTGGTGGAGGTCCATGTTAGGGTTGAACTCTGACCCAGCGTCACGGACGTCGGGCTCGCGGTGAGCGTGACAGTCGGCGCCGGCGTAGCTGCCGCGTTTACGATGAGTTGGGCCGATTGGGGACCCACGGTGCCGGTGGGCAGCGGATACGCGCAGGATAGTGAGTAGACGAAGGTGCCAGTCGCCGTGGGCGTCACGGTCGTGGTACCGCTGGCAACTTCGGCGCCGGCCCAAGGGCCGCCGTTGGTGGTGGGGTTGGTCGATGCCGTGCAGGGACTCGACGAAGCGGTGCTCAACACCATTTTGAACACGGTGCCGTCGGGTGTCGGGCCGTTGTCATTACCGTAGCGAGTCGTGCCGTAGAAGCTGCCATCGCTGGTTTGGAACAGGCTATTCGGATCGCCGCCGTTCGCGTTGCTGGTTGAGGCGGGAACCACTGTCGTGACGAGGCCTTCCGGCGTGAGCTGGAATACCGTGTCCGTTGCGCTGGCGACTTCGCCGCCGAAGCCGTATAGATTTCCATCCTGCCCAAACGTTAGCGAATGCAACGGGCCACCGCCTTCGCTTTGACCGCCGCTCGAAGTCCAAGTCAACGTCGCGGTCTGACCCAGCGTGATGGTGGTTGGGTTGATGGACAGAGTCAGCGTGCCCGCGGTCGCACTGCTGAATTGATGCAGCGCTGTCAGTGCGCCTGCCGCCGAAATCTTGAATAAAGTACCAATGCCATTCTGGCCGCCCGATGTCGTGCCGCCGTAGAAATTGCCATCGGTGCCCTGAATGAGCCCCGCAACCGGGAACAAACCATCCAGATTCTGGCCGGGCGTTCCCGCGGCGGTGCCGATTGCGCCAAAGGAATACAGCGACGTGAGTACGCCGGCCGGCGTGATTTGAAACACGGTGCCGGAACCGTATGCGCCACCGAGCCGGGTGGTCCCGTAGAAATTGCCGTCGCTGCCCTGCGTCAGGCGGCCGTAGGGATTCGCTCCGTCGCTGTTGGTCTCATTCGTGCCGCCCGTCGCACTGAAGGTATAGAGCGTGGTGAAGGTTCCATCCGGCGCAATCTTGAAGACCGATCCAGAGGTGCCGATGCCGCTATTGGCGCCGTAAAAATTGCCATCGGTCCCCAACACCAACTTACTGCCGTCTCCCTCGTAGAGGCTATCGGCCGGGTTCCCGGGTACCGACGAGTTCAGCGAGGTGAAGACTCCGGCCGAAGTCATCTTGAAGAAGGTCGCCCCCATGCTGTCGGCCGCGGCCGTCAGCCCGTAAAAATTCCCGTCACTGCCGACGACAAGCCCGGCCGCATCTGGCGGGGACGTCGGACAGGACGGGCAAAAGGTGTAGAGCGTCGTGAATGCGCCCGCCGGGGTGACCTTGAATAAGGTGTTGGTCGCGCTTCCATAGAAGTTTCCATCCGTGTAGGGCACGAGATCCGTGGGGTTCTGCCCGTCAGTGCCGCCGGTAAATGTATAGACAGTGGTTTCGGTGCCAACGGCCTGCGCGCGGACTGGAATAGGTCCGAGTAATCCCGCGATGGACGTCAGGCACACGGCAACCTTCGCGTAACGATAAATTATTTTCATCCCCACTCCCTCTCTCGGCTGGGCGGCTACGACAGTGCCCTAAGGTGGAGATGCGAAAAGCGCACTCGAAACGCCTCATTGCCTCACGAAATAATGACGTCGCACCGACCGGTGCGAGGCTGCGATGAGCATTCCGCGTCGTTTCGGGCGGGTGCTATTGGGTTTGAACCTTCTCTTGCGGACGCCTAAGTTCGGCGACGAGTTGCTGAAATCTGGGATTGGCGCGAAGGTCTTTTAGATCATCGTCCGCGATCAACCGATCGGTATTCTTATAGCCGTGATCGATCGCCTCACGCAGATACTGGAGTGCATCGTCCGGACGATTGGCGGCCATGGCCACGCAGGCGAGGCCATACCACGCCGACCAGCGGTTGCCTTTTCCGCCAGACGCATTTTGCCTATCGATCAGATCGAGAAACAGCTTGCGTGCCTCAGAATAGCGGTCGGTATACGCCATGGCTCGGCCCAGCTTTCGCATGGTGTTGAGCGTCACTGGGTTTTGCGGTCCCAGGGCGTTGAGTTCGACTTGAAAACTCTCTCGAGCGATTTTTTCGGCCTCCGTATATTTCTTCTCCGCGATCAGTATTCCCGCAAGGTGTGCCTGAGAGAGTAACGTGTTGGGATGCAGTGGTCCGAGGACGCGCAGCTGCACGGCCAACGTGTCGCGTTGCATCTGTTCCGCTTCTTGATTGCGGCCTTGCTTTAGCAGGAGGTCCGCAACGTCTTCCTGGGCCAACAAGGTTCCCGGATTCTCCGGTCCAACGCTCTTCAGGCGAATCGCCAACACTTCGCGATAAATCTTTTCGCCTTCCGCCAGCCGGCCCTCGATTGCGAGGAGCGCCGCGAGATTCGCCATCGCGAAAGTGACTTGCGGGTTATCGGCCCCCACGATGCGTTGCTCGGTCGAGACCACTTCGCGATACAGCGGCTCGGCCTCCGCCCAACGGCCCTGCGCGTGTAAGACCATGGCCAGATTCGCGAGAGCTCTCAATGCTTCCGGATGATCAGGTCCCAAAACGCGTCGCTCGATGTTCAACAATTCGCGATACTGGACTTCGGCCTCGGCATTACGGCTTTGCAGCCAGAGCGCCGTCGCCAAGTCGAACATGGCGTTCAAAGTTTGGGCGTTCTCCCGACCCAGTACGCGAGTGTCGGCGTCGAGCACCTGGCTGAGCTGCTTTTCACCGTCTTCGTAATGACCCTGCTCCAGCTGGTTGATGGCATCGTGAGCCATCGTTTCGAGGGTCAGCGGATCTTCAGGGCCGAGCTCCCGGCGTTCAGTGAGCATCGCCTCGCGTGTCTGCTTTTCCGATTGAGGGTAGTGGCCCTCGCGATACAGGATGGCCCCGAGTTGAGTCCTTGATTGCAGCGTCTTGCGATCATTCGGCCCGAACAAGCGCAACCGCGCATCCAGAGCACTCGTGGCGAGCTCCTCGGCGCGCGCGTAGAGCCCAAGGTTTACGTAGGTGCTCGCCATCACATACATCATCTGCGACTGGACCTCCGGGTCCCGCGATAAGCTGTTGGCCATTTCTTTGGATGCCTTGTCCAGGATTTCCCGGGCGGTCACGCTGTTGCCGCGGGCTTCGCTGGGATCAGCCACCTTGAACATGCCGGTCATGAAATCCGTGACGCGGGCGGCGCGATCGCGCTCCTGATTGGCGCGGTCGCGCTCTTGCGTGGTGCGGCGCAACTCCAACGCCTGCAGCAGCGAAAAAGCCGTCAGCAACAGCAGCAAGCCCGCGCTTACCCCCACGGCCACGCGGTGCCGGCGTACGTACTTTCGGATGCGATAGCCGGCACTCGCCGGGCGAGCCAAGATGGGCTCATGGTCCAGGTAGCGTTGCAGATCGGCGGCCAGTTCGAGCGGCGTGCCGTAGCGGCGCGCGCGGTCGCGCTCCAAGGCCTTCATGGCGATCCAATCGAGATCGCCGCGCAGTAGGCTCACGAGCTGTGGCGGTTCCGTGCCGCGAGCTTGCGCGGTTGTCGCCAACGTCTCTCGGTCCGTGCTCACTTTGGCACTCGGGCTCGGCGGATCCTCTTCGCGCAATTTGCGCAACAACTCATGGACCGGTTGGTCCGCGCGATTCGTCCCAAACGGCTGCAATCCCGTCAGCAGCACATACAGCACGACCCCCAACGAGTACACGTCGCTGCGCGTATCGACATCATTCACCGTCGGATCGACGTGCTCGGGACTCATGTATCCGGGCGTGCCCAAAAACAATCCGAACCGCGTGAACGCATTCTGCTCGGAGGATTCATGTCCGATGCCCTTGGCGAGCCCAAAGTCGATGATTCGTGGCGTAGGCCTTCCGTCCACCTCGATCACCAAAATGTTCGCAGGCTTCAGATCGCGATGGATGATGGCTTTCTGATGAGCGTGCTGCACGCCCTCGCACGCTTGAATGAAAAGCTGCAGGCGCTGCGCAATGGTCAGTTTGTGTTGATCGCAATATTCGGTAATCGGCAGCCCCGGCACATATTCCATGACCAAGTAGGGTTGCCCCAGCGGGGTCGCGCCGGCATCGAATACCTTGGCGATTGCCGGATGGTCCATGATCGCGAGCGATTGTCGTTCGGAGCGAAAGCGCTGCACCACGGTTGCGTCGTACATCCCCGCCTTGATGAGCTTCAAGGCAACTTGTCGGCGCACCGGTGCGTTCTGCTCGGCCAACCAGACTTGGCCCATCCCGCCCTCGCCCAGCATGCGGATGAGTTTGTAACGCTGCGCGAAAATCTGGCCGCACTCGAGCATCGCACTGTCGATTTCATCCTTAGGCGCGCCCACCCCGTCATCCGCGAGCGGCGATGCCTTCAAAAAATCCAGCGGAACCTGCTCGTTCACCGCTAACAGCGACTGCAGTTCGACCTGCAGCGCGGCATCGCCGGCGCANNCCTCNTNGACGAATNGATGGCGCTGCTCNGGNGTGAGTTGCATGGCGCGATGCANNAGCTCTTTGAGCCGNTCCCAATGTTGGTCGGTCATGGCAATGNCGTCTTGCTGATATGCCGATANAACCAGACNCGAGCGGTGGCCCAGTCGCGGTCTATGGTGGCGCGCGACACACCCAGCACTTGAGAAATTTCCGGNGCCGACAGGCCGCCGAAGAATTTCATCTCGACAATCCTGCCCTGTCGCTCATCGACCCGGGANAGTTCGTGCAGCGCATCGTCCAATGCGACCAGCTCGGCGTCACCATCGACCGGCAGNTCAGCCAAATCCTCCAGNGCGATCCTGTGGCCCCCNTCACGNTTGGACGCGCGGCGATTGCGGGCATAATCCACGAGAATTTGGCGCATTACCCGCGAAGCTATCGCGATGAAATGCGCTCGGTTCTGCAGTTCGATGGGTTCACTTCCCACGAGTCGCAGGAAGGCTTCGTGCACCAGGGCAGTGCTTTGCAGCGTGTGGCCCGGCCGCTCAGATTGCAGATGCTGCCGCGCAAGTCGCTGCAGTTCCTTGTACACCACGGGCACCATCGCACCGAGGGCCTTCTCATCGCCCTGGATCCAATGCTGTAGAAGCGCGGTGATCTGACCGGTCCCGTCTTCGGTCAAAGGTGCCTCGGTTGCCTCTTCCCAAGCGAGGCCGGCAGCGTATTTATAGTGAAAAGGCAGCTTATTCGCGGCCATGGCGCCCGTCAATCGGCGCGTGATTCCAGGATCGGCCAGTTTTATTTTCTGTTCATGAGGCGATTCGCCGGCCGTCTGCGCATTTCCCCATCAGGACACGGCATTTAACCGAAGGGGGAATACGATGGAAAAGGCCACCCGCTTGCGCACGCTCATCACTTGCTCGGCACTTCTCGCTCTGGCCGCCTGCAGCAGCGGGAGCCCACCTTCCGGCCCCACGCCTCCCCCACCCGCGCCGACCTTCACCATCGGCGGGACAGTCTCCGGCCTGACCGGCACCGGAACCGTCACCTTGAGCGATACCCACGCCGGTAGCTCCGGCGCCATCGGCAACGGCGCGTTCACGCTCCCGAACGGCCTGACAGCCGGTGCGAGCTACGCGGTGACCGCCGCAACATCGAGCGGGGAAACCTGCACCGTGACCAATGGATCCGGCACGGTCGCCTCGGTCAACGTCACGAACATCGCAGTGAGCTGCACGGCTCCCGTCGCAGCCTCGTACACCATCGGCGGAACGGTAACGGGATTGAGCGGCTCGGTAACGCTGCAGGACAACGGTGCGAACAACCTGACGCTCACCGCCAACGGCGCATTTACATTCACGACTGCCATTGCGGCGGCCGCTCCGTATGCGGTGAGCGTTCTCACCCAGCCCAGCGGGCAAACCTGCACGATCAGCAACGGATCGGGTACGGTCGGATCCGCGAATGTCACCAATGTCGCGGTGGCGTGCGCGGCGAGCGGCACCGGACCCGGCAGCGGTGTAGGATTCTGGATGCCGTTTTCCGCGGCCCCAGTATCCGGCACCTCAGGCGGCAAAACGGGCCTGTTCCTGATCGCCTCGAATTCGATCAGCTCCTCCCCCGCCCCTCAATTCGTTACGACCAGTCCTGCGACGCTGTTGGGTTTGGCGTTTCAAGGCGCGACGTACGGGTCGACTCCGCCCACCACGATCACGCCGGCGCTGATCATGTATGCCGCCGCGGGAACGGATGGAAATACCCACGTGTACGGTCTGAACCTGGCAAATCCCTCCAATTCGAGCACCATTCCCACGCCGACTCAGATCACCAATTTATCGGTGCCCGCATCGAAAAACATTTGCAGCGGCGGTGAGACCCAGACGAACGGGACAATGCCCAACACGCTGCAAGTCGTGGTGTATGTTGCCACTCCCGTATCGGGCGCAACGCCGGGTACCAACGGATATTGCGCGGGAGTGACCGGTGGTACGTACTATGTCATCAACTATACGGATTCACCGACCACCGCNCCGACNGTGACGAGCATCCCGGGAGGCAGNGCGTCGTTGNCCGCGCTGGCNAACGATGGAAACTTCNCGCCGTTGTANCAAAACACCGGCGTGCTCGNGGGCCTCTTGTACTGGGACTCAACCACCCAGGATGAGAACTTCTACTCNAACGCGCTTTTTACCAGTTCAACGACGCTTCTGACCGGCGTCACCGCTACACCGGCGGCATGTGTNAGCGTCNACAGCGTGACCAACGGNGCGGCACANTATCTCGGTGGCAGCTACATCGCCAATGTCTCCACAGCGTCAGGAACTTCGGCATACAGATTCACCCCTGCGGGCGCCGCAGATAAATTCTTCGCCGGCCTCGCAGCGTCCTGCGTCAGTGACCCGAACAATCTTTACTTCCTCGGCACCCCCGCCGGCGGCTCGACCCAGGCGATCTACCAAGAACCCTTAAGCACCACCGCGTCGCCGCAAACTCTGCTCGGCGGACTACCGCTGGCAAGCGAATCCGCGCTCTATTCGCTCGTGGGTTCGAACGGATCGGTATTGATTTTTGATGACTACACCGTATCCGGAAGCGGCGCTGCAAGTTCGACGCTATTTACGGTGCCGCTCGGCGCGACCTCAACGAGCGCCACCACCATTGGCGGCCCGTATTCCGGCGGGCTCGTCACCGCTTTTCTCGCAAGCCCGTCCGCGGGACCCGCCGGCAATGACCTCTTGTTCTTGAGCGAAAACAATCCCACCACCACCGACAACGTCACGACAGCGAGCTTTTCGAGCCAGGTGCTGAGCTCGACCGGCAGCCCAATTTTGCCGTCATCCAGTGCTGCCGTGTGGCAGTCCTTCGGCGTGTTCAGCACCGAATTGTCGGGATATATCTTGCGGATCAGCGGCATTACAGACACGACGGGCAGCTTTGGCGGAGCCACGCTGAACTTGATGAATGTGGCTTCACTGAGCGCGGCGCCGATTCCCCTGACAACGCCGGGCGGCACGAGCTTTGTGGTGCCGGCCGGCAACGCGCTAAGCACGACCGGGTTTTACGGCACGACCATCGCCGTGGCGGAATTTATCTCGGAAACCACCGGAACCGTGTTCAGCGCGGCGCTCGATGTTTCCCAGCATCTCATTCTGCCGCTGAACCTGACGAACACGAATGTGACGCCGCTCTTGTAGTGGCAACGAGCGAGGAGAAGGCAGGCGTTCCTAATGCGTGGCCATCAAGGTTGATATGAGAAATGTCATGCGCAATGCCATCAGATCGGGACGCTCGAGTGCATCACTGACTCCGTGGCCGCCTTCGCTGTCCTCGAAGAAATAAACGGGCGCACCCACTTGTTCGAGGCGGCCCGCGAGTTTGCGGGCGTGTCCCGGACCCACCCGGTTATCTTGAGAAGAAACGGTGATGAAAAAAGGCGGGTATTTCATGCCGTCCTTTACGTTGTGGAAGGGTGAGTAACTGCGCAGGACAGGCTGATACTTCGGATCCCTTGGATCCCCATACTCGTCCATCCACGCCGCGCCCATGCCCATCTCAGGGTATCGCAGCATGTCGGTCAGCGGAACATCGCTCACCACAGCGCCGAACAGGTCCGGCCGCTCGGTACCCAGGGTCGCCGCCAAGAGGCCGCCATTGGAACTACCGAATACTCCCAGCTTTGCCGGAGATGTGAATCCACTCTTGATCAATGATTCGGTAACTGCAATGAAATCATCGTAGGACACTTGACGCTTCTCACGCATCGCTGCTTTGTGCCACGCATCGCCGCGCTCGCCTCCTCCGCGGATCGCTGGCATGACAAGTGCACCGCCTCGATCCAGCCAGAGCTTGAACGCGCGTCCACCGACGACAAAGTCCAAATATCCCGGGGGCAGACTGACGCCGAACGCGCCATAGCCGGTCATCAAAGTCGGAACGGGTTGACCCGCCACAGTGTTGCGCGGCCGAAGCAGATAGTAATCGATCAGCGTTCCGTCTTTTGCCGCGGCCGATTTGACCTCAACGATGAAGCGCGATGCGTCAAAAGCCGGCGACTCAGACTCGATTAACCGAGGCTCAGTGTTGGGGCGCATGAGTTCAAGCTTGGTCGGTATGAGAAAACCCGTAGTCTGCAACACAAAATCTTCACCCATGGGATCACCCCCGGCGACGCGCAGCGCTGTTCCAGGAAGTGCATGCAGCCCGTCGCGAATGCGCCAGCCGGTCGCGGCGGGCGTCGCGGAAATCAAACGCTGCGTCAAATGCTGGTTGACCACAAAGCTCAGGCCCGTGCGGGTTGCGACCAGCCCACTAAAGGCAGCGTCGAGAAATTCCCCTTCCCGCGGCAGATAGACCACCTCCGCCCGCGGCTTCGAGCCGCGCGGGGGATTCGCGTCATACGCAAGCAAGGTCTCCGCCGGCAACATTGTCCCGTCAACGGATGCCGGTGCGGAGAGTTGGACGATCAGATCTCGGTCGGTGGCCGCGAGAACACCAAAAGGCTTCAGCGCCTTGGGCAGGTCCACCGCGCTCACCTTGCCCGCTGCGTTTACCAGTGAAATCTCAAACGTCGAATAGTCCAAGGCGCGAATTAAAATCCCGCGGCGCGTGTTGCCGCTTCCGAGCGACGATATTTGCATGATCGCATCCGTGGGCGCTGCTTCGAAAATCGACCGGGCCGCTTCCAGCGGCTCACCCCGGTGCCAAAGGCGGGCAATCGCCGGCCATCCCGCCGCCGTTTTGGCCGACCCAAATAGAGAATGCGCAATGAGTAGATGGTCGTTATCGAGCCAAACGGCGAACTCGCGCGATGCTGGAACCTTAAAACCGTCTGCGACGAAAGCGCCAGTCGAGAGGTCAAACTCCCTCAGTTCCGCATCGTCCGCGCCGCCCGGCGAGAGTCGAAGCAGGCAGCGATCGAATGCCGGTGGCAGACAAAGATTTCGCGCATCGTACCACTGAAGCTCGTATGGCTTGCCCTCGCGCTCACGCAGCGCACCGACATCGAGTGCGTCTTTCCACGGACCGATCGCCCCATCCGCGCCGCGGCGAGCCACTTGCAGAACACCATGAGGTCGCGCGGCATCGCGCAGGAGGCGGACCGCCTTGGCGCCCAGGAGCGTAATCTCCGGGCTGGGAGTGCTTTGTTTCAGGACCGTGTCGAGTTCTTTGGCAATTCCGCCGTAGATCGGCAATGTGCTCAAGCGATCTTTGGTTTCACGCGATTGCTCGCGTGCCCAGTCGAGGGCGCGCTCGCTTTTAGGCGCCTCCAACCATAGAAGATCATCGCGCTCCGCAGCTCGCGCTGTGGCAGTCGCAATGCAGACGACTGAAATCAAACAAAGCAGTTCGCGGCGAAAGCGCATCGGGGATTCCTTAGTTGAATATTGCAAGTGCCCATGTCGGAAGTATCTGCCATTTTCGATCTGAACTGGTTACAGCCTGTAATCGAGCGTAATGCCGACCGTTCGTGGTCGTACGAGATACTGCTCGAATGGACTACCGGGAAAGTAGCTGGCACTGGAAACACCGCGTTTGTCGGCGGCGTTGTTGACGAACAAAGTCACATCCAAGGTCTTAACACGCATTGCAAGGCGCGCGTCGAGCAGGTTGTAGTCGAATATCGTGAGCGGCACGAGCTGACCAAAGTTCCCGGGTGCACTGGAGATGATCCGATCGGAGATGACAAGCGAAGGTCTCAGCGGCAGGTTGGCCCAGTCGTAGCGCAGACTAGCCGACGCGTTCCATTTTGCTGCGCCAGGCAAGGTTGCACCGGGGAGCCCGATCGTGGTGCCCGATGTAAACCCGTCGACCAAATGAGCATCGGTATAGGTGAGATTCGTTTGCAAGGTCAACGCGGAGGTCGCGTGCCACGAGTCCGTGGTCTCAAAGCCATAGCTTTTCGCCTTGCCCAGATTGGTCGCGTAGGCGAGGCCGGAGGCTGTACCGAGACGCACCTGGATATCACTCCAGTCGACGTAAAACACGGTCGCGTCCACCTGCACTCGCTGATCGAACCAATTGGTGCGCGTACCCACCTCATAATTCCAGAGGCTATCCGGTCCGTAGGTGGGCGGGAACGGAAATTGTGCGGACGGCGGGTTGACGTTGGGGCCGCCGAACCGAAATCCTTTCGAAGCCAGCGCGTATCCCATGATGTCCTGGCTCGGAGTCCACGTAACGGAGGCTTTTGGAGTGAATCCGTGGGCGGTTTGATCGCTGGAATATCCAAACGACAGAACGTTTGGAGCCGTCAATAGGTATTCAAGCAGCCCGGCGGCGGATGTCGTTCCGACAACCTTCTCGTAGTACTCGCGTCCGCCTAAGGTAATCTTCCACGCATCGTTGAAGTGAAAAGTTCCCTCGCCGAACAGCGCGCTCTCATAGCCGACGGCGCCGAGCGTGGCGTTGTATAAAATATCGTTGGGCGCTGCCTTTGCGCCAAACCCTGCGCCGAAGATCGGGTCGTAGGTGTTCGTCGCGTACTGTTCCGCGCCCGGCGCGCTGAATAAATCCAAAAAGAACTCGTGGGTCGTGTCGTGAAAGGCGCCGACGACATATTCGAAGCGCTGCCCGATGGGCGAGGCCAGTCGCACCTCAAAGGTGGTACCCGTTGAATAGGCTTCTTGCGGCGCACTGACCGGCGATAGTTGATTACCGAACAACGGACCAAACGTTGCTGTGATGTCTTCATCGCTGAATTGCGTCTTTCGATGCGTGGTCGCCGTTGCCGTGAGCGTGGCGAAGTGCAAATCTTGATCGAGCCGCAAATTGTTGATGACCGTCGTGAAATCAGCCGGTTCGGGAATCAAGGTTTTTTTCTCGAGAGGACCGGCGAGAATGGGCTCCTGGTATCCGTTATCCCGGGTATCTTCCTGTTGCTTCAGGTAAAGATAATTGAAATGGGTCTGGTCAGTGGGATTCCAGGTGACCTCGATACGACCGCCCTCGATCGTGGTGTCGTTGGAGTTGCGCACTCCGGTACCAATATTGCTGATGTATCCGCCGTCATCTCGATAGACGAATACGCCACGAACCGCGAGTTGATCGGTCACGATGGGCACATTCACCATCAGTTTGCCCGATTCACTGGCCGCCCCCACGCTCGCGGTCGCGATGGTTGTCTGAACGCGGGCCTGAAATTCGCGCAAATTAGGACGCTCTGCCTCATAGTTGATCGCACCGCCTAATGAGGCCGAGCCGAACAGCGTTCCCTGGGGACCCCGAAGGACCGCGATATTGTTGACATCAAAGGTATCGATGTCCGCAATGCCGAGCGCAAAGTTCGGTTCGGTCAGCGGCACGTCGTTCAGAAAATAACCGGTCGTTCCCTGACCCTGATCGAGCGCGGTCGTTGTCGAAATTCCGCGAATGGTCGCCGTCGAGAGGCCCGGCACTCCCGCGTTGAGAACAACACCGGGAATTCTTGTCAGATAGTCCGCGAAACTCTGGGCCCCCACTTCCTCGAGTTCTTTTCCGGTAACTTGGGTGATTGATCCCGCAATTTCGCGGGCGGGCAAACCAATCTTAGCCGCAGTGACAATGATTTCCTGGAGCGCGGTCTCATTGTTCGGCTGTTCCAATGCGCCTGGTTTGGCGGGCGGTACCGGCGTGATGACCATGCCGCCTTGCACATCACGCACCACCTTGAAACCGGATTCAGACAAAAGTTGATTGAGCGCCTCCTCGGAGTCAAGAACGCCATGCACGCCGCGCGTTTTTTTGCCGCGCACGTCATCGACTCGATAAATCAATTGGGTGCCGGATTGGCGAATATAGGTGTCGAGTGCTGCCTTTAGATCGCCGGCCGGAATATCGAAATTGCGCGTGTCCGCCAAGACAGGTCCGCTGATCATCAAAATGCAAAGGCCGCCGAAGATAAGAGCTGCGAGCCCGTTGGCTTTGGTCATGAAGTCTCCCAAGTTACGGCATTATCTCTGCCGTTTGAAGCTAAGACACCAGACCGGCTACATTCCGTAACAGCTTTAGCGGGAAATTCTTATAACGTTGCCTTCATCCTCGACCGTCAATCCAAAGCCCTGCTTAAGAAGTCGCACGAACGCCTCGACGTTGGTGGCGTCAAAACTGCCGCCGATGTGCACGGCTGCCGCACGCGGATCCACAACGACAAGTTGCTTGTGGTTGTACCGGTTGAATTCCGCCGCAGCATCAACCAGCGTCATTTCATTGAAAGTCAGCATCCCCTGCCGCCAGCTCAATTCATCAAGGGCATGCTCCTCGGAATGCGTTATTTTCAGTGCGGCGCCCTGTGAGACCGCAATATCGCCTCGAGTGATGACAATCGTGGGCTCCGGTGAGGCACTGAGATCATCGACCCTGACCCGCCCTTCCAGGACGACAACATCGACCCGATCGCCGTCTCGACGAACCGAGAATTTGGTGCCAAGAACGGTGATATCGCGTGTGCCGCCGTGAACGACAAATGGACGTGTCGCATCATGTGCGACGTCGAAATACGCCTCTCCGTTCTCGAGCCATACGGTACGACTGTTCGCGTTTAC
>JGI12712J15308_10000111_pt1 | contig 22342 bp, 15 predicted proteins | sample JacPin_JW_Ref_O2_FD_15308 | JGI IMG/M metagenome (IMG submission 15308) | reverse complement strand
CTCGCTGGCTGGCCCGCTCCATGCGGTTGGTCTGAAATTTGTGGCTGGCGGGAGTTGCTGCCCGTTCGGCCAATCTGACTATCGCACACAGGTAAGCGGATTACCGAGATTACGGAAGATCGTGTCCGATGGTGAAGGGCAAAGGGAGAGACTGGTTATCAGTCGGATTCCTGCAGGGTCTGGGACAGGCCCTCCCACTCCTCAATCAAGCCCGCGTGGTTCGCCTTGTGTTGATCGAGCGCCTGGGCCTGACGCTGGCTCTCTTCGGCGCTCACGAAATTCTGCAATGCAGTCTCCGAGGCCGCGATGGCAGCCTCGGCGCGGCTGATCGCATCTTCGAGTTCGTGGACGCGGTCTTCGATCTGTTTGCGTTTGATGGGATTCACGCGCTTGGCTTTCGATTCTTCCGAGGACTTTGCGGGTTCCTGGGCAGAATTCCCGTTGGTCGGCACGGCGGTTGCGGGTTTCGCGGTGCTTGTGGAGGATGTGCCTCGATGGCGTGGCACACTCGTTCGTGGCACGTCGTCGAGCGTGGGCGCTGTTTTGTCCCCGCCCTGCTTGCGCCAGAGATAGTCTTCATAGTTACCGGGAAAGATTTCGACTTTGCCGTCGCCGATTTCGAAGACCCGCGTGGCCAAATTATCGATGAAATAGCGGTCGTGAGAGACAAATACGACCGTTCCGGTGTATTCCATGAGCGCGCCGAGCAGGACGTCTTTGGCGCGCAGGTCGAGATGGTTGGTGGGTTCGTCGAGCAGCAGGAAATTCGCGGGATGTAGCAAGAGCCGCAGCAGGGCGTAGCGTCCGCGCTCGCCGCCGGAAAGCACGCCGAGCTTTTTGAAAACATCGTCCTCGGAGAAGAGAAAACAGCCCAGCAGACCGCGAAGTTCGGTCTGGGTGGAGCGGGGCGAGAGGTCGCCGAGATCGTCAAGAATGCGCGCGTCGGGGTTGAGTTCTTTGTACTGATCCTGCGCGAAGTAGTCCGGGTCAACGTTGTGGCCGAGACGGAATTCGCCGCTGCTGAGCGCCTCGCTGCCCGCGAGTAATTTGATCAACGTCGATTTTCCCGCGCCGTTGACTCCCACCAAAGCGATGCGGTCGCCGCGCTCGATCATGAAGTTGACGTTGCTGAACACTCTTTTCTCGGCGCCATCTTTTCCTGGATAGCTCTTGGCCACTCCCTCGAATTCAGCCACGATGCGGCCGCTTTGCTTCGGCTGGGTGAAGGAAAAATGGATAGTTTTCTCATCCGGCGGAACTTCGATCCGCTCAATCTTCTCCAGTTCCTTGATGCGACTCTGCACTTGCTTGGCTTTTGTGGCCTGATAGCGGAAGCGGTTGATGAAAACTTCGAGCTGCTCGATGCGATCGCGCTGGTTGCGATAAGCGGCCTGCATCTGTTCGTTGCGCTGGGTTTTCTGCGCCAGGAATTTGTCGTAATTTCCAGTGTAGAACCAGATGCGCTTGTTCCAGATTTCGGCGATTTTGTTGACCGTCACATCGAGAAAATAACGGTCGTGGGAAATCAGCACAAAAGAGTGTGGATAGTCGTGCAGATATTCTTCCAGCCAGTTGCGGGCTTCGAGGTCAAGATGGTTGGTGGGCTCGTCGAGCAGCAGCAGGTTCGGCTTCTGTAGCAGAAGCTTGGCGAGTGCGAGGCGCATCTGCCAGCCGCCGGAAAATTCGTCGGTCTGGCGCTCCCAATCTTCTTTTCGGAAACCCAACCCCATCAGCACTCTTCCGACTTCAGCCTCAATCGAATATCCGCCGCGAGTTTGGAACTCGTGCTCCAGACGGTGATAGCGATCGGCTACGTCCGCATAGGCGGTGCTGGTGTGGTCGAGTTCCGCAATGCTGTGCGTCAGGGTTTCGAGTTCGCGCTCCATATTGCGGAGCTCGTCAAACACCGACATACACTCGGCAAAAACGGTTCGGCCGGAAAGCGAAAGCCCATCCTGTGGAAGGTATCCAGCCGTGGTGCCTTTAGCGATGGTGAGCGCGCCGTAGTCGAGCGTGTCGAGCCCGGCAAGAACCTTCATCAGCGTGGTTTTGCCGGTGCCGTTCGCGCCCACCAGGCCAACCCGGTCGTGGGATGTGATCAGCCAGTCGGCATTTTCGAACAGCAGTTTGTGACCGAAACGTTTTCCGGCAGAGGAAAGCTGAATCATGGGCTGAGGTTATCGTCTCATAGAATCAGCAGCGGGTACTGAGTCCGGAGTCCCGAGCGAAGAGCGAAGACTGAAGAAGAAGATTTATGATTGGACGGCGGCGCGGGTGGTGCGGTTTGCGGAGTCAGTTCCCCACAGAGCACCGCGGAACTGCATGCGCTCCAGGGCGCGATCGATTACGGCTTCGAGTTCGCGAGCGTACTTCACTTCGCGGCCTTTGGCCAGGCGGCGCTTGGCTTCTTCCGGGCTGAACCACGTGGGATGGCGCATGGTCTCATCGGGCCGGCGCATCTGCTGCACTTCCATAAGAAAAGCTTTGACTACAAATTCCTGTACGCCACCGGCCTGCCAGAACACGCCCTTCGAATGAAGGTAGAGGTGAAAATGGCGTGGCTCAATAGTGCCGGTGGCACCAGCTTCTTCTACGGCCTCACGCTCGGCAGCCTGGCTGTGGGAAAGGTGCGCGGCGGGAGATCCCTTGGGAAAAGTCCACTTGTTGCCGCCGTTGGTGTTTACCAGCAGGAACTCGATCGCAGGGCCGTGCCGGCGAAAGCAGACCGCGGCCACTTGCAGGGGCAGCGATTTCGAGATCCGGGGTGAACCCATGGAGCGCCCTCCTAGGTTAGATGCTACCTGCACCATATTGCAGCAGTGTGAATGTGCAGCAAAAATTGTGCAGTGGGTGGTTACGAAAGAATTACCTCCCGATTCGGGAATTCGCTCTCTTCGGTTGTCATTCTGAGCGAAGCGAAGAAGCCTATGCACTCTGACGCCGTCCCTCGCGTCGTGCTGGAATGGCTAGGTCAACGCAACGAACACACGACGGACGTGGAGCTATACTGGGCCGCACCAAGAGCGTCGTAAGAATCTCATAATGGCAATGCCGCAATTCTTCCGAAGAGTTTGTATGACAAGAAAGTCCGGCTGGCTGTTTTCTTCCCTGTTTCTTTGTCTGCTGGCTCCCGTCTCCGGCGTAAGCCAAAACATCCTGGCGGTTACTCACGCCAACGTGATTGATGTTACCGGAGGCCCGACCCAGCGAGACTACACGGTCGTCATATCCGGCGACCGTATTACCGAGATGGGAAACAGCTCAAAAATACGCGCACCCAAGAATGCCGAGGTCGTGGACGCCACCGGCAAATTTCTAATTCCTGGTTTGTGGGACATGCATGTGCATCCCGACGGAAAAGACTACCTACCGTTGTTCATCGCCAACGGCGTGACCGGCATCCGGGTCATGTGGGGCGATCCTGAAGATCATGAGTGGCGGAAGGCAATTGAAGCCGGTGACCTGATCGGTCCGCGCATGATCATCGCAAGCCCGCTGGTGGACGGCCCGAAACCTTATTGGCGCGGCTCAATCTCTGTGTCCAGCGAAGCGGAAGCTCGGCAGGTTGTGATCAAAGCAAAACAAGACGGCGCGGACTTCGTGAAGGTGTATCAATTTCTTCCCCGTGATTTATATTTCGCTATCGCGGATGAGGCGAAAAAACAGGGGATGCCATTTGCCGGCCATGTTCCCATCTCCGTTTCGGCGCAGGAGGCCTCGAGCGCCGGCCAAAAATCCTTTGAGCATTTAGTCGGCATTCTCCCCGCGTGCTCCAGTCGCAGTGCCGACTTACTGAAGGGGCAGCAGGACGACCTGACGGAGGGCCTGCTCTCGAAGCCCAGGTTCTGGGGGGCTCACGTTGTCGAATCGAGACAGAGGATGCTCGACACCTATAGCCCAGACCAGGTTGCTGCTCTCTGCGCCGTGCTGAAGGGCAATGGGACGTGGCAAGTGCCCACGCTCACCTTGTTGCGCATGTTCGCATACGGCGACGATCCTGCATTCCTCAAAGATGCCCGCCTGAAATATGTTCCCATTCACACCAGAGCCTCGTGGGATCCGTCGGCGATTGACGGAAAGCGCAGTCCCGAAGATTTCGCGTACATGAAGAGGGAGTTTCAAAAAGATCTGGAAGTGGTGGGCGCAATGCAGAGAGCCGGCGTAGGAATTCTGGCCGGCACCGACACGGCGAACCCCCTCTGCTTTCCAGGATTCAGCCTGCATGATGAATTGGGTCTTTTGGTGCAAGCCGGGCTTTCGCCGATGGAGGCTTTGCAGGCGGCAACGCTGAATCCGGCGCGCTTCCAGGGGAAAGAAAACGATCTGGGCACGGTTGACAAGGGAAAGATCGCGGATCTGGTTCTGCTCGATGCCAATCCGCTCGACGAGATCGGCAATACAAAAAGAATCGCAGCGGTCGTGTCGGCCGGCAAATTCTATTCCAGGGCCGCGCTCGATCAGATGCTGGCAAAGGTCGAAGCGATGGCCAACCGAACGCCGATCGGCGATGTGCTCTTCAAAACGATTCAAGAGAAAGATGTAGACGCCGCAATCAAACAGTACCGTGAGTTGAAATCGAACCAGGCTGCCGCCTACGACTTCGAGGAGAATGAATTCATTGGGCTTGGCTATGGACTGCTCCACATGAAGAAGTTCAGGGCAGCGATCGAGATTTTCAAGTTGAGCGTGGAGGCCTACCCGCAGTCGTATAACGCCTACGACAGCCTCGGCGAAGCATACATGGACAACGGCGACAAGGAACTCGCCATCAAGAACTATGAGAAGTCGCTGGAGCTTAATCCGGGCAACGCGAATGGGGTTGAGAAACTGAAGGAATTGAGAGCTCAATAGGGCTGCTCAACCGGGAGCGGCTGGTTTATGAGCCGCCGGCTCCAGCCCCCGACGCCCTGCGCTCGTCTACGGGGCCTGTAGCGTTTTCACCAGCCACGGAATAATTACTTCCTTGAAGATTCTGGGATCGGGCCAAACTCCCACCTGCCGGCCGAGATGGCCGCCGTGAGGGTTGATCCACGCATCTTTGGGCACGTCGCCTTTACTCAGGAGTAGATATTCATCTTCGATGGGAACTTGCGTGTCGAGAACTCCCGCGAGGATCAGCATCGGCGCCATCGGCTTGCCGAGCAGTCCCTGGTGGACGAGCGACATTTTCGGCAAGAACTCGCCCATTTCGTCGAGCGTGTGCACGCCTTCGAGNATATTCATGAGCGCCGGGACTTGATCGAACAGATACTCGCGGTTGCCCAGCAGCGAGTTCATCAGGAAATCTTTCTGGAAAAATCTATCGACCGGCGGAGACTGCGCGCTCGCGCCGCGCAGGCGGGCGCGCTCGACGATCGCCATTTTCGTGGCCCAGTAGGCTCCCCAACTCACGCCGTGAAACGCGATTCGGGTCTTGTCGATCTCCGGGCGGGACTGGGCATAATCGACCACGCGTGAGAGCATACGCTCGGAAGTTTCGCTGACTTTGATCGGAGCCTGCCCGGTGCCCGGTCCATCGACGGCGAGAAATCCGATGCCGAAGGGAAGAATCGCGCCGAAACTCTCGGTGAGATCTTCCTTGCGGCTGTCGAGTCCATTCACCGCGATCACCAGCGGCACCGGGCCGGTCGCATTTTTCGGCAGGCGCAGATAGCCGATGATTTCTTTGCCTTCGAAAGGAATATGTACAACTTCAAGCGGCGGATCGAGAAACTTCGTGTGCGCCAGAAATGCCTGAATGGCTTTTTCGTAAGATCGCTGCTTGCCTGCCGATGCGGGAATCGGCCAGCGTCCGAAGGAATAGAGCCGCCAGGCGCGGACGTAGTCGGCGTTGGCCTTGGCTAGGTCGGCCTTGTCCGTTGATTTTTCGAGCGACCTGGCTTCGTCGAAGTAACGATCGGCGACATGCATGAACCCGGCGGCCCACTCGTCTTTGTCGCTGGTGTGGATGCCGGTGAACGCATCTTTCACGTCGGCGGGATCGAGGCCGATCAGCGGGTATTGCCCCACTTCGGCGCGGTGGACGGCTTCGACCTTGATCTCGTCGATCGTGCGCTCGCGACGTCCTTCATTCTTGGCGGATTCTTGGGACAGAACGCCGGCAGAAATCAGCGAGACTGCTAGCAATGAAATTGCGAAAGAAAAATGACTCTTGATCTTCATCGTGTGAACCATATCGCTTCAAACCATCCCGGCTCGGCAATCAGGACGGCAAAGCTTCCCGCCAATCCACTATGCGAAAAAGGCCGGACAGAGTTGCGTCCGGCCTTCGATTTAGTCCGAACCTCGATCAACCGACCCCGATCAATCAATCTCGATCAACCAACCCTAAGCTAACCAGCTTGCTAGAACGTAAACTTCAGCCCTAACTGCGTGGCGCGGCTGCCGCCTGACCCGATCACGGGATTGGCCGCCGCAACGTCTGGCGTGGCGCATCCGCAACCGAACGGCTGCACCGACGGATCGTTGAGACCGAAGCCGTTCTGGCCGCCGTACGGATTGGCGAAGTTCGGGTGATTGAAAATATTGAAGAACTCGGCGCGGAACTGCAGCCGCTTGGTCTCTCCGAAGTGAAAATTCTTACCGACGGAGAAATCAAAATTCCGGAAGCCGGTGTCCTGGAACATATTCCGACCCATGTTTCCGAACTGACCCAAGGGCGGCGCCATCATCACGGAGTTTCCTGAGACGTAGCAGCCAAACGAATTTAGCGACGCGGTTTCTGCACCGGCAGTGCCGCCATCCTCCGCCAAAGCGGAGGCCGTGCACCCAGTTGGCATGTTGGGATCTCCCCCCGCGAAGAAGGGAATTCCGACTCCGCGCCTCGACTTGAAATCGGCGGGGTTGCCGAGACTAGTAGTTCCGGCGCGGTAGAAACTCCAGCGTATCGGGCTATTGGCAGGCGGGCTCACCGGCAACGGTCCAGTTCCGGAAGCATCGGTGCCCAGATCGATCGGACCCCAGTACTGGGGGCTTTCCAGAGTGATGATGCTGTTGATCTCCCAACCTTCGCGCATCTGCCCGAAGCCCCCCTTTCCGGGAATCGCGTAGGTGAGCGAAACAGTCAGCCGGTGGCGGATATCGAAATCGCTGTTGGCGTACTCGCGCTCCACATGGGTGGAGTCTTGCGGCAGACCTGCACCATAGCCGAAATCCCAGTTCGCGCCCACATCGTCCGATGCGTGCGAATAGGTGTAGCCCGCCACCATGCTCAGGCCGTGGTAATTGCGCGCGTTCAGCGTGACTTGTAGTCCGTTGTAGTTTGAGCGGTAGACGTTTCCCATCTGAAAAATGTTGCTCAGGTAGTTGAACTTGCCGTTGAACGGGCGCTGGTCCTGATCGCAGTTTGGGTCGGTGTTACACAGAGCGGAATAGTCCGACCCTACCGGAGGCTGGTTAATGTCGCGAATCCCCGTCAGATTTGTCCCACGATTGCCCACGTAGGCGGTTTCCAGCGACAGGTTCGCTGTGAAGGCGTGCTGCATGTTCAAGGTCCAGTTCCACACATACGGTGTGGTCAGGTTCCGGTCCACCGACATGATGGGGCAGGAATTTGGGAAAGTGCAATTAACCGACGTCCCATAAAGCGGTCCATTGGCAGCGTCCCAGGTCGTCGGGTAGCTTAAGAAATTCTTGATGGTAACGTTTCCCGTAGTTATCGTTCCTCCGGACGTGTCGCCCGCTGCATCAATCGGCGCTCCGGTTGGAACGCTGCCTGGACCGAAGGCGTTGTTGAAGGCGACAAACGACTGCCAGTTAACGGTTTCATAGATCAAACCACCACCGCCGCGCAGCACCGTCTTGCCCTTGCCGCCGATGTCCCACGCAAAGCCGCCACGAGGGCCAAAGCTCTTAGGATCGGAGCTATAAAGGCTGCTGATTTGATGGCCCACCTGCACCATGCCCAGGGTCGGATCAAAATTTCCCAGCAGATTGTCAGCTTCCTGGGGAACACTGCTGAACTCGTAGCGAACGCCAAAATTGATCGTCAGATGCTTGGTGGCCCGATAGTCATCCTGGAAAAAGGCTCCGTACGCCCAGTTGTGCAGATGCAGGGTTGGATTTCCCACCTCTACTGACGACTTGAATGGCGCGCCTCCAAAGAAGTCTTCAAGCGGGCTCGAAGCCGGAGGCGCAGTGGCAGGAGGGGGCCCGGGACTCACCACGCCGCCGAGGAACGTGATACTGCCTCGGGCATTGCCGTAGGCGGCGTTCGTTACCTTATCGTAGTGGAGATCAGCGCCGAATTTAAGCGCGTGCTTACCCGCAGTGAAGGAAACGTGATCTACAAACTGCGTGATCGAATCCGGTCCCTGAAACTTTGGCCACTTGAAACCACCCAGGCCGGGAAAAAAATAACCGCCAAAGCCGATGCGCGGCAGTCCACCCGTGTTCGGTCCGCTAACGCCCGTATCCAGACCGTACGCCGAGGCCGGCGTGTTCAGATCGTCTGGCAGCGTGGGCTGATACAGCCGGTTGTAGCCGACGCGTGCCTCGTTTACCCAGCGGGCGCCAGGAGTCCAAATCCAGTTGCCGCCCACTACTTGCGCGCGAGTGTGAATCGTGGAGAGCCATTTCTGCTGCAGTTCAGGAAAATCTTCCACGTTCCCGGAGTTGTTTCCAAAAAAGTAGGTGCCGCTGATGCTGCTTCGTTCGTTGAGCCGGTAGTCCACTTTGCCGACGAAGTTGTTGACGTGGACCACGTTGTTAAATCCGTTGGCAATACCGATGCCCTGGGTATTGTTGAGGGGGAATCCGCTGCCGTTGCAGGTTACGGTGGCTCCTGAAACCGTACATCCCGAAATGAGCAAACTTGCCGGACTGACGATCGTCCCGGCAGGCGCGAGTTGCAGATCGTGAATCGCATCGGGAATGCTGTCGGCGCAGTCGCCCGCAAAGCCAAACGAGCAGGTTCCGTTCGGTGTTGTGCTGGGCACCGTCATCGGGCTGGTAATTCCCCCGAACGAGTTCCCCACGTTGTAGCGCTGGCCTTCGTAGGCGCCGAAGAAAAACGCCTTGTCCTTGATCAGGGCACCGCCAAAACTGCCCCCGAACTGTTCCAGCGTGCGCGGCAGTTTTCCAGCCGGATCGGCGTTGAAATAGTTGCGCGCATCCATGGCTCCGTCACGGCCAAATATGAATGCGCTGCCGTGCATGTGGTTGGTGCCGGACTTCAGCCCAACATTCACGACGGCCCCTGGCTTCCACCCATATTCGGCAGGGGGACTTTGCTGCAAGTTGAATTCCTGAATCGAGTCGATCGGAAGAATGGTCGCCGAGTCGCCGGCGATGCCCGCCCCGTTCACGATGGCCTGGCCCGAGTAGGGCTCGCTGTTGAACAGGCCCTCAATGTAATAGGCGTTATCTTCGGCGCGCAGGCCGTTGGCGCTGGTGGTGGAAAATCCGCCACCGGGATAACGCATGACGCCGGGACGCAACTGCAGTAGATTCTCGTAGTTGCGACCGTTCAGGGGCAGGTCGTTGATCTCCTCATTGCTGAGCGTGCCTCCGAGTGTCGATGTGGTGGTGTTGAGGAGCGGTATGTCCTCATTCACCACGATCGTTTCGGAAACCTGGCCGGGCGGCAAGGAAAAGTCGGCGCGGACGTCAGTGGCTACCTCGATCACTACGTTGAGACGCTCGACGGTCTTAAAGCCCTTGGATTCAGCGCGAATCTGGTAGGTCCCGGGTTGAAGCTCGGCCGCCACGTAGTCGCCGGAATCACCGGTGGTTAGCGTGCGGGAAACGCCGTGCTGCACGTCGGTGACGACCACGGTTGCTCCGCCGACTCCGGCACCGCTTTGGTCGGTGACTGTGCCGAGGATACGTCCCGCCGTGGTCTGCGCCCCCGCTGTCATGGCCAGCAACAGGAAGCCGCACAGTACGGCCAGCAACTGAATCGGCACGACGTAGTACCGGCCGCAATCTGCGGCCCCACCGTTACGGGATGGCATGAGACGTCCTCCGTGGACTGTGTGGTCCGACAGCCATACCATTCTATGGGAAACGGTGTCAAGGAGAATCCCCCAGGCCATCTCGATCCTTCCTCAACACGGCTGGCCGATTTCCCGCCGCCGACGCACGTCCGCTTTTATCACAGACCATGTTGGGCAAACTGTGCTAAAAGAGACACCTTCGATGTGGAGCGGCCCTCCAAGCCGCCTGTGCTATTATCTTAAGGTCATACCACCATACCTGTAAGCCTCTCTGATCGGTGCGGTTCATGGCCTGTTCCGAACAAATCCGACTGCCGGCCGTGGATATTCGGTATAGTAACCAGACCACGACCAGCCGCCCGGTTGGTTTCGCGCCACGTAGTGCTGGGGGCAACGCAGTGTACAAGTTGGTTCGCACGTCTCGGCTCTATGAGCAGATCGTTCAGCAGATCGAAGACTCCATCCTCAAGGGCGCACTGAAGGCGGGCGATCAGCTTCCGGCTGAGCGCGAACTGGCGATACGTTTCGGAGTCAGCCGCACCGCGGTGCGCGAGGCGGTGAAAGCGCTGCGCGAAAAAGGACTGGTGGAAGCCTACTCCGGCCGGGGCACGTTCATTACGGATGGAACGTCGCAGGCGGTGCGGCAATCTTTTGATCTGATGGTGAAGATCGGTCAGCCCGAGGGCTCGACCGATCTGGCCGAAGTTCGCAGCATTCTGGAGCCGGAGATTGCGGCTCTGGCCGCCGAACGCGCCGAGGAATCAGATCGAGCGACATTGCGCGAAGCGGTTGCGGTGATGGATCGGTCGTTGAAGGACGCCGATGCCTACATCGAGGCCGACCTCGATTTTCATCTGGCGCTGGCGGAGGCCGCGGCGAATCCGCTGATTCTTTCCCTGATCGATTCCATCGTCGGGTTGTTGCGAGAGCAGCGTCTGCGAATCTTCCAGGTGGAAGGCGGTCCGCAGCGCGGCCAGATTCATCACAAGCGGATTCTGGAAGCCATGGAAAAGCGGGACGCGAAGATGGCGCGCGACGCAATGAAGACTCACCTGGAGCAGGTGCGCGAGGATAGCCACGCCTCCGCCAGCAAGCGTGCTCCTGGCAAGCAGTTGGCGCACTAGGAAAGTCGGCAGAACTTTCTAAGGTTGCTCAGGATTAAGCTCTTACAGAAGTTGGGAGACGTAGCGGAATGGCGAAAGTAGGATTCATCGGCCTGGGCGTGATGGGCAGCCAGATGGTGAACCGGCTGCTGAGCCGGGGCCACGCCGTAACGGGCTACAACCGTACCCGCGGCAAGGCGCAGTGGCTGGTGGAAAAGGGCATGCAGTGGGCCGACACGCCGCGTGCGGTGGCAAGCGCCTGCGACTATACCTTCGCCATGGTGACCAACGCGGCGGCGACAACGGCGATCACGGAAGGTTCGGACGGTTTGCTCGCGGGCCTCAGCGCGGGAAAATTCTTCATCGACATGAGCACGATCAGTCCCGCGGTAAGCCGCGCTCTGGCTGCCAAGGTGCGCGAACGCGGCGCCGATATGGTGGACGCTCCCGTAAGCGGAAGTGTGATTACTCTGCAGGAAGGCAAGTTGTCGGTGATGGTGGGCGGACGGCGCGAGACTTTCGAAAAACTGAAGCCGCTTTTACTCGATATCGGACCCAAGGTCACGCACGTTGGCGATAACGGTCTGGCGCTGGCCATGAAGATTGCCGTTAATCTAAGCCTGGCGGTGCAGATGCAGGCGTTTTCAGAAGGCGTGCTGCTGGCCGAGAAAAGCGGCATTGCGCGAGAGACCGCGGTAGACGTGCTTACGCACAGCGCCGTGGCGTCACCGATGATCCAGTATCGCGGACCGTTTGTTTTGCAGCAGCCGGAAGAAGCCTGGTTCGACGTGAACATGATGCAAAAGGACATGCTTCTGGCGTTGGAACTGGGCCGCCAGTTGGACGTTCCGCTGCCGACGACCGCAGTGAGCAACCAGCTTCTCACCGCCGCTCGCGCCATGGGCTTTGCCAAATACGATTTCGCCTGCCTGTTCGACGTGCTGGCGGCGATGTCAGGGGTGTCAACGCCCGTTACCGCCGGAGGGAAGAAGTGACGATTGCTACCTCTAAGCCGGCGGCCGGCCGCGAGAGTGTGACTGAGACGGAAAAAGACAAGTGGCTGCGCGTTTATCGCAAACTCGTGAGCATCCGTCTGTTTGAAGAGCAGGTGAACGAGCTTTACACGCGGGCCCTCATGCCGGGACTGGCACACCTTTACAGCGGCGAAGAAGCCGTAGCGGTGGGCATCTGCGAAACCCTGCGCATCGATGACTACATTACCAGCACGCATCGCGGTCACGGACACTGTCTGGCCAAAGGCGCTGCGCCCGATCGCATGTTCGCCGAGTTGCTGGGAAAGGAAGCCGGTTATTGCCGCGGGAAGGGCGGATCGATGCACATCGCCGATCCTGCAACCGGCAACCTGGGCGCGAACGCGATTGTGGGTGGCAGCGTGGGGATCGCCACGGGCGCGGCGTTCACGGCGAAACACCTGGGAACCGACCGCGTGGCGGTGTGTTTTTTCGGCGAAGGAGCACTGGGTCAAGGGTCGCTCTATGAAGTGATGAACCTGGCGCAACTATGGAAGCTGCCAGTGCTCTACGTCTGCGAAAACAATCTTTACAACGAGTACACGCATTTCACGGAAACCACGGCAGGAACCATTCTCGGCCGCGCCGCCGCGTTCGGCATTGAAGGCGCGAGCGTGGATGGGCAGGACGTCCGCAGGGTGTACGAAGTCGCGTCGCGGCTGGTGAACCGGGCGCGTGCCGGCGGTGGGCCGGGCTTTCTGCAATGCGATACCTATCGCTACAGCGGTCATCACGTGGGCGACATCAACCGCGAGTACTACCGCACCAAGCAGGAAGAACAGCAGTGGAAAAGCGAGCGCGATCCCATCAAGCTGCACTCAGACTGGTTGCTCACTCAGGGTTATGCCGAGGCCGGCGCGCTCGAAGAAATTTCGTCCGAAGTGCGCGCGCAGATGGAAGCGGCGGTAAAGTTCGCTATTGCAGCGCCTTATCCCGGCGTGGAACAAGTCGATCAGGATGTCTATGCCTGAACGCGAGCTCACATTTGCGCAGGCGGTGCGGGAAGCGCTTGCCGAGGAGATGCGCCGCGATTCCCGTGTGTGCATCATCGGCGAAGATGTGGCCGAGGCNGGGACGCCGTTCAANGTTTTGTCGGGACTGGTGGAAGAATTCGGCGCGGCACGAGTGGTGGATACGCCGATCTCCGAGGCTGGTTTCACGGGCGTGGCAGTCGGTGCCGCGATGACAGGACTGCGTCCAGTCGTCGACATCATGTTTGGCGATTTCATCACGCTCACCATGGACCAGATGGTGAACCAGGCTGCCAAAGCTCACTACATGTCCGGCGGGCATTGGAAAGTTCCGATGGTGATGCGCACAACACTGGGCGCGACGCGGCGCTCGGCGGCACAGCATTCGCAGTCGCTGCACGCCTGGTTCAGTCACGTGCCGGGATTGAAAGTTGTTTTGCCCTCGACGCCGTACGACGCGAAAGGCCTGCTGAAGACCGCGATTCGCGATGAGAACCCTGTGGTCTTTTTCGAAGACAAAATGATGTACAAGCTGAAGGGGCCGGTCCCGGAAGGGGATTACACGATTCCGCTGGGCGTGGCCGACGTGAAGCGCAAAGGCGACGACATCACGCTGGTCGCCACCAGCAGCATGGTGCAGGTGGCGCTGGGCGCGGCAACTCAGCTGGAAAAGGAAGGGATCAGCGCGGAAGTGGTCGATCCCCGCACTACCTGGCCGCTCGATGAGAAGACACTGATTGAATCGGCCCGAAAAACCTCGCGAGTGATTGTGCTGGACGAAGGCTACGGCCGCTACGGTGTTGCGTCGGAGATCGCGGCGGTGATTGCCGAGGGAGCGTTCTACGATCTGGACGCGCCGGTGAAGCGCATGGGCGCGATGCATGTTCCTATTCCGTTTTCTCCGCCGTTGGAAGATGCAACCGTGCCGACCGAGCAAACGGTATTCGAAGCCGCGCGGCAGCTCTGTAGTAAAAGCTGAAGAATTCGATCGCAGATCGTAGAGACCTAGCTTGCTAGGTCTCAGCGTACCGCGCACCGAATGGGTGGCGAGAGAGACGTTGCAAGCAACGTCGCTACAGGAGGTTCTTATGGCACTCAGAACGCACGGAACCATGGCGGTCGATTGGGAGAATCGCATCGACTTCGATCGTCTCCGCCGCGAACGCCTGCAAAAGGCGAAAGACCTCCTCGCCAAGTCGGAGATGGGAGCGCTGCTCTGCTTCGACATGAACAATGTGCGTTACCTGACCTCGACGCATATCGGCACCTGGGCTCAGGACAAGGCCAACCGCTTCACGCTGCTGCCGCAGAATGACGAGCCGATCCTGTGGGATTTCGGATCCGCTGCCAAACACCATCAGCTGAATTGCCCGTGGCTCGATGGACGGTCGCGACCGGGAATTTCGATGCTCCGGGGCGCGATGACGCCGGAGATGGGACGCGCCGAGGACGTCGCGAAGAAGATTCGCATCGAGCTCGAAATGCGCGGACTGCACAAAGAACCTGTCGGCATCGACATCGTCGAGTTGCCAGTGCTGTTCGCGTTGCAGCGCGAGGGCATCAAGGTAGTCGATGGACAGCAGCTTATGTCCGAAGCCCGCGTGATCAAGACGCAGGATGAAATTTCGCTGCTCAACACGTCGGCCATGATGGTTGACGCCGCCTACGACGAGCTTTATCGCGCGATGAAACCGGGTCTGCGTGAAAACGAAGCCGTGGGCCTCGTCAGCAAAGTGCTCTACGATTTGGGTTCGGAATATGTCGAGGCGGTGAATGCGATTTCCGGGGAACGCTGCAATCCGCATCCGCATGTGTTTTCCGATCGCGTGTTGCGGCCGGGCGATCCCGTCTATTACGACATTCTGCATTCCTTCATGGGCTATCGCACCTGCTATTACCGCTGCTTTACTGTTGGCTACGCTTCGCACGCGATGGCCGATGCTTACAAACGCTGCCGCGAATATCTGGACGCCGCCATCGAGCTTGTGCGTCCCGGCCGCACCACGGCCGAAATTGCCGCCGTGTGGCCGAAGGCGGAACAGTTCGGCTTCCCCAATGAAGAAGCCTGCTTCGCGCTGCAATATGGCCACGGCATCGGACTCGCCATCTGGGAGAAGCCCGTGATCAGCCGTCTGGTTTCGTTCGAGCATCCGGTAGAAATCAAGCCCGGCATGGTGTTTGCGCTGGAAACGTTCTGGCCGTCGACCGACGGATGGAGCGCGGCGCGCATCGAAGAAGAAATTGTGGTCACGCCAACGGGACACGAAGTGATCACGCGTTTCCCGGCGGAAGAACTTCTGGTGGCCGGCGCGCACTATTTCACCGTCAACGGCCCGCTGCCGACCATCCGCGAAACGGAAGCTCCGGCCAGCGAACGCGTGATCGAGATGATCGAAGCCAGCGCCAAGACCGAGCGCGTAGGAGCTACGGACTGAAAGCCGCGCAGTCCTCCCGCAAATAATTATGGCCTTCAGCGTTGTGATGCCCGCGCTCGAGATGGCGCAGGAAACCGGTAAGCTCATCGCCTGGCGCAAGCAGGAGGGTGACCGCGTCACCAAAGGCGAGCCGCTGCTCGAAATAGAAACCGACAAAGCCGTGGTGGAATTGGAAGCGCCGGCCGATGGGATCCTCGCCGGGATTACGGCTTCGCCAGGAGCGGAAATTCCCGTCGGGCAAACGATCGCATGGATCGTGGCGCCCGGAGAAAAGCCGCCGGCCGATGATTCCTTTTCATCGCCCGGTGCACGAGCGGTATCGCAAAGCACGAATCAACCGGCGCACGCGGCCGCCACAGCGCCGGCGCAGACAGTCGCGCCGGGAGCAAGAATTTCTCCCAAAGCCCGCCGCCTCGCGAAGGAATTGGGCGTGGAGGTTTCAAGCCTGCACGGATCAGGACCGGGCGGAGAGATTCTCGCTTCCGATGTGCAAGCATCCGCAGCCGCGCCTGCGTCGAGCGCCGCCGCTCCGGCAAAGAATGCGTCGAGCCTGGAAGTTCCGACCTCCATTGGACGTCTGATGGCCGAACGCACTACGCAGGGTTGGACGACCGTGCCTCACTTTTTCGTGAGCCGGGAGATCGAGGCCACGGCCCTCAACGAGTTCCGCAACCGCATCGTCGCGGACTTTGTCGCCGATATCGAACTCAGCCGCGGCGCCCGGGTCACTCACACCGACCTGCTCGTAGCGCTGGTGGCGCGCGTGTTGCTGAAACATCCGCGGTTGAACGCGCGTTGGAGCGCTGAAGGAATCCTTCTGCATGCCCGCGTGAACATGGGTGTGGCCATTGCGGTGAATGATGGCGTAGTCGCGGCCGTGATTCCCAATGCTCACACGGCGGGACTGGCGGAAATTGCCCGGCAGCGTCGCGATGTGGCCGAGCGGGCGCGAGCCGGGAAGTTGCGCCCCGCAGACCTTGCGGACGCTACCTTCACCATCAGCAATCTGGGCATGTACCACGTGGATGCGTTCAGCGCGATCATCACGNCGCCGCAGGCTGCGATTCTGGCAGTGGGCGCGATCGCCGATCGCGTTGTGGCTGTGGACGGAAAGCCCGCCGTCCGGCCAATGATGACTCTAACGTTGTCCTGCGATCACCGGGTTGCCGATGGCGCCCGCGCGGCGATGTTCCTNAACGATCTGGCGACAGCGATCCACGCGCCCGCTACCCTTCTGACCTCAGNTTGATTGTTTTCTGGTTGCGATCGCCCGGCTGGGNGTGCCNGGGACTATGCCAGACGTTACGCTCGTAATGTGCCTCTCGAGCCCTCCCCGTGGCAATCTGGAAGGAGTGGACAAGCGCAACGACTTTATCGATTGGAACGAGGGACGCGACGGTTACGTCCCTGCACCCAGGGCTGTCACCAAGGCTGCCGAGCGGCAATTTCTCCTGCGCACTCGCACGGAAGAACTCCTCGGAAGCTTGCTGGCCGGCGCCGGAACCATATGGGCAACCTACGTTGCGACCCAGGATTACGCCAGTCTCTGGCACACCCAGATCATGCCTCCCGGCCCGGTGGAGGTTTGTGCCTTGGGGATTCTTGTCTGGCTCCATGCAAAATGGCGCCGCTCTCTGAAGGCCAGTTAACCAGGTCCACGAAAACTTCCCGCGTTGTCTCTTGATCGGCTATTTGCCACGTGGCTGGCGAGGGAAGGAGTCGATCCTCCCGACGTGAATGTGGCAAAGAAGTGATTGGTCGGGGCGCGCGGATTTGAACCGCGGACCCCCTGCGCCCAAGGCAGGTGCGCTACCAGGCTGCGCTACGCCCCGACATAAACTGCAGAATTGATTCTAGAGTACTTCCAAACTTTCTTGCTACCCCCGAACCATGATTTTTGGCCTCGACCGTGGCCAAACCGTGTCAAAACCGTGCTCATTGCACGGTCACCGTGGCTGTATGTGCACCTGCTTTTGCTGGCTCGCCTGCTTTTTGAGCAGGCATTTCATTCGCGTGCCGGTTGAGTTTCTCCAGGGCCTCGCGCTTCATCTTCTGCGAACCCGCTGTCCAAGACTACGTCGAAGATAGTCTTCGATTCGATCTGACCGAAACTGTCCCAACAGCAAAGGCGGGCATGGTTATGATCCGAAACAGATGAAGACAATGCGCGCTATCTTTTATGCGGGAGGCCCAGACATTCGTCCCGGGGTCAAGATTGCCCCTTTTGAGAATGTGAACATCTTTTCCGCTTATCGTGAGGATCCTCAGCCTAAATGAACCACGTAGTGGCGGGATCTCAAAGAACTCGAGGGAATTCTTCAAAATCCAGCAGAAGAGGGCGTTAAAAAAAAATGATTTTTTTCCTTTTCTTAAAGATACGTGCCCGAAAGATGGAACCGTCAGCCCGGGAATGCATCGGCCATCAAATCTTGTTCTGACTTAGGAATGCTCAGCTTGGTTGCTTCCTTTCGCCAGCCGGCCACCGAGTCTTGCACTTGCTTCAACGCGTCGGCTGCTTCGCGCGCGCTCACCCCATAGTCTCGTGCAGCCTCCATGGCGATCGAGACATCGCAAGCAGTCTCGACCTCGTTGATCGCCAGCGTCAGTTCTCGTCGATCCACCGAGGGATTGATGTCGTACGCGGGCGACAATCGGATTCCGTTTGCGTCAATAAGGAATCCATGATTGCGAAGGTGATCGTCCGTGTTGTGAATGAGAATGTTGAATAACACACGTCGAAACAATTGGACGCAATCGGCGTGAGTATCGGCGCCACGCGACTGCAACAGGTCGACAAGTTCCAGGTAGCTTGCCCCGGCTTCGCCATCACTATGCTGAGTCAAAGTCATGGCGGAAATGAAAGCCAGTCTGCTTCCGCTAGGCGTCCGATCGAAACGTTTCACCAGAAAAGTGGTATAGGGGCTCTCCGGGAAACGTAAGGGGCTAGCATCGGCGACAACGATCCCTGCCTTTCTCGCCATGTTGTGAGCGACGAGTTCCCATCCGCCCATATCACGGGTGTCGTTCTTGCTGGGAAATTTCGCCATGCACAAAGTTCCGGCTTCATCCCGCACAGATGCTTTCGGCCGCGCTCCGCCGAGCGAAGATCCTGGCGCGAACAGTTGTGTTATCCATTTTTCATAAAGGGGATTGTCTTCGTCGTCGATGTGTTTTTCGAACTGGAGACTCGCGGCCTGCAACTCCCGCAACGAAGTGAGGGGTGGAGCTGCAGATTGCGCATCGCTATCGATGAAAGGTGTATTGACTGCCTCTCGAAAGCGCAACGCGCCCAATCGAGTTTCGTCGTGAACGCCGAGGAGAAAGTCCCATTCCGTCAAGGCGAGAGGTTTGCGTTTCTCTTGCCGCGCACGCACGTTTTCACGGCGTTGCATGAGCACTCTGCCCCACCGATCCGGCACCGAATCGAGAAAAATGCCAAAGTTCTTACGCTGGGGTGCCGGATACTGATGACCGGCTGCCAAAGCGAGGTCCGGATCGAATGAAAAGACTTCTGGTTGCTCTAGCCAGGCCCCGACATATTCAAAGGAGAAGATTTCACCGGCTCCGCTTTGCTGGCGATGAAGCCGTCCCATGAGAACGGGGTGGCCAAACCGCTGCAGATCGATGCAGACCTCGACAGTATCGAGACCTGGCATTAGGACGTTTCCTTTGGTTTGTCGATATTGTCAGCAGTTGGAGTCGGCGAGATCGGCCGTTTTGGTGCGCGACGTTTCGGAGACAAACCTGTGTCTTGTAGCTTTCGACCCAGCGGGTCGTCGACGGCCAGTTTCGCGAGATCCTCTTCAAAGCGGAGCACCTGCATCACGCGTGCGAAAATTCCGAGTGCGACTGCCGCATCGCCTTTTTCAACTCTCGACAAAGTCTTTCTAGAAATGCCTGCGCGCTGAGCCACCGATTCCGCCGAGTATCGGCGGCGGAGGCGGGCTAGCTTCAGGTTCTCCCCATAGCTTCGCAAGAGGCGGGAAACTCGGGGCAACAGAGGTGGTCCAGTCCGCGGCATAATGGGTAATATCTTACCCAAAGTATAGCTGTTTTGCAACTGATATGACACGTTGAAAGCCTTATTCGGAGCCCAGCGGGCCGCTCCATCGCAATGCCATTTCGAGGCAAACCGCAATAGAGGTCCCTCGAAACCTTCAGCCTGAACGGCTTCGGCGCGGTCTGCCTTTTTCATCGGCCCTGCTACATGTGACCGCGGGCTGGAAAAAAGCGACGGCGCACAAACCGTGCCAATTGGAACGGGATTCAAACCATTTGGGTTAACTTTGAACGCAGAGCAGATTCCCCAAATTGTTGGAAACAATAGAAATCAAAAAAGGGAATGGAACGGTTGGAGTAAATCAATCTGNGCCCAAGACAGGTGCGCTACCAGGCTGCGCTACGCCCCGACATCATTCGATTATAAATGAGGCGAACGATTGGGCAGTGAAACGGACAAACTGCGAAGAGGAATCTGGCGATGGAAGACCAGAGTCGTCAAACAGCCTCATTGCAGTAAACTGAGATTACGGATGGGGTGTGCTTTGGGCGGGTTATAATCTCGGGTCGCATATGCAGAATCCGCGTTACGCGTTAGTGGGCTACGTCAAGGGGCCGGCAGGGGAGTTCGTGGAGAACCTCCGGCGAGAGCTGCATCCCGATCAGCCCCATCTTGCCGCGCATTTGACACTGCTGCCGCCGCGGATCCTGGGTGACACCGAGAACTCGGCTCTGCAATTGCTGGAGCGAATCTGCGGCGAAGCTCAGCCTTTCGAGGTTGTTCTGGGCGATGTGGAAACCTTTACCCCGGCCACTCCCACGGTTTATATCCGGGTCAGTCAGGGGTCGGCACGCATGTGCGAATTGCATGGCCAGCTGAACACGCTGGCGCTCGAATACCACGAAGAATGGCCCTATACCCCGCACATGACCATCGTCAAAATGGCAGCGGGGCAGCTGGTGCAGAATGCCTTCCAGATTGCCCGCGAACGCTGGGCGAGCTACTCCGGAAGCCGGCGTATCTTATTGGAACGGTTGAGCTTCGTCCGCGAAAACGGACAAAATTGCTGGGTCGACCTGGCCCCGGTACTGCTGGGACGAACGCTGGTATCAAGATAAATATCGCGATAGGTATCAAGAAATCTCGCACTATATCTCCCCTGGGTATTACCGGGCTCTGACCACAGTTACTCCCGCCGGACGGCCATGGCCCTAAGTACATTTCCCTCCCGTGCGTTGCCAAACGGTTGCCTACGCTATAGATAAAAGAGTAGGCATTGGTCCGGAAAGCCCGCGCAGAGCCAAATCCGGCGGGGTCTTCCGGAAGGAACCAGAGAGGACGCATGCAGATCGGGGTCTACGGCTCGGGATATCTGGGAACGGTAATCTCGGCCTGTCTGGCAGATTTTGGCACTCCGGTTTCCTGCTGTCATCCCGACCGGACCCGCATGGTCGAGATGGCCCAGGGCAACATTCCCTTCTTCGAGAAAAATCTGAAAGAGATCATTCGGCGGAATGTGCGCGCCGGCCGGCTGGTTTACTCCACAGACATTGAATCGTTCGCCCGCAAAACGCAGCTGATTTTTCTGGCCGAAGATAATGTCGATAGCCTTAGCGACGTGGTTTTGCGCATCGCCCGGCTGGCGCAGAAACCTCCGATTCTGACCGTGGTTACGCCGGTCCCGGTGGGCACGGCGGCGGCGCTGGAAAACACTCTGAAAGAAGCCGGGGTGCAGGCGACCATCGTTTCCCAGCCCATGTTTTTCACCGACGGTTGCGCCGTGGAAGATTTTAACTGGCCCGACCGCCTGATTCTAGGGTCGAGCTCCACCGAAGCGGTGCAGGTTTTGAAGCAGATTTACCATCCCCTGGTGATGCGGGGCGTGCCCGTGATTGTGACCAACCAGGCGACCGCGGAACTGGTGCGGGAAGCAGCCACGGCGTTCGTGGCTACGAAGATTTCGTTCATCAACGAATTGGCGGCGTTGTGCGAACGCGTCAACGCGGACGCAGTCAGCCTGGCTCTTGCCCTGGGGCTGGACAAGAAAATCGCGCCGCGCTGCCTGCAGCCCGGTGCCGGGATGGGCGGAGTATTTGCCGAATCTGATATGGATTCCCTGGCCGAGCTGGCGCAGTCCAAAGGGGTTCCTCTGAAAGTGCTGAGTGCGGCTCGCGATGTGAATTTATCGCTGGCGGACCGGTTGGTCGAGAAGATCGCAATCGCGCTGAATTCAGTGGAGAACAAAGACGTGGGCATTCTCGGACTGTCGTTCAAGCCCAACACAAATTCGGTGGCTGGATCGTCTTCGATGCGGCTGGCGGAAACGCTGGTCTCGAGAGGCGCGCGCGTGCGGGCCTATGATCCAGTGGCGATCCCCGAAGCCAAGATCAGGCTCAACGGGTCTGTGAAGTATTGCGAATCTGCGTATGCGGCGGCGGAAGGGGTGGACGCGCTGGTGGTGGGCACGGGCTGGCCGGAGTTTCGCGCGCTCGATTTCGACCGCATCAAGAACCTTCTCAAGAAGCCGCTGATCGTGGATACCAAGAACCTGCTCGATTCCGTGCGGCTGCGGGCCTTGGGATTTGAGTACGTAGGCGTCGGCCGCGGGTAACGCGAGGCGTTCGTCCCAGATAGTCAAATGTTGAACTTGATCCAGATCGGGTTATTTCTCGTGACGGTTTCAGCCTTCCCCCTGCCCTCCCATTCGCTCTCCGCCAAGCTTTGAAACTTGCTTTTCGACACCTAGATCGCGGCCCGCGAGCGGTCAGTGGTGCGCAAAATCAATCACTGCAGCGACCAGCCAAATCAGGGCCGTCAGCAGCCACAAATATCCTCTTCGCCATTGTTGGCTGACGAGAATAAGTGCA
>JGI12712J15308_10000108_pt1 | contig 22483 bp, 20 predicted proteins | sample JacPin_JW_Ref_O2_FD_15308 | JGI IMG/M metagenome (IMG submission 15308) | reverse complement strand
CCAGATCCATAATCTCGCTGGGCCCGCCGTAGGCGCCCACTGGCAGACCGCCTCCAATGATTTTTCCCAGGGTCGTCAGATCCGGACGAATGTTGTAAAGTTCCTGCGCCCCGCCAAACGCCAGCCGAAATCCCGTCATCACCTCATCGAAGATCAGCACCGAATGTTCGCGTTCGGTAATCAATCGCAGCCCCACCAGAAAATCGTCGGCGGCCGGCACGCATCCCATGTTCCCCACCACCGGCTCCACAATCACGCAAGCAATCTGATGCTTGAATTTTTGGAATGCGTGCTCCACCCTCTGGATGTTGTTGAACGGCAACGCCACCGTGAACTGAATAAATTCTTCTGGAACCCCCGCCGATCCCGGAATCCCCAGCGTCGCGACACCCGATCCCGCCTTCACCAGCAGGGCGTCGGCGTGCCCGTGATAGCAGCCCTCAAACTTCACGATATATTTTCGTTTCGTGTAAGCCCGCGCCAGCCGGATCGCAGACATGGTCGCTTCCGTCCCCGAACTCACGAAGCGCACCTTCTGCATCTGCGGAAACGCAGATATCACCAACTCCGCCAGGTCGGCCTCCGACGGCGTCGAAGCCCCGAAACTCGTGCCATTGCAAGCCGCGCCCAGAATCGCGTCCAGCACATCCTGATCCGCGTGCCCCAGAATCAGCGGCCCCCACGAACCGATGTAGTCGATGTACTCGTTTTCGTCCGCGTCCCAAATGTGTGACCCCTTGCCCCGCACTATGAACACCGGATCGCATCCCACCGCGCGAAATGCCCGCACCGGCGAATTCACTCCGCCCGGAATCATGCTCTCCGCACGCTTCTGCAGCCGCTGCGACTGCTCGACCTTCCGCGATGTTGTCGACGGCATTAAATCCTCCAGCAGCGGAAACGCTTGTTAGAAATCAGGACAGAGACCTCACCTGATCGGACTCGATCCAGCGACGTCGCACGAAATAATCAGGGAAGCACGCATCCAAAAACAATCTTGTCATTCTGAGCGAGGCGATGAACCCCTTGCATCTCCGCGCTACCAGCGGCTCCTGAGGGAGTTTCTACCACCGCGTGCGTCGCGCCCCTACCGCCGCCGCTCTACGCACCGAACACTATAGCAGCGCCCACCCGCGCAAATTAACCAGATATTCACCGCGCGTCCATCATTCTGCAACATTGCGGCGCTACTCTAAAGTCCATCAAGATGCCCTTCTAACCGGGAGGGTTTGAAAGACGGCTTCGGGGGCTCCGAGCCGTCTTTTTTATTTTGCCCCGCGCCACGATGCCGAGCCAGGCTCCAGGCCCCAAAGGGACTCGGGAAGGTCACGGCTTCAACTGGCGAAGCTCCCCCTCACTTCAGATACGACCTCACAATGTCCACTAATTCATCCGCCGCAATCGCTTGCTCCGAGGTCGGCTTGCGCCCGGGGTCGAGCACGTGAAAACGTACGTGATCCTCCAGCAACTCGGCCATGAGCCCGTTCATCGCGCCTCGCGCCGCCGTGATCAACTGCAGAACGTCTCCGCAATCTTTCTCCTCGCTGAGCGCGCGCTCGATTGCATCGATCTGCCCCCGAATGCGCCGCACTCGCAGCCTTAGTTTTTCCTTTTCCCGCAATGTGTGAGACATGGCGTTTCCTTTGCGAAACTTTTATGAACTTTTCTCTGGACTATACCATAGGGGGGTATGGTACAAGAAAAGAGAACGCACGGAAATGAACGCACGAAGATCGAATACACAAAGATCGAAGGAACAAAAAGCGGAGGGGAGCCATCCACCGTCGTGTCCCGTTTAACATTCCTTTAATAAACCTTGCGTAGGCTCGGTGCACCAGAAAAATAGCCAGACCACGAAACGCTCCGGAGTTCGACAGTTGCGATCCTGGCTATGATCAATGGTTAACTATAGTTAACCACCTATGATATATTTGCGTTAATTCTTCGCGCCGGGAAATGAAGGCGCGGCGCTAAACCGACGAAGGTAGGATCCATCTAGAGCTTAACCATCCTTTCGATGCCGAACGTTACAAATTGATCCATGAGAAGTCGCATTCAACTCGCGCATCCCGGCAGACGCTTTGTTTCCTTCATCGCGGTCACGATCGCTCTAGCCCTCCCCGCCCTCGCCCGGCAATCGGACGCGCAACCTCCCGCACCCCAGGCGTCCGCGACCGTAAGCACCCCAGCCAACGAAGCCAAGCCGGCCGACACTCCTGCTGACCCGTCCGCCGCTTCTCCCGACAACGACAATCCCGAGACTCTGTTCCCCCATTTCAAGGACACACGCTTCTGGCTCTCCGGTCAGGCGAACTTCATTTTCCAAGCGCATCCTGGTTTCCACTCCCCCTACAGCGGGACAAACAGCCTCAGTGGACACTATCAAAAGGCCACTTCCCGCGTCCTGACACTCTACACCGGCGTCCGCCTCGACCACTCCACCGAGATACTCGTCGACATCGAAGAAGCAGGCGGATCCGCGCTCAGCCTGGGCCTGGGTCTCGCCGGCAACACCGATCTCGACATTGTCCGCAACCCGCTCTTGAGCAAAGCTCCCTATCTCGGCCGCGGCATGATTCACAAAGTGTTCGCGCTCAGCAAAGACAAAGTTGAAAATACGCGCAGCTATTTATCGCTCTTCGACGAACTGCCCCGCCGCCGTCTGGAAATTCGTTTCGGCAAATTCAGCCTGCCCGACTTTTTCGACGTCAACTCGGTGGGCTCCGATACTCACTTGCAGTTCATCAACTGGTCCACCGACAATAACGGCGCATGGGATTACGCCGCCGATACCCGCGGCTATACCGTCGGCGCCATGGCTGACTTCGAAGACCGTAACTGGGGATTCCGTTTCGTCGAAGCCCTCATGCCCAAAGTCGCCAACGGAATCGATCTCGTCTGGCGTCCCTGGCAAGCTCGCGGGGAGAACTTCGAATACGAGCTCCGCCACGGATTCATCCCTCAGAAAACCGGAGTAGTGCGCCTTCTGGCCTACGTCAACCATGCCAACATGGGAATCTATCGCGACGCTGTCATTCAATTTGAAGATGGCCAGCGAAGCGAGCCCGTGCCGGAAATCACGAATCATCCCTGGCACATCACCGCGAAGTATGGTTTCGGCGTGAATCTGGAGCAGAACCTCACTCCCACCCTCACCGCCTTCGCGCGCTGGGGATGGGACGACGGCAAGACCGAATCATTCGCCTACACAGAAATCGATTCCACGGTGGCCGAAGGCATCGGAGCAAATGGGGCCAAGTGGCATCGCAAGCAGGACCGCGCCGGCATCGCATTCGTTACCAACGGAATCAAGAAAGACCATCAGAACTACTTGGCCGATGGCGGCCTGGGCTTTCTCCTCGGCGACGGCAAGCTGAACTATGGCCGCGAAAGCATTCTCGAAACCTACTACACTCTGCACGTATGGCGCGGCCTCTACGTTGCCCCCGGCGCACAGTACATCGTTGACCCCGGCTACAACCGTGACCGCGGCCCCGTCTTCGTCGGCTCCTTCCGCGCCCACATGGAGTTCTAACCCCGCCGTCCACCCGGAATCTAGCCCCGCTGGGCACCACCACGCGCTGACGTCACCATTTGCACGAATGGGAAGGGCACGACTTCAATCGTGCCACAAAGGGGGCAATGCGACGCGGCTTCAGCCGCTGAGGAAGGCTGCTATGCACAGGGCAGGTCACACATCGGTGCACCATCAAAGAAGTCGATCCAGAACAACCGTCTCGAATTCCTGTATCCGCGAGAAGACCGGGTCGTTCGTGATGAATCCCGTTGCATTCGCTTGAATAGCAGTAGCTGCCTGCAGAGCATCCGGCGTTCGCAACTTACAGGTGGCGCGGATTCGTGCGGCAATGTCAGCCGCTTTCAGGTCGGGGGCAATCCATTGCAGGTTGGGATACGTGGAAAGCAGTCCGTAGAAGTCGTCGATCCTGTTCTCGTCATGGTCCCGATAAGACGGCACCAGCAATTCCGTCATCGTGATGGTCGAGGCCACCGCCTCATGGCCCGCGCGCTCAACCCACGCAAAAACCGAGTCGGCAAGCGCAAGGTAATGGGGATTAGCCTCCAGTTGATAAATAAAGATGCTGGTGTCGATCGCGATCCGGCGGTGGCGCCGGAGAAGAAGCCGAAGTCGCTCTACTCCCAACTCTGGCGTTCCTTCTTGACATGGTCTGAAAGATAGCGCTTACCCACCAGACCTCGAATTGCCGCCCTGTACGAGTCTGGCTTCTGCAGGACCAGCACTCGCTTTCCGCGTACTACCACCAGGACCTTATCACCGGCTCGTAAATCGAGCGCCTGACGTGCTTCCCGCGGAATTACGATCTGATTCTTCGAAGAAATTGTGGCTTGAGCCATGCTTTACATTTTAGCAGAAAGTAAAGGGATCCGCATCTTAATATCTGTTGTCCACCCAGGCCAGGCCCACTACTTCTCCACCTTCACGCCCTTCCAGAACGCCACGTACCCCGCAATCTGCTTCGCCGCCGGCTTTGGTTCGGGGTAATACCACGCCGCCCCGGCATTGCGTTTGCCGTTGACTTCCACATCGTAGTAACTCGCCGTCCCTTTCCATGGACACGTGGTCTGCTGTTCACTGGACCGAAAATATTCCTTGTGAATCGCATCCGGCGGAAAATATTGGTTGCCTTCCACTTCCACAGTCTGGCTGCTTTCGGCGAGCACCGCGCCTTCCCACATTGCTTTTGCCATGATGCCCGTTTAGATTCCTATCAGGGACAATGGTTTCAGACGATTGTTCGAGCGAAGTCCAAGGCCCGCAAGCCCGGTTTTCAATCAGCAATCAACAATTCTGAAGCACGAGCAATCAGTACGAGCAATCCCTGGAGGCGCGATGGAAGTAACCCCAGCCGACCCGATCACCACGACCCAGTTCAACGGACACTCCATGGTCGGTTCACTCCAGCGCGTCCTGGTCTGTTCGCCCCGCACCGCCGGATGGAACCGTCCCGAGTACGCTGCGCGCTGGCGCGACCTCGGCTTCCACCACGAGCCGGACTTCGCCACCGCGCAAGCTCAGCACGACGCGCTATGCCGAGAACTCGCCGCCGCCGGCGCAGAAGTCATCGAACTCGCGCCTGCGCCCGAACTCTCACTCGACGCCGTTTACGCCCACGACGCCTCTCTGTCCACCGATTTCGGCCTCATCGTCATGCGCCCAGGAAAAAACAACCGCGTCTTCGAAGGCCAGCACCAGGGAGCGTTCTGCTCGCGCTTCGCGATCCCCACGCTGGCTAAAATCATCGCTCCCGGCGCCACCGAAGCCGGNGACATCCTCTGGCTAGATCGAAATGCGCTGCTCATCGGCCACGGCTACCGGACCAANGCTGCTGGCATTCAGCAACTGCGCGATCTGCTCGCGCCNAAAGGCGTCGACGTTTTTTCCGCGCCGCTGCCCTACGGTCCCGGACCCTCTGCTTGTCTCCACCTGATGTCGCTGATCAGCCTGCTCGACGAACAAACCGCACTGGTTGACTTGCCATGGCTCGCAGTCGAAACCGTCGAACTGCTTAAGTCGCGCGGCTATCACTTCATCGAGATCGACTCCTCCGAGCGCGACACTCTCGCCTGCAACGTCGTCGCCCTCGGCGGCAAGCGCCTGCTGGCCATTGAAGAGAACGGCAAAACCAACGCCCGCCTGCGCGCAGCCGGCTTCGACGTCCGCACCTTCCCCGGCAGCGAACTCTGCATCAACGGCAGCGGCGGCCCCACCTGCCTGACCCGCCCCCTGCTGCGCGGATAAACGCGCGAAGTGTTCCTTCAGGAACGTTTGTGCAAACTCTTCTCTGGGGATCGCAAGCGCCTTGTTTGGAAGAGGTTGCACGCCTCAGTTTGAGACCTGTGGAAATCGTGAAATTCGGGAGACGCTTTTGTAGCTCTCGAGAAGACGGAAATACTATTCGCGGAATTGTATTGTAGAGAGCGCCTTGGGTCCTGGGTCTATCCGAGCGGCCTAGATTTTCAAGGTTGCTTCGTTTCCCTCACCTCAAAAGCCGCGGGCAACAGTGCCCGCGCCACACTTGCTCACCTGCTAAAATAATCCTGCATGCTTCTTCCCTTCGTCCGCGAACTCTTCGCGGACGTGGAAAAACTTTCCGCCTTTGCGCGTGTAGCCTCCCACCTGCGAGAGGGCACGGGGCGGACGCGTGTCTCCGGCCTCACTCCTACTGCGAAAGCCCTGCTGCTCGTGCTTTTGCAGCGTCGAGCCGAGCGTCCGCTCATCTTCGTTGTCAATGACAACCGCGCCGTCGAGGAATTCATCCCTATCCTCCGCGGATTCTGCGAACTCACCGCCGCCTGCGATCCGGAAGCCGTAGTCTCGCTGCCCGCCCGCGACGTTTTGCCGTTCCAGAATCTTTCGCCGCATCCCGAACTCCAGGAAGAGCGTGCTACCGCGTTGTGGAAGATTGCCACGGGTACTGCGTCGATCGTAGTGACGCCAGTCGCGGCTACGGCCATCCGCCTGCGCGCGGCGGAGTTTTACACCGACCTCGCGCGCACCATTCGCCGCGGCGAATCGCTCGACACCGACGCGCTACTCGCGCACCTGAACACGGTTGGATACAGTCCCGCCGACGTCGTCGAGATGCCGGGCCAGTACGCCCTGCGCGGCGGCATCCTCGACGTCTACTCCCCCGAAGCCGAGCGCCCGGTGCGCATCGAATTCTTCGGCGACGAAGTCGACTCGATTCGCAGGTTCGATCCCGCCTCGCAACGCTCTTCCACTCCCGTGGACGAAGCGCTGCTTCTGCCTCTCACCGAAACTCCGGTCAGCGATCACTTGCTGGCCGCGATCCACACGCGCCTCTCCGGCAAGCGCATCGTTGGTTCGGGCGAACCGGGCTCGGAAGAAATTGTGGAAGCCGCCATCCGCGCTGGGGGAGTCACCGTTTTTCCCGGCTGGGAATTCTACGCGCCCGTCGCCGGAGCCGATCGCACCATCTTCGACCTTCTCCCCCGCAACGCNGTGCTCCTCGATGAACCCGAACAACTCCATCAGGAGTTCGACCGTTTCTGGGCTCGCGTCGAAGAAATGCACGAGCGCAGCGGAGTAGGGAATCTCGTGCGTCCCGAAGACTTATATTTGCCGCCCGACGACTGGTGGAAAAAACTCGTGACCATCCCCGGCGCCGATATCGAACACCTCGGCATTGCCCATCCCGACGGCGACAGCCCATCCGCCACATTTCTCTCCCAGCCCGCATCTCGCTTCCACGGCGCGGTTCCGGCCATGCTGCAGCAGGTGCAAAAGCTCCGTCAGGAAAATATGCAGGTTCTCCTGGCAGTTCCCAACAATGGAGAGGTCGAACGCCTCGCCGATATCTTCACCGAGTACAACGTTTCCTTCCGTCTCGGCACGCGCACCCGCGGCGGCGAAAGTTACGCCGACGAAACCAGTTACTTCGCCGGTGACGTTCTAACCACCACGCTGGCCAAGGCCTACATCCCCGACGGCGTTGTTTTCCCCGAGGCGAATCTCGCCATCTTCGGCGCGCGTGATTTATTTGACGAGTCTGACACCGTGGCCACGCGCCCGCAGCGCCAGAAATCAAAAGTGTCCGCGTTTCTTTCCGACTTTCGCGATCTGCAAGTCGGAGACTACGTCGTGCACGTCGAGCACGGCATCGGCCAGTATCAGGGACTGAAGGAAATCAATCAGGGCGACGGCAACGCCGAATTCATGTTGCTCGAATACGCCGACGCCGCGCGGCTTTACGTTCCACTCACCCGTCTCGACCTCATCCAGAAATATCGCTCGTCCGAAGGCGCCAAGCCGGCGCTCAGCAGTCTGGGCACGGCGGCCTGGTCGAAGACGAAAGCTCGCGTGCGCAAGGCCATGAAAGATATGGCCGACGAACTGCTTAAACTTTATGCCGAACGCAAAACGGCGGTGGGACATGCCTTCCCGCCAGGCAACGAGTGGGTGCGCGAGTTCGAAGACGCTTTCGAGTTCAACGAAACCGAAGATCAGGCGCAGGCCATTGCCGACGTTACCCGCGACATGGAATCAACGCAGCCCATGGACCGCCTGCTGTGCGGCGACGTCGGTTATGGCAAGACGGAAGTGGCCATGCGCGCGGCTTTCAAGGCCGTCGGCGACAACCGGCAGGTCGCGTTGCTCGCTCCGACCACCGTGCTCGCCTTTCAGCACTACGAAACTTTCAAGCAGCGTTTCGCGGCTTTTCCCGTCACCATTGAAATGATCAGCCGCTTCCGCAACGCGAAACAGCAAAAAGAAATTCTGCAGAAAACTGAAGCCGGCAAAATCGATATCCTCATCGGCACGCACCGCATTCTTTCCAAAGACATCAAGTTCTCCGACCTCGGCCTGCTCATCGTCGACGAAGAACAGCGCTTCGGCGTGCGCCACAAAGAACGCATCAAGCAAATGCGCAAACAGGTGGACGTGCTCACCATGTCGGCCACACCCATTCCGCGCACCCTGCACATGTCGCTGGTCGGATTGCGCGACATGAGCGTGATCGAGACTCCGCCCAAGGATCGAATGGCGATTCAGACCATCGTTGCGAACTGGGACGAGAAACTGATTCAATCCGCGATCGAGCAGGAACTGGAGCGCGGGGGCCAGGTTTATTTTGTGCACAACCGCGTGGAGAGCATTTGGGAAATCGCCGCCAAGTTGCAGACCATGGTGCCGAAAGCGCGCGTTGCCGTCGGTCACGGACAAATGTCGGAAGGCGAACTCGAAAAAGTGATGCTCAAGTTCATGCATCACGAAGCCGACATTCTGGTGGCCACCACGATCATCGAAAACGGTCTCGACATTCCGCTGTGCAACACGATTCTGATCAACCGCGCCGACCGCCTGGGATTGTCGGAACTCTACCAGCTTCGCGGCCGTGTCGGCCGCTCCAGTCGCCGGGCCTACGCGTATTTGCTTTTGCCTTCGGAAATCGAGCTGACGCCGATCGCGCGTCGCCGATTAGCAGCATTGAAGGAATTTTCCGATCTTGGCGCAGGATTCAAAATCGCCGCGCTCGATCTCGAACTGCGCGGAGCAGGAAATCTTTTAGGCGGCGAGCAGAGCGGACACATTGAGGCCATCGGCTTCGAGCTCTACACGCAGATGCTGGAGCGCGCCGTCCGCGAAATGAAGGGCGAAGCCGCGCCCGATGAAGCGGAAACGCAACTTAATCTTGGCCTGAACATCCGCATCCCCGGCGACTACGTTCCCGAAGAAAATCAGCGACTGCAGATGTACAAACGCGTGGCCCGCGTGGAAACCGAATCGCAACTGGGCGACGTCGGCGCAGAGTTGGAAGACCGCTACGGCCCACCGCCGTCCGCGGTACGAAATCTGCTCGACTACGCTTCGCTGAAATTGTTATGCATGCGTGTGGGCGTGAATGCGATCGACCGCAAGCGCGAGATGGTGACTTTCAAGTTCCGTCAGAACGCCACCGTTGATCCCGAACAGCTGGCCCGCTTCGTCTCCGCGCAGCGCGGCGCGCAGTTCACTCCGGATGGCATGTTGAAGTTCGGGTTGAAGGCTACCGCCGCAGAAGAAGTGCTACGTGCGCTACGCACCGTTCTCGAACAGTTGGCCACTGCCGATACGCCAGCAACAGAGCCCGACGGAGCAACCGAACCTCTGAAGACTAAACGAGAGTAGCCGCCACCCAACAATCGCGTGCAGTTTACAATAATCCAGTCATGAAGCCCACGCCCGAACGACGAGCCAACACCGACCGCCGCAAAACGCGAACTGTCCGCAAAGCTGTTTTTCCCGCCGCCGGCCTGGGTACGCGCTTTCTCCCCGCCACCAAAGCCCAGCCCAAAGAAATGCTGCCGCTGGTCGACAAGCCCATCATTCAATACGGCGTGGAAGAGGCCATGGCCTCTGGCTGCGATCAGATCATCATCATTACCGGGCGTGGAAAGCAATCGATCGAAGACCACTTCGACGTCAGCTACGAACTCGAACGCATGCTCGAGGATCGCGGAAAAACCGAGCTGCTCAAGATCGTGCGGTCCATCTCCGACATGATTCACGTCGCCTACATTCGCCAAAAAGAAGCGCTGGGACTGGGCCACGCCATCCTCACCGCGCGCGAACTGGTCGGCGACGAGGCCTTCGCCGTGTTACTGGCCGATGACGTAATCGACGCGAAAGTTCCCTGCCTCAAGCAGTTGATCGACGTTTACAACGAGAAACAATGTTCCGTGATTGCGACGCAGGTAATCGAAGGCGCAGCCATTTCCTCCTACGGCGTTATCAAAACCAGACCGGTCGCGGGATCACACGGCAGGTTGCACGAAGTCCTGGATTTGGTGGAGAAGCCGAAAATTGCCGATGCCCCGTCCAATCTCGCGGTGATCGGCCGCTACGTTCTCACGCCGGCCGTGTTCGACGCGCTGGGCAGCATCACTCCCGGTGCCGGCGGAGAGCTCCAGCTCACCGACGGTCTGCGCCGGCTTTTGAAGAAGGAAAAAATGTACGCATGTGTCTACGAGGGCCGCCGCCACGACGCCGGTGACAAACTCGGCTTCCTGAAAGCCACAGTCGAGTTCGCCCTCAAGCGCGAGGGCCTGGGCGAAGAATTTCGGGCGTACCTGAAGGGATTGCAGCTGTAAAAAGCGCTCCGCGAGATCCACCGGGTGAATCATTTTCGGGTCTATGTTGCGCGAGGGAAACTTTGGTTTGTTGAGAAGCCGACCCATCGGGGCTATTCTGGAAACAGTCGATTTATCTTAAAGCTTCTCCTACCATGAAACGCCAAGGGAGTTACACGCACGGATGGGCAAGCGCAGCCAGCCCCGCAAGGATGTCAAAGTCCCGGTTCGTATCTTTGGCACGGACAGCCACGGTCAGATCTTTTCCGAGAGAGTCCTCACGGTCAACATCAGCCGCAGCGGCGCAGAGATAATCGACGTTCATCCCGAACTCAAGGTCGGGGAGACCATTGGACTGACCTACGGCAACAATCGAGCACACTTCCGCGTAACGTGGATCGGCGCGCCGGCCACGCCCAAAGCTGGACACATCGGCCTGCGCAGCACTGCCCCGGACAAACCTCTCTGGGATGACCTGCTCGCTCCCGATGCCCCCGATAACTTCCAGCCGGGAAGTATTGAGCGCCGCAAGACTCCCCGCTTCCGTTGCCAGAACTCGATCGAGATTCATGTTCAGCAGGGCGCCTCTTTTTGGGGCACGGTCGCCGACCTCGGCCTTGGCGGATGCTACGTCGAGATGCCCATCCCTCTGGAGCCTGGAACGAAGGTGAGAGTTGCCATCTGGATTGGACAAATCAAGGCCTGGGCCGACGCCGAAGTTGCCCACAGAAGTCCAGGCTACGGAATCGGCCTGAAGTTCACCGCGATTTCCGATCAGGATCTCGATGAGATCCGGAAATTTCTTGCCAGTCTCGCCCCCCTGGCGAGGAAGCCCATGCACCAGGTCGGTTCGTTTTAAACAAAATCCTAGCGGGAAATCAGACGTCTGTGGAATAAAGGGCCCGGTGCCCCATCCTTGCGCGTAGTTTGCGCAGGGTGGGGATTTTGACTCTAACCTTGCCGCATCTTCTTCGACTTCTCTTCAACCCCCCGCGCCAGCTTTTCCTTGTGCGCCACAAGCTTCTTCGCGATCGAAGCGTCACTCAGCCCAATCATCTGCGCCGCAAGAATTCCGGCGTTGGTCGCTCCGGGCTTGCCGATCGCAACCGTCGCCACGGGAATCCCCGCCGGCATCTGCACAGTCGCCAGCAGGGAATCCATCCCCTGCAGCGAAGTCGAAGGAATCGGTACTCCAATCACGGGCAGAGTCGTATGCGCCGCGATCACTCCGGCCAGATGCGCCGCTCCGCCCGCTCCCGCGATGATCACCCGAATCCCGCGCTCGCGAGCTTTACGCGCGAACTCCGCCGTGCGGTCCGGCGAGCGATGCGCCGAAGTCACATCCATCTCAAAGCCGATCCCAAACTCCTCCAGCGCCTTTCCCGCCTCGCGCATAATCTCAAGGTCAGAATCGCTGCCCATCACTATCGAAACCAGTGGATTGCTCATTTCTCTCCTAATTGAGGTCCTTTTAACAACCTTGTCATCCTGAGCGAAGGATCCTTAACCGCGACCCACCTCTTGCGGTCCAAAGGATTCTCCACCACCGCCACCGCAAATGCCGCGGCAAACTACTTCTTCAACGCCCTTCCCGCAATATCTTTCCGGTAGTGCGCCCCCTCAAAACCAATCTTCCCGCAAGCCGCATAAGCCCGCTCCACCGCGGTTTCCAGGTCGCGCGCCCGCGCCGTCACTCCCAGCACACGGCCGCCGGAAGTGTAGTAACCCTCGCCGCGTTTCGTACTCCCGGAATGAAAAACTTTCACGCCCGCGATCGCNCCAGCTTCTTCCAGTCCGGTAATCCTTTTCCCCGCATCGAACGTCCCCGGATATCCTCCCGACGCCATCACCACGCACGCCGCCGATTCCCGCGACCACTTGAAATCCCCTTCGCTCACGCGCCCCGCGATCGAAGCTTCCAACGCTTCCACCAGATCGCTTTCCAGCCGCATCAGAATCGGCTGCGTCTCCGGATCTCCAAATCGGCAATTGAACTCCAGCACCATGGGCCCGCGCGCCGTCATCATCAGCCCGCAATAAAGCACGCCCTTAAACTCGGCGCCTTCTTCCTTCATCCCGGCAACTACCGGTTTGGCAATGTGCGTCACCAGCCAGTCGCGCATCTTGTCGTCAACAATCTCGGGAGTCGAATACGCGCCCATCCCTCCCGTATTCGGACCCGTATCCCCATCGCCCACTCGCTTATGATCCTGCGCCGCCACCAGCGGCGCAACGCGCTCGCCGTCGCTGAATACGAGAAACGAAAGCTCGTCTCCCGAAAGGCACTCTTCCAGCACCACGCGCTCGCCGGCATCACCCAGCATTCTCCCACTCAACATTTCGGCGGCAGCGCTCGCCGCTTCTTCTTTACTCTTGGCAATCACCACGCCCTTGCCCGCCGCCAGCCCGTCCGCCTTCACCACCACCGGAGTATGAAAGTGCCCGAGCGCCGATCGCACCTGCTCCACCGATTCGCAAATTGCATAAGGCGCAGTAGGAATGTGATGTCGCTGCAGGAATTCCTTGGCAAAACTCTTGCTCGCTTCCAGTTGCGCCGCGGCCTTCGTCGGACCAAACACGGCCCACCCCCGCGCGGCAAATTCATCCACCACGCCCAACGATAGCGGCAGCTCCGGCCCCACCACCGTCAAATCCGGCTGCAACTTCGCAGCCAGCGCCGTCATCGATTCGACGCTCTTCAAATCCGCCGGCAAACACTCCGCCTCATCGCCGATGCCGCCATTTCCCGGCGCGCAATAAAGCTGCGAAACCCGCGCCGATTGCCGCAGCTTCCACACCAGTGCGTGCTCCCGTCCGCCGCTTCCTAATACCAGAACTTTCATAGATGGAGAATTCAGGTTAGGGGCAGACGGCGAGAGCTGTCAAACGGGAGAGTCATCCCCGATTGTTGATTGCTAATTTCTGACTGTTGATTGAAGAACTCGCCCTCCCCTCCTGCCTTGACCGTCAACCATCCGCAATCAACAATCAGCAATTAACCAGGCTTAATACGTATAATCACTCCAATGATCACCGTCTCCAAGGAAGACTACCTGAAGTCGATCCTCCAGGCGGAGAGCGAAGGCGAAGACGTCATCTCGGCACGCCTCGCCGACTTGCTCAAAGTGTCGCCGCCCGCGGTCACGATGGCCTTGCGTCGGCTGAAAAAAGACGGCCTCGTCCGCGTGCAAGGCGATGGTCTGGTCCAACTTACCGCCGCAGGACGCAAAATCGCCCGCAAGCTCGCCCTGCGTCATCACCTGATTGAGCGCATGCTCTCCGAACTCTTTGGCATGGAGTGGTGGAAAGTTCACGACGAAGCCGAGCGCCTCGAACACGCCGTCTCTCCCGATTTCGAAGCCAAGCTGCTGGCCCGGCTCGGACGCGGCGGCGCCTGCCCTCACGGCAACCTCAGCGAACTCGAAAGCCCCGCCAGCCGCCGCCGCCGCGGCCTTGTTCTCCTCGCCGACGCCGCACCCGCGCAAACCTACACCGTCAGCGGCATCTACGAACGCGACCGCGGCCTGCTCGAGTTCCTCGAAGCCCGCGGCATTCGCCCCGGCGCCAAAGTCCGGCTGCTCGAGCGCAACTACGACCAGACTCTCACCCTCTCCACCTCCAGCGGCAACGTCTCCCTGGGCCCCGCCGCCGCCGAGCGCGTCTGGCTGGTTTCCCCTGACAACCGCCCCAAGCGCTGATGAAATCTAACGGCCCGTCTCGCCAAATAATCTTGTCATCCTGAGCGAAGTTGTCGTTCGCAAAGCGAGCGACCAGGCAATCGAAGGATCCCTATCAGCGCCCCAAGGCCGTCCCAGCGGCGGCTTCCAGCGGGCGCATCACTGAGACACCTCCCGCACCCAATCCTCCCCATCCATAAAACAGTTAACTATAGTTTACGCAATAATGTATACTTCCGCTAATGACGTACACCGTCGCTCGGTGAACACAGCGGTGAAAAAAGATCTTCTCCGTGCCTCGGTGTCTCCGTGGTGAAAGGCTCTGATCTGCGATCTCTCTGAAATGATCGAACCCGCCGACCTCCATATCACCCACGAAGATATCGACCGCGCCCACGACCGCGAGCGTGTCTCGGCCGAGCGTGCCCGCCCCGGTCTCTGGCCGCGCGCCCGGCTCCTGTGGTTGCTCATTGGCCCCGGCATTCTCGTCATGCTCGGCGAAAACGACGGCCCCAGCATGCTGTCCTACGCCTCCACCGGCGCCCGCTTCGGCATCGGATTCTTCCTGCCTTTCGTCATCCTCACCTTCGTCATGGCCTGCGTTGTCCAGGAAATGACCGTCCGCCTCGGCGCCGCCACTCATCGCGGACACGCCGAGCTCATCTTCGACCGCTTCGGCCCCTTCTGGGGATGGTTCTCCATGGTCGACCTCATGGTCGGCAACTTCCTCACTCTGGTCACCGAATTCATTGCCATCCGCGCGGGCCTCGGATACTTCGGCGTCCCGCCCGCAATCGCCGTCCTGAGCGCCTTACTGGTTCTGGTCGTCGCCCTGCTCACCCACCGCTACTGGACATGGGAGCGCATCACCCTCGCCGCTGCCATGTTCAACCTGATATTTGTCCCGGTCGCGCTGCTCAGCCATCCTCACTGGGGCGAGATCGGCCGCGCCTTGTTCACCTGGAAGCCGCTTCCCGGCGGCATCAACCAGGAAACCGTTCTCATCCTGCTCGCCGACATCGGCGCCACCGTCACGCCGTGGATGCTTTTCTTCCAGCAAAGCGCCATCGCCGACAAAGGCCTTACCACTCGCGACATCCGCTTCGGACGCATCGATACAATCATCGGCGCGACTCTCGCCACGCTCGCCGCGCTAGCCACCATCATCGCGACCGCTCCGCTCTTCGCCCGCGGCATGCCCGCCGTGAACTTCGAAGCCGCCGAGTTCGCCCAGGCCCTGCAACCCTTCGTCGGACATTGGGGCTCCGCGCTCTTCGCGCTCGGCATGTTCGAAGCCGGAATGGTCGCCGCCGTCACCATCTCCACCGCCTCGGCGTACGCTTTTGGAGAAGTCGCCCGCCGCCCGCACAGCCTGAATCTTCCGTTCAGCCAGGGCAAGTCGTTCTATCTGGTTCTGCTGCTCGAAGCCGCTGCCGCCGCCGGACTCGTCCTGATCCCGGGAATCCCGTTGGTCTACATCGTGCTCGTTGTGAACGTGATTGCAGTGTTGGCGATGCCGCCAGCGCTTCTGTTCCTCTACATGCTGGTCAACGACCGTGAAATCATGGGTGAGTTCGTGAGTCCAACCTGGGCCAACGTGCTTGCGCTCGCGGTCGTAGTGATCCTAATCGCCGCCGGCCTGCTCTTCGGCGTCAGCGTAATCGCCCCCCACGCGTTATCGCTAATCGGAGGCAGATGACGGACCGTTGGATCTTGGGTGGCGCAGCGCTTTTAGCGCCGCGATACCGGACACTATTAGATCGCGGCCTTAGCCGCTGAGGTGATCTTAGATGGACCATGACCCCAATCCCGCAGAAGTCGCTCCCACTCGGGAAGACGTTGCCGTCGTCGTGACATCCCTCGAACCCGACCAACTGACTTCCGCGAAAGTCCTCCACCACTGCCCCCGCCGAAACCTCACTCGTGCCGAAACCATCCTGTTCTGGGCGCTCCGCGTCTACCTGGTCTTCATGCTGGGAGTCGTCGTCTATCAAATCCTGACGGGCGCGCACTAACTGTCCAACTCGATATTCAAAGCAAGATTTTACTTCGAGGACCTTGGCGCCCTTAGTGGAAAAATGGGGTTTCCAGTCCGGAGCCCAAAGTCCAAGATCCTTTCGTTTTTCCTCCTGCCCTACGCAATCCGCGACAGAACGACTAAAATAGCAAGTTCAGAATTCCCCCGCGTCTCCAGCACGACGCGCAGCATCCATTTATTCAGGAAGGCCATTCATGTCGTCGAATAGTTTTAACAGCCGCTCCGTCCTCAAAGTCGGCGAGAAAGAATACGAAATCTACCGCCTCGAGTCTCTCGACAAGCAGGGAATCTCCACCCAGCACCTGCCGTTCTCGCTGCGCATCCTGCTGGAAAACCTGCTGCGCACCGAAGACGGCCGCAACGTAACCAAGAACGAAATCCGTGCGCTCACAAGTTGGAATAAACATTCCACGCCCGACAAAGAAATCGCCTTCACCCCCAGCCGCGTCCTGCTGCAGGATTTCACCGGCGTCCCCTGCGTGGTCGACCTTGCCGCCATGCGCGACGCCATGAAGCAACTCGGCGGCGATCCTGCGCTGATCAATCCCTTGCAGCCCGTCGAACTCGTCATCGATCATTCCGTTCAGGTCGACGAATTCGGCACGGCCGGCGCTCTCGATCTGAACGCGCTGCTCGAGTTCGGCCGCAACCAGGAGCGTTACGCGTTTCTCCGCTGGGGACAAACTGGATTCCGAAATCTCGCCATCGTTCCTCCCGACACTGGCATCGTGCATCAAGTCAATCTCGAATACCTCGCCCGCGTGGTCTTCGTCCAGGAAAGTCCCGGCAAGCGCGTCGCCTATCCTGACACCCTGGTCGGCACCGACAGCCACACGACGATGATTAACGGGCTGGGAGTTCTTGGTTGGGGCGTGGGTGGAATCGAAGCTGAAGCTGCGATGCTGGGGCAGCCGGTCTCTATGCTCATTCCGCTGGTCGTAGGCGTGAAGCTTACGGGACGCTTGCGTGAAGGCGCCACTGCCACCGACCTCGTGCTCACCATCACCGAGATGCTGCGCAAGCACGGCGTGGTCGGAAAGTTCGTCGAATATTTTGGTCCGGGCCTGCGCGATCTTGCTCTGGCCGATCGCGCCACGATCGCCAACATGTCGCCGGAATACGGTGCCACTTGCGGCATTTTCCCCATCGACAAAGAAAGCCTGCGCTATCTGCGCCTCACCGGACGCAGCGAAGAACAAATCGCGCTGGTCGAAGCTTACGCCCGCGAGCAAGGCATCTTCCACGACGAGAAAACTCCGGAAGCCGAATATTCCGAACTGCTCACGCTCGATCTCGACACCGTCGAACCCAGCCTCGCCGGGCCCAAGCGCCCGCAAGACCGCGTTCTGCTCTCGCAAGCCGGAGAGTCGTTCAACAAAGCGTTGCCTTCGCTGATCAAAGCGAAATCGGCAAAAACCGTGGGAGCCACAGTTCTCTCTGATTTTGGGAGAACTGATCTTGGGAGAAGTGGGACAGCGGCACGGGCCAGCGCCAAAAGTTGGGAATCCGAAGGCGGAAGCCCCACCGCCATCGGCGTGGAAGATCCGAACGTGCACGAGCATGTTTCCGCGGAGGTGAAGAACTCACTCAAGCACGGCAGCGTGGTGATCGCCGCCATCACGTCGTGCACCAACACTTCCAATCCTCACGTGCTGATTGGCGCCGGATTGCTCGCGAAAAAGGCCGTCGAAAAAGGATTGTCAGTTCCGGCATGGGTCAAGACTTCGCTCGCGCCCGGCTCCAAAGTCGTCACCGATTATCTGAACAAGGCCGGCCTCACGCCTTATCTCGAGAAGTTGAAATTTCATACCGTGGGTTACGGATGCACTACCTGCATCGGCAACTCCGGCCCGCTCCCGGCGGAAGTTTCCCAGGCGATCGAGGAAAACAATCTGGTCGTCGCCTCCGTCCTATCCGGCAATCGCAATTTTGAAGGCCGCATCAATTCCGAAGTTCGCGCCAACTATCTCATGTCGCCGCCGCTGGTCGTCGCGTTTGCTCTCGCCGGACGCATCGATCTCGACCTGCGCAAAGATCCTCTCGGCAAAGACCGCGAAAACAAACCCGTCTACCTCGCCGATATCTGGCCCACCGAGCGTGAAATTGAAGAGGCCATGCAGAATTCCATTTCGTCCGACATGTTTACCAAGAGCTACGCCGAGGTTTTTCTGGGCGACGAACGCTGGCGTGGCCTGCCGGTTCCGAAGGGTCAGACCTATGCCTGGGAAAAAGATTCCACCTACATTCGCCGCGCTCCGTACTTCGAGGAGATGGCGGTGAGGCCCTCGCCAATCGAAGACATTCGCAAAGCGCGCGCGCTCGCCGTCGTCGGCGACAGCGTCACCACTGACCACATCTCCCCCGCCGGCTCCATCAAGAAAGACAGTCCCGCGGGAAAATACTTGCAGGAACACGGCGTGCAGCCCGCGGATTTCAACTCCTACGGTTCGCGCCGCGGCAATCATGAAGTCATGGTGCGCGGCACCTTCGCCAACGTCCGCCTGCGCAACAAGCTGGTCGCGACCGAAGGCGGATTCACCCGCTATCTGCCCACGCAAACCGAAATGTCGATCTTCGAAGCTTCCGANAAATACCAGGCCGAAGGNATTCCNCTNGTCATTCTCGCCGGCAAAGAGTATGGCTCCGGNTCNTCGCGCGACTGGGCNGCGAAAGGTCCNAAACTGCTNGGAGTNCANGCCGTGATCGCCGAAAGTTACGAACGCATNCACCGCTCGAATCTGGTCGGTATGGGAATCCTNCCNCTGCAATTCCTGGCNGGCCANACNGCGGAGTCGCTCAAGTTGACCGGCGAAGAAACTTTCGACATCACCGGCATCCGCGACGTGGTCGAAAAATTCGTGGCAGGAAAACAGATCAAAGTCCGCGCCAAAGGTAAACCTCGCGACAAAGCCATCGAGTTCGAAGCCCTGGTCCGCATCGACACGCCGCAAGAAGCGCTCTACTACGCCAACGGCGGGATTCTGCCGTATGTGCTGCGACAGTTGCTGGCGGCGAAACCTAGCGCGCAGACCGTGGGCGTGTAGACAAGCCCTCGATTCCGGGCGGCATCGTTTCCCACCCTTCGAAAATCGCGAAGGGTGAGGTAGTCTCCTCTTTCTCTGCCGCTACGGATTCCCATTTTCAGGTCCAATTGGAAAAGGCGCGACCGGTAGCCGCGCCTTTATCCAGAAATTTACTCTCCATCTCCAGCAGCGAACCGGCCTCAGTCAGGACTTGTGCTCTCCCGAGCAGCACGAAGATCCCGCGCCTTTGGGAGCTGCGTATTGCGCCTTGGGGTCGACGGAGTAGCCCTCGGCGTAACGGTCGTGATGACGAACCCACGCCATGCTGAAGGCCAGGCCGTCTTCGTCGCGGCCTTTGGGCACGAGGTCGAGGAAATTGTAGGCGCCGACAAGGATGTCGAGACCGCGCGCATAGGTGGAATAGGTGTGGAAGATTTCTCCCACGTCGTTTTTGTAGAAGACGCTGGCGCCGGGCGCTTCTTCGGCGGGGAACTCGGCCATTTCGTAGTTGTAGTCCACCTTGCCGTTCGCCATTTCTTCTTTCGTGAAGGAAGCGTTGTAGTCGTGGTTGAAGTCGTTGGCGAAGGACGACACCCAGCGAAACTGCCATCCCATTCGCTGCTTGAACGCCTCGATCTGGGCGATGGGGGCGCGGGAAACCACGGCCAGCGTGACGTCGCGATTGGCGAGATGCACCAGGCTGCCGCCGAAATGATCGGCGAGGTACGAACAGCTCGGGCAACCCTGCTCCCATCCCGGACCGAACATGAAATGGTAGATGATCAACTGGCTGCGGCCGGCGAAGAGATCGGCCAGTGTCTCGTTGCCGTTGGGACCATCGAATAGATATTGTTTTTCAACTTTTTCCCAGGGGAGTTCGCGGCGTTGCCGGCTCAGGTCGTCGCGGAGTTTGGTGAATTCTTTTTCTTTGCGGAGCAACGCTTTGCGGCGGGCGATCCATTGTTGTGGGGAGACTACTTCGTGTTGTTTGATTTCGGTGCTGGCGGTCAGGGTGGTCATGGGGTTTCTCCTTTTAGCTTTTAGCTCTTGGCTTTTAGCTTTTAACTTTTGGCTTAACCTTCAACTTTTCGACTTTCCACTTTCTTGTTCGTCTGGCTCGGTACTGCGTGTTTCACTTTGTATTTATCCGCGCTGCTGACTTGGCTGCCTACGTTTCTTCCGCTTGCGCGAGGGTGCCTGCTTTCCGACCGGACCGTCTTTCTCTGCGATATCTTTGATGCGAAGCAGTTCGCCGGACCACAGCTCCTGGAACGGGCCCACCCATCGTTCATAAATCTGGCGGATGGGGACTACGTTCAACGAATTTACTCGCTGCCTTCCGGCTTCGCGCGTTTGCACCAGATGCGCCTGACGCAACACTTCGAGATGCTTCATCACGCCGAAGCGGGTCAGGTGCGGGAGCGCATCCACAATTTCCGTGGTGGTGCGAGGACGTGTACGCAGGAAATCCAGAATCGCGCGCCGGGTGGGGTCCGAGAGCGCCTTCCACACCGGGTCGAGTTCGTCCGCTGGACGAGCCACGATTTCGCTCACGCCCTTACTCGCAGTCCTTTTTTATTTGGCTGAGCATGTGACCCCAGCCTTCGCCCATGCCCTTGCGATGCTGCGGATCGATCATACCGATTGCGCGATGCCGCAACACCACCTTGCAGCCTGACGCGGCCGGTTCGGTCTTCACTTCCTCGATCTTGACCTCGACGTGATTGACGGCCGGATACGACATGAACATGGGCCCGCTCAGCTCTAACAGCGTGGGCGCTTTGATTACCTGCACGAACCCCCACAAGTGTCCGATGCCGTTTCCGCGGTCGCGGTACCAGCGCCCGCCGGGCTTGGGCTCGAGCTGCAACTGCAGCGATTCTCCGGTGGGGCGGGTGTTGCCTTTTCCGAGGCGATAGAGAATCGCCGCAAACGCCTTTTCCGGCGTGGCTTTGATGTCGATGTGTTGTTCAAGGTCGAAGATCAGGTCGTCCAATGTCATGGTTTTCTCTTTCCTGCTCCGGAGAGCGTTTGGTTATTATGTGAGTAAATGGTAACGTAACTAGGCGATCACATCAAGGGAAATTTCTTACGATCGCATATCGCTGGGGCGTCGCTAAATAGTCGGGAATAAAGAGGAAAATTGTTTCACACGCCAGATGGAGAGCTGACGCGCACGCTGCCGTCCGTCCACCTCGCTGCGTGAACTGAGTCGAGTCTCCAGATGTGAGAGTTTGTGCGCCGGACTGTGCCGCTATCGAAGTTGGTTCGAGACGTGTCGGGGAAATTACTCTTCGTCCGAATCGCGTTGGGCGATGGCTGCCCCTTTTACACCCAGGGAAGACTTGGCCATCCGCACGTGCTTGCGGATGGCGCCGCGAAGCTCCTTCGCCAGTTTTCTCAGCTCCGCTTCGGACTCGGGAGTGAACGGCTGGGCGCAAAGAATGCGAATGCGCGAGCACAGCTCTTCAATCTGATTTTCGGTTGAGGGAGGCACGGCGAGATTCTACCCGAAGGCGATTAGTCTTCTCGATACAGCAAATCCCCGAGGGATGTAAGGAGGCTGCCTGATTGTTCGGTGTCTGATGAGGTTCTTAGACGGGTGTGGCCTTATGCTTTCGTGCAAAATCTTCGTACAGTGGCCTCTCCGGCCCGCTTACCGTGCGCTCACAACCCTAGCAGCGTGAGGCATTTGGCGAGCAGTGTAGCGGCGGCACCGCGCTTTCTGGTTTGGTAATGAGTTTGCCTTACACTCTCCCATGACAAATAAACAGCAGGAAGAATGGCGAGAGCTCTGTGCGCTGGTCGCAGAGGAATCCGACCCCCACCGACTCTCCGAGTTGGCAGATGAGCTGATTCGAGCCTTAGATGAGCGCAAAGAGGAACTGATTAAACGCGGGGAGCGGCGTAATCCTTACACCGATAACACGTAGTGCGAGACCACAGCGGCAGGTTCTCGGAACCGGAACATTTCGATACGACAGCTTCAGAGCCCCCGGGAGCCCCCGGCGCCCCCGTCCGGGGTTGGGCGGACGAAGGCGTCTGCCCCTCCACGAAACGACGTTAGGACGAAATGAAGTTGCGAAATGAAATTACAAGAACAAGGCGACGCTTTCAGGAGGCAGCAGGACGCG
>JGI12712J15308_10000098_pt1 | contig 23281 bp, 19 predicted proteins | sample JacPin_JW_Ref_O2_FD_15308 | JGI IMG/M metagenome (IMG submission 15308) | reverse complement strand
CGAAACCAATCCCGTCGGCTTTCAGCCTTACAAACGCAACCCCGATACCCTCGCGCGGCCCTGGGCCATTCCCGGCACCCCCGGCCTCGAGCATCGCATCGGCGGAATCGAAAAACAGGACGTTACCGGCAACATCAACTACGAACCGCTAAACCACGAGCACATGGTTCGCACTCGCGCCGAAAAAGTCGCCGGCATCGCCCAGGATATTCCTGAAATACTTCCCGAAGGCGACGCGTCCGGCGACCTGCTCATCGTTGCCTGGGGTTCCACCAACGGTCCTATCACCGCCGCGATGAACGCCCAGCGTGAAAAAGGTCGCAAGATCGGCCACGTTCACCTGCGCCACTTGAATCCACTTCCACGCAATCTTGGTGAAGTGATGAAGCGTTACCAGAAAATCCTGGTGCCCGAAATGAACATGGGCCAGCTGGTGATGGTCCTGCGCGCCAAATATCTCGTGGACGCCCAAAGCTACGGAAAAATTCAAGGCAAGCCCTTCAAGCAATCGGAAATCGAAGACAAGATCGAAGAGCTGTTGGACTAGCAACGGGAGATTTAAAATGACCACGGCCGAACTGCCAATTTACACCAAAAAAGATTTTCAGACCGACCAGGAAATCCGCTGGTGTCCGGGCTGCGGCGACTACGCCATCCTTTCCGCCGTGCAGATGGTTTTCGCCGACCTGAAAATCTCCAAGGAAAAACTGGTTTTCATCTCCGGCATCGGCTGCTCCAGCCGTTTCCCGTATTACATGAACGTTTTCGGCTTCCACACCATTCACGGCCGCGCTCCGGCGGTCGCCACCGGCGTGAAACTCGTCCGCCCTGACCTCGACGTCTGGGTCGCGACTGGCGATGGCGATTCTCTTTCCATCGGCGGCAATCACACCATTCACATGCTGCGCCGCAACGTCGGCCTGAAAGTTTTGATGTTCAACAATAAGATCTATGGCTTGACCAAGGGGCAGTACTCCCCGACTTCCGAAGTCGGCAAAAAAGCAAAATCCACGCCCTTCGGCTCGGTGGACCGCCCGTTCAATCCGCTTTCCCTCGCGATCGGTTCGGAAGCCACGTTCGTCGCCCGCTCGGTTGACGTTTTCCAGGCGCACCTCCGCGAAACTCTGAAAAAAGCCGCCGCCCATAAAGGCTCGGCTTACGTGGAAATCTTGCAGAACTGCAATATCTTCAATGACGGCGCATGGGAAACCATTACCGAACGTGACGCCCGCAGCGAACAGGTCGTCCAGCTCGAGCACGGCAAACCACTAATCTTTGGCAAGAATCGCGACAAAGGCATTCGCCTGCTCGGTCTCGACCTTGAAGTCGTGACCCTCGGCAACGGCATCGCCGAAAAAGATCTCCTGGTCCACGACGAGCACAACCAAAACCCCGTCTACGCCTTTGCGATTTCGCGCATGGACACCATGCCCGGATTCCCAACGCCCATCGGCGTATTTCGGAGTATCGAAAACGTGCCGCAGTACGAGGATCTGGTCAATCAGCAGATCGCGGACATCCAAGCCAGAAAAGGAAAAGGCGATCTCGCCAAACTTTTGCGCGCCGGCGATACTTGGGAATTAAAAGCTTAGCGAGCTTTCGCAGGGAATTCTATTCAGCCAGTTCGCTTACGACCTCGCCACGGCACGGTTTTGTTTGTCGCAAAATTTTCCGGCAGCGAGGCGACTTTCCAGTCTGCGCCCTCTGGTACATTTCCAACGCCCGCCGCGTACAACACACCTTCCGTCACCCCATCAATTCCTAGTGCCTTATCAATTTTCGAATCCGCCAGCGCCATGGTACAGAACGGCGCCAGCCCCAACCACGCCGCCGTCAGGCAGAATGTCTGGCACAAATGTCCCGCCTCGGCCAGCACCACCCGGTACGCTCGCGGAAATTTGTACTTCCACTGCGTCCGGGTGAACACCGCCGTCATCAGCACCACCACCGGAGCGTGCGAAAACCAATCCTGCCCGGCAAGGTAACTCGTCATTTGTTTCTTGGTTGCGCCCTTCTTCACCAGTTCCAGCCGGTGCTGGTCTCCATTGTAGTGATAAATTCCTTTCTTTAGCCCCGCGACATTTCGTGCGACCACGTATGCTTCGATGGGATGCAGCGCGCCTCCCGAAGGCGATGTCTTTAGCACGAACCGTCCAAGCGGGGGCACCGGCATCCACTCTCGAATTCCCCAGGTAAGACCCAGCAAGGTGCCCAAATCGGAGAACGCCAGTGGAGTAGGGGAAAAACGTCTCCATGTGCGGCGCGCCAGCAGCGCTGCCGGAAAGTCTCCTTCGCTTTGCGCTGGCGGAAGCCGAACCTGTTCGGCGCGGGAATAATGCTTCACCGGTTCGGGCATCGGTGATTCGCGCGCAATACGCTGCATGTACTTCGCGGTTTCATTAAGATCTGGATCGAACGGCATGTCCCGGCTTGAGAAGTGCAGAAACCCGCCCGCCGGATTCCACGCCCGCCAGGATTCCGCAAGCACGGACGATTCCGCTTTCTTTCGCGGTGATTCCTCGATAAAGGATTGTTTTACGAGATTTTTGACGGCGACGCGAAGGGACGCGGGGTCATAACCGTTGAAATGCGCGCACAGCGATTCAGCAGAGCGCCATTCATCGAAAAAATCGAGGATTTCGGCGGTTATCGGTGCGGCAGTCGCGCGACTGCCCGTAGCATAATTCTCAAAAACCAAACTCCCACGTTCCCAGTAGGAAACCAGGCATTGAGCCCGTCGAAAGAAATATTCATTCTTGAATGGAAGCTCTTTGCGGCTGGACTTTTTGGGGATGCGACCAATTCTCCGAGTCACGCTCAGTTCTTGACGTCGAACGTCTGAGCGAAACCCCTGCAATGAGTTTTGAGAGCCACGGTGATTTTCTTCAGCGTCTTCAGTTCCAGATCGATCTTTTTCTGCTCAACTTTATTCACTCTTTTGCGAACGCTTTTCAGCTCCGCTTCAATCTTCGCAATAGCCTTCGCCGCGGGATGAAGAGTCAAACGGACCTTAGGCATTTGTTCTCACTCCAACGCCTTCGTCGGCAGACGGCACCCGACCTAGTTCCTACTTCTTCGCCACCGGAAACATTTGGATAAATCCTTGTGCCGGTGGTCGGCAGAAGTTCTTTATTTCGCTGTTGCACTTCTTGAGTGAACGAATTTGCAAATCAATTTTCTTTTGGTCGGCCGCGCTCACCCGCGAGCGTATACCCTTGAGTTTCTTTTCCATTCTCTGGATTTCGCGAGCGACTGAATGCATCGTGACTTTAATTTTCGCCATAGACTTTTTCTCCTCGCCGATTTGAACGTGATCCCGAATGGAATGGCTGAGTGCGGCGCATCTCCGTCAACGCCGCGGAGTTTAGTCCAAGCTCCATGTGGGGTCAAGGCGTTTGAATTCAGAATCAGTATCGGCCAAAACTGCTTATCTTCGTGCGCCGCGACTCTACGCTTGCGTCAACCGTTGGTGGAAGCCGTGTCAGAGTCCGATGCGTTCGATCAGCGCTTTGAAACGTGGATTCGATCGCAAACTGCCAAACCGTGGATGCATTTTCAGATTGAGCAATCGCAGTTCGCGTTGATCGTACGCGAGTTCGAGTTCATTCAGCGCGCGATCTTGCTGGTCCAGTCCGGTGTAGATCAGCGCCAGGCTGTAGGGCGAAACGTAATGCTGAGCCGCGCGTTGTTGCACTTGCTCCAGCAGATGCCTTGCGTCTTCTTTTTTCCCGGCGACAGCATAGGCATTCGCCAGTTCCGCCTCATAAGAAGTTTCCCCGCCCGAAAGCTCAATCGCTTTTTTCAATTCACTGAAGGCTTCGTCGTAACGTCCCTTTTCGAGATAGGCCTGTCCCAGATATCCGTGCGCAACGGCGAAGCTCGGATCCATCAAAATCGCCTTCTGCGCTTGGGCAATCGCTTCGTCGTACTTCCCTGCCAAATAGAGGCACCACGCTACATTCGAATTGATGATCAACGACCGCGGATCGAGTTCCTCGGCCAGGTTTATTTCCGCTATGGATTGCTCGCTCTGCCCGGTTTCCGCCAGCGCCAGCGCGTACCAATGATGCGCATTCGCGTCGCCCGGGTTCAATTCAATCGCACGCTGATATTCCGACAGGCTATTCGAAAGCTTTAGTTCAAATGCATTGACCAATCCTAGGGCTGAGTGAGCGGAGGCTAAATCCGGATCGAGTCGCAAGGCGTTTTGAGCAGCTTCCTCCGCCTCAGGCAACACCTTCGCGGATGAGACATCGCTATAGTCGCCGTAAAGCACCAGGGTTTCCGCCAGCGCCGCATAGGAAGGGGCATAGGTGGGGTCAATTTGAATCGCGCGCCGAAAATCGGCTACGGCTTGCCCCAAAGATTCGCCCGTTCGCTTGCTGGCCTCGGATCTGCCTTGCAGATAAGCATCGTAGGCCTCGGGGATCACGCTCCGCGTTTTTACCAGTCGTTCCTGCTCCGGTTGCGTCAACTGGATCTGAATTTGGGTGACGATGTCGCGCGCCACATCGCTCTGCAGCGCTAGAATATCCGTGGTCGGCCGTTCGTAATTCTTGGCCCACAGATTTTGGCCGGTTTGCGGTTGCACCAATGCCGCGGAGATTCGCACCCGGTCGCCGGACCGCAGCACGGAACCTTCTACCAGCGCATCGACGCCCAGTTCCTGCGCAATTTGGGCCGGGCTCTCGTTCTTGCCCTTGTATTGCATCACCGAACTTCGCGAAATCACCCGCAGCTTCTTGATTTGCGAAAGCTCGGTAGTCAGCGAGTCGCCCATTCCGTCGGCGAAATAGTCTTGCTTGGGATCGCCGGTGAGATTTTCCAGCGGCAGCACCGCGAGCGAATGAATGGATGCCGCACTGACGGCCGCTGATCCTCGCCACTTGATCTCGATGAGCTTCCAAGCCAGCGCCGTAATGACCAGCAGCGCCAGGACAGCCGCCGAAGCCAACATCGCGCTCCTGAACCGAGAGCGAGGGGCCGCGGGAGGCGGCTGGATAGCGCTCGCCGGGATCATCGCCGAATTCGTGCGCAGCGCCTCCAGTGCCGCGCGTACTTCGCTGGCGTGCTGGTAACGCTGTTGTGGATCCTTGGCCAGACAATGCTCGGTCACCGCCCGCAGACCCATCGGCACGTTGTCGGCAAGGCGCGGCGGGTCCTCGTGTAATATTACCGAACTCAACTCGTAGGAAGTTTTGCCGCGAAACGGCCGCTTTCCATTGGCCATTTCGTACAGAATCACGCCTAGCGCCCAGATGTCGCTGCGCGCATCGGCCGATTCGCCTCGAAATAATTCCGGGGCCATGTAATGCATCGTCCCGACGATCGCTCCATCTGAAGTCAGCGTGCTGATAGACTGCGTCTTCAAGCTGATTTCGCCCGGTGTCATGTGCTTGGCCAGTCCGAAATCCAAAACCTTCACGCGCCCCGCGCCCGTGATAACCACGTTGGGACTTTTCAGGTCACGGTGGATCACCCCGTGTTCGTGCGCGTGCGCCATGGCATCCGCGATCTGCTCGCCATAACGAATCGCCGTATCCGCAGGCAGTCCGTTCTCGGGGATTTGCTCGGTCAGCGAGCGCCCCTTCACGAACTCCATCACGATATAGCTCTGGCCATCCTGCTCGCCCACATCATAAATCGTGCAAATGTTCGGATGATTCAACGCGGACGCGGTGCGCGCCTCCCGAATCAGCAAGGCACGCGCATTTTCATTGTTTAGAAGTTCGGCAGGCAGGAATTTCAGCGCTACATCGCGGTTCAGGCGGCCGTCGTGCGCGCGGTATACGATTCCCATCCCACCTTCACCGACTTTTTCAACAATTCGGTAGTGCGAGACGGTTTGGTCTTTCATCGTTTCAGGCCCAAGGTCGCAAGCATCTTAGGCTGGAGATTTAAACGAAGTCAACGCGCGAGCCGTCTGCTCGTGTCAGACCAAAAGGCCTGCAACTGGAGGTCGAAAGATCGCTCGTCGCATCACTTGAACGAAATTTACCTTGCCCGGAGACCTGATTCTCGTTCTCTAATAGGAGCCATGAGCGCTGGTCCAAACTGCGAAGTTACCGGAAAACGAAAGTATCTCTCCGAACGGGAAGCGCTCGAAACCGCCGCGCACCAACTCACAATTCCCAACGCGCCAAAACAACTCCGCGCCTACCTCTGCAACTGGTGCGAAACCTGGCACCTGACCAAGGACGCTGGTAAACGCAAGTAACTCCGGCATGATTGGTTTGTATCGGTTGGTCGCAGCAGGCAGGGGTAAACCTGGCGCCGCCATGCCGGAACTTGAACTCGAAGTGAAGAGCAAACAGAATTGTCCAGTCTCGAGAAAACCTATTCGATCTGATATACTTTAATGTATACTTCGGTTAGAGGTAAGTACCTTGGCAATACACCGCGCCGTTAAAGCCCCTACGAACGGCTCTGACACTACGACTGCTGTGGAGTCAAACGAAGGCGAGGCATCGAAAGTCGTACCGTGGCCGGTTTTCATCAAAGGCTCGACAGATGCGGAAATACAGTCTCGTCTTTCAAAGGAACTACAAAGTCTGGTAGAAGATTTTAAGCTAAAACTACGACCATTCTGTCTGTTGAGTCTTTACGATTCATGGGACTCCATCGATGCGTGGGAATCGGACAGAATTTACACCACCCTACAAAGTGAAAATCAATCACACGACAAAGACATCTATCTTCTCCTATTGAGTCGCGGGGGGAGGATTGAACCCGCTTATCAGATCAGCAAGATATGCCGCGCATTTGCGCACTCTAAATTTGTCGTTGCTATCCCGCGTGCCGCTAAGTCGGCCGCTACATTAATTGCTTTGGGTGCGGACGAGATACACCTCGGCATCTTGGGAGAGTTGGGACCGATCGATCCACAGGTCGGCGACCTACCCGCTCTTGGTGTAAAACGAGCACTCCAGACCATAGCCGGAGTATGCCAGGAATACCCGGGAAGCGCAGAAGCGTTCGCGCGCTACATGGCTCGCAAGTTGACCGTCGAGCAAATTGGATATTGCGAGCGTGTGTCAGAATCTGCAGTTCAATATGCTCAGCGGCTCCTGGCGAAACGGGAGGCACTCCGATCACGTTCGGAGAAGATTGCCAATCAGTTGGTGTATGAATACAAGGACCATGGGTTTGTAATCGATGTCGAAGAGGCGCGAGCTCTTCTAGGGGAGTCGCTCGTTCTCACGGATACGCCGGAGCTACAATTCGCAGAGCAGGTGCACCAGAAACTGGAGCTCGTAAACATGTTCTTAGGATTTATTCGCAAGAAGCGATTGGCTGTTGTGGGTAACTTGCAGACTGACATCTACATTAGGGCCAGAGAAGAGTAAGTCAGGGTCTTCGCTGGTGGCGGACACACGTCCCGGACCAACTGCGATGTCCAAACGTCTGGGTTCGACGTCATTCGCAACGATTATCTGGACGAAACCGGGCTCGGGAGAGGGGGGGCACCAGGAGAAAATACTGAATTTTTGGCGACAACCGTCTTCGATTGCGATCCCGCGGGCGGCATTTGCGCCATGGCCAGATCGCGCATTCCGACGAAGTCATTCCAGTCTCGCTTCGAAACCGGATCGGACGGCGGCAATGGCAGGCGCTCAAAATTTAAAAAGTCTTTTCCGCGTTGAATTCTGAAATCGAGATGTGGGCCAGTGGCCAGACCGGTCATTCCGACCAAGCCAATTCGTTCGCCCTGCTCTACGCGCTGGCCGCTATGAACCAGCACCCGCGAAAGATGCATGTAATACGTGGTGTATCCGTTGCTGTGCTGCACTTCGATCAGATTTCCCGCTCCGCCCTTCGGTCCGGCAAAGATCACTCGCCCGTCGCCAATCGTCTGCACCGGCGTCCCCGACGGCGCCGCATAGTCAATTCCCAAGTGCGGCCGGTACTGCTTCAGAATCGGATGAAAACGGTTCTGGCTGAAGTGCGAGGTAATCACCGCCGCAAACTTAAGCGGCGAATGCAGGAAAGCCTTCTTCATGGATTTCCCTTCAGGCGTGTAATAGGCCGGCGCACCCGAAGGATCGTGAAACAAAACCGCCCGATAAGGCCGATTGCCGTTCACGTATTCCGCCGCGAGTATCCGCCCATAGGACGACATCTCGCCGTTCGAAAGCATTTTCTTTTCGACTACCACTCGAAAGGTGTCCCCCGGACGCGGGTCGGTATAAAAATCCAGATCCCATCCAAAAATTTCCGCCAGGCGCATCGCCAGTTCCGGTTTTTCGCCAGCGTCAATCACCGATTCAAATAACGACCCGTGAATTTCTCCCGCCACGCCCTTCATTTCAGTTTCCGAAGGAATCGTTTGAATCTCCGACTGGAAGTCGTTTCCCTTAGGAGAAATCAGCAGCACCCGGTCGGCGTCAATACGGTACTTGATGGCCCGAAACTCTCCCATCACCGAACGTCCCACGCTGAGTTTATTTCCGGCGCGCAAGTGGCGCAGATCAAAAACCGATTGCGCCGAGGCCGTCAGCCTCGCCGCATTTTCCGAGGTGATTCCCAGGTCCTGCAGAATTGCGTTGAAAGGATGTCGCGGCGGAACGATTTTTTCGCTGAAGATCACGATGTCATCTTGGATCCGGCGGGCTTCGACGCTGGCCATCCCGGCCTGCGCGGAAATCTGCTGCTCCGCGGCCTGGCGAACCTTATACGACTCGCCGATACACACCGCACCCACAGCGATGACCGACACCCAAATTCCAATGCGCAGTTTGTTTTGCATACGTCCCGTTCCAAATTTATATGGCGGAGGAAGAATACCGCAGTGAGTTCGTCAGCAAGAAATAAAAATCAACGCGTTGAGTTCCGGGAGTAAACCAAGGAGGGGAAACTCTACCGCCGCCGGCACATCCTCGCTGCTATTGCGAAGCTCCGGCCACGGTCACCTCGCGCGTGCGCCGCGACTCCGCAAAATAATTGCGGTCGCGCAGCCCGTGATAGATCCGGCCCGCAATTTCCGAAGCATGTGGGCCGCTCGTCGCGCGTCCGCCTCCTCGAATCAAAACCACCAGCACGATTTTCGGGTGTTCTTCATCCGCGTAGGACACGAACCAGCCCAGCCGACCGCCCAGCGATTCATCGTTGCACGTTCCGGTCTTTCCCAACGCTTGCTCATCCGGATCGTAACTCTGCTTCGCGGTTCCGTACATCACCGCGGCCAGCATTCCCTCGCGAAGATCGGGAAGCAGTGGCGCGATGTCCAATTCCTGCTTCACGCGTGGCTGGAAATCCGCCCGGGCCTGTTCCGTCCGCGGGTATTGTAAATAATATTGTGTCCCGCCATTCGCCAGCGTCGAAACCAGCGATGCCAGTTGCAGCGGCGTCAGCCGGATGCCTTCCCCAAAACTTGACATGCGCGCCACACCGCCATATGCGGGCGGCGCCGCAGGCAGCGTGCCGGCCTGCTCTTCCTCGATGTTGTATCCCGCTTTCTGACCCAGCCCGAGCAGATGCGCGTATTTGTGCACCCGCGGAAATCCCAGCCGCGTGCCGACTTGCTCGAAATAAATATTGTTCGAATGGGCCATCGCCTCGGTCAAATCCATGTAACGCCGGTGACCAACCTTCATCATCGTGTCGCGCGTGATCACGCCTTCCTGCAATCCGGCTAGCGCAATTACCGGCTTGATCGTCGAACACGGCTCGAATCCAGCCGAAAACGCCATCTTCTGATTGACGATCGTCAGGATGCGCCCGGTCGTCGGGTCCATCGCCAGCACCGAGCCATTCGCATGGCCCAGCGCGTTCACCGCAATCTGGCGGATCACTGGATCGTCGAACGTTGCGTTGTCGTCTTTGGTCGGATCGCCGTACGCGCTGATTCCGCTGCTTCTCTTATGATGGGTGTGCGAGGTGGTGCGAACGGACGTCGCGGGAGTCGCGCCGGACGCCATCGCGAACGCGCCGGCAAAAAAAAGACAAAAAATAGGCACAACTTGCTTCAAGGCCGGGTTTCCCATTACATCCCATATCGGCTAAAAATTCCCCCACTTCAGCCGATCAACTTTTAGTGTAAGGAATTGTCGCACAACCACGCAACTGGAAACGCGAACAGTTTTCCTGTTCGCCATGACTGTCCGGAAGGACAGTGGCGAGGAATTGATCTCGAACGGCCTGTAAAACAAAATGCGCGGCGAGAACTTCCGCCGCGCACTCGAATTCCGATTACTTTGAACTACCGGCTCGTGCGTCCTTGCGCCGCTGCGGCCGCCTTAGGTGGTTGCATCGGCTGTTTCCCGGCATCCGCCGCGGCCAGCTTCTGCGCTTCCGCCGAAGGCTTTCCGTTGCTCACTTCCCCATTAGGGAGATGATTCGGCAGGCCCAGCTGCTTACGCAGTTCATGTTCGATCTTGCCGCGAATGTCGGTATGTTCCTTCAGGAACTGCCTCGCATTGTCACGGCCCTGGCCCAGACGATCCGCCTTGTAGGAAATCCATGTGCCGGATTTCTCAAGCAGGCCGCTGGTTACTCCCAGGTCGAGCAAGTCGCCTTCCTTCGAAACGCCTTCACCGTAAATAATGTCGAATTCGGCTTCGCGGAACGGCGCGGCAACCTTGTTCTTCACGATCTTTGCGCGCGTCCTTGAGCCGATCACCCGATCCCCTTCCTTGATGGATTGAATGCGCCGAATATCCACGCGAATCGAAGAATAGAATTTCAGCGCGCGGCCGCCCGTGGTAGTTTCCGGATTGCCGAACATCACGCCAATCTTCTCGCGGATCTGGTTGATGAAAATCAGGCAGGTTTTAGACTTCGAAACAATCGCGGTCAGTTTGCGCAGCGCCTGCGACATCAACCGAGCCTGCAAGCCCATTTGCGCGTCGCCCATATCGCCTTCCAGTTCCGCTCGTGGCACCAGCGCCGCCACCGAGTCCACCACGATAATGTCCACCGCGTTCGAACGGATCAGCGCCTCGGCAATTTCCAGCGCCTGTTCGCCATTATCCGGCTGCGAAACCAGCATGTTGTCCACATCCACGCCCAACTTGCGCGCGTACACCGGATCGAGTGCGTGCTCCGCGTCAATAAACGCTGCCTGCCCACCCAGCTTCTGGGCCTCGGCGATCACGTGCAGCGTCAGCGTCGTCTTGCCCCCGGATTCCGGGCCGTACACTTCAATGACGCGCCCACGCGGAAAACCGCCCACGCCCAGCGCCGCATCAATGGAAATCGAACCGGTGGGAATCACGCTGACCGGAACCAGCACGTCCTTGTTCCCCAGCCGCATAATCGAGCCCTTGCCCCACGTCTTTTCAATCTGCGATATCGCCAAATCTAGGTTTTTTGTCTTTTCGTCGTTCATCATTACACCTCAAAGGGGTACGGCAATTTAGCTGGTCCAGGGTTGCGTGAGTCTACCACTGCGCATCACTCCCGTCCATTTCGATACCGCACCTTACCACAAGGCGAACAAAAAGCAAAAGCTATTTTAGGGGGGTAAGTATCCCTTGAAACGAACTTTCCAGGCCACGATGGGCGATCAGTCTTCCAAACCATGCTGCTAGTTCATCCGCATTAAGTAATTTAGGCGTTCACGTAGCCGAAGAGATTCACATTCAGATCGACTGAGGCGGACACATTCCATACCTCAAAATCCTTGGAGAACATGATCGGGGTAACGAAACTTCGATCCACGTTTTGAGCAATGTATCCGGCGAAATTCCAACGCTGAGTATGGCCCGCGCCAACAGCCTGTCTGAGTCCAAACATAATCAAAGTCGGTGCAGCCGAGGCCATGTTAGCTGGAACCACCGTTATGTCGGTCAGCGCAAAGCTCGCCCCCACAGGAAGCTTGAATTGCGGCCCGGACGTTCCGTCCGGATTTATGATGAAAAAAGGCTGAGATTGTCCCGGAGGGCAACCTGCGTTCAACTGCAATGGCGTATGGACCATGCTTCCTCCTGCGATTCAGGATGGAGTCTATGCTATCTCACGCCTTCGCGCGAAAATGACTGAAATCCATCCGAGCAAGAATATCTACGTGAGTTGTGGAACAGTGCCCAGAAGATTGAAAGAAGAGGTTGTAGAAACAGCCGCCCGGAGACGGACTAAATATTGGCCCTACTTCGGATCGAAATCGCCGCCAAACCCAGAAGTCCGATCAACAGCATTGGCAGTGTTCTAGGTTCAGCGATCGCAGCCACGGTAAGCGACCCATTTCCTCCATTCGTAAAGCCGGGGCCGACTGTCAATGCGCACAGGTCAAATCCCGGAGCACACACCGTGTCCACGAACTGCGTCGGATAACTGCCGGGCGCTGGTTCCGGAAAGACAGCTCCGTTCGTGTTCAAAGAGCCAAACTCCAAGCTATCAATCTGCAGCAAGTCTCCTTCGCTATCGGAAAAATTAAACACCTGCGGGGAAACGAACGACGAAGAGAATCCACTGCCCAACGAACTGCCTGAGAACGAGATCGCCAATGTTCCTGAAACAATCTCATTGAGCGTTGCGTCATATTCGAATGACATGTCAAGAACAGAGCTTCCTAGCGAAACATTGGAAGCATCAATGAGCACAACGCTGTCAGCACGAATTGCCGGCGCGGATACACTAATCGCAAGGAAGATCAAAGCGAGAATCCCAAGTCTCATGCTTGCCTCTCGTGGCGGGGGACACCAAAATACATCGGAAGGCGGTTACGAACAAGATAAAGCTGGATTCTTTTCGTGAGCCTTGGCTATTGGTCGTGTTTGTTCTTGTGCGTCAGCGTTCCCCAGATAATATCCACAAAATATTTCCCGTCCGGCGCCGGCTTCGGAGCGAACCACGTCGCCCAATCCGCCGGCAATCCCGTATCAACGATTTCCTTCTCGCTCTTGCCCGCGGCAATTTCTTGCCGCACCTGCTCGATCGTCGCGTTCAGCAATTTCACGTACAGCTCCAGATCGCGTCGATTCGATGGCTGGCTGTGCCCGGTGACAATGATCGTATCGTCGTTGATCCGCGCCAGCACCGCCGCAAGCGACTTGGCAATTCCCTCCATGTCCTGCCCGCCCGCGAACTCTTCGCCCCGCGCGTTGTAAATATCACCAACCACCACCGCATTCGCCTTCGCAAAATAAACCACCGAATCTGTGTCGGTATGCCCCGTCGCATAATGATCCATTTCGAGGTCGTCGTCATCGAAGTGAATCGTCACTGAATCGCGAAACGTGATTCGTGGCCACGCCCTCTCCGGATACGGCCCAATCGGCGCCGGCGACCAGAACGGCGTCTGCTTGGTCATCATCCGCGTTCGCACATTTTCATAGGCCACGATCGTCGCGTCCGGCCCGTAAATTTCATTGCCGCCCACGTGGTCGTAGTGCCAGTGCGTATTCAGCAGAAATCGCACCGGACGCTTTCCCATAGTATCCAGTTCCTTGCGCACGATCGGGCCAGCCACCGCTTCCGGATGATCCACCAGCAAATAACCTTCGGGTCCGGAAAGCACCACAATGTTATTCAGGTCCTGTGGCGTCTTGATTTGGATCAGCGACAGATTGCTCCGCAGCGGAATGGTCGTCGTCTGAGCCTTCGTGTAATCCGTCTGGCCCATTTGAAACGCGGAAGCGGCACTGCAAAAGAAAAACGCAAGCAGCCCAGCCGGCAAACGAAGCGCATTTTTCATCGAGGATCCTGGACGAACGGGTTGGCGATTCTGGTCGCTTAGACGCGCAGGAAATGCCAGCGTAAGCGAACACCAAATCAATTTTCGAGGGGGGTTATCTCACCGCGGGGTTAAAAACATCGCGCAGACCACCGCTTCAGTATTTGTAGAACCCGTGTCCGGATTTGCGTCCCAGCCATCCCGCCGCCACATACTTCCGCAGCAAAGGACACGCCCGGTACTTCGGATCCCCAAATCCAGTCTGCAACACGTCCAGAATATTCACACACACATCCAGCCCGATAAAATCCGCCAGCTCCAGCGGCCCCATCGGATGGTTCATTCCCAATTTCATCACCGCGTCCACCGCTTCCGGAGTCGCCACTCCCTCCATCACCGCAAACGCCGCCTCATTGATCAGCGGCATCAACACCCGGTTCGAAACAAATCCCGGCGCGTCGTTCACCGCCACCGGCTTCTTCTCCAGCTTTTCGCACAGCGCCACGGTGGTCTGAAATGTCTCGTCGCTGGTCGCCAGGCCCCGTATCACTTCCACCAGCGTCATAACTGGCACCGGATTCATGAAATGCATCCCGATAAACCGCTCCGGCCGCGAAGTCTGCGCCGCAAGCTGCGTGATCGAAATCGAGGATGTATTGCTTGCCAGGATCGCGCCAGGTTTCAAAACCGCGTCCACCTCCTGCAGCAGCCGAACTTTCAGCTCTAGCTGCTCCGGTACCGCCTCCACCGCAAAATCCGCCGCCGCCAACGCGTTAGCGTCAGTCGTCGGTTCGATGCGCCCCAGCACAGTGGGCTTATCGCCCTCGGCCAACTTGCCTTTTTTCACTTCGCGGTCCAGATTCTTCGCGATCGTTTCCATCCCGCGGTCGAGAAACCGCTTCTCCACGTCCCGCAGAATCACCCGATACCCTCCGCGCGCAAACACATGCGCGATCCCGTTCCCCATCGTTCCCGCGCCCAGCACCGCGACAGTCTTGATTCCTTCAGCCGACATCAACCCTCCCGCCATTATTGTCTAAAGAAATAAACAACGAATTCCTTCTTGGGCACGAAATCACGCTGCTTTAGGAGCAGATGAGTATTGTCTACTCGTTCGATCGGGCCGTCCCAACAAAGCGATGGCAGCACTGGATCCTTGCTTCCACTCCACGCATTGCTGTAGTCAACAACGAGTTCGAAATCTTTGATCGGAGTCTTCCACGTGTTCGCACTGGTCAGAATGTAGTCCACGTAATCCACAAATACAAAACCACTCGCGGTGCCTGATGACAATTGTCTCTGCAGGGCCTGATCCACACAGCCTTGGCGGACCATGTCAGCTGTCCACTGCGCCGCGTCGGCACCTGCCGAACCGGACTTTGAGCCATGGATCGCGAGATCTCGTGTCTTCTTGTCGAAATTCTCGTACGGAATCTCTGCCGCGCCGACGGCTGGGGTGTACTCATGCTTGATGTGAAGCGATCGACCAGGCGGAAACTCTTGTTTCCAGTAATAGGTTTTGGTGACCGTCCAATGCGGGATGTATCTCTCGCCGGTTTCACGCTCGATGAGCCCAGCAGTCAGCAGTTGTGTTCTCTGCGCGTCCGTCAACTTCGAAATTTGATTGGGCTTTTGCTTAGTGCCGTCATAAACCTCAAAGTCGCCGAATGTTTCAACGTTAATTTCCATCTTCTGCAGCAATGCGGAATAGTCTTTCCCTCGCAGGCTTGCTTTCAATTCCGTTTTGTACTCTACCTCCTTTCCATCCACCCACACCTTGAAGTCTGGAAAGTTCGGAATCCGTTCCATACCCAACACAGGCGACTCGCTATAAGGAGGGATTGGAAACGCTACTTCCGTGGTGATTTTTTGGTCGGACTCGTTGAGAAAATCGAAGTCGACGCTGACCTTCCGCATTCCGATGGTCAATCGTTCTCTTTCCATCGAAATTCGCGCTTCCCGGCGAAGAACCACGCCTCCCGCTCCCACTGAAGCGGCGCCATCGTCACCATGAAGTGGAACCAGTGCGGGCATCGCCAACGCCAGACAAAGTGCTGCCCCGGCGAATTGTGGGGATCGAGAAGTTTGCATATCGGGGAAAGCTAATAACGCTCGATGGCCAGCGCCACAGCATTCCCGCCGCCCAGGCACAGCGCGGCAATGCCGCGCTTCAAATTCCGTCGCTGCAATTCATACAGCAGCGTAATCAGTACCCGCGCGCCAGACGCGCCAATCGGATGGCCCAACGCCACTGCTCCGCCGTTGACGTTTACTTTTTCCGGATTCAGTCTCAGTTCGCGCGTCACCGCAATCGCCGCCACCGCGAACGCCTCATTCAATTCATACAGGTCCACGTCCTTGTCGCGATCCCAGCCCGTTTTCGCCAGCAGTTTTTCCACCGCCTCGACCGGCGCCATCATCACCCACTTCGGCTCCACGCCGCTCACCGCTTGCGCCACAATGCGCGCCATCGGCTTCTTACCCAGCCGCTCCGCATTTTTTTCGCTGGTCACGATCACCGCGGCCGCCCCGTCATTCGTTCCCGGAGCATTCCCCGCCGTCACCGTGCCATCTTTCTTGAACGCCGGCTTTAGTTTCGCCAGCGCCTCCATCGAAGTATCTTCGCGTGGCGATTCGTCGGTCTTGATGATGACCGGGTCACCTTTCTTCTGCGGAATCGAAACTGGCACAATCTGCTCGCCAAAAAAGCACGATTTGATCGCGCGTATCGCCTTCTGATGGCTCTCAAACGCGAACCGGTCCTGCTCCTCCCGCGAAATTTTATATTTCTCCGCGACATTTTCCCCGGTCACGCCCATGTGGTAATTTTCGTACGCGTCCCACAAGCCGTCGTTAATCATCGAATCAATCATTTCCTGATTGCCCAGCCGAAATCCCGTCCGCGCGCCCTTCAGCAAATACGGGCAATTCGACATGGATTCCATGCCGCCCGCCACCACCACTTCCGATTCGCCCAGCTGCACCGCCTGCGCCGCGAGGCCAATCGATTTCAGTCCTGACCCGCACACCTTATTGATCGTCATCGCCGCTACCCGCGGATTCAATCCTCCGCGCAACGCCGCCTGCCGCGCCGGATTCTGCCCCAGCCCGGCCTGCACCACGTTACCCATGATGGCTTCATCCACCAGCCCCGCCTCAATCCCAGCTCGACGCACCACTTCCGCAATCACCTTCGCGCCCAGCTCCGGCGCGGATAGCGGCGCTAGGCCACCCATAAATTTTCCAATCGGCGTTCGCACCGCACTCAAAATGACAGGGTCTTCCACGGCAAATTTCTCCTCGCAGTCACAATTCTCAGTTCTCAATTATAGGCGTCGCACGACACATGGTCAATTTGCGGACGGGATGGCGGATAGGTGTGCGAAAAAGGGACCACCGCGCGCGTCGCTTCTTCATTTTGACTTCTAATTTCAAAAGTAGAAATTCGGGAGATCTAACCAAAAAGCAAATGTCCGGTTAGAGCGGTGGTCTCAATGGGTTCATGCACACTCATCTAGAGTCCACACTGCATTGAAAACAAAAGTTGAAAACGCTGGCTAGGTTAGATCAGCCGAAACGTTCCCCCGGACAGGTTCTGGCCGCGTCAGCCAAACACATGGATTCTTCAGGGGGAGTATTGGCGGATCAAACTGATTGGATGTGTTGCGTCGACCGTCTGAGCTGGCAGCGTTTACCAGGCGCGTCAATTACTTTCGGACGGCCCGTTATCCGGCCACAATCGTCGAGAGCGAAAACTCAACAGGATATTGAATTATTCAACGCTCTGGCGCCGCTCTCGTGGAGCCATCCGATTTGAAATCAACGTCGGAGACATTGGCGCGTCATTTGCACTAACCCCCGCGTAAGCAGCAACACGGAGGTTTTTGTCATGGGTAAATCAGTGAAGCGCCTTCATAAGGGCAAGAAGCTTGAGGCGACGAGGCCGCTCAAGGCGGTCGTAAGACCATCGGGGGGCACGCAACCCGTAAAGATCCTGACGTATCACATGAAATAGTCGCTCATCGCCGTTTAGGCAGCATCTCTGACGAGTGTTATTTTCGACGCCGATGCTTCAATTCTTCCGTAGCCTATTACAGCCTGCTCCAACCTCTATCTGGGACCCGTACGCGCCGCTAGCCCACCCCATAAATTTTCCAATCGGCGTGCGCACCACACTCAAAATGACAGGTTTTCCACGGCAAATTTCTTCTCGCAGTCACAATTCTCAGTACTCAAGTAGGCGTCGTCCGACACATGGTCAATTTGCGGACGGGGTGGGCAATAGAGTACCTCGTTGCTGTTACAGGGGGGCTCGGATACCCTGACGCGAATCTAGATAGCTTAAGTCTCGTTACCGGACAAGTACCTTGCTCAGATTTCACTTGTCCGGTAACGGCGTTAATCAGGACTTGGGTAGGCTTACCTCAACCTGAGTCGTCTGAGTGCCCGAGTTTTTTCGAACCTTCGTGATTGTGTTTCGCGCCAGCAGCGCGCCGAGAGAATACGCTACCGAGGTATAGAACGGCATCGTAATGAGCAACTGGTCTAAGCAACGATCCCGTGGCTGACAACCCCAGCCAAAGTAGTACGAAAGCCGAGACTGCACTGTGGTGGGTAGTGTAAGTATTGATGCCCGAGGGCTGAAAATCGGCGTAGCTGCAAACGCATAAATTAGAATTGCCAAAGGAAGAATCCAAATTCATAGCATAGACCTGTGGTTGAATCGGCGGCCCAACATCCATCCGAAACATAAACCCACAACTATCTGGACCGGATAAAAGGGATTCTCGGTAAGCACCCAGTGAACGGAGCGCGAGGAAGGTTTCCAATTAGCAATATTAGGCAGCATGTCGAACGATGCAAATAGGCCGAAAGCCGCAAGAAACGCGATGCCCCACGTCCCAACGAATTGGTGGAAGAAAACTAGAAAGGATTTCACTCGTATAGCGGCAACGACCTGAAACTCTGAGTTTGATCCGTTCGATGACACGCAAGCGAGTCTACATCATCACTAATTCCTAAGTCCCGATTAGTCGCGTAACCGGACAAATGGATTCAATTGGACTTCACTGGTCCGGTCACCGCGTTTACCAATAAGGCCGAACTTGAGTGCTTTCCTTGTCTACATCTCTGACGAGTGTTATTTTCGACGCCAATGCTTCAATTCTTCCGTAGCTTATTACAGCCTGCTCCGACCTCTACCTGGGACCCATACAGATGGCAGCGTGACGACCGCGATGGCATAGAGAAAATTGTCAGCGGAGTGGGATTGGCCTTGGGCTTGATTGCCGGGTTTCTTGTCGTCGTGTTGACGATTGCAGGGGTTTCGCGGGTGTCGCCAGGCTCTTTTGCTTATGGTCGCAGTGGGCCTTTGGTTTCCTGGGGTATGGTCTTTCTCTCTGCTGTCATTTTGTTCCTCACAGCTAATCGGTGGGCGTTCATCGGCCCTGGATTTTTCTGCGTCCCTGGTTTGTACAAGAGTTTCGGCATACTTGTATTCGGACCGGATTCTTCTTCGATTTCCTATCACGGAATTACTCGGACGCAAGCCGGGGGAGTTTTTCTTTTCTGCATACTTGTCGTTGGCCTTACCTGGAGATTTTCGAGAAATCATCCTGCACCGACCAAATTTCTTGACAGGCTCGCCCTGACTTTCTTTGTGCTCGCGACCCTTAAGCAAACGGTAAGTCCGTTTACCTGGCCTCCGTTGCCATTGATTTCAGGCTTATCCGCACTCTTGATTGCTTGGTGTGTATATCGATGGCAGCTCGCTGGAAGTAATCAGAAGGACCATCAAGGAGAACCAAGTACTTTCGAGACGCCGTCCGAAAGTTAAGCAACTCCTGATTAGTCGCGTTACCGGACAAGTCCGGCACTAGAACTTCACATGTACGATAACGGCGTCATTCATGTGGGTGCTTCTTGTTAGCGGGCCCTTTTATAGTGCGTTTATCAGGACTTTGTCCGGTATGTTCAAGAAACGATTGACGAACGAAGGACGCTTCGCTCAGTGGCTAGAATTCTGCCGTCGGATAATCAAGAAGGCTAGAAGGCTTAAAGCAACCAAACCTACAATCAAAACCGCGACGGCTGATTTTTCTGCATTAATCAGGACTTGGTTGTGCAATCAGCTCAACACACGACCGGACCCTGCCTGTACCAGCAACGGAGCTCCCTATTGCTCACCCCGTCAATTTGCGGACTGGATAGGGGAAAAGCGAGGGCGAAATCGCCGCTTTTGACGGAAAACGAACTTGGAGGCGCCAAAAACCACTTGGCCGGTAACGAGACTCTTAGCGGAAATTACTGACCAACATGATTCCGGCGTTGCTCTGGTCAATTTGGGAGTACAGGACATAGCGCCGGTCAGGGGAAATGGACAGGCCCGCCTCCAGGTCCTTGTCCACTTTGAACAACTCGCGGGTACGTTTCGTCGCGAAATCGTAAAAGCTGATGCTTCGCATATTGTCCAGTGGGCTGCAATAGATTCCTTCAGCGACGACCGCCCACTGGGTCGGACCAGGGACATCGGGCATTTGCGGAACCGCCTGCGGCGGAGCTTCAGGACGATCCGGTGCAAGCAACTTGATCGTCCCGTCCGAGACGTAGAGATGCTTTGCGTCAAAGGATTCGGCCGGAGCCAGCGAATCGTGCGATCCCAAAATAAGAGTCGCGTCACCTCCTTCCGCGGGGCAGCGGTACAGCTTATGACCGTTCCCGTCGTAACCCACAAAATAGATCCACTTTCCATCGTGCGACCAGGATGGAAATTCCAGCACGTGGATATTGGTTTTTAGTTGGTGTGGGACGCGATCGGAAATATCCGCTATGTACACGCCCCAAGATCCACTGGCTTTGTCGAACATCTGGAACACAATTTTCCTGGAATCCGGTGACCAGCGCGGATAAAACGCCGGTTCTTCCTGAGAAATTTGTACCAGGTTGCTCCCCTCGCTGTCGGCCATCCAAACGCTCCAGGTGCCGGAACGCTCGGAATCGAAGGCCACACGGGTACCGTCAGGCGAATATTCGGCGGCATTTTGCGCTCGCGTGGAGCTGTACATCTCGACGCTAGGAACTTCGGGATGCTGCAGATCCTTTCTCCAAATGCTCAGGTGGTTGTCCGTCACGCTGATTGCCATTTTGCGTCCATCGTTGCTGATCGCGGGCCATTCTCCCGCCAGGCCCGGAAGTTCGTGTACTTGGCCATCGCTCACTCGAATTTCATAGACTGCGTCGCGATTTGCCTTAACCGCCGCCACAATCAGAGACTGATCATCGGCGCTCCAAACCAGTCCGTAGAGATATTCGTGACGGGTGGTCAGTGATCTTCTGGATTTTCCCTGCAGGTCGGTGACCAAGTACTCGAACTCAGCGGTGTTATGAACGCACAGTATCGCCAGTTGCTGTCCACTATGCGAGAACATCAAGTCTCCTTCGTGAAGGCAGGCCGGGTCGTGGGGAAATTCGTGGCTTTCGAGAGTCTCGACGTTCAGCAAATATGCGCGGTCCCCGGGCCGGCCAATTTTCCGGTCGGCATAGCCGATCCATTTTCCGTCCGGCGACCAATTGATGGGAGCAGCAACGTCGTACGGCGTGTTGGTGGTGATTAATTTGCGTTCCGGTCCTCCCAGCGCGGGCACCACATAAATGCCATTATCGTCCGCAGCCAGGCGATGAAATACGATCTGGGTTCCGTCGGGCGACCACGCCGAACTGATCCAATCGGAAGGGTGATGGGTCAACTGCAGCAACGTTTCGCTTCCGATGGCTTTTACGTACAAGTCATAGCGTGGCTTGCCGGTGCGATTGCCGGTGTCGTTGTCCCAGGAAAAAGCGACCCGTGAAGCATCTGGAGAAAACGAAGGCGTTGTTTCCTGTCCGGGATACGAGGTGAATGGAACCATGGTCATCGCGCCGGAATTCCCATGCACATCGCGCCGCGAATCGGCAGGTTTGTGCGCCAGCCAGAGGTAAAGAACCGCGGCCGCCACCAGCACCGCCGCCGTGACGCCTGCCAAACTCAAAGCCCATTTCTTTCCGCCCCGTTCCTTTGCCGCCGGGACGGCCGTAAGTTCCACCACCGGTTGCGCGGGCTGCGCCACCACCATTACCACCGGCGCTTCAGGCTTGATCTTTCCGATGAAACGATAGCCCCGCTTTGGCACGGTCTCGATGAACCGTGGGTTATCCACCGAATCGTTCAGGGCCTCGCGAATCTTGTTCACTGCGGCGGCCACACTATGATCGAAGTCCACAAAGGTATCTGTTCGCCACAGGGCGCGACAAATTTCGTCCCGCGTCACTACTTCTCCGGCATTGTCAATCAGCATCGCCAACAACTGAAAGGGCTGGGCCTGCAAGCGAATTTTTCGTCCTTCCTTACGTAATTCTCCTGAGCGCAGATCCAGCTCATAACGGTCGAAGGCTACGCGGTGGGAGTTGCCACCCGATGTGCGTTCTGACTTGTCAACGGAAGAGGACATTTGCTCGCTCTCACAGGTGCCCGGGGGTACCGTGATAAGTGCGGTGATGCTAGCAGAGCGCAAAAGCCATGGTCAATTACAAAACCGTCAAGGCCCTGACCAATAAGTCTTTATGCACGCTGGCGTTAGCTGGTGACCAAGAATTGAACACAAAGTGATTTGCCGCGCATTGTGTGGCGGCTCGTACTTCCCCATAGTGCCCCAGCATTTGCACTCGGCGGTCGTCCTGGACCCCGAGTTTGATGCGCAAAGAAATTGAGGCCAAATCTTGAAGGTCAAATCTTTCTTGAGGAGAGAAAAATAATGAATCGAAAGAATATGTCCCGGGTTCTTCGGAGCATTCGCTTTTCCGCAGTTGCGGCGTTGGCGGCGTTCGCGCTGCTGTTCGTCGCTGGCGGCGCAAAGGCTGGTGGCTGCGCGGTGGGTGGTTACAAAGCGGGAACCGCTCCCCCAATTCCTTTCGTGAGCCCTCAAGGCGACGAACGTCAAGAATTCGACGAATCACACGGGCACGCCATCGTAGGTTTGTGGCATGTGATTTACACTGCCACTTCTAGTACTTCGGGCCCTCTTCCTGTCCCGGTAATCCCGCCAGGACCACCGAGTTCCTTCCAGTTCCTCGAATCCCTCAAAACCTGGCACGCGGATGGAACCGAGTTTGAAAACGCGTTTCTGCCGCCGGCGGGCGGTAACATCTGCGTCGGGGTGTGGAAGGACACAGGCGAAAACAGCGTGAAGCTGCACCACATCGGGCTGATGTTTGACGCGGAGGGCAAGGTTTCGTTCATCTTCACCACGGACGAGAAGAATACAGTGTCCTCCAACGGCAAAACCTACAGAGGCAGCTTCACTTTCAAACTGTGGCCGCCCTTTTACGATCAGGTCGGCGTCGGAACCCCGCTACAGGAGATCAGTGGAACAACGGCTGCTACCCGTATCACCGTGGATTGACCAACTGCACCCGAAAAAACGCATTCCGCACGCCGTGGCGAAGGGGATTGTACCTCCCACCCCTCCGCCACCGCTCGACTGCTTTCGCACGGTGCGATTCCGGTGAAGCAGTTGATGCAGTGTTCTGTCATCGCGCTAGATCCTGGTTGATGTCATAACGACGTCGGCCTCGCGACGGCCCGAGTAGACTGTTCGGTGTTCACCCCAACAGTGCTCGGATCGAAGGAGGCCG
>JGI12712J15308_10000095_pt1 | contig 23459 bp, 18 predicted proteins | sample JacPin_JW_Ref_O2_FD_15308 | JGI IMG/M metagenome (IMG submission 15308) | reverse complement strand
GTTGGGAATATCCCAGGGCGGGGCCGTAGCCATNGCCTATGCCATACGCCATCCCGAACGAGTNAGTCACCTGATCCTGCTNGGTGCGTTCTCTCAGGGCTTAGCTGCACGCGGCACCGAGGAACAAATGGCAGCGCGGCGCGCNTTGCAGACCCTGGTGCGGATGGGTTGGGGCAANAATAATCCGGATTTCAAATCGATGTACACCAAGTTTTATTTCCCGCATGCTTCTACACCCGAACAACTCGACTGGTTCAACGATCTGCAGCGAATATCAGCGAGCCCGGAGAATGCCGCCCGTATCTTGACGCTGATCGACGAGATTAGCGTCCGGGCTCTCTTGCCCCAAGTTTCGGTGCCTACCATCGTCTTCCACGGCGACCGCGATCGAGTCATACCCGCGGAAGAAGGGCGAATTCTGGCTTCCGAAATTCCAGGTGCGCGATTTATTCCGCTCAACACCGCCAATCATGTTCCGCTGGCCGAAGAACCAGCCTGGGGCGTGTTCCTGGAGGAACTCGGAGCGTTCTTAGGGTGGCAAAACGCCACAGCCGAGTCGATGGTCTAGAACAAAGGCCCTCAGAAACACAGCTCCTGGATTTCTGGGGGCAAAATCGAAATGGAAAATCGACTTATGGTCGCTCGGTGTCCTTGAAGTCGCCACTCTCCGGAGAGCACTTCCGGGGATCTCCGCTTTGGGGTGTCCGAGCGACGCGGCCAACGATGCAACCTTTGCGAATGGACAGATCTATTGGGCGGCGCCGGACAGCCCTAGTTCCGGTAGGCTTCGACAGATTCAAAGTGCGCTAAAAAGAACCGCGAGTGTGTCCGCCAATCCCTCTACAAGCAGGTTTGATTCAGCGGACACATCTCCCGGCTGTATTTATGCCTTTGCTGCCTTGGACTTGTCGTTGTCAGCGATGTGGGCCTTAGCGGCTTCACCCGCGTGGTGGGTTGCGTATTGATGATGACCGTGGGCCAGATGCGCATGATGGGCCGCGGTCTCCACGTTTCCATTTTCATGGTGCTTTGCTGCTTCCTTGTGGTGTCGTGCTGCGTGCTCGTGATGCTCTGCTGCCTTGGTATGGTGCTCTGCCGTTTGCTTTGACATAAGTCTCCTGTGAAACGAATTTCATACAATCAATAAACGGACTATCGCGCGACCGGCGAAATATGAAAATCAGGTTTAGCGGGTACGTTCAGCACACGATTCACGCCAAGGTCGGCCCGGTACAGTCACTTCTTGAAGTGACTACACGGTGTAACGGATTGGCGCACGTTGGCAGGGCTCGTACATTGGGTCGACGCGCTGCGCCGAGCAGCGCACTGCGTACCTAAGTTACATCGCGCGAGGTATTTCAATGTCACAGACTCAAATAGCATTGCTGGTAATCGCGATACTCGCGATCGTAGCTGCCGCCGTCCTGGTCTTTTTGCGACAACGCAGCGCAAAACTGCGAGCGCGATTTGGGCCGGAATACGATCGGGTTGTCGCCGAAAAAGGAAACCGGTTCAAGGCCGAAGCCGAACTTGAGAGCGTGGAAAAAAGGGTGAAGAGCTATCCTCTCAAGGCGTTAAGTCCGCCTGAACGCAATAGCTTTCAACAGTCGTGGCGGAACATCCAGGCGACGTTCGTAGATGATCCGGCCCGAGCATTATTCCAAGCGGACCAACTTTTAGGGGAAGTCATGCTGGCTCGCGGCTATCCGGTCAGCGATTTTGAAAACCGCGCTGCGGAAATTTCCGTGGACCACGCAACGGTGATCGAGCATTACCGCGCGGGACACGAAATAGCGGTACGCCGCTCGCAAGGTCAAGCCACGACCGAGGATCTCCGAAAAGGGATGATTCATTACCGTGCCTTGTTCGACGAACTGGTGGGAGAAGAGCAGATTCCGCTGCGTGCGCGTGCCGTGGGCCACGGTTAGGCCCGGTCGCGCGGACGGGACGAAGCAACATCCATTCATTTTCCAAAATTGCTAGATATAAGGAGATTATTCATGACCGAATATTTTCACAAAGATACGGGCCTTACTCCCGAGCCGGCCAGAGTTGTGAATCCGAACGAGACCGAAGCCGAAACAATTACAGAGCGAGTGCTGGGACGCGAGTCTGAGGCCCGTACTTTGGTGACACCGCCTCCTGCAAACGTTGCGGCCGCGAACGTTACAAGCCCTTCGGGAACAGGCGCCGCCGTCGCACGCGCGCGTGAGGAAGAAAGGGTGGCGCTGTTCATAACGAACGAGGCGAACGAGTTGCGCGCTCGTTGGGATGGAATTCAGGTAGCGTTCGTTGACGAACCACGTAAAGCCGTGCAGGAGGCCGATGCGCTGGTTTCCGCGACAATCAAACGGCTGGCGGAGATTTTTGCCGATGAGCGGCAAAAACTAGAACAACAGTGGGATCGAAGTGAGAATGTTTCAACCGAGGATTTGCGTGTCGCGTTACAACGATACCGGTCTTTTTTCGCGCGACTTCTTGCGATCTGAACACACGGTTTATTCCCGGGGTGTCAGGTTATTTGCGTTTGAGAAGTGTCGCGAGGCGCAGGCGAAGGTCGTCAACCGCATTGAAAAGCTCCATGACCCCCGGTGTATCGATGCCGATGTCTACGGTTTGTAAATCGAGACATAGATCGTTCGTAATCTGTGTGGCGCGCTTAACCCGCTCGGCCGACATTATTGGAAGGACCGAGAACGGATCACCACCAGATTGCGCATTCAGTCCGATCCACTTCTGAACCGCCCACGTCGTGCTGCGAATGTGATCCACGGCATTGCGAAATTCGGAGAGGGCACGGGAATCGAGGTCCCCGGATTTTACTAGCGAAGTGTGCAGCCGGCTCGTCGTGTCGCTCGGAATCGACGCCGACACTAATCGGGGCTCTCGGAGATTTCTTCGCCCGGGTGCCACAATCGGGATCCCCTTCGCCGCGCAAGTAGGCGCGCGCCTGACTTTCTGAACCGCCCGCAAGTCGTTTTTTATGTATGCTAGACACCTGAACCGGAGGTGTGCGTGATTCGAATTCCGCGTCTTGGCTTAACTGCATTCGCGCTTTTAATTCTTACTTCAGCAGCCAGTGTGAGCAATGCACAGCAGTATCCGCAGAGCACGTATCAGGAAATGCGCTGGCGCATGATTGGCCCCTTCCGCGGCGGCCGAACGCGCGCAGCTACCGGCGTGCCGGGCCAATCAAATGTCTTTTACGTCGGACAAGGCGACGGCGGAGTGTGGAAATCGGACGACTATGGGCGCACCTGGATGCCGATATTTGAGGATCAGCCTTCGCAATCCATCGGCGCTATCGCGGTGGCTCCTTCGGACCCGAATATTGTTTATGCCGCCAGCGGCGAGGGCTTGCAACGCCCCGACCTTTCCGTTGGCGACGGGATTTACAGGTCTGCGGACGCGGGAAAAACGTGGACTCACCTCGGCTTGCGCGACGGCCAGCAGATTCCTGCGCTCGTTGTGGATCCGCGCGATCCCAATCGTGTTTTCGCGGCGGTGCTAGGCCATCCCTACGGTCCGAACGAAGAGCGCGGGATTTTTCTCTCCACCGATGCCGGCAAGACTTGGAAGAAATCGCTTTACAAAGATCAGGACACCGGTGGTTCGGACGTTCAGATGGATCCCACAAATCCGGATGTCATGTACGCCTCGATGTGGAAAGTGCGGCAAGGTCCTTGGGAAGACGGAAACGAGTACAACAAGACCGGCGGCGGCCTTTTCAAATCCACGGACGGCGGAAACACCTGGCATCCGCTCACGAGCGGCCTTCCTAAAAACATAGTGCAAATCTACGTCGCGATTTCTCCGAGCCAGCCAAGCCGCCTCTACGCCACCGTGGGCACTACGGACCGCGGAGACTATTCTTCGGGCGCCGGCTTAGGCGTTTACCGTTCCGATGACGCTGGCGAAAACTGGCACAGCGCCACCACCGATCCGCGTCCTGCTTACCGCATCGGCGGAGGCGACTTGCCTGTGCCAAAAGTGGATCCAAAGAACCCGGACGTCGTGTACAGCACCAGCATCGTCACCATGCGTTCGTCAGACGGCGGTAAAACCTGGATAAGCTTTCGCGGTGCGCCGGGCGGCGATGATTATCAGAATATCTGGATCAATCCCAACGATCCGAAGATTATTCTGCTCGTCAGCGATCAAGGCGCGCTCGTCACGGTCAACGGCGGAGAAACCTGGAGTTCGTGGTACAACCAGCCAACCGCTCAGCTCTACCACGTCCAGACCAGCAATGAGTTCCCCTACCGCGTGTGCAGCGGACAGCAGGAAAGCGGATCGGTGTGCATCTCCAGCCGCGGCAACGATGGAGAAATCAACATCAGGGATTGGCACCCGGTAGGCGCCATCGAATACGGATACGTCGCGCCCGACCCGCTCGATCCCGAAATCGTTTACGGAGCCGGCAGAAAAGAAGTCACCCGATTCTACTGGAGTACCGGGCAAGTAAAAAACGTGACGCCGATTCCCGAAAGTGGGCCAAAATATCGCGCGGATCGCACGCAGCCTCTCATGTTTTCAACAGTTGACCCGCACATTCTCTATTACGCAACCAATGTTTTGTTTAAGACCGCCGATGGCGGAGAGACCTGGCAAGTCATCAGCCCCGATCTAACGCGCGAAAAACCGGGCATTCCCGCAAGCCTGGGAGATTTGGCCGCGGAAGACAAAAAAGCCGAAACGCAACGCGGAGTAATCTACGCGCTGGCTCCGTCCTTCAAAAATATAAACACCATCTGGGCCGGAACCGACGACGGCCTGTTCTCGATCACTCTGGACGGCGGAAAAAATTGGACGAATGTAACTCCGCCGGAGCTAATTCCTTGGAGCAAAGTGACGCAGATGGCGGCTTCGAATTTTGACGACCAGACCGCCTACGCCTCGGTCAGCCGCTTCCGCATCGACGATCTTCATCCCTATATTTACCGAACGCACGACGGCGGTAAGACGTGGCGGCTAATCGTCAATGGATTGCCGGATAACGCTCCGGTCGACACTGTGCGGGAAGACCCCATCCGAAAAGGTCTGCTCTTTGCCGGCACAGAGACCAGCGTGTGGGTTTCATTCGACGATGGAGATCACTGGCAGTCGCTGCAATTGAATCTGCCACATTCGTCAATGCGCGATTTGTGGATTCACGATGATGATTTGATCGTAGCCACGCACGGACGTTCTTTCTGGATCCTCGACGACATCACACCGCTGCGGCAAATTGATAAATCGACAGCAAATACAGATGCATTTCTTTTCAAGCCCGCCTCTGCCTACCGGATCAAGCGCGATACCTACACCGATACTCCGATGCCGCCGGATGAACCGGCAGGCCAAAACCCTCCGGATGGCGCGATCATCGATTATTCCCTGGGCTCTTCTGTTACCGGTGCCGTGACTCTCGAAATCCTCGATGGCCAGGGAACCGTGGTCCGCCGCTACGCGAGTAGTGACAAGCCAGACGCGACCCAGGAGCAGCTCGAAAATCAGCTGATCCCGCTGTACTGGTTGCGGCCGCAGAAAATACTCTCTGCAACTCCAGGAACGCACCGGTGGGTATGGGATCTTCGCTACCCCACACCAGACTCCACGCGTCACCAATATCCAATTGCAGCCGTTCCTTACGATACGCCGCGAGCGCCGCTCGGCCCTTCGGCTCTGCCTGGCGACTATACCGTCAGGCTGAGCGCAAATGGGCCCGCAAATGTCGCTGTAAATGGACAAAGCCTCAGCGCCACTCTCACCGTAAAGATGGATCCCCGCGTCAAGGCATCTGCCGACGACCTGGAGCAGCTGTTCCAAGCGCAGAGTCGTCTCGCGTCCATGATGAGTCAGAGCACCCGCGCGATCAACGAAGCGCACTCGCTCCACAAACAACTGGAAAAACTCTCGAGCCAGCCGAACGACCCGTTGGCCGCGTCGTTCGAGGAACTCGACAAGAAGATCTCGGCCGTTTTGACAGGCTCCATGGAGGGCGCTGGGACGGAGCCAAGCCTAACGAGCGTCAACGGTTCTGTGACGGCTCTTTATGCCGAGCTGGATCGCTCGGACGCAAAACCAACCTCAGCTCAAATGGAAGCAGTAGCGAAAATCGAAAAGGATTTTTCGGCCGTAGCGAAGCAATGGGACGAGCTAAAATCGCAGGACCTGGCGGCGCTTAATCACCAGCTCCGCACCGCGAATCGCCCGGAACTTCATCTCGACTCGCACGGGCAGTCCGACGAAGGCGATGGTCAGGACATAGACTGATCACTTATTCGTGATGCGGCAGCTTTGCCCGCAGGACTTGCCGACCAATTCGCCGGTCTTGGCTGAAACAGCGTCTTAGCCTCAATTCCTGATAAGTCGCATTACCGGACTACCACACCTTGTATACGCATAGCATTCCGTGGGCACTTCATACCAAGGACGTTGCGAAAGCAAACAAGAGGGGCAAACATCTGTTGGGCAATCTTATTGATGAAGCGGTATGGCATCGAGCCGTGCAGTAATTTTGCAGTGGTTCGTTGTTCAAAACGGTTCAACTCGAGTCCGAACGGATCACATCGGGGTCATTGGAAGTTGTTGACGGATATAGTAGAGTCCAAAGTTTTCATAACCCGTCAACACAGCGACCTGTTTTCCTAAACCTTAGGTCGGGAGTTCGACTCTCCCCAGCCCCACCATTCACTCAGCCCGTGCAACCCGTTAGCTAATTGAAGCGGACGTATTCGAAGTTTAGCGGTTGGCGGTTGATGCCGCGGATTGGCGGAGCAATCCAGTTTGCGAATTTTCCGGGCTCGATCACGCGGCCGCGCATCAGCGATTGCACGAACTGCTGATCTGCGGCGCTGGGCAACCAGCTGTTCTGATGGTTTTCCCACGCTTCTTTGGTCAGGACTTCTCCATCCGGGCTGATATGTTTTCCGGCAAAATTTCCGATCTCGCGATGAAATCCTTTGTGCGGCAGCACGAGGCGGAAGGGGATTCCGGCGTTTTCGATAATTTTGTTCCAGCGGTCCACGCCCGCTTGAATTTCCGCGATGTAGTCATCACGCAGCCGCTCGTTCAACGCCGTCAGCGCCGGAACTTGACGGGCGACGATTCGATTCCCGGAAACTTCGAACACCGGATATTCCGCGCTGGTCAGAATGTGGTCGTCGTCAATTTTCGTCTCGTCGTAGCGGCCTTTCAACCCAGTCGTGTAGTAGCTGGCGGCATTGGAAGATGCATCCGAGCCGAAGAGGTCGATGGTTACGCTGAAATGGAAATTCAAATACTTCTGCATGGTCTCCAGATCAATGACGCCGAGCGCGCGTACATCCGCAGCATCGGAAACTTTGTGCTCGCTCATCACTTCGCAGGTTCGCTGCAGGATTCGGCTGATTCCCGTTTCGCCGACGAACATGTGATGCGCCTCTTCGGTGAGCATGAAGCGGCAGGTGCGCGCCAGTGGGTCGAAGCCAGATTCGGCCAACGCGGAAAGCTGGAATTTTCCGTCACGGTCGGTGAAAAAGGTAAACATGTAGAACGCCAGCCAATCCGGCGTGGGCTCGTTGAACGCGCCGAGGATGCGCGGATTGTCCGCGTCACCCGACCGGCGGTCGAGCAGCGCTTCGGCCTCTTCCCGGCCGTCACGTCCAAAGTAGCGATGCAGCAGGTAGACCATGGCCCAAAGATGGCGACCTTCTTCCACGTTCACTTGAAAAATATTTCGCAGGTCGTAGAGGGAAGGGCAGCACATGCCGAGCAGGCGCTGCTGCTCGACCGATGCGGGTTCGGTGTCGCCTTGAGTCACGATCACGCGACGCAGAGTCGAACGATATTCACCTGGAACTTCCTGCCAGGCCGCTTGACCTTTGTGCACGCCGAAATTTACCTGGCGGTTCGCGTCGCGCGGCTGCAGAAATATTCCCCAGCGATATTCCGGCATGCGCACGTATCCGAATTGCGCCCAACCGTCGGGTTCGACGCTTGTCGCGGTGCGCAGATAGACTTCGAGTGCGTGACTTTCGCTGGGGCCCATGTCGTACCACCAATTCATGTAGGCCGGTTGCCAGTGTTCGAGCGCGCGCTGCAGCACGCGGTCCCGTCCGAGGTCCACGTTATTTGGAATTTTTTCGGTGTAGTCAATCATGGCGATCTCCTGAGCCTGAAATCAAAAATAATCGATAAAAAGTTAAACTCGTTCCCATTTGAACTTCACGGGTGCGCCGGTGCCGTAAACTTTCAAGGCGCCGCTTTCTCCCACCGCGTTGGGCCGCACGAAAATCCAGTTCTGCCACGCAGAGAGTCTGCCGAAGACGCGAGTCTCCATGGTTTCAGGTAATCCAAAGCGCAGATTTGCTTCCAGGCCAGTTAAGGCGTCGGGCGAAAGCGCGGTCCGCGATTCGATGGCCTGGCGCACTTCATCCTGCCAATCGAGTTCGTCCAACGCCGAAGTGACTAGTCCTGCTTCGAGAGCTTCGGGTGCGGAAAGATGCTGCGTTATTTTTCCCTTCAGCATTTCCAGGTGCGCAGCATCTTGATAAAGACGCGAAGCCAAACGTGACAACTGATTGACCATCGGAAGGGGGCCGAAATTCATTTTCGAAAGCGTCACAGTGGTCTTCGCGTCGGCTTCGGTGGTATCGAGCATGTACACGCGGTCGGAAGCCAGCGCGAATTCGAGCATGGTGCCAGCGAAACACGAGCCCGGCTCGACAAGTGAAAACATTGAGCGCGACGTAACATCCAGCCGCGCAAACGTGCGCCGCATCATTCCCAGAACTTCGCGCACGAACCAGTGGCCCTGATTCGCCAGAATGAATTCGTCCATATTCAGCACGGCGCTGGCATCACCAGCCGTCTTGATGATCCACAATCCAAGGTCCGCTTCGCTGGTGCGTAAACTCAAAATGACGTCGTCCAATTCCCGTGCCATCTGCAACGGCCACCATTTTGCACCCAACGCTAGGATTGATTCCAAAGTCATCGCTTCCGTGGATTCCGGCGCATGCACGGTCAAAGTTACGGTTCGCGCTTCGCGATCGAATTCGGCGTTTACATATTTATAGTGGCGGCCCGATTCATCAATCGTTCGCTCCAAGGGCGTAAGTTCGATGCCCTTGGCCTTCGTGGGGCGATCGCTCTGCTCCGCAAGCTGCGCGGCACGCTGCTTGATGTGATCGGCGAATTGCTGGGTCTTCACCACGTCATCCACCAGCCGCCAGTCTTTAGCCCGTTGGCCTTTCACTCCATCCGCGTTGGTGCAAAACATATCGGCGTGGTCGCGCCGCACTTTTCGCTTGTCGGTGACGCGAGTCAAGCCGCCAGTTCCTGGCAGTACTCCGAGCAACGGCAATTCCGGCAAACTCACGGCCGATGACCGGTCATCCACCAGCACAATCTCATCGCAGGCCAGGGCCAGTTCGTAACCGCCGCCCGCCGTGGTTCCGTTCAATGCCGCTAGAAATTTCAATCCGGAATGCGCGCTCGAATCTTCGATGCCGTTGCGGGTCTCGTTGGTAAACTTGCAGAAATTTACCTTCCAGGCGTGCGAGGAAAGTCCCAGCATGTAAATGTTTGCGCCGGAACAAAACACTCGGCTCTTCGCGCTGGTCAGCACCACGGTTCGAATCTCGGGATGCTCGAAGCGGATGCGTTGCAGGATGTCGTGGAGTTCGATGTCCACTCCGAGATCGTAGGAATTCAATTTCAGTTTGTAACCCGGACGCAGACCGCCATCCTCGTTCACGTCCATGGTCAGCGTGGCGACCGGAGCGTCGTACGAAATGCGCCAATGCTTGTATTTGGACGGATCCGTCTGATAGTCCACGGGCTTCAGGTCTTGATGAGTTTCCTGGATTGCGGCAACGTCCACGCTTCCTCCTACAAAACTTCAGATGACGATTCGAAATGCACGGCTCGTTTCAGCTTCAAAAAACTATCTTCGAGCGCGTCGTTCGAGGTTTCCAGTTGAACGTCGGCCCTGCGGTAAAGAGGCTCGCGCGCTTCGAGGATGCGCCGCAGGTCTTCCATGGCTTCGGTGTTGTCGGCCATCGCCCGGAAATCGCCTTGGGCGATCACCCGCGACATGTGTTCCTCGGGATGCGCCTTGATCCAAACCGTAAAACAATTTGCCAGCAACTTGTCGTAGGTGTCTTTTTCGGAAACGACGCCACCGCCAATTGAAAGTACAGCTCGATCATGCTGTTGCAGGACGCGTTCGAGCGTTTTCTTCTCGATGCGCCGGTATCCCGACTGGCCGTATAGCGAAAAAATTTCAGCGAGTGCCATGCCCGCGTCTTTTTCGATTTCCTGATCGAGTTCCACGAATGGCACACACAGCTCTGCCGCTAATTTGGATCCCAGCGTGGATTTGCCGGCGCCGCGCAGCCCAATCAGTGCGATTCGCGCGCGTCTCGATTTGTCATCCGTTCCGAATTCGCGGCGCAGCCCCGCAACAACCGACTCCAGTTGATGCGGGGGAATTCGGTCCAGGATCTGACGCAGCGCTACTTCTGTCGCCGAGTTTTGTTTCTCCGCCTGGAACACGTCGGCAACGGGGATGTTTAAGGCGTTGGTGATGCGCCTCAGCAGTATGATCGAAACGTTTCCTTCCCCCAGTTCGATCTGCGCTAGATGGCGTTCCGAGACCTCAGCTTCCTGCGCCAGCATCTTGCGGGTCATCCCGCGTCGGCTGCGCGCCTCGCGCACCCTTTTGCCCACGTATAGGAGAAAGTCGGAGTCGCCGGATGATTCTAGGGAGTCGGAGGCGAGAGCTGATTGAACGGGTTTGGAAAGTGAGGACATCATACCGACATGCAATATAATACACGCACTTGACGCCAACAAGCGTAATGTTGCGTTTTTAGAGATCATGCTTGGAAGGCCAGGTAAGTAATTTATTTACAGAGATTTATGTGGTGCCCTGTATCGAATTCGTTCACCAGATTCATGCCAGGATCCAATCCAAGCTGCTTCGGATCGTCCTTCCTTGATCGAACAACTCAAATGAGCGCACAGGGCATTCGGCGGAGAACTAGTAAATCCGTACCATAGCCCCCGGCGATGGCTGAGACGATAGTTTACCTATGCGCGCGCGATGCCCCCATTGTTCAGCCCAAATTGAATTGGACGATTCGCGCCACGCGGGCCGGAGAATGGCTCAGGTTCGCTGCTGGATGTGCGCCCAGAGTTCCCTAGTGGATCTGGCACCGCCAGATTTGAACTCCTCGACGATCGAGTTGAGTTCCGCAGGCGAATTCGAACGCGCCGTTGGGGCCGCCCGCCCCGAGCGGGTTCCCGGGTCCGCAGTTGCCACCCTGGATCTGCCAGAGCATAAGTCAGTAATGATTTCGGTGGTGGAAGGCGCTTCGCAGGGTGTGGAACGCGGCATGACGGTTCCGCTAGTGACCATCGGGCGCCTGCGGGGCGGAGCCGACATCGAAATTGACGATCCGCGAGTCTCCCGACTGCACTGCGCAATTGAACTAAAAAATGATTCAGTCCTGTTGCGTGATTTGCGCTCGACCAACGGCACATACGTCGGCGAAAAACGCGTCCACGCGGCATTACTTAAAGATTCCACCGAATTTCGTATTGGAGAAACCAGGATTCGCGTGGAAGTTGCCGCTCACTGAAGTCCGCCAACGCCCGTCTGGACATCGCTGGAAAATTTGGTTCTCCATCCTTCCGACCGCTAAGGTATGCTCGAACCCTAAAATCTAAAGCCGGGTCGCTGCTGCGCGGCAACGTTTACCCGGTGGTCAAAATCTCTGGGGGAGAGTGTGGCAGATGACAAGCGCAAGGATTTGGGCATGGAGCGCCCGATTGACCGGCGTGATTTCCTAAATGGCTTCGGTATCGCAGTCGGCGGATCACTAGCTCTCAACCACACGAAATGGCTCGACGCTTTCGGCCTACCTCGCTCTCCTTTTTCGTCTGCAAACGCAAACGGGTATTACCCACCCGCCCTCACCGGCATGCGCGGCACCACCGACGCAGTGATGGAAGTCGGCCATGCCTTGCGCGATGGCAATACCTGGGGCGCCCCCACGGTGGACGCGGAGACCTACGACCTGATTGTAGTGGGCGGCGGAATCAGCGGACTATCCGCGGCGTACTTCTACAGAAAAGTTGCCGGACCCGAAGCCAAAATCCTGATTCTCGAAAATCACGATGACTTTGGCGGCCATGCCCGCCGCAATGAATTTCACACTGATAAGCGAATGCTGATTGGTTACGGCGGAACGCAGTCAATCGCCGGACCAAAACTCTACAGTTCGCAGGCCAAGGGTCTCTTTCAGGACCTCGGAATAGATGTCCAAAAGTTTTACAAATACTACGATCAGGATTTCAACAAGTCGCACGGCCTGCAGCGCGCCATCTTTTTCGACAAGAAAACGTTTGGCGTGGATAAGCTCGTAGTTGGTTCCGGAAAATCCAGCGAAGATCTCAACGAGGGTGGGGCCAAATCCGACCAAGCAGAATTCTTAGCTCAGACTCCGCTGTCCGATGCGGTGAAAGCCGACCTGAAGCGTCTCTTCGCGGATAAAGAAGATTACCTGCCTGGAATGTCTTCCTGGGACCGGAAAGTTCTGCTGGCCAAGACGAGTTACAAGGACTTCCTGCTGAAGTACGCGAAGCTCAGCCCCGGCACCATTCCTTTTCTTCAGAGTGAAACCTATGGCCTCTATGGTGTGGGCATTGATGCGGTGCCGGCGGGAGACATGGCCGGATTGGGCTATCCCGGATTCGGCGGCATGGATTTGTCCGGCCCACCGGGGCCTGGCCTGGGCGTCGAAATCACCAAACAGTCGGAAGACGAGCCGTACATTTGCCATTTTCCGGATGGCAACGCGTCGATTGCGCGCCTGCTGGTGCGCTCGCTGATTCCAGCTTCCGCTCCCGGCAGCACGATGGAAGATATCGTCACCGCGAAGCTAAATTACGCGACTCTTGACGATGCTTCCTCACCGGTGCGGATCAGGCTGAACAGCACCGCAATTCTCGCTCGCAACGTTGGCGATCCGGGATCCGCAAAGGAAGTGGAAGTTACCTACGTTCGCGACGGGAAGGCCCGGGCGGTTCGCGGCGCCGCGTGCATACTCGCCTGCTGGAACATGGTGATTCCGCACATGTGCCCGGAGCTTCCCGACGCGCAGAAAGAAGCTCTGGCCTACGGAGTAAAAGTTCCGCTGGTCTACACCAACGTGCAGATTGCCAACTGGCAGTCTTTCAAGAAACTTGGCGTCAGCGGAATTCGCTGCCCGGGCAGCTACTTCGAGACGGTTACGCTCGATTTTCCGGTGAGCATGGGCGCCTACAAATTCCCGGGCAACCCGGATGAATCCTGCCTGCTGCATCTGGAACGCGTGCCGTGCAAGCCGGGATTGCCTGCACGCGATCAGCAGCGCGCCGGCCGCGTGGAACTTTATACGACGCCATTCGCCACATTCGAGCGCCATATTCGCGAACAGCTTGGGGCCATGCTGGCTCCCGGCGGATTCGATCCCGCCCGGGATATTCAGGCGATCACAGTCAATCGCTGGCCACACGGATATGCGTACGAATACAATTCGCTTTACGATCCGGACTGGCCGGAGGATCAGCAACCGTGCGTGATCGGCCGGCAGCCCTTCGGCCGCATCTCTATCGCGAATTCCGACGCTGAGGCGTTTGCGTACACCAATGCCGCGATTGACCAGGCGTACCGTGCGGTGAAGGAAGTCTCGCGTTTTAGCAAGGTGGCTGGAGCATAGGCGCGAGTCCCGCTGGCAAGTTTTCCCCCTTGGACATCGAGCGTTTTCCGTGGAATGCTACGGGTCGTTGTACGGTTATCGTACGGTTGTCGCACGGTCGTTGTGTGGTTGTTGACTGGCGTAGCACCAAGTGCAGACTGCGCGTGAATTAACCGAACGAAATTGAGTCGCGGCGAATTTCCGGGATAATGATGCGACTGCTCGATCCACTATTTACCACCGGGAAGATGCGGGAAATCTTCTCGGACACCAACCGCTTGCAACGAATGCTGGATTTTGAGGCGGCGCTGGCTCGCGCGCTGGCAGGTGCGGAAGTCGCTCCGCACTCCTCTGTCGCCTCCATCGAAGCGCAATGCAAATCTAATTTATATTCGCGTGACGCGATTGCTGGCGCCGCGGCGCTTGCGGGTAATCTTGCGATTCCGCTGGTGAAAGAGCTTGCCGCGCTCGTCGCCAAGTCCGACGAGAAGGCCGCCGGATTTGTACATTTCGGCGCAACGAGCCAGGACGTGATTGATACCGGGCTCGTTCTCCAATTGCGCGAGGCGTTTGATGACACAGAAGAGGATCTTGCTCGATTGTCGTTAGTGCTCCGGCAACTCGCCGCAGAGCACAAAGAAACCTTGCTCGCCGGGCGCACCTGGATGCAACAGGCCTCGCCAGTCACGCTGGGGCTGAAATTTGCGGGTTGGCTTGACGCGATCGAACGTCACCGCGAACGGTTCACGCAGACGCGGAGGCGCGTCGAAGTTCTGCAATTCGGTGGAGCAGTGGGCACGCTCGCGGGACTTGGAAGCGCTGGGCCACGCGTCGCAGAGGCGCTGGCCCGGGAATTGAAATTGACGCTGCCGGATATCGCATGGCACGCGCAGCGTGATCGCCCCGTGGAAGTTGCGGCAACCTATGGCTTGTTGACCGGAACGTTGGGCAAAATGGCTCGCGACATTTCTTTAATGTCGCAAACCGAAATTGACGAAGTGGCAGAACCCGCCGCGCCCGGTCGCGGCGGATCTTCCACGTTGCCCCACAAAAGAAATCCAGTTGGCTGCAGCGTGGTGCTGGCTGCCGCGATTCGTATGCCAGGCCTGGTCTCCACGATGCTTTCTGCAATGGTCCAGGAACACGAGCGCGGATTGGGCGGCTGGCAGGCGGAATGGGAGACACTACCTGAAATTTGCATGCTAACTTCGGGCGCTTTGTCGCAAATGATCCAAATTCTTGAAGGGCTGGAAATTCACCAGGATGCCATGGCTCGGAATTTAGACGCTACCCAGGGCTTGTTGATGGCGGAAGCCGTCGCGATGGCTCTGGCAAAGCACATGGGGAAAATGCCCGCACATCAAGTTATCGAGCGGGCGTCGCATCGGGCTCTCGAATCGAGGAAATTGTTTCGCGAAGTGCTGGGTAACGAGCAGGAAATCTCGAAATATTTGTCTGCACGCGAAATTGATGAATTGCTGGATCCCAAGAATTACACTGGATCCGCGCAAGTTATGATCGACCGCGTTCTGGATTCCGCAAAGAAGCATTCATAATCGCGGCTGAGGGGAGCAGTTCGGCATGCCTGAGGTCGAAATAAACGGTACACGCCTTCACTATCAGTTCGACGGCTCGGAAGGCGGGCCGACCGTGATGCTGTCAAATTCCCTGGGCACCAATCTGCATATGTGGGATTCGCAAGTCCCTGCTCTCGCCGAAAAGTTTCGAGTGCTCCGTTATGATTCGCGCGGTCACGGCCAGTCTCCGGTTACTCCCGGACCTTATACCATCAACGGCCTGGGACACGATGTGGTCGGACTTCTCGACACTTTGCGCATCGAAAAAGTATTTTTTTGCGGGCTTTCACTGGGCGGCGTGATCGCACAGTGGATGGGCGTTAATGCGCCCGACCGGGTCAACGCGCTCGTCATCTGTAATTCGGCAGCGAAAATTGGCAATGATGAATTCTGGAACAAGCGAATCGAGAAACTACGTGAAGGTGGAATCGCGCCGGTTGCCGGAGCGCAAGTGCTTCGTTGGTTTACTGAAAAATACGTCGCGGCTCAGCCTCAGGTGATTGAAAACATGAAAAAAATGTTCGTGGCGACTCCGGTAGCTGGCTATATCGCGACATGTGAAGCGCTTCGCGACAACGATTTGAGGGATTCGATCCAGCGCATCCGCACGCGTACCTTGGTGATATCGGGCACCCACGACGTGGTGACCCCACCGTCCGACGGCAAATACATGGCCTCGCAAATTCCCGGCGCACAATATGTAGAGCTGAATGCTTCTCACCTTTCCGATATTGAAGATTCAGCGGCCTTCTCCGCAGCCATTTTGCGATTCTTTTCAGCCAAGGATGGTCAGTGATGGACGACCGCGAGCGACACGCTGCCGGCATGAAAATTCGCCGCGAGGTTCTCGGCTCGGCGCATGTAGACCAGGCCGAAGCTGTGAAAACTTCATTCAGCGAACCGTTTCAGGATTTCATCACGCGCTACGCCTGGGGCGAAATTTGGGCGCGTCCCGGCCTGCCGCGCCGAACTCGCAGCTTGATCACCTTGGCGATGATGGTCGCCCTAAATCGCGAGGACGAATTTCGCATGCACGTGCGAGCCGCGCTGAATAACAAAGTCTCGCGGGAAGAGATTCAGGAAATGCTGCTGCAAACCGCGATTTACTGCGGGCTGCCGGCGGCGAACGCCGCGTTTCACATCGCCCAGGAAGTTTTTGCGGAAATAGACGCTGCGAAGTAAGGCCCCAATTGCGGTAATATTTCTATTCTTATCTGTCGTGTGGCAAATCCACGCCGCACCGATTGGCAATCTCTCGGAGGAATAAGTAATGGCTATCGAAAAAGTTGGAGTGGTTGGGTGCGGCCTGATGGGTTCCGGAATCGCGCAAATCGCGGCGCAAGCCGGGTGCCAGGTCACGGTGCGTGAAGTGAACGCGGCCGTGCTTGAAAAGGGCTTGCAATCCATTGATAAGAACCTGCAGCGCCTGGTGGACAAGGGCACGCTCGCGGCGGCGGATCGCGATCAGGTTCGAGGCCGCCTTCACGGCACCACAAGCCTCGAGGACTTGAAAGATTGCGATCTGATCATCGAAGCCATCATCGAGCAACTGCCCGCCAAGCGAGAACTGTGGACCGCACTCGACAAGATTTGCCCCAAGCACACTATCTTCGCGAGCAACACTTCGTCGCTTTCCATTACGGAGATGGCCACGTTCACGCAGCGCCCGGACCGCTTCCTCGGCCTCCATTTTTTCAATCCTGTTCCGGTCATGAAGCTGGTCGAAGTAATTCGCACCATCGCCACCGACAAAAAGGTAGAAGAAGACGCAGTCGCGTTTGCAACGCGCGTTGGAAAGACCCCGGTTCGCACCACCGACCGGACCGGCTTCATCGTCAACCGCCTGCTCGTTCCGTTTTTGCTGGACGCCATACGCGCACTGGAAGAGGGCGTTGGCTCGATTGAGGACATTGATAATTCCATGAAGCTGGGCTGTGGACATCCCATGGGCCCGTTAACGCTGCTCGATTTCGTAGGCAACGACACGACCTATTACATCGCCAACATCATGTTCGACGAATTCAAGGAAAAGCGCTTCGCCCCGCCGCCATTGCTTAAACGCATGGTGCTGATGGGCTGGAACGGCCGCAAAGCGGGAAAGGGGTTCTACGATTACAGCGATCCTGCCAAACCTAAGGCCATCAGCCTGACCTAGAACGCATTTTCGTCCAAAACCACGGAAAGCCTTATTTAAAGGGCTATTGGCCATTTTCATCTCTAGACTTTGGTACTAGCGAATTGAGAACTCCGGCCCATAGCCCAAAATTCATCCCCCGCGATACCTTCTTTTCAGCGCAAATCAGCTGAAACACTGCTTCCGATTCGCGCTGATTCAGCTGCTCACTGGGGGAATTACATGAAGTCTGAGGGAATCCGCACGTTGGTCCGCTCCGCCGTACTGGTCGCCGCAGCGACGGTCATCAGCCAGCCAGTCCTGGCCCAGCAGCCCGTTTTCCTGCTGCATTTTCCCACCAGCGAAAGCGGCTCCGATCCCATCGCGTTCATGCGCCCTCATTATTTTATTCACGAAGCGGCGGGCGCGAGTCTTGCGAATCCTCCATCTTCCGCATTCATTCCATCGCAAATTCGCCATGCGTATGGCTTCGATCAGATCGCGAACCAGGGCGCGGGTCAGACTGTCGGAATTGTGGATGCTTACGACGACGCGAACGCCGAAGCGGATCTCGGAGTCTTCAGCAAGAAGTTCGGGCTGCCGGCCTGCACCACGGCGAACGGCTGCTTTCTGAAGACCTACCAGACCAGCCGCAAGCCGGCTGCAAACGCGAGCTGGGCCGTCGAGACATCACTCGATATTCAATGGGCGCACGCCATCGCGCCGCAAGCCAAGATCGTTCTGGTTGAAGCCTCCACCAACAATCTTAGCGATCTCATCAGCAGTGTTGATGTCGCGGTGAGGCACGGTGCGTCGGCCGTTTCGATGAGCTGGACTTCCAGCGAATTTTCAGGCGAACGCAATTTGGACAATCACTTTGTAGCGAGCGGGGTCACCTTCGTCGCGGCATCGGGCGATTCAGGTTTTGGCGTCAATTATCCCGCCGCTTCGCCGGATGTCATCGCCGTTGGCGGCACTTCGCTGGCTCTCGATGCCCGTGGAAATTATTCATCCGAAACTGCCTGGAGTGGAAGCGGTGGCGGCCAGAGCGTTTATGAATACGAGCCGCTGGTCCAGGCTCAACTTCCGATTCCGGAGGATTCGCGCGGAGTTCGCGGCCTACCCGACGTCTCCTACAACGCGAATCCCGGAACCGGTTATGCGATTTACGATTCCGTGGGAATCAACGGCGCCAGCGGCTGGTTTCAGGTCGGCGGCACCAGCGCGGCGGCACCACAATGGGCGGCGTTGATCGCCATCGCGAATTCAATGCGCACCGCAAATCGCAAAGCACATCTGACCAGCACGAATGGCGCGCTCTATGGGGTGGCAAAAGCCGGCATCACCGCGAATTTTCATCCGGTGACGGCCGGGGTGAATGGTTCCTGCGGACAATTGTGCGACGCCGCAGTCGGATACGATTATGTGACGGGCCTCGGCACACCACAGGCCGCGGTGCTTGTCGAGTCCTTCGTTGCCAGACCGTAGGCTTTGTTGTTGACTTGATATTCGCGCATCGGGCCCGCCGCCACGGGCCCTGGCTGCTGAAGCGTTTGGAAACAACTCCGGCGAGCGCGTTCCTCCCAATCCACCCTGCTGGTGTATAGTTTTTTAAGGCTGCGGCCCGCGAACGCCAAGCTTTTTTGCGGCTATTTTCGAATCACCCCGCCAAGCCTGATTCCGATGGAAAAATATTTGCAGGTCATGAAATTCGGCGGAACGTCTGTAGGCGACGCATACTGCATCGGACAGGTCTGCGAAATCGTAAAAGAAGCCTCGCGAGAATTTTCCGTTCTGGTCGTGGTCTCGGCGATGAGCGGTGTCACAAATCGTCTGATCGAAGCGGCCACCCAGGCCGAATCCGGTGAGAGGGATAACGCGGCTCTTCTGATTGATACTCTGCGCCGGCAGCACCACGTTGCGTTGGAAACGCTGATTCGTGACCCGGCCACACGCGAGCGTCTGAGCGCCCGCATTGAAGAACTTCTGAAGGAAGCAGATCGCCTCTGCCAAGGCACCGCTCTCATCCGCGAACTGACGCCGCGCACTCTCGATTCGATATCGAGTCTTGGTGAAAGGCTTTCCGCGCCTCTCGTTGCCGCGGCCCTCGAAGAACGTGGCGTCGGCGCGGAGCCGATCGAAGCGACTACTCTGATCGTTACCGATGGCCATCACGGGGCCGCGGAACCGATCATCGAACGAACACGCGAGCGCTGCGAAACGCGATTGCGACCTTTGCTGGAGAAGGGAATCGTACCGGTTGTTACCGGGTTCATTGGGGCTACGCCTGAGGGGGTTCTCACCACTCTCGGCCGCGGCGGCTCGGATTATTCAGCCACGATACTTGGCGCGGCCATTGCCGCCGACGAAATTATTATCTGGACGGATGTGAACGGCGTGCTCAGTGCCGACCCTCGCCTGGTGCCTGAGGCCCGCACGATCCCGGAGATTTCCTATCGCGAGGCCGCCGAACTTGCCTATTTTGGCGCGAAGGTTCTTCATCCGAAAACGCTGCGCGCCGTAATCGCCGCGGAAATCCCGGTCTGGATTCGGAACACATTTGAGCCACACAACCCCGGAACAAAAATCACGCCGCAGGGGAGTGGCTTCGCCCAGGGAGTGAAGGCGCTCACGGCCATCAAAGATGTTTCGCTGATTGCGGTCGGCGGGCCGGGAATTGTTGGCTTGCCCGACGTGGTCGGCCGCACATTTTCCACGACCGCCAGCGTGCGCGCGAATGTGCTGCTAATTTCGCAGTCGTCATCGCAGAACGATATTTGCTTTATTGTGTCCTCAACCGACGCCAAGCGAACCGTCGAGGCGCTGCGCCAGCAGTTCGCGCAGGATCTGGCTCATCACAAGGTCGAACACATCACGCTCGACCCTAACATCGCCATCGTCGCGGTCGTCGGCGAAAACATGCGTGGTACCGTTGGCGTCGCCGGTCGCACCTTCAGCGCGCTTGGCCGCGAGGATGTGAACATTATTGCGATTGCACAGGGTTCCTCCGAATCCAATATTTCGTTCGTGGTAGCCAGCCAGCACATGAGCAAAGCGCTTGCCGCCGTGCACCGCGAATTTTCTTTGGACATGCGCACCGCGACGGAATCTTCTCCGGCGGCGAAATGAACTCCCCGCTTAAGAAGCCACAACACCCACCGGCGCCGGCTGTACAAAAATGTATTGCGGGCGACTGCGCCGCCGAATACGAAATCAACGAACCAATCTACGCGTGCCGCAAATGCGGTGGAACACTCGAAGTCGACTGCCGCGTGGAGGCATTGTCTGATCTTGCAGCTCTTCGACAAAAGTGGCAGGCACGCGCCATGTCGAACGACCCGAGAGATGGCAGCGGCGTCTGGCGTTACCGCGAAGTCCTTCCATTCGCCGCCGACGCGCCCATCGTTACTTTGTTCGAAGGCAACACTCCGCTCTACGACGCGCCCAAATGCGCGAACTATGCAGGTCTGGCATCGCTGACCCTAAAGCATCAGGGAACCAACCCGACTGGATCGTTCAAAGATACCGGGATGACCACAGCGGTGACACAGGCTGTGATTCTAGGCGCTCGAGCGATCGTTTGTGCCAGCACCGGAAATACCGCCGCGAGCCTAGCGGCCTACGCCGCTCGCGCGAACGTGAAATGCGTCGTGCTACTGCCGGAGAATCAAGTCAGTCCCGCGAAACTCGCGCAAAGCATGGATTATGGCGCGATCATTCTGGAGGTGGCCGGAAATTTCGATGACTGCATGCACCTGACCCATGAACTCTCCGACATTCCGTGGATTTATGTCGCGAACTCCATCAATCCATTCCGTATTGAAGGGCAAAAGACGGTCGCGTACGAACTGATGTCGCACTGCGATTGGCAGGTTCCGGACCACGTGGTCGTCCCGGGCGGAAATATGGGCAACAGCTCGGCGTTGGGAAAGGGTTTTGAGGAAATGCGCAGAATGGGACTGATCGACCGCGTCCCCAAGCTGAGTATCGTGCAAGCAGAGGGAGCCGCGCCGCTGGCTCGGCATTTTTCTAGCCTTGCGCGACCCGGCAGTGAAAGTGAAAAGTCTCATGTGGCCAAAATTGAGACGGTGGCCGATCCGCGAACTCTTGCCACTGCGATCAGAATTGGCGCGCCTGTCTCCTGGAAGAAAGCCCTGAGCGCGGTCCTGCGATCGCATGGAGAAATAATTGCGGTGACCGAGCGGGAACTGGCCGACGCCAAAGCCATGATCGGACTCGAAGGCATTGGCTGCGAACCGGCATCGGCGGCGACCGTTGCGGGAATTAAGAAGCTCGTGGCACAAGGTAAGATCCATAAAGACGAATCCGTCGTCGGCATTCTCACCGGCCACGTCCTGAAGGATCCTGATTACGTGAGCCACTACCATCGCGGCACGCTTTCGTTCGATGCCGGCGCGTCAGGCTCGGGCGAAAAGGCCAGTCTAATTCCCGGGGGCTTTCGCAACTCTCCCGTTCGCGTCGCGGCCACGAAAGAAGCGATCGTTAAGAGTTTGCAGCGGGGGTCGTAGGATTTTCAGGCACGAAGACTTTTAGTTTTCCAGGAACTATGGCGCGGCCGAATCGAATCTCTTTCGAAGTCTGCGTTCCGGCCTCCACCGCGAATCTGGGTGCCGGATTCGATTGCCTCGGGCTCGCTCTGAACCTGCATCTAACGGCCCGTGCGACCGTATTAAATCAGAAATCGCAAAGTCTCGCGCGCAGCGGCGGCGTTGCAGGCAGCGCCAGCCTTCCCACGAGCCCTAAAAAAAATCTCATCTTGCGGGCCATGAATCATGCCGCGAAACGCGAAGGTGCAATCCTCCCGCCGGTTCGCCTCGCAGTTCACAATGAAATTCCGCTTGCGGGCGGATTGGGCAGCAGCGCGGCGGCGATCGTCGCGGGTATCGCGCTTGGCTATGCGGTGTGCGGAAAGAAACTCACCGAGCAGGCGGCCTTGAGTTGCGCCACTTGGCTGGAAAGCCACGTAGATAATGTGGGCGCGGCGCTGTTGGGCCAATTGGTGGTTTCGATGGTTCGCGGCGATGGCAGCGTGGTTGCGGTGCGCAAGACTTGGCCAAAGGAAATTCGGGTCATTGCCGTCACTCCGGAATTTCCTTTGAAGACCGCAGCGTCGCGCGCCGCACTGCCAAAATCCGTTCCGCACTCAGATGCTGTTTTCAACCTGCAGCGCTCGGCGTTATTTCTGGCCGCGCTCGATGCGCGCCGCTACGATCTTCTTGCTGATGCCATGCGTGACCGTCTGCATCAGTTCTATCGCCGGAACTTAATTCCGGGTCTCGCTGAGGTTCTCGCGGCGCCTCGTCTGCCGGGTATGTTGGGCGTGGCACTCAGCGGATCAGGCCCGACCGTGATTGCTTTCGCCACCGAACGATTCGATGAAATCGGCAAGACCCTGGCGGAGCATTTCGAGCACAAAGGCCTGAAGACCACCGTGCGAAATCTCAGCGCAGCCGAGCACGGAATGCGGCTCACCGAAAAACGCGTGAAACACGAATAGGTTGAGTTTCACCGAATCAAATCTCGCTCGACTAGCCTATTCGCGAGGATTTGGCGCGCGACCGGAGCCCACAAATTGTCCCTAGGTAAATTTGGACTCCGCCAAAATTCCTAACGCAGTTTCTTCAGGAACATAAGACAGCCGAGCCCCGCAGCGAGCAGCAATGCAGCTGCAGGTTCGGGAGTAGCAACTGGAGGCGTTGATGGCGGTGGCGCCAACGGAGGTGTTGCCGGTGGCGGCGGGCCGGACGGCGGTGGAATGATTGGGGGAGTCGACGTCCCCGACGAAGGCGGCGGAGCTCCTCCCGGAACGAAAGGAAAGTACGGAAAAAATGGCGGAGAAGCTTCCGACGCCGGAGGTGTGGCACCCGGTACGGGCGCAATCATAGTGGCGAAAGGTGGTGCGATCGGCAGCTCAGCCGGCGCCGCGATACTCGCGAGCAACACTCCACCGGCGGGAGCTTCCATTGCTTCCGGCGATGGCTCAACGTCCGAAACTGGCGCTACAGGCACGACGGACAGGCGATTTCCGCATCGCGTTCG
>JGI12712J15308_10000091_pt1 | contig 23585 bp, 24 predicted proteins | sample JacPin_JW_Ref_O2_FD_15308 | JGI IMG/M metagenome (IMG submission 15308) | reverse complement strand
CGCATCCAGCGTCCACACTTGCGTTAGTGTGAATGGCTTGCCCGGCACAGCCGGATTTTGCGCGCTTCGGTCTTGCAGGGAAATCGAGGGTAGGGCGACCGCAAAAAGGACCAATGCCAGAATCCGCATAAGGTTTGCTCCAGTTGCCCGTAACCCAAGAGCGATGCAGTAACAGTTCTGCGCCGTTCAGCAGTTAGTGCAGAGTGTCTTACTCTCCGGGTTGCCACAACTCGATCGGATTCCCTTCCGGGTCATGCAGGCGACCGAACCGGCCGAAGTCCGAGTTCGGATCAATCTTCACTTCGATTCCCGCCGCTTGCAGTTGGGCCGCGATTTTATCCAGGTCGCGGACTCGAAAGTTCAGCATCCACACCTTACTGGGATCCCCGAAATATTTGCTGGCTTCCGGAAAAGGAGAGAACGCGGTCGTTCCAGCCTCCTGCTCCCACGGCTCTTCCCCTGCGCCGGTCGGTACCGGAGAAATCCCCAGATGTTGCTGATACCAAAGCGCCAGCGCTTTCGGATCCTTCGCCCGAAAAAAGAATCCACCGATGCCTGTTACTTTTTCCATTTGTTCCTCCATTGATTTCATCACGAATGACCGGCCCGAAAGCGACTGACCGGGTTCGAAGTAATCGCGTCCTTCAAAGCGCGTTCTATTCTGCCTTAGGTGGTCACGGCTGCGGGGGCGGCGGCGCGTTCGACCGGGCCTTTGCGCCGCAGCACCGCCGCGGAAACGAAGGTAATGATAAACCCGACGGGAAAGGGTTCGATGAAGGTGTAGGCCATGTTGACCAAGGGATTTTGATAGAGCTGCTGCGAGTGTTGGATGGCAGCGACTCGCGCGGCGGTGGTGGCCGGGTCGAGTCCAGCGGACTGGATCCGCTGAATCTGCGCGGCGAAGTAGCCGTCCATGAAGTGGGGCATGAAGTTGAAGTAAACGATCTCCCACATCGCGACATAGAAGATAGTGGTGATGAGCGTGATCAGAATGCCGCAGGCGAAGGCGCGGCCGAAGGAGATCTGCCCGCCGAGCGTATTGTCGCGGTAGCTGCGAACGCCGAAGTAGATCAGCAAAAACGACGCCACCATCATGGTGTAGCCGAGCAGCATGCTGTGCCCGGCGCTGATCTTGTTGGCCAGGACCAGCGAGCCGCCCATCAGGACGGAAATCATGACGCCGGAGATCAGGCCGAAGGTGAGTACGGTTTTTTTCATGTGCCGCTCCTGGTGCGAGTAAGAACCGGGTCATGATGCGGCAAACCGAGCCGGATGTCGTCATACTTTCGGATGATTTTACCGAAAACGAGCGGAAATCGTGCTTTCGTATGACGCGATCACGGTCAGTGTTAGGGCAGGAGGCCCAATTCCTTGCCGCGCTGCACCGCCTGGGTGCGGCGGGCAGCCCCGAGCTTGTCGAAGGCGCGCGCGCAGTGGGTCTTGACCGTGTTTTCGGAAACGAAAAGCTGCGTGGCGATTTCGCGATTGCTGAAGCCGCGCGCGACCAGTGTGAGAATTTCGAGCTCGCGTGCCGTGATGCCGAGGGCCTGCTGGCGGGCCGTATTGGGGGTGAAGGGTTCCAGGGAAGAGGCGGAGGCGGGCGCTTCCGCCGGCGTTTGTGCGTGGACCAACACTTCCTTCACCACCACCGTTTCGCGGATGGTTTCGCGATTGCCCGTGATGCGCAGGCCCAGCCAGATGCCGAAGGCGGCGAAGAGGATGGCGACCAGCGCGCCGTAAATCTCGAAGGAGTGTTCGATGACCACAAAGCGGTATTCGGTGTATTGGAGCGTGGCGATCAGCAGTCCGCCGACGAGACCGAAGATGAGGACGTGGCGCTTCATGATCGGGTCGTGACGAACTATAACAGAGACGCCGGAAAACAGAAGGGCCGCGGCGTCAGGCCCTGGGGCATCGAATCTTGGGTTGGTCACAGACACCGCTCATCCCGGCGGCTGCGTGACAATTCAGGAACTTCCCTTGGAAATCTTGTTGCACGAAACTTCTAACGAGCCGAACTAACGTGTAAATTATTGGATGGATGAAATCCCGCGAACAATTTTATCGCCCGCTGAACGTTTTCGCCGCTTTGCTGTTGTTGTTCGTCGCCGCGATATTCGCGCCTTCCGCGCGCGCGCAACAATGCACGGTAAAACCAGCGGCGATCCCGCTGGGCCAGACGGTGCGGCTCCGCTGCAAATTACCCGGCGAAGTACGGGACGAAGTACGGGGCGAAGTGTCTGACGCAGTGCGTGACAAAGTGCGCGACGACGTGCGGGACAAGGTACCGGCAGTAACCGCGCGCCTGGATTTTCGCTTGGACTCTCAAGTGGACTCGCCCGTGAACGATGGATCGAACTGGCGCACCGTTCGTCTTTTCAAACAAGCAAGCGGCGATTGGGAAGGGCTGATGCCGGTAGCAGTAGAAGACTCGCCCGGGACTTATCCAATTCAATTTCTCGCAGCCGACGGCGCCACGCTCGCTTCGGTCAACCTGACCATTCGCAAAACCGTCTTTCCCACCCAAAATGTGGTGCTTGCGCCGCAGATCGAAGCGCTGCATACCACCAGCGAAGAAAGGCAAACTCTCACCACTTTCCGCGACTCGGTTTCCGATATTAAATATTGGGACGATCCGCTGGTCGCGCCGCTTCCCGGTTGCGTGATTTCCCCGTTTGGGGTGAAGCGCCTGCACAACGGAAAACCCACCGGCGAAATTCACGCCGGAATTGACCAGCGCGCAGCGGCGGGAACTCCGATTCGCGCCGTGGCCGCGGGAGTGGTAAAAATCGTGCAGCCATTCAACGTGCTCGGCGGCACGGTGGCCATTGACCACGGCCAGGGCCTCGAAACCATGTATCTGCACATGTCCAAATTAAATGTGGAGCTCGGCGCTCAGGTAAAAAAAGGCGACGTGATCGGCTACGTTGGCGCCACCGGCCGCGCCAACGGCCCGCACCTGCACTGGGTCGTTTACGTGAATGGCGTCCCGCAAAATCCGCAGCAATGGGTCACCCTGAAATCCTGCGTCACGCCCCCGAAAAAATCAAAAAAATAAATCCCAAAAGAATTCCCGCCGGCAAACGCCGCGACCCGTGGCCAAGAATTTCAAGTTTCCGGTAACGCGACTCCCTTTATAGAACTTACCAGGCACTATCGCCCGGGCCACGTTTTTCGCAGTAGAATCGTGAGCAGCCCCGGATCACCGATGAGGTCATTCGCGCCGCAGGCGGTCTCGTCGTACCCAGGTGGGCGCAATGTGCTGAGGTCCCAATAATCGATTCGGGTGAACGCAGTCATGGCAACACAGAGAGGAGAATACAATGCCGCTTCAAAATGACTACTTTTCTGCGTATCACACCTAAAACTGACACGCGATGATAAAGGTGTGCTGGTTGCTGAATTCCACGACAACGGCGGACCGTTCGTCATGACTGCGCCATCTCACACAGAATTCGTCGATGCCTTCTACCGGATTGCGCAGGACAGGGCAAACAAGATCGTAATCCTGACGGGCGCGGGTGGGGAGTTCATTACGGATGTCGATTGGTCCTCTTTCGGCGATGTCACCGATCCCGGCGTCTGGAGTCAGGTTCACGACGAAGGCGTTCAGGTTTTGGAAAACATTGCCAACATACGAGTGCCGGTCATCGCGGCTATCGAGGGACGCGCCCATGTCCATTCAGACTACGCGCTGCTTGCCAGTGTAATTGTAGCGGCGGATGGTGCGACCTTCCAGGATGTGGCCCACTTCTCCGCGGGCGTTGCGCCCGGCGACGGAATCTTCACCACCTGGAGTTATCGCGCTGGAGCGGGACGAGCGGAGGCGTTCCTGCTGAATCCACAGCCGCTCCCCGCGCGCACCGCACACGAATGGGGCGTGGTAGCCGAAGTTGTACCGAATGGGAAGGCGCTCAGCCGGGCGCGCGAACTCGCCGAGTTGTACCTGAAAGCGCCGGAAGTGACGCGCCGCAACACGCGCATCCACTTTATTCAGCCGTTGAAGGAGCGCATCGTGCGTGAGGTCGGCTACGGACTGTCGCTGGAGGGAGCATCGTCCGCCGCGCTCATGAAATCAATGCAGGCGAAGAGTGAACCTGTCGCTCGTAAAGGAAAATCCGCATGACGAGACGGAAACTGACCCGATTGCAGATGTCCGATAACGCAACCTAAACTGTCAAAACCAATCGGCAGTTGACGGTGTTCTGAGAGCAGCCGAAGGCTTGCCGGCCTTCGCGATGCATTGGCTGATTTTCACTCGACAATGATCCGGTCGGACCACTCCACCAGCGAGACAAAGACGGCCGGATTGCCAAATTTTGCGCCCCATTGATTCAAGTCTGTTTCCGTGACCCCACGGGCCCGGGAACAGGCTCCTCAAGCAAAAATTGGAATGTGTTTGGCTACGACCTTGTCGAGGGTTTCGCTCAGTGGCGGCCAGCCCACCGGCAGAATCGCGTTCACCATGGACTTTCGCATCAGAGAAGTGGCCTCCGCGAGTAGAAAAATTTGCACGTCGTGACCCGCTTCAGCGAGCACCAGCCCGTGCGCGAACGGAAAAGCCGCCCTGGTTGGGTCGTCCGGACCCCACGCGCTTTTCATCATAATTTTCAGAGATTTTTTTGACTCCTCGACCTTCGAACCCAACGCTAAAAAAGGCAAACCCGCCAGCTGAGCCAGAAACGCGCGTCGCGCCATATTTTTGATCTCCCGAGAGGGGATTCCCTAAGTGGTGCCGAGTGCCGCGAGTCTACACCTGTTCTGTTTCCGGCGCTGGCCGCAATCGCGCCAAGCGCCAAAGCGCCAAAGCTGTGGACGCGCCAAGTCCTGGTAAACGCCGTTACCCGATATACAGATCAGGCCAAAGCCAATAGCTGCGCTGGGGATGACCAACCTATTCAATCTTTTTACTATTGCCCCAGGTGGGCCAGGGCCAGCCGCAATGGCGCGCTGGAAATCTGAATCATTCCCGCCCAAGGGGAATACATCTCGAGAATCAGCAGGATCGCGGCGGAGACCGAGACACTCGAGACGAATAGACTGGTGATCACCGTCCCGTTGCGGGGCGCGAACAGGCCAAAGCTCACGAAAATAATGGTGAGCCAGAAAATCAGCACGACCAACAGCGGGGCGGAAACCGAAGCGGTGTTCTGTTCAAACATCAGCCATCGAGTTTGTCCGAGGGTGACCGCGATGCTCAAAGCCTGCACTTGCAGCGATCGTTGCGCTTCATTCTTGGGGACCAGTTCTTGCAGCTTGTCATACAACAGCTCGGAACCTGGCGACAGCGGTTCTAGTTGAGCTTGGCCGGAACCGGCAGCGGGCCACAGTCGCTCGAGCGTGCGGGTAGCCGATGCGCGGAGCAGTTCCCTGCAGTCCTGAGCTTCCGGCCCGTAGTGGGCCAGAACGCGATCGAGCAGGACCATTTTGCTGGACATTTCGGTAAGCTCGGCGAATTGCGTATCGTACGAGGATTTGGCGGAGGCGATCAACAGTCCAAGCACCAGAGCGGCCATCGTTCCAATCAGCCCAATTCCGACTTTCACCACGTCTTTGGAATCGTGAGAAAGATGATTTTCAGGCAACATCGCACGAAGCGACATGCCGAGCAGCGCGCCTCCGAAAACGAAAGCCAAGGTCACGCCGCTGATCGTCACAGGACTCATATTCCATCCGCTATTCGAAATCACCCAGATAATCCGGCGCATTACCGATCGGCTCGACTACGGGATAATGCGAAACGGCTCGGCAGATTAAGGATGAGGGTTCCAGCGTCGCGCGCACATGTTAGGCGGTGCCGGTGCGCAAGTCAACGAACGCTGCGCAAGAAGGTCAACCGTTCGAGAGCTCGGTGCCTGCCTTGCGAATCTCGCAAAACTTTCGCGGCTTGCGCCCGCTGATCCGCGTCATTTTTCAAAAGCCTCGCCAGTCCCTAGCTGGAAGCGCGCGGGCCGCGCAGAAACGCGAGCAGCGCCACCAGCGCCACTCCGTAACACGCGCCGGTGCCAAGCAACTGCACAACATCCACGGTGCGATAGGTTTCAAATCGAGGCTGATGCATAAGATTCACCAGGCCGACACTTCCGATGATTATGGGCATGAGGGTGGCGGTCCCCAGTACTTTGCGGCTGAACATGGCGCCTCCTTGTGAATCGTCGGGGATGGTACCACGAGGTCCGAGTCTACAACTCGCGTCAGGAGTTTGGCGGGTTCGACGCCGCCGGCAGGCCGACGCGTTTCAGCAAATCCGCGAAACGGGGATCGTCGCGCAGATCGTCCATGCTCGGATCTATATGAAGGTAAATGAGCCAGTGGCAGTGCTCCGCGTAGGATTTCTCCAAAAATTCAATCGCGCGGTCATGCTCGGCCAAGCCGAGGTGGATTCCAGCAAAAAAATGCGGCGCGACATATTTGTGCTTGGCCAATTCCGTTAGTTCGTCGAGAACTCGCCGGGCGTCCCCTGCCCTTCCCGCTTTTCCATAAGTGTGGGCCAGCGCCGCGCGCATCAGCGGGCTGCCGCCCGAGAGATTCACGCCCTTCTCCCCCGCGCTGATCGCTAAATCGTAGCGAGCCGTTTTCCGGTAGACCAGCCCCAGCAGCCAGTGGGTCATCGGGTAGTTCGGATCCAAGTCCACGGTGCGCAGCAATTGCTCGACGGCCTGATCGTACTGACGCGCATGATAGTAGGCCCACCCGATCGCAACATTGATAATGAGCGACAAAGGATCCAGCTCCAGGCTTTTTTTCATCCTGGCAAGAGCCTCGGCGTGGCGGCCCATGGTCATCAGAAATTCGGCGTAATAATGATTGGCAGTTGGATAGCAGGGATTCAATTCCAGACTGCGCTCGAATTCTTTCTGAGCTGCCGGCCACTCCCAATCGTGCAGCCACAACACCGCCGCCAAGTCCGTGCGGGCTTCGCCGACATCAGCAGCGATTTCGAGCGCGGCCATCGCGGCGGCTTTGCCTTTCGGGAATGCATCCTTGGGAGGCAGATAGCTGTTCCATCCCAACAGCACATAGGAATCGGCGACGCCGGCGTAGGCCAGCGCGTAGCTGGGATCCTTCTCGATGGCCTGCTGAAAAAAACCGATGGCTTTGTAGAATCCTTCTTCGGTCCAGCGGTTCCAGTGATGGTGGCCTTGCAGGTAGAGCCGATACGCTTCGTGATCTTCTGTGTGGCGCTTGATGAGCCGCTTTTTTTCCGCGCGGGTCAGCTGCAAGCGCAGCTTCCCCGATATTTCGTTGGAAATTTCATCCTGGATCACGAAGATGTCGCCGGGCTTGCGATCGAATTGCGCGCCCCAGAGTTGCGACCCGGTCGCGACATCCACCAACTCCGTTCCGATGCGCAACGAGCCGCCGCTTTGCATCATTCTTCCGGTCAGCACCGCGCGGACATTGAGTTCGCGGCCCACGGCTTGGGGATCAACCTTTTGTCCCTTGTAGCGAAATACCGTGCTCTGCGCCATTACCCGCAGTTTTGGCACGGTCGCAAGATTATTGATCAGACTCGCGGTAATTCCGTCGCTGAGGTAGTCGTGCTCCGGGTCGCGACTCACATTTTCGAACGGCAACACCGCGAGCGAGCCGATGATTTTTGAGACGCGCGGCGCACGGAAGCTGCCGGTTTGTTGCGTCGCGCTTCGCGAGCTCGGCTGGCTGGTGGAGGATGAAGGACCTGAATTTGATGGACCTGAAGTTGACGCGAGGAGTTGATCGGCGCTAATTGCAACATGGGTCTGGCCTGAATCGGTTTCTCGCTTCAGCCGCTGCAGATCGGCGAGCATATCGGGGGCGTGCTGGTAACGCTGCTCCCGATCTTTTTGCAGCGCCTGGTTGATGATGGCTTCGAGCGCCGGCGGAATATCGGGATTGATGATTCGCGCCGAAACCGGCGGCTTGGTCAGCACCGCTTCGATAATCGCGCCGCCGGTGCCGCCGCCAAAGGCCTGGCGTCCGGTGGCCATTTCGTACAGCACCAGACCGAGCGAGAAAATGTCGGAGCGCGCGTCGAGCTCGTCTCCGCGCACTTGCTCGGGCGACATGTACGAGGGAGTGCCGCTGATCAGTCCAGCGATCGAAGTGGAACCCGACGATTCAAAGCCCGAACCCGCGTCGCCGACCGCGACTCCCTTGGGAACGAGCTTGGCCAGGCCAAAATCGAGCACCTTCGCTCGCCCGCGTTTGTTCACGAAAATATTCGCGGGCTTGATATCGCGGTGAATGATTCCCTCGGCGTGCGCGGCATCCAGAGCCTCGGCGATCTCGATGCCGAGCTCGAGGATTTCCGCCACCGGCAACGGCTTGCCATGGATGTGATTGCGCAAGGTTTCGCCGTCGAGGAATTCCATGGCGATGAAAGCGCGGCCGTCTTCCTCGCCGACATCGTAGATCGTGCAGATGCCAGGATGATTCAGCGCGGACGCGGCGCGCGCTTCGCGCCGGAACCGCTCGAGCGCCTGAGGCTCTTGCGCCAGTTTTTCAGGAAGGAATTTGAGGGCCACCGCGCGATCCAGCCGGCTGTCCTGCGCCTTGAATACCACGCCCATCCCGCCGGCGCCGAGTTGTTCGACAATGCGATAGTGCGAAATGGTCTGGCCAATCATGCGCAGGCAAAATTTCGAGGGAGCAGCATTCAGGTTACAACGTTGGATCGTCGGGACTGGCTTCGCCAGGCGATTTTTTTCTTTCGGTCTTCGGCGGCTTGGGCGATCCAATCAGGCTCAGGATTTTGGAGCCTTCACCGAATTTATTCGCAGCCTCGGCCGGCTCCTGCTCGAGCGTAATATTTTTGTTGCAGACGGAACAAACCAGGGCCGCGTAACTGCCGCCATCGGCCTGCCGGAACATATTGCAGCGCATGACCCGCCCGCAACATACCGGAACCCACATGGTGGAAGATCGATCCGAGGTCTGTTTCGAAGTTTGTTTCGAAGTTTGGTCCGAAGCCATGAGCCGCCTCGCAAGACACGAATGCGGCGGATTATACACTGGAATCCGGACTTAAGCGCCCGCAGTAATTCCGGATAAAGGCGCTCGAATCCAATCAGCCAATTTGAGGTGGCTGCCGCATGGTGGTAAGCGGTGAACCAGTCATTGGTTCAATGGCCGCGTCGCGAGTTCAGATCCCGCGATAGGATCAACTTCAACGTTACTTTGTCTGACGAACTGGTCAGACCAAATCCGACGCCAGCCTCAATATTCACGATCTTCGAGTAGCGATCGAAGACCCCGAACAGCTCCTGTGATTGCTTGCTGGCTGAGCGGAATTGGCGTAACGGACCGTAATCGCCGTACTCCTCGAGGGCCAGAGCCCACTTGGGAGGCCGATTGTAAGCAACGCGGACCGCCGGGGCAAAATCCAGATTTTTGAAACCGCCGGTAAATGAGTTGTCGAGAATGGGATTCACGATTATATCCACCGGGTGCAAGTGCCAGCCGATGATCGGCCGAATCTCCGAGGTAAAGTGCCGCGGCTCCCAGTGCAAAGCGTTGTAGCTGAACTCAAAATTTGCGCCGTAAAAAAAACGGTGATCGGCCGCATGGGGCTTAACGAAGAGTAAGCGAATCTTGCCGCCGTTGATCGTTGCGCCGCGATCTTGAGAGATGCTGTACAAGGGAAGGTACAGCCCGGCCTCGAACCAATCGGTCACGCCGTAAGCCCATTCGGTAACACCGTTGAAAGACTTGTCCGGTATGAGTCCGCCCGGAAAGGCGGGCGTTTTCGCGCCATCAGCAATAAAATTATTATGCCAGGTGAGATTGAAGATTCCGGGTTCGGCAATTACCGCATCATATACTTGGATCTCGTCAGTCTGCGCGAATGCCACAGTGGGCGCGACAAACAGAGCGCTCACCATCAAGACAAACGTGGGTATCCCGCTTTGAAGACGTTTCATCGAATCTCCCGAGGCTTAGGGAGCCAGTTGGGATGCCCGGGCGACCGACAATGAGGAGTGTCTTAGAATTTGAACTGCCACCCAACAACTCAATAGCTCTAGGATAAACAGCAGCACTGCACTCACCCGAAAAGCGACAGTCAATTCGCTTGGCGCCATCCGCAAGACATTGTCCGCACCAGAACTCAGAAAATGGGAATACCCGCCAATGACGAGTGGGACGGCCAGGAAAAGCAGTAGCCACCCACCTACTTTGGTAAAATGTGCCCACAACGAGATCACCGCGATAACCGGAATCAGGTTTGCGAGACCCGTGAAAAACGGCACTTGTTCTGGTGTGAAAGCGAACCCCAGCCGGGCAAGGAGCTCCAGATGCCAAAAGATCACCACGGCGTGCAGCAGGACAACCAGCGTCGCGTACCAATACAATTTCTTCATCGCAAGTTCCCCGACTGCGCCTGGGCCGTAAACTTGAAACACACCATGAGTGTAACGCGGCGATCCGGACATTTGAAGTAACGCTTCGCTTCTTTGCGAACAGTGTGATCCGATGCCCGCTGGTGGATGCGATAAATCCTCTTTGAATCTACCGCAGCCGAAGCGCGCCTGGACGTCAGATCGCTTGCCGGCTTTCTAAGCAGGGCCGAGGAGCGTTAGTATCTACCGAAATGTCCATATCTGGCGGAAACGGAATTATTGGAGTTCTGCAAGCAGCGAGGCATTGTGCTTTGGCCTTTGGCCTTTGGCCTTTGGCCTTTGCTCCGGTGGGCCACGGGATCAAGCCCGGAGTGCTCGAGGATCCAGTCATTTCAGCGATCGCCGCGGGAGTGGGAAAGACTCCGGGCCAGGTACTGCTGGCCTGGGCGGTGCAGCGTGGCACGGCGCTGCTGACCACGCCGAAGAATGCGGCCCGCGCCCGAGAAAATTTCGACATCACTTCCCTTCCGCAAGACGCGTTCGACGAAATCAATCGCATTCAAATCGGGCAGCGGCTGAATACAGTAGTGACCACCGGCGTTCCAGGTTTTATTCCCCAAGGAGGATGAGGTGAAATGAGCAAACTGACCAGCTTTCAAGCAGACATTCGCCCGCTTTTTACCGAGCGAGACATTCAAGGCATGATCAAGGCGTTCAACCTGGCCAGCTACGATGAGGTCAAAGCGCACGCGGCCGCCATCTACGATCGCATTCGCGGAATCGGTGGCGCGGTGATGCCACCGCCACCACCCAGGGGAGAAGGTCCGTGGCCACAATCGCGCATTGATCTATTCGCAAAATGGATGGCGGACGGATACCAACCTTAGGCGGTCGGTTGGAATCCGTTTCAAAACATGATTCCCTTCCGCTCCGAGTTGTTATGCAGCTAAGCTGCGGGTTACGCCGCGGCCCACTCCTTGGCTAGTTCTGCAGCGAAGCTGCTGTAGGTTCTCGGCTGATGCCCAAGCAAGGCCGCAAAGCGCGCGGTCTGATGCTCGGTGTTGGTCAATCCGCGCTCGACGTAACCCTGAAACATGACGCGGAGGTCGTAGGCGATCCAACTCGGCATCCCTGTATTGCGCAGTTGCGCTTCAAATCCATCGAAGTCTCCGTGGCCGGCGTAAGTGATTTTTTTGCCCAGCACCTTCGACCAGGTCGCGGCCGCGCCTGGACCACTCAACATCTCCGACGAAACCAGGTCGTAGGTCTTTCCTGCGTGCCCTTCTTCGGTCAGCGATTTCGCGGCCACCGCCGCAATGTCGCGAACGTCCACCGCCGCCAGGCCCTGATTCCCCGCGGGAATCGGATATATGCCGGGCCCGGTCAACACCGCCTTGAGCCGTGTCTCGTTCTGAAAAAAGTACCCTGGCCGCAGAATCGTATAAGGCATCCCGCCTAGACGAATCGCTTCCTCGACGACAGCCTTCGCCGCGAAATGCGGCACTTCGAGAAACTGATCCGCATTAAATACCGAGAGGTAGGTCACATGCTTCACGCCAGCCTTTTTCGCCAGGCCATACGCGGTAAGAGCTTGGGTCAATTCATCGGCGACGTTGCCGTTCAGCAAAAACAACTTGTCCACGCCCTTCATCGCTTCCGCTACCGAGACCGGATCGGTCAGGTCACCGAGAGCGATCTCCACCGCGTCAGGAAACGTACTGGGCTGGGGCTGCTTGCGGGTCAGCGCACGCACCTCGGCACGCACGTCGGCACGCACTTCGGCCCGCACACCCGCTCCACGCTGCAGAAGCGCCTTGACCAGCTCGTTACCTACGGTGCCGGTTGCGCCGGTTACCAGAACTTTCATTGCATTCTCCTTTCACGGCCGTCGGCCGCCTCTGAATTTGATACGAAGTAAAGTCGCCGTCCTTGACGAAACCGGGTTGCGGGATCTCGATGATGCCAAGCTTTCCTGAAGCCGTGGCGCGGCCAGGTCCATCTCAGGGCAGCTTGTCGAAAAACAGATAAATGGCGGCAATCCCGCCGTCGCGGGCGATGATGAAGTCAGTCCCGGCGTAAGCTGGCGCCTCACCCGGGCGGCCGGATATCCAGCGGACCAGCCCGCCATCGCCCGATTCCGCGGGCTCGGTAGTTGGCTGATATCGAAATTCAGGGTGCGTAGCTTTGATCGCGCCCGCGATGCGCTCGATTTCGTCACGGCCACGATAGACTCCTTTGCTGGGGTCGTAAAAAACGCAGTCTTCGGCGTAAAGCTCGTTAATGGCGGCCCGGCGACGAGCGGGATCGTTTTCACCGAAGACATCCCGAAGATTGCGGATGAGCAAGGTTGATAGGCTGTAGGGCATTTCTTCTCCTCTCGCCTTCGCCTCAGGGCTTCCGGCATTCGCATCGCTGTCGTTTCTATCGATACCGATATATATGATGTCGAGTATACTGGAGAGGGATTCATTTATTTATGCAACGCGGAAAAACGCCGAAAGCGACTCACACCTTGCTGGTTATGTTGAAGGCTTTAAGGGCGATCCGTCACTTTGCTCTCACTCCTATTCTCAAAGAGGGCTTGGGCGAATCGGATTTCCGGGTGCTGGAAGTTCTGCTGCACAAAGGGCCGCTGCCCGTCAACGTGATTGGCCCGAAGGTGGACCTCAACCCCGGATCGGTCAGCGTCGCAGTTGATCGTCTCTACCAAAAGGGGCTGGTCAGTCGCGTGGAGAGCGATAGCGACCGCCGCGTGCGCACCGTTTCGCTTACCGAGAAAGGACGCCGAATATTCCTTCCGGTCTTCCGCCAACACGCTGCTCTCATCCGACGCGCCTTTCAGGATGTCTCGCCCAAGGAACGGCGCCAGTTGGAAGAAGTGCTCAAGAGAATCGGAAGACGCGCCGAAAAATTGGGCAAAGAGGACAACGGCGCGGCAGGATGCTAGTGGACGAATCGTGGGTTAGCACTTCGCAAGGTATTTGTCACGTTCAGTGACACTGGCATCAATTATCCGACGCACGAACTGATAGCTTCCGGCTTGCGCGTGATCCAAGACAAATAAGTAGGTGTCGGCGCATTCGCGTCAGCCGCGCCGCGCTGCCTCGATGGCGGCGACGTCAATCTTCCCCATGGTCATCATCGCCGCGAACGCTCGCTTGCCCTCCGCGCCACCGGCCCCCAGCGCATCGGTTAGCGCCCGCGGAGTGATCTGCCAGGAAAGTCCCCAGCGATCCTTGCACCAACCGCACTGGCTCTCCTTTCCGCCATTGCCGACGATCGCGTTCCAGTAACGGTCCGTCTCTTCCTGATTGTCCGTCGCGACCTGAAACGAAAAAGCTTCGCTATGCTTGAACGTCGAACCGCCATTGAGACCGAGACACGGAATGCCCAGGACGGTGAACTCCACGGTCAGCACATCGCCCTTCTTCCCGCCCGGATAGTCGCTGGGCGCATGGTGAACGGAGGTTACTTTACTATCCGGAAAGGTGGCGGCGTAGAAGCGCGCCGCTTCCTGCGCGTCTTTGTCGAACCAGAGGCAAATCGTGTTCTTTGGCTTCATGCTCTTCGGCTCCTTGTACTTGATTGGGGATCTGCCGCTCTGGTGTAGCCAGCGTATCAAATCGCTCGCGACCCACCCTCCCCTTCCCATCCAAATAATATCGCTGGCGCTGGTTGGGTTCAAAATCCGAAGCGGTGCCTTCCAGTGCGGATCATCAACGCCGCAAGCAGACCGGTGCAGGCAGCGAGTCCGAGCGGCTCGCCGCATAACGATTTTCGATCGAAAGCGGAATCTTCGAGGTCCTGGAGCTAGTCGTTGAGACCTGCGGTTATCGATCGCATGGCCTGGCGCAGCCACACGTGGGGCGGATCGCTGTTGAGCCTTGGATGCCACGCCATCAGGAAATGAAACGGATGCAATTCGCGGGGCGCTTTTACCAGGCGCAACTCGCGATGGCCGCGAACGACTGAGCTCATGCCGCTGGTTACGGTGAGCACGAGTTCCGTGCCCGGAAGGCTTTGCAGGGCCACGCCGAAGTACGGCACTCGAATGCATGAGTCGCGTTTGGCACCGACCGCCGCCAGTTGCTTGTCCGGGATGGTCTGCACCCCGGCATACGTAGCTACCACGATGTGGTTCGCCGCCAGATACTGCTTCAGCGACAGTCGTTCGCCAAAGCGGCTGCCACGTGCGACGGCGCAAATCCAATCCTCGCGGTAGAGCCTTTCGGACTGAAAGTGCACGGGCAGCAATCCATCATCTATATGTAGAACCAGATCAACTTGTCCGTGCTCCACTAATTCCGCGATGCCGCTCTGCCAGGGAAGGAATTCAAACTGCACCGGGTAGCGTCCATCCGCATACTTCCGGCACAAGCGCGGGACCACCACGGTGCAAACATTGTCCGGGCCGGAGATGCGGAAGTGGCTCTTTTCGCGGGTGGGGTCGAACAGATTCGGTGTAACCAGATTCTCCATCCTGGGCAGCAATCCCTCCAGCTCTTGGAGAACCTTGCGGCCCCGGATGGTGAGTTCGAAACCGCGCGGTGACCGGACCAGCAGGTCGTCTTGAAACATGGCGCGGGCGCGCTGCAACGCGCGGCTGACTGCTGGCTGGCTCAGGAACAGGCGGGCTGCCGCGGCGGTGACGGATTTCTCCTCCGCAATCGCGGCAAAGGTAATCAGCAGGTTCAAATCAACTTGGCGTAGTTTCTCTAGACGCATGGCAGCCATGACTATTATGCATGAAACGTATGTAGTTGTCCGGCATCTGTAGCTCTGGAAGTCAGAAAGCTTCCGAGGAGAATTCAAATGCACCCAGGAAACGGACTACAGGATAAGCGCGTGGTGGTGCTGGGCGGCTCATCGGGGATTGGCTTGGCCACGGCCCAGTTGGCCGCAGCGCAAGGAGCGAAAGTCGTGATTGCCTCCAGCAGCGCGGAACGAGTTCAGCAAGCCGTTGAATCCATTGGCAAGGAAGCACAGGGCCACACGGTTGACCTCTCCAACGAGCCAGCGGTGGCAGCGTTCTTTTCCAAGCTAGGCCCTTTCGATCATCTAGTGTTCACGGCCGGCGATAGCCTCCACTTGCATGAGCTGGCGTCCACGGATATTCAAGAGGCCCGACGGGCGTTTGAATTGCGCTATTGGGCCGCACTCGCCGCGGTCAAATACGGAAGTCCTCATATTCGCAAGGGAGGCTCGATCGTGCTGACAACGGGAATCGCCGGCCAGCGCCCGCGAAAGGGATGGGTAGTTGCGGCGAGCGTCTGCGGAACGATCGAAGCACTGACCCGCGCTCTGGCGGTCGAACTGGCGCCCATACGGGTTAACGCCGTGTCTCCGGGAGTCGTGCGCACTAACCTCTGGCAGAGCATGAGCGCACCGGAGCGGGAACATCTATTCGAAACGGTGGGCAATAGTCTCCCGGTTGGCCGAATCGGCGAAGCTCACGATATCGCGCAAGCCTACCTGTTCTTGATGCAGGAAGGATTCGCCACCGGGCAGACCGTGGTGATTGATGGCGGCACGGTCCTGGTTTAGAACAAGTCGGGTCGGTTCGCGCAATCCTGGTAAACGGCGTTAATCGTCCGCGAGAATCTCACCCGATTCGACGTTTCCAGGCGCGCGAGCAATCAGTTACTTTGAATTCAGTGGTCATCCCGCGACAGGCTTGACGATTTCGTTTCGCCGTTGTCGGGATGCGCCGGATTCATTGCCACTACTTCGTAGGTTCGCTGTTTGTGGTCGCCACCTTCGGGCATGCTCAGAATCATTTCATTCTTCTTGATCCTGAACTGGCCTTCCTGTCCGATCGGCAGCAGCGTGGCATGTTTCAGGTCTATCGGGCGAATTTCGTAGTCCATATCATCGGTTCGCAGCAGATATTGCGGGCATAATTTTTCATTCGAATTGACATGCGTTATTCCGGCCGACGCCCACAGAGTGCCCAGGCCGGCGAGGCCTCGCTGCTTCGCGCCGCACGGTACCGCTTCCATTTTCTCGACGATGCCCTTCTCCGCGTCTTTTTTCTTCTTATTGTCATTCGCGGTCAACGGAACGGCCGAAATGAGAACCAGCAAAAGAACAGTCGTGCTCTTGATGTTCATAAGGCCTCCGTGTCTCTGAAATTCTCGAACGATCGGGTGCTCTTCTCGTGCCGGTCGTGGTTGTACCTCGAACCATAAAATCCTTGGGCGCTCAAAGCCGCGAGGGGGGAAGGCCGTCCGGCTGGCCTTCCCCCATCGCCAGCAGTGATCTCATTTACTGCTTCGGCTTCGGATCGTGCGTCGTTGCCGGGTTGGTTGTGGTCGGTGCGCCGTTCGTGCCGGTGCCGTTATTGCTGTACTGCTGCGCACCCTTGACGAAATTTTGCGGATTGGCCATCAGCTCGTCGCGCACCTCGGGGTGGGCAGTCAAATAAGTATTCAGCTCCGCGTGATTTTGCACGTAATCATGATCCTTGACGACTGACGGGTCCCGCGAAAGATCGCGCTGGATGTCCGAATGGCCTCCAAGGAATCCTCCGAAGTCCCTCATGTGATCGTGCATGGCATCGCGGTCGCCGCCATTGCCGACATGATCAAATCGGTCCTCCTGCCGCATGAACGCATTCGGATCCTGTCTGACCTGGTCGCGAACTCCCGGATTGTCCTGGAGAAAATCCTGCAGCGCCGGATGGTTCTGCACGAATTCTCGTCTATCCAACAACGAGGGATCCTTGCGAACCTGTTCGGCGATTTCGCGATGTTTATCCAGGAAGCGATCGAACTCCGCAACATCCCGGCGATCGCCGTCGCGGTTTTCGCCGCCCCGATCACGATCGCGAACCTCGGTATCGCGGTCGTAGCGATCTTCTTGGCGCATGAACGCGTTTGGATCCTGCCTCAACTGGTCGCGAACTCCCGGATGGTCTCGGAGAAAATCTTGCAACGGCGGATGGCTCTGCACGAATTCTCGGTTGTCCGCGAGCGACGGATTCTTGCGCACCTGTTCGGCAATCTCACGATGTCCATCCAGGAAGCGGTCGAACTCCGCCAGATCCCTGCGGTGAGCGTCGCGCTCGGCATCTCCGGGGTCGGCAGCCCGAGCTTGTCCGCGGTCATCGCGATCTCGTGCGTCCCGATCTCGTGCGTCGGCGTCTGTGCGATAGGCGTCACGATCGCGATCGGCGTCTCTGCGGTAGGCATCTGGTCCGCCGGCATCGCGGTCGCGTACGCTGTGGTCACGGTCGTATCTATCCTCAAGCCTCATGAACGTGTCTGGTCGTTGGCTGATTTCCTGTTTCACACTGGGATGGTCCTGCAGATATGTGTTCAGTTCGGGGTGGCTCTGCAAGAACTGCGGGTCGTCAACCAGGGCCGGCGTTTTGCGAAGTTGCGCGGCATCTTCACGATGACTATCCAGGAATTGATCGAATCGCGCTAAATCCCGGCGGGTGATGTCATCGTCTTGCGCAACTTGCCGGTCTTGCTGCCGGTCTTGTTGCCCGCCCTGTTGCTGATCGGGCGTGGTTGCATATTGCGCGCGGGCGGCGCCGGGTAGCCACAACAACGTCGCCATGCCCAGAACTAACGTTGGAGCCGTTTGGAATCGCAATAGCTTGTTGCTCATCGTACGGACCTCCTTTTGATTTACATTCTCTTGCTTCACGTTCACTGGCGGGCACTGTGGCAAGTTGCAATGCGGGTACCAAAGACCCTAAGTAGAATTCCATGTCGTTGTGATTTCAGCGGTTTACGAGGCAGAAAAAGCGAGTCGAGAGCCAGCCGAGGGGGCAAATTCTATACGCGCGGGAAAATTCGCTATACGAGATCAGCTGTAGCGAAAATGCTGTAGTTTCTTTTCGTGCGTTACCGATATCACGGCTGCTGGCGCAGAGGGTCTATGAAACATTTTTGCCGGCGGTCGCGCATTCAAGGAGGCGTCAGTTGCCGTCGCCGGACAACGGCAGTATCGCCGGAGGGCCCTCGGAATTGTTTTCATTGGTAAAAATCAATTGAGCCGTTCGCGGTCCTTTTCCTGTGGGCGTGAAGACTAGGACCATTTTGCACGGGTCGCCTCGGCGGATCTCGGGCGTGACTCCCAGCGGACCACAACTCGAAGATGCCAGTTGGAAGTCACTCGCATTGGGTCCGCTAAGCATTCCGGTGACTAACGCGTTACCGCTCAGGCTAAACAGCGAGACTGTCTGAGGCGCGCTGGTTTGCCCCACCGCCACAGTCGAGAAGACCAGACTCGTTTTGGTGAATTCAATGTTCGCTCCGGTTCCCGTCAAGCTGACCGTCTGTGGGCTGCCTGGCGCATTGTCCGTGATCGTGAGGCTTGCGGTCTGAGTTCCACCAAAGGTTGGTGCGAAGGTCACCGTGAACGTGCAACTGGAGCCTGCCGCGACGCTTGAACCACAATTATTCGTGGCCGAAAACTCGGCCGAGGTTGCAACCGCAGCGATGGAAAGTGGCTGGTCACCGGCGTTCGTCAACTGCAATGCCATATTCTTTTTGGAACCAGCCGGCACCACTCCAAACGATAGAGACGTAGCCGACAGGTTCGCGATTGGCCCCACCGGTTTTCCCACACCGGAAACCGGCAGGGTTAGAGGAAACGGATCTCGATCGTCGCTCAGGCTCAGTTGCGCCGAACGCGGGCCGCTCCCGGTTGGCGTGAATGTCACGCTGATTAAGCAGCGGTCTTGAGCCCGAAGTACGCTTGGCACTGCGCAGTTGGGATTCGTTGAGCCGTTCAGCACTTGAAAGTCGCCCGGATTGGCTCCGGTCAATACGATTTCCGTAAGCGTCACCGCCCCTGGACCTACGTTAAAGAGAGTGACGGTCTGCGGTGAAGCACTCGTTTTTCCGACCACTACCGTCTGGAAGTTCAGATTGGTCTTGGAGAATGCAAGAGACTCACCGCTTCCGGTTAGGCTGACGACCTGCGGGCTTCCGGTTGCATTATCGGTTATGGTGAGTGACCCCGTCTGCGTTTCCGGAAAGCTCGGCGCGAAGGTCACGGTAAAAATGCAGCTGGCTCCCGCTGCAACGGTTGAGCCACACGTATTCGTGGTCGAAAACTGACCTGTGGTCGCAACTGAATTGATTGTTAGCGGCGCATCGCCCGAATTCTGCAGCTGCACTGTTTGGCTTGACGTTGTCGCCACGCGCACGCCCACAAAGGTAAGCGAAGGCGGCGCGAGCATGACCACCGGTCCCTGAGCGGTTGCCTCTCCGCGGAGTGCCACGTTCTGCTTTCCGCTGCCCGCCGAGTCGAAGAGAGTGAGCGTGCCCAGACGAGTGCCCGCCGCCTGAGGCGAAAATGTTATCGCGATCTCGCATTGCGACGCCGCCGCAAGCTGAGCGCCGCAATTATTCGTCTCCGAAAAATCTCCGGTGATTTGCATTCCGATTAGCTTTAGCGCCGTAGGAGTCGGATTACTAAGGACGATCGTTTGTGCAGAGCTCGAGGCATGAGGTTGTGTTACCGGAAAGGCGTCGAACAGGACGCTGGCGGTGTTGTCGTTGGTGTTTCCGATCACCACGTCCGAGGCGCGATTGCTCGTAAAATTTTCCGCTGCTGTCGCGGAGGGACCCGATTCCACGGTAGGAGAGATTGGAACTTGGAACCTCCCATTGCCTTTGCCGAGCAGAAAAGCGATGCCGCCATTCACTATCGCGATGTCAGCCTTCCCATCACCACTCCATTCTTCGGTCATCAAAAAACTTCCACCAGTTCCCACGGCAACTGGAGCGGCGAACGTCCCGTCACCAGCGCCATGCAAAATCCAGGTCGTGTTTGGTGTAGAAACGGCCAGGTCCAGCTTGCCTTCCGGGTTAGCGACTGCCGCGACAATGGACGATGGAAAAATGAAACCATGCAGCAAGTAATCGACGTTGGTTCGGAAAGTACCATCGCCGTTCCCCAAAAGAACCGAAACGCCACCTGATGACGATGTATCTCCGCTAAACGTCACCGCCAGGTCCAGTTTTCCGTCCCCATCGAAATCGCCACTAACCACGCTATTCGCGCCAGATCCTGCCGCATACTGGGCCGGTGCTTGCAACGTCCCGTCGCCGTTGCCCAGTAACACTGAAACTTGCTTGGCCAGCGCGCCCGAGCAAGACTGGCAATAACTGATCGCCACCACGTCCAGCTTTCCATCGCCGTTGAAATCTCCAGTGGTCAACCCGCTAATCTGAAAATTCGCCAAGGGATAATCAACAGCCGGTTGGAACGTCCCGTCACCGTTGCCCAGCATGATGGCCACGCCGCCATTTTCTTGCGCACTGATGCGACGTCCGATCGCCAGATCCGGTTTTCCGTCGCCATTGAAATCACCGGCTACGACCATGACCGGATTGGAGCCCGCGGGATAGTCAACGCGCGAGGCCAAGGTACCATCGGGATTTCCGAGGAAAATCGAGACGGTATTATTGGTGGGATTTACGATCGCAAAATCTCGGCGGCCATCACCGTTAAAATCACCCGCAGCCATGGACTCGGGTTGAGCATGAGCGGCGAATAATGGTTGCGCTTGACCGAAGAGATATTTTTGGTGAGTGTGGCGGGGAGCCGAGAACGTCGTCGCACCCCACATTGTGTATACCGCAAAAAAAACGAGACCGTAAATCGCGTGCCGAATTTCGGATCTCATCTGGTGGCCCTCGCGCTGTTTCCGGACACAAGAAGCCGCCGAGATGAGGCCTAACTGCAACTTAACCCCAAACTCAGCATCGCTTCATCATGCCGGAAGGAGGGCTGGAAAATAACGCCAACCTACGCCACTCCTTGGGCCTTGTCAAACGAAACCGAACTCCGAGATCTGGTATCGCCATCCAAATTGCCAAAACTGATCGGCTCATGGGATCTTTTTTGACCTGTGGATCACTGCACGGATGCCCACCGAGCAACCACACAGATTCTGCTTTATACTCGCTGACTCGCATGAGGCGCGATGTCCTATCTAGCTAGCAATCCCACGGACGTCTGGGAACGGGAAGAGGAGCGATTCTTCACTAGTATCGTGTCCGGCCTGTCTTACCGGCGACGCATCGCCGTGCTGCTGACCGTGGGCATGGTTGCCGCCATCGAAATCTCCAACCGCCTCTCCATCAATGTGTTTCTCCCGGACATGCAGGGCAACGTCGGCGCCAGCTCCGATGAAATCAGCTGGGTGATCATCCTTTATAATGTCGGCTACCTCTGCTCGATCGCCATGGCCTCCTGGATGACCCGCGTCATTGGCACCCGGCGTCACTTGTTGCTGAGCATCGGGATTTATGCCACGGGCGCGATGGGCTGCGTGCTGAGCACCGGTAGCCTGACCCAACTGCTCGCTTCACGCTTGGTTATGGGATTCGGCGGCGGCGCGTTTCTGGTGCGCGTCGTCATTCTCGCCGGGCTGCTGTTTCCGGGAAAGGCACGGATGGGCGCGGTCACCCGGCTTTACCTGGTCCTCGCCGCGTTTGAAGTTCCCTATCCGGTGGTCATGGGGTGGGTCACCGATACGTTTCACTGGAACTATGCCTTCCTGGTTGATTTTCCGTTTCTCGCCATCGGCGCTTTTCTTATTTGGAAATTGGTTCCGCCGGGTTTCTTGTTCCGGCGCGAGAAAGACAGCCGCGTTGACGTGTGGGGCGCGCTGCTGCTGATCGCCTCGCTGGCCTGCCTGGAAACTGCCACCAGCCGAGGCGAGCGCGATCTGTGGTTCCAGTCCAGCTGGATTACCGCGGCTCTGGTGGCGGCAGTAATTTTCTTTATCGCGTTTCTCTGGTGGGATTACCGCCCGCAGAACCTCTCACCGGTCCTGCATCTGCGCCTGGTCGTCCGCCAAGCTAGCCTGCGCAGCTACTTCCTGGTGATTTTGATCGTGGGTGCGTTCTTCGGCGCCGGACTATATGTCGTGCCGCAATATCTTCGTTTCGTCCAGGACTACAGCGCCTTGCAGGCCGGCGGTTTCATTTCGATGTACACGCTCGGCCTGGGGTTAGGGCTGCAGTACGCTTTGCACCTGCTGATTCCCCGCTTGGGTCCGGTACGCACGCTAGCCGGCGGATTGTTGATCCTGGGCGCTGCGTATCTCTCCATCTGTTACATCTGGACGCCCACTACCCCCACCATAATTTTAGCGCCCGCAATTTTCCTGCAAGGCTTTTGCATCGGGCCGGTTATTCTCGCCGCCGGAAACGTGGTCTCCGCCAATGCGCCGGTAGCCGAGGTCAACGACATTTCCACCACGTACTTTTTCGTGCGCCAGCTCGGCAACACCTTTGGCGTCACCGCCGCGACCGTCTTGTTCGATCGCCGCATGACCCTGCACTCCTCGCGGCTCTTGGACGTCTCCAACCGTCTGGACGCCACCACTCGCTCCACTTTGGCCCAGTATGCGAATCTGATTCACCGCAACGGCGGCCCGGGCAGCGTTCCCGGGCTGGGAGCCTTGCAGCTCTTTCAAAATAATGTCATCACCCAGAGCCGGCTGTTCTCCTACATTGATATCTACTTCGGCCTCGCGATGCTAGGCGTCGTCGCCCTGATCTCGATAGCGGTCAGCCGAACAAAAATCAAGCGCGGCCCCATCCATTTCCATCCGTGGTAATCGCTGGCTTCGCGCCGACACAGATTGCTGCACTCCGCCTTGCGTTGAGCATGCCAGGTCGCCGGATGCGAAATGCAATTCGCTATTCGTAACGCAGCGCAACGAGCGGATCCACACGCGTGGCTCGTCGCGCCGGCAGGTAGCAGGCCAGCAGCGAAACCAGCGACAACGTAATCGCCACGCCCGCAAAGGTGAGCGGGTCGCTGGCGCTGACCCCGAACAGCAGATTGGCCATCAGCCGCGTGAGCGCAAACGCCGTGGCCAATCCGACCGCAACTCCACAAACGGTGAGGATCGCGCCGCGCTGCAGCACCAACCGGAACACGTCGCCAGGCGCCGCGCCCAGCGCCATGCGCACGCCGATTTCGTGCGTTCGCTGCGTAACCAGGTAGGCCATCACGCTGTAAAGTCCCACCGCAGCCAGTAGCGTCGCCAACGCGGCGAGCGAACCCAGCAAGTACGTTTGCAGGCCGGTGTCCTGCGTGGAATCCGCAACGACCTGCTCCATGCTTTCCGGGCGGAACACGGCCAGGCTGCTATCAATGTCGCGGACTTTGCTGCGAATCGCGGGCAAGACGCTCATCGGCGGGACGCTCGTTTTCACCGAAACGTGAGCCGACGCCGCGCCCGCCGCATCCAGTGTCGCGGTCAACGGAAAATAAGTTTGCGGAAGG
>JGI12712J15308_10000087_pt1 | contig 24138 bp, 26 predicted proteins | sample JacPin_JW_Ref_O2_FD_15308 | JGI IMG/M metagenome (IMG submission 15308) | reverse complement strand
TTCAACATGCGCTTGAAGCGCAGCCAGTTGTTGCCGCGACTGCTCGAGTTGGGCGGCGGGCACGAACTGTGGGGGGCCGCTCGCGGCCACAATCGCAGAGCGGTCGGCAGGTTCCACGATCACTTTTAGGTCAGGGCTGGCGGCAGGGGTGGAGCCCGATATGTCTTGGAGCGTAAAACTGTAGATGTTGCCCTTGTCGGTGATGAGGTTCAAGTTGGAGCTGATGCCTTGCTTTGCTGGATGTACAAAACAAAAGTTGCCAACCACATCGACGATCCAGAAGTCTTTATCGCCGGTGGAGGCTTGCAGGATCTTTTCGGTCGAGGGCAATTCGATAAGGGTTGTATATTTCAGCTTGGCGAGGATCGGGACGATGTCCTGCGGGTGATACTGTACCGTACGTGCGGAATCTTGCGCCGCGACGCAGAGGGACGAAACGATTAACAAGCAAATCAAGATGACTCTCAGTTGGCTCACAGCGCTTCTCCTTTAAGGTTCTTTGTGGGGATTGACCCGGCCAGCGCGCGCGGCTGGAATGGGTGGTCCTCCGCGAGATGGCGAAGCCCATCTGCAAAGCCGAAGCGGTCGAAGTATTCCCGTTTCTTGAGGTTGTCACGAGCGTTGTTGGTCGCCATCCAGTGGGATACCGAATCGACGTTCAACTGCACTTTCTTTGAGGTCTGGGCTTTTCGAATCAGCATTTGTCCCGGTGGAACAAGACCGCTGATCAGGTCCAGTTCGGTGTCGTTCAGATGAAACGCTTCGCGGTAAACTTCGCGATTCATCTCCGGGTTAGCCAAGAAGATCTTCGTGGGGCAACTCTCGGCCACAATCGCCAGCATTCCCGATTCCTCCAACTCTTTGATAGATTGCGTTGCCAGGATCATCGCGGCGTTGTGCTTGCGCCACGTCTTCTGCGCCTGCACTACGTAGTTGCGGATCGTCTCGTTCTTGATGAACAGCCACGCCTCATCAAGCAGGAAGGTTTTGAATGTGGCGAGCCGTTTTGGATCTGCGATCTCGTTCGACGCGCGATGCAAAACGTAAAACAGGAGCGGTTCGAGAACTTCCGGTGCATCATTCCAGCCGTGGAAGTTGAACGTCTGAAAGTGGGAGAACGAGAGCGTGTCCTCAGAGTTGTCAAACAGAAAACCGTGCTGTCCACCGCGAGTCCAGCGGTGTAGTCGTTCCTTCAACTCGCCGACTATGTTGCAGAAGTTCGAGATCGTGCGCTGGTTCGGCTCCAGCACGTACAAGCGCTCTATCCCATCCCACAACCGGCGTTCTTCTTTGAAGTCGAGCCGGCGGCGCAGTTCGTTGCCCTCAATGAGTACACGGAAGAAGCTGAAGAGAAATTGCAGGTTTTCTTTGGTCTGAGGCAGGGAGAATGGATTGATGGTGAAATCCCGCGACTCCTGGCCCACGTTCAGGTATGATCCACCAAAGATCGTCGTAAGCGACTGAAAGCTGCCGCCGATATCGAAGATGAAGGTTAGCGGTGCGTACTTCTGGGCGTTCTGCAGAAGAAAATTGCAAAAATACGATTTCCCACTTCCCGTCATCCCGAGAATCAGGGTGTGGGCAACCTCGCCGTTATGCAGGTTAAGAAAGTAGGGCGTGCTGTTGTCGGTTTCAAGCGCGGCCAGGTACTCCGTGCCGAGATGCGCATTCGTCTTCTCGCCGGGCAGGATCGTAAACAGAAAAGACAGGTCGGCATAGTTTGTGTTCAGCAGATACAACCGGCGGAGGTTTAACGCGTAGTTGCCCGGCACAGTGGCGAAGTAAGCGTTGAGCTGGTTGTAGGTTTCCGCGAACAGATTGCCATCCGAGTTGGTGAAGACGGCTGTAAACTCGGCCACCAGTTGATCGGGTTCTGTTCTTGCGTGGCCCGATGGCGCCCGGCCATAGAGCACAATGGTGAGCGAGAAATCGCCAAGCGATTGGCCGTCACCCAATGCACGCAGGCAATCCCCAAGATTTTCAACGTCAGCCTGCTTGGACTCATCCACCAGCACATCGCGCGGGTTCGTCTGGGTCGCGTCGTTACCCATCTGAGACACAAACCCTGTCTTCGACATATTGAAGTGGCGGCGGCGCTTGTTTACTTCCTTGCGGGCCTTATCCGCAGGGAGCGGTGTCCACTCCGTGACGACATAAAAGTTAGCGGCAATCTTCAGAAGCGCGTCCAGGACTAAGGGCCTCGTTTCGGTGATCGCCTCTTTCATCGTCAGCACGCGAACGATGTGATCGCCTACCCGCAGATGATCGCGTTCCGCTTCAATGTCGGAATTGACCACCTGATAGTCGAGAAACCGCGTGGACTGCGGCGTGCCGGCAACACGCCAATCGTCGTAATTCAGCAAGCGGCGGAAAAACGTGAATTGCCCCTGCCGATTCAAAACCTCGACTTGCATGAAATCTGCGAGTTGCCGGGCGAATGCCTGCACGTGCTGGTCGAGCCGTTGAAAATCGCGCTCGATATGCATACGCAATAGCGTCTTCATGCCGTCGTTGGTGAACTGCGATTTGAGTTCGGCAATCGCACCTTGTGGATCGCGCAATAGCCGAGCAAGCGCCGCACCTACGCCGGTCTTCGAGCGGGCGCCTTCGAGCAGGATGCAGTAGAAGATTTCAACCTGATAAAGATGGTCGCGCTTCCGCTCAAAGAACTTTCGCCGCTGATCGATCGCTGCATCCACGACAGGGTCGTCATACTTTGCGAATGGGATGTCAGGGCGATTCGACTTGAAGAGATATTGGTAAACGTGGAAGCCTGGGCCGAACGCTCTAAGCGCCGCTTCTAACCGCTTCACTGCATACTCTTGTTCCGACCGGTCAAGACTCTCGTAGTCCACGCCGGAAATACTGAGGACCATTCCTACATCGCCGCTCTTGGTGAGGAAGGTCGTCTCATTCCAGAAGCCATAGAGATTGATGTGGTCGTTCAGCGCCGCGCTCTCTTTCCACGGCTTGATGACCTTGTCCAGACGGAGCATCACACTACCTCCACGCGGGGAACCTGCTGCTTTGCTGCGTCATAGCGCAGTTTGTAGCGTTCAGACTTTGCGAGGATGCGGAGGAACGCAGGATCGCTGTTTGTTACCCAATGACCAAAAGCAAAACCGCCAATGAATACGGCGATACCGGCCAAGATGGAGTTAAAGAGATTGAAGGCTCCAACTGAACCAACGCAAACGAAGTAGAACAGCGTGCGTTCGACACCCAGGTAGGTGAGCGGCTTATGCATGCTCTTGAAAACCCGATTTGTGCGATGTCTCTGTTCCGTGTTGTTTCGCATAAGGGATTCGTTCAGCATCTGTTGAACTTGGGGGTAGGGCCTCCTACACGCCCCAAAGCCAACTCAAGACGTTTACGGCGAGAACGGCAATCCCGGTTCCGGCGGCGACGCCGGCCAAGGCCTTCTTTGCGCCGGGTTCGCCGTGGGCGAAACCGTAGCCGCCGATCACGATCGCCACTAGACTTGCAACCTTTGCAATGGTGCCGGTGAAAAGACTTTGGATAGCGGTAAAGCCCGTGTCGAACGGTGAACCCTGTGCCAGCGCCGCCACAGGAATGAGGAAGAACAGGGCAAGAACAACTGTGGTTGGACGGACCTGCTTCGACCGAAGAAGGCGTCCTTGGCGGATGGAATGAGCTCGCGACGAGCGGGGCATGTGCACCTCCCGCAGCACCTCAAATCGGCTGCTTGTTGCGCAAACGTAACGCGGCTCAAACCGCATGTCCAACAACTTCTCGTCCCTCTGTTATTCCTGGAAGGAATAACGGGTCAAGATGGTGTCGCGACCAAGTAAAGTGAGCCTTTCGGCCCAATGGCTTCGGCAACGAATCCTCCTGAGAAGGCGATCCGTCGGTAAATACGACCGGGGCATCGAGCCAACGAAGGCGTCTGAGTGCGTGCCCCGACATTCCATTGCGTTGTCGAACGGGTAATCACTGCTCGCAAATCGGCGCCCAAGTGCCTGCCGATGAAACAGAAAGGGCTGTCGTTTCTGCTTGACCCAGTTCTTCCCGAACGGCCGCTCCGCAGCCGTGAGGTGATTTGCTCAACGAAGAGTGATGCGAGAGATCGGTTTATTGCTGTCTGATATTCCTGGCAGGAATATCACGCGGACCAGAAGTTGTTGGACACGGTCGAGGAAACGAAGCAAATTAGCTGACAGCGTCGGCGCAAAATCCAATTGCGCGACGAACCGCATTGCAGCGAGGTTTCTATCTCGACCCGGCCCACTCGAATTCCCCGACGCGAGCGGTTACGCTCCGTTCGGGAAGCACCGGTCAACCAACAATACGCCGCACGTTTCCTCAACCTGCGACGAGATTCTTCTGGAATACAAACGAGTCTTGGGAAGGCTAGGTGTCCGCCGGTCCCTCATCGGGAAGATTGTCAATTTGCTTAGCGTTCGTCTACGAGCGAAGCTCTCGGCACCGGCGGCAACGGCTCGCCCGCCAGTCGTTTCTTCACCAGCCCGGCGAGGAAGTCCGCGAAAGGCGCAATATTTTCGCCGACACTCGCTTTTTCAAGAGCGTTGACGTAGGCGTTGCGGTCGGTTACCGGAATAACCGTCCACGGGTATCCGCCCGACGCCATCATCGTGTTCATCAGGAACCGCCCGACGCGGCCGTTGCCGTCCATATAAGGATGGATGTAGACGAAGATGAAGTGCCCGAGCACCACGCGGACGGCCGGATGTGGCTCTTCGCGCAGCAGGTCGAAGAACACCGGCATGGTGTCCCTCACCGCGTCCCGGTTCAGCGGCACATGCATCGATTTGCGGATATAGACCTGGCCGTTGCGATAGCCCGCGAGATCGGCGGGCTTTAGCAGGCCGACGGTGACGCTCGGCGCGAACAGCTCCCGGTACCACGTGCCGTGGTCCGCGTCCGCGACCTCTCCCGGATTTTCCCCGTTCAGAATTTTGACGAGGCTTTTCTGCACAGCCTGAAAGGCCTGCCAGTAGCCCCGCGCCGCCATGGCGTTTCGCTGTTCGCGGTCGCCCTCGTCGGCTTCCGGGTTCCACGTGCCGCTGCGGACGCGTTCGATGAGAGCGGGCGTGACCCGGTAGCCCTCGATCGACAGCGAGTGATAAGCGTCCGTGACGTAGGCGTCGTTGACGCGCTTGAGGTATGCGTGGATATTGCGTGGTGCGTCCGGCGCTTTCGGGAAGCGTTCGATGACCGGCTCACGCATCTTCTGCCAAAGCAGCTGCAGCCTGTTTACGTAAGGAGAGGTTTTGCGGGCTCCGATGACCAGGGAGGGCTTGTCGGTGAAGGGATCATTCTCCCGCACGGCGTAGTCGGCCGCCGCCATCGTCTTCACGATATCGTCCGCGATGCGGCCGCGGCCAACGTTGCGGAAGGCTCCGGCCAAGCGTCCGGCGATCACCGTGTGACTGCCGTCAAGGAGTCGGCGGAGAAGGCCGGAGGCGTCCCGGATCATCGGCAACACCGCGCGGACATCCGTCGCGTTGTTCGAAAAATAGTTGGGGGCGCACGCGATCAGTGCTGATTCCACGGAAAACAGCCGCAGGCCCTGTTCTTCCTTCCGGTCTGCCGCGGTCGGAAGTGCAATGCGAAGCTCCAGTAGGGACGTGCCATGTGGGAGTTTGGTGACCTTGTTGCCCGCGCGCGGCGACCGCGCTGCAAGCTGGCCGGGCACGGTCCAGTTGCCGGCATGGAGTGAGAGCGATTGTTCCGGCGAAAGGCACCAGCGCGCGCCGAAACGCGCTTCCAGATACGCGGTGCAGAAACGCCAGAAGGATGCGTACCAGGTCGTACTGTCGCCCTCTACTTCGTCCGGGCGGCTTGGGATATACCAGCCCTTGATGACTTCCTGCAGGAAGCTGTTGCGCAGGAGGCGCTCCCGGTGCGTGCGCGAAAGATCGCGCGCCCGGATCGCTCCAGCCCCTTCCGCGGTCTGGAGTTTCCGCAGGATCTCGAGGGATTGCGCGAGTTTTTCAGGGGGTCTGGCCACGGCCGGATTCCTTCAGGCTTCGTGTTTGCATTATCCGATTGTGTTGCTCCGTACTTATACTATTGGGCTGTACGTGTATTATCTTATCACGTTGTACCGTGTTTATCTTATTGTGTCGAGAGACAACTGAAGGGTGTGGGTGCGGGGCTCGAAGTCCCGCAGCATTTTCTCGATTTCCAGATCGCAGTTCACGATCTGTTGCTGATAGATGCGGTATAGATCTCGCGATTGACCGAGGGTAATTTTCTGGGGCAAATGTCGGCGATCGCTGACATTTGCAAAAGTCACCGTTCGCTGACAATTAGGATTGTCGCCGTTCGCTGACTTTGATACACTGTCTTCGTACGCTGACATTTGGGAGACTGCCAATGCGCATCCGGACACCGATAGACCTAGGCGCGGTCATCCGCGACCGCCGCACGAAGCTCGGCCTTGACCAGAAGTCCCTCGCCGCCAAGGTCGGAGTCAGCCGGCAATGGATCGTTGAGGTCGAAAAGGGCAAGCCCAGAGCCGAGATTGGGCTCGTCCTGCGCACCGTCGAAGCCCTCGGCATCACTCTGGGGTCGGATGATCCCGGAAAAACAAAAGCTCAAAAAGGTCCACCGCCGATCGACATTGATTCGATCGTCGCGGGCGCGCGCGAGAAACGAAAATGACGCCAAAGAAGAAAACGCCCGAACTCATCGCCATTCTTGACGGCAGGGAAATGGGGCGCGTCACGCGTGATAATCGGGCCAGACTGACTTTCACATATAACGAGGACTGGCGCACCGCGGAGAATGCCTATCCACTTTCGATTTCCATGCCCCTTGCGCTCGCGCAACACGCGAACGCCCGGATAGATACATTTCTATGGGGCTTGCTGCCCGACAACCAACTGGTGCTCGACCAGTGGGCGCGGAAATTCCATGTCTCCGCCCGGAACGCCTTCAGTCTTGTCTCCGCCGTCGGCGAAGACTGTGCCGGCGCTGTTCAGTTCGTGCGCCCCGAACGGCTTGAGGCCATCCTCGGCGCCGTTCCGCCGGAAATCGAGTGGCTCACCGAAGCCAATATCGCGCAGCGTCTGCGAGCCCTGCGCGAGGATCACTCGGCATGGCGCATCCCGCGCGACACGGGCCAGTTCAGCCTCGCGGGGGCGCAGCCGAAAACCGCTCTTCTGTTCGAGAATGGCAGGTGGGGCGTGCCCTCGGGCCGCATTCCCACGACGCATATATTCTCAAGCCACCGTTGGGCGAGTTCGCCGGCCACGCCGAGAACGAGCATTTCTGCCTGGAGCTGGCACGCGCTCTGGGGCTTCCTGTTGTCGATTCCCGGATTATGCGTTTTGGTGATGAAGTCGCCATCGTCGTCGAACGATACGATCGCATTCGCACAGACGCAGGTTTGCGGCGCGTGCATCAGGAAGATATCTGCCAGGCGCTTGGCATCCCTCCGACGAGCAAATACCAGAATGAAGGCGGACCCGGCATCCGCGATATCGTCGAACTGTTGAGAACATATTCTGGAAGCGCCGCGGAGGACGTGCGCACATTTCTGGATTCAGTTGCCTTCAACTGGCTGATCGTGGGCACGGACGCTCATGCGAAGAACTACGCCCTGCTCATCGGCTCCGGCGGCCGGGTTCGTCTGGCGCCCCTGTACGATCTGGCCAGTGTCTTCCCCTACCCCAGGATCGACATCAAGCGTGTCAAGCTTTCCATGAAACTCGGCGGTGAATACCGTTTCCGAAACATCCAGATTCGCCACTGGCGCCGACAAGCCGAAGAACTGGGCGTGAACCCCGATGAGCTCGTTCATCGTGTCGACGAACTGGCGATGCAGCTGACCGACCATGTTCCCGAGGTCGAGCGCCGCATGACCGAAGAAGGGCTTACGCATCCCCTCATTCACCGGCTGGCTGGCAGGCTCACCACGCGCGCGGCGGCATGTCGGAAACTCTTGCGCGGATGATTCGAAGCTCATCAATATTAGGACAGCATTTCTTGCTGCAAAAGCGGGCTAGTGCCCAGATTGCGTTGAATGGGACCCGGCCGGATGGGTCATGTGGTAGTTGCGATTGATTTTGTCTATTTCGTCTTGCCCTTGCAAGATGCCGATGAGGAGCGCTACGGCCCCAACTGAAGTCATCAAGCCCGCAATTGCTTTGCCCGGTCCCCATTTCCGTGCCAGTGGCGGAAGCACAAAACAAAACCCCAGAACCCAAACCAGCGACAGAGCGAAAACGGGAACGTTCACATTTGAGGGAGCAATTTGTTCTGCGGTTTTCTTGAGAAACGGCCAGTAGTCGTGCAACAGTTGAAGCCGCCCCAGCCAATCCACTATGCCCCAAAATACACTCCAGGCGAGGAGTAACCACCCAGGCAACGCGATTGTCCCAAATAGTTTCTTGCGTTCTGGATCGTCCATACGGATAGGTCGGAGGGCAGCAGCAACCCGCAAGCTTGCTGCGGCAGCTTGACCCGACCCAAATGGTAATTCCCAACTGAAGGGTGCTCGCAGGGCGAAAATGCCGAAACGGGTGCCCTTAACAGGGGTTGCGTAAAACTGTGCGTAAAGAAATCCTGAAATTTGGGCTGGGAAGTTGGGTTTAGAGTCACCGAGCCAGTTATTGAGATTGGCTCAACCCATTGAAACCAAACGGAAGGTTTGGTTGCGGGGGGTGGATTTGAACCACCGACCTTTGGGTTATGAGCCCGACGAGAACAGGAATTACAACAACTTACAAGACGCGGGTGGCTACCTAAAATCCTTGTAAGGAACGCAAGAGAATCGTTATTGGACAGTGAAAGGACAGTGGGACGCGATAGCAGTTGTTTCCAACGCGACGCGCATATTAATGTTGCTTAAGGGGCTTCGGAGCAGTATTGACCATGCCGGGAATCGCAGGTGTGGTCTTGACGATAGGCATGGGTGTTGACAGCAACGTGCTGATTTTCGAGCGCATCCGCGAGGAACTGAAGACGGGAAAGCCCGTCAGCGCAGCACTCGCGGCCGGCTTCTCTAAGGCATTCGCCAGGCTTGTCGATACTCACGTCACCACCGTGATGTCGTGCATTTTTCTCTTTCTCTTCGGAACTCCACCAGTGAAAGGATTCGCAACAACGCTCGTTCTCGGGCTCGTAACCAACCTGTTCACATCGGTATTCGTTTCACGAGTGGCGTTTGATAGGGAATTGGCGATGCAAAGGCGAGTGGCGAGATTGAGCCTCGGGATGTCTGGATGAGAGTGGACCGAGTTCGCGCTCACCATTTCTCCGAATTTTGAGTGCAATCGCCTGTGGGTAAAAACGGGGAACCAATCTACAGCGACTCAGTGTCACAAGCCGACGTCGGATTACTTGCGGGTACAACCTGTATCAGGTATCCGGGCCATAAACTTTCACTTCTGGCTGTGCTTAACGCTGGGCAGGAAGGCTATTCACGAAGTCGGTGATCTGTGAGATCACTTCCTCCTCGCGTGAGAGGAATATGAAGTGGGTCGCGTTGGGAATCACGATCACTCTTGCATGGGGCTGCTCCCGAAAGATCGCAATCTGCGATTCCTTGCGACTCGTTTCTGCGGCTCGAGAGGCTGCGAGTTTGGCCGGGTCGCTCGTTTGACCTCGATTGGGAGCTCCGGGATAAGCAAGAATTGCTAGAAGGGGTGTATCGATGGAGTGGAAACGTTCTTCTTCGAGCATCACAGATTGGTTTGCATACCCGTTGAGGCTACCGAAAACTCCATCCAAGCTTAAAATGCAGAGGTTCCGATCATTCGTGAGGTCCTGGTGCTACCACGATGAGCTCTTTTTTCGTCGCCTCCAGTTTTCGAACCCGTGCCGCACTGCAGGTGGAGATCCTCGCGCTTCGTCACCAACTCACCGTTCTCCAAAAGAACGCGCCGCCTCGTTTGCGCCTCCAGCGCTCCGACCGGTTCTTATGGGTCTTGCTCTCGCGATGCTGGCCGGGTTGGCGGCGTAATCTGCACATCGTTCGCCCCGATACGGTGATCGCTTGGCACCGCCGAGCGTTCGCGTGGTACTGGACGCGAAAATCACGGCGGCGTCCGGGAAGACCGAACGTGGCCGCAGAAATTCGCGACTTGATTCGGAACCTGAGCCAAGCCAACCCGTTGTGGGGAGCACCCCGCATTCACGGGGAACTACTCAAGTTAGGGATCGAAGTAGCACAATCGACCGTGGCCAAATATCTTCGCCGCCCGCGGAAGCCTCCGTCCCAAACTTGGCGAACCTTCTTGACCAATCACATGGAGCAGATGGCCTCCATCGATTTCTTCTTGGTGCCGACGGCGACCTTCCGCCTTCTGTTTGTGTTCGTGGTGTTGTCGCATGCGCGGCGCCGTGTTTTTGCACCTTGAAGTGACCGAACACCCCGGCCAGGAGTGGACGATGCAGCAGATGCGGGAAGCGTTTCCCTGGGACCACGGGTGCCGATATCTTCTGCGCGACCGCGATGCGATCTACGGCGGTGACTGGGTGGCCATGACGAAAGGCATGGGGATGGAGGAAGTGACTACCGCGCCGCGTTCCCCAGGGCAAGATCCGTACGTGGAGCGGCTGATCGGTTCCATACGGCGCGAATGTTTAGACCACGTCATTGTGTGGAATGAAAGATCGTTGCGCCGGACTCTGCGAAGTTATTTTGCCTACTACCACGACTCCCGAACTCATCTGGCGCTGGCCAAGGATGCTCCGGAATCGAGGGCCGTGGAGAAGCCAGAACGCGGGCGCATCGTAGTGATTCCTCAGGTCGGAGGACTTCATCACCGATACCAGCGCCACCCGGGTTAGTATCAGTCGGTCCTCGGAGACGATAGCTTCCGTTCGTCTTATGAACCAAAGCAATCTCGTCGCGAGCCAAGCCGGATTTTTCTCTGCACTCCCCGCTTTGAGATCCAGAACGCCTTGCATCGCTGCTACACCGTGCCTTGATTAGTTTCTCCAGCAGAGAGTGTCAGCATGCAGACGAGATTTTCGGTAACGACAGCACGCTGTCGTGTGCTCAGAAACTGCTTGACACCGCCGACATTGTCAGAGAGGCGATTTTGCAACAGCTATCGACGGCGGGGGCGTCAACACCCCAGTGCCCACGTAGCGCGGACCTCTGCCCGGGGTGCGGAAGGCCGGTCAATTCCTCCACCCCGTTCACGGCTGCCTGCACCTTTCATTGGTTGACTGCGGGCTCGCGGGGGGGGACAATGCCCCTGACTCTCGACTGCCGCGGAATTCCATCGGTCGCCGAGCGCATCTCATTTCTGGCCAATGGTCAGGTGCGACGGAAGGACGACCCGATGAAGCGTGTTTCCTGCATTTGCCTGATTCCGTTCTTGTCCGCGACATTCTTGTTGGCCCAGTCGCATCCGGTTTCCTTAGTCAGTCCGAGCGCGAAGGTTGTGGCTCCGATCAGTGCACCCCCAGCAGATCCGCAAGCCCAGAGGCGGATTCTTGACAGCTATGGCAAGTTGCCGCTGAGCTTCGAGGCGAATCAGGGACAGACAGATAGGAGGGTCAAGTTTCTTTCGCGCACCAGTGGGTACTCGCTTTTTCTTACTGGGGATGAAGCGGTGCTGATGTTGAGTGGGAAGAAAGCGGACACTCACGAGGCGAAGATTGCGGGTGCCGGTCATGCACCGGGGCCCGGCATGGCCGCGGCCCTCAAAGGCGGGGGCGTGTTGCGGATGAAGCTGCGCGATGCCAATCCTACGGCCAAGGTTACTGGCGGGGATGAACTGGCGGGGACTAGCAACTACTTCATCGGCAACGATCCAGCAAAGTGGCGGACAGGTGTTCCGACCTACGCGAAGGTGAAATACGAGGGAATTTATTCCGGGATTGATCTGGTTTACTACGGCAACGAGCGGCAACTGGAATATGACTTTATCCTCGCGCCGGGCGCGGACCCTCGTCGGATTGCGTTCGACATTAGTGGAGCGAAGCGGATTCGTAAGGATGGACGCGGCGAATTGGTGTTCAAGGTGGGCGCGGATGAAATTCGCTGGCATAGGCCAGTGGTGTATCAGGAGAAAGATGGGGCGCGTCAGTCGGTTGTGGCGCACTACGTCATTTCGGGTACGAATCGTGTGGGATTTGAAGTGACGAAATACGATGACCGCCGACCTCTTTACATCGATCCGCTGATTTACTCGACGTATCTGGGCGGCAGCAGCGATGACCAAGGCTTCGGCATCGCGGTGGACAGCTCGGGTAACGCCTACGTCACGGGCCACACCTCCTCAACCGACTTTCCAACCAAGAATCCGTTGCAGACAACCAACGGCGGCGGCGACGTGGATGCCTTCGTGACCAAGATCGACTCTGCGGGAACGGCTTTGGTTTATTCAACCTACCTGGGTGGAAGTGGGGATGACCAAGGCTTCGGCATCGCGGTGGACAGCTCGGGCAACGCTTACGTCGCCGGCACTACCTCCTCTACCGACTTTCCGACCAAGAATCCATTGCAGCCAACCTACGGTGGCGGCGGCGATGCCTTCGTGACCAAGATCAGCTCTACGGGAATGGCTTTGGCTTACTCCACCTATCTGGGCGGCAGTGGGGACGACCTGAGCTTCGGCATCGGCGTGGACAGCGCGGGCAACGCCTACGTTACCGGCTGGACCGGTTCAACCGACTTCCCGACAACAACGAGCGCTGTGCAGCCAGTCTACGGCGGTGGCGATCGCGACGCCTTCGTATCCAAGATCAACTCCACAGGATCGGCTCTGACGTACTCCACCTACCTGGGTGGCAGTGGTCAAGACACCGGCAACGCAATCACAGTGGACGGCTCGGGCAACGCCTACGTCACCGGCTTCACCGTTTCCACCGACTTTCCGACAATGAATCCATTGCAGGCAACCTGCGGCGGCGACGAGGATGCCTTCGTGACCAAGATCAACTCTGCGGGAACGGCTTTGGTTTACTCCACCTATTTAGGTGGCAGTGGTGCAGATGGTGGCTACGGCATCGGCGTGGATAGCTCGGGCAACGCCTACGTCACCGGCGACACAAATTCAACCGACTTCCCGACCAAGAGTCCATTGCAGGGGACGAATGCTGGCGGCTTAGATATCTTCGTGGCCAAGATCAGTGCCGCGGGCTCGGCTCTGGTTTACTCCACCTATCTAGGTGGCAGCCTACTTGATGAGAGCACCGGCATCGCGGTGGACAGCGCACGCAACGCTTATGTTACCGGCTACACCGTTTCTTCAATTGATTTTCCGACGACGACCAACGCCGTGCAGCCAACATTCGGAGGTGGCACTTACGACGCCTTCGTGATCAAGCTCAACCCTACTGGGTCGGCTTTGCTTTATTCCAGCTATCTAGGGGGCAGCGAAAGTCAAAGTGGATTCGAGGGTGGCTTTGGCATCGCCGTGGACAGCTCAGGCAATCCTTACGTCACCGGCCAGACCGCGGCGACCAATTTCCCAACCAAGAATCCGTTGCAGCCAACCTACGGTGGCGGCGGCGAGGACGCCTTCGTGGCCAAAACCAGTGTGCCGGTAGAGACCCCAACCACGACTACGCTCTCGTCTTCGCTAAATCCGTCCATTTATGGACAGGCGGTGACCTTTACCGCAGTGGTATCTTCCGGCATCGGAGCGCCGCCTGATGGGGAAACCATCACCTTCATGGATGGCACGACGATTTTGGGAACGGGGGCGTTGAGCGGCGGCTCAGCCAGCTATACGACCTCGGCGTTAGAGCTACTGGCGGGCACCTACTCTATCAAGGCCGTATACGGTGGCGACTCGAAATTCCTCGGAAGCAAGTCGACCGCAGTGAGCCAGGTGGTCGGCAAAGCCACGAGCACGACTACTTTGGCTTCCTCGCGGAATCCGTCGAGTTTCGGGCAGTCTGTGACCTTTACAGCGCGCGTGGCGCCGCAATTCAGCGGTACGCCCACGGGCACGGTTACTTTCTTGAACGGAGGTACGGTGCTGGCCACGAAGGCGCTCAACGGCAACGGCGCAGCCACCTTCAGCACGTCCAAATTGCCGCTGGGTTCGAACATCATCACTGCGGTTTATGGAGGCGACTCACACTTCGACAGCAGCACCACAGCCCCAGTGAATCAACTCGTGCTAACACCGACCACGACTACCCTCTCCTCTTCATTGAATCCGTCCATTTATGGGCGGGCGGTGACTTTTACCGCGGTGGTCACTGCCAGTCTTGGTGCGCCGCCGGATGGGGAAACCGTAACATTCAAGCGGGGCGCGACGGTACTGGGAACGCGGACGTTGAGTGGTGGCTCGGCTAGCTTTACAACCTCGACACTGCCGGGGGGCACCGACTATATCAAGGCGGTGTACGGCGGTGACTCGAACTTCGGCGGTAGCACGTCGCCGGCTGTGGCGCAGGTGGTCAGCAAAGCGACGACTACGACCACTTTAGTTTCCTCCCTGAATCCGTCGAACGTTGGGCAGTCTGTGACCTTCACGACGAGCATAACGGCAGAGTTCGGCGGTACGATCAAGGGGTCAGTGACCTTCTACGATGGCACGACAGCCTTGAAGACTGCGTCGGTGAGCGGGGGCGTGGCAAAGATTACAACCTCGACGCTGACCCAGGGCACGCACACCGTTACTGGGATGTACAACGGCAACGTCGACTTCGACGGCAGTTCGGCTTCGCTGACACAGACGGTGAACTAAAGGGTGGCGGAACTGCAGTCTCCTCCCGTCTCGCGGTTGTCGAGACCTGGGAGCGGGTCGTCGGGACTTGGATTTTCCTCAGTTGTTGCAACCAGGCATTAAGACAACTGTGCGCCTTTTGTTCGCGTAGTGTCCGGAAAATCGATCTGCATAAACAGCAAGGGATCGCCGACAGGGCCGTGCACTGCCGGTGACCCGGTGATAATGTTACTTTCCTCATGACGAAATCCCTGGACCCGTTCCGGTTTCTGCTGATCGCAGTGTCTGGCTGGATGAACCAGCAGCAGTTGCAGTTCATCGACTACCTTCGAGAAGAGAACCGAGTGCTGCGCGAACAATTGGGCCCAAAGCGATTGCGGTTCAACGATGACCAGCGCCGCCGATTGGCCCCCAAGGCCAGGGGATTGGGAAGGAAGCTTCTCCGAGAGGTGACTACGGATTGTCACGCCCGAGACCCTGCTGGCCTGGCATCGCCGGCTGATCGCGCGGAAATATGATGGCAGGGGAAAACGGGGCCGCGGCCGACCGAGAAAATCCGAGGAGATCGAGGATCTGGTGGTGCGCCTGGCGAAAGAAAACGGCAGTTGGGGGTATCGGCGAATCCAGGGAGCGCTGTCTAATCTGGGTCACACGTTGGGCCGTGGCACGATGCAGAGATCTTAGCCCGGCATGGAATCGAGCCGGCACCCGAGCGAGAGCGCAAGACCACCTGGAAGGAGTTCCTGACGCAACACTGGGAGCTGATCGTGGCCGCAGATTTTTTCACCATCGAAGCCTGGACACGACGGGGCCTAGAGCGGTTTGTCATCCTGTTTTTCATGGAATTGTCGACTCGCAAGGTGGAGATCGCTGGAATCGCGTCGAGTCCCATTGGGTTGTGGATGAATCAGGTCGGCCGCAACCTCACGGATGGGGTAGACGGTTTACTGAATGGCAAGCGCTACCTGATCCATGATCGCGATCGGTTGTTTACGGCCGAGTTCCTGAGCCTGCTGGGCGAAGCGGGTATTACCTCGGTGAAGCTTCCACCGCGCAGTCCCAATCTGAACGCCTATGCAGAACGGTTTGTACGGACGATCAAAGAATCCTGCTTGGAGCGGATGATCTTGTTCGGCGAGAGCGCGGTGCGGAAAGCGACTGCTGAATTCATGGCGCATTACCACAGCGAGCGCAACCACCAAGGTTTGGCCAATGCACTGATCTGTCCCGAGCCTGAGCATACCGGCGGCGAAGGCGAAGTGCATCGGCGCGGACGTCTCGGCGGGCTGCTGAACTACTACTACCGCAAGGCTGCGTGAGAATCAACTTCGACCTTTGACCGGGACACGTGGTGCCCATGCACCGTTGCACCCGTATTCTCTACACTCGAGGCGGTACTGCGGGTGGACTATCGAGCGGGGAATTGATCGACAACCCGAACACGGATACACCCCCTATCGGTCGGACTGCACGGACCACTTCAGGACTCCCCAGGACTTAACGATCGATTTTCCGGACACTACGGGCGAACGATATTCCGGTCTTACCTGGCAGCGCGATGCGGAAAAATCGGAAGCACGTGGAAATTCCGCCAGCTGGCGGCAGACTATTCGTCGCCGCGGACTTTCCACCCATCCATCTGCTCGAACTCGGCCATTTTCTCTGTGCCGTTCTGCACGTACCAGTCCCGCCAGGCTGCCGCGTCGGCGGGCAGGCTTTCGTCGGTGATCTCACGCAGAGCCATGAAACTCCAGTTGCGCATCAGCGGGGTGGCCTGCGGATCTTCCACGAGTTCGATAAACTTAGGCACCATTCGCATCCGTTGCTTGCGCATAAAATTGCCACAGTCGGAAATATTGCAGCCGGCGCGGTTGCGCACTGCGTCGGAGGGATCGTGAGTGAACGATTCGAAAAGTACGTCGAGGGCTTCGTCAGTTCCTAAATAGCGCATTCCTTCGACGGCCCACTGCCGGACGTTGGCGTCAGGATTGTCGCGGGCATATTCGACCAGCACAGGATAGATGCGATCGTAGCCGACTCCGCGGCCCGCCATCATTCCCATGAAGTACACCGCGGCCTGGGATAGCCGGGGTCCGATTCGGCCTTGGCGATGAGCAGGTCCACCGAGTTGGCGGTCTTCGACCAGCCGTCCATGGCAAGATTGAGATCGGCATTGGCGTTGCGCACACGCAAGTCCGTAGAAAACCGCGAACGCCATTCGAGCTGCTTCATGTGCTCGCTGAGTTTGATATCGCCGAGCCAAATTCCAATGTTCTGCTCGAACAGGTCCAATGCACGAGAATCATGCCGGATGGCGCGCTCCAACAGTTCTTCCGCCTGTGCCTGTTCTGGCATTGCTTGCAGACGCTGCACATCGGAGTCGGTGAGCGACGAATAGTTGACGGGCTGCACTGGAGACTTGGTGATTTTTACAGAACGGGGAGTCCGCGGGCGCGCAGGTTGATTTTTGAACATGAGCGACCGGCCGGTCAGGAAGAAGATGCCGCCGAAAAGCACCGCAATTCCCATGACCAGTGCGGCGCGCACACGTGGAGCAAGTGCCGGGCGCTGAACTCCGCGTTGCGGCGGCGGACCATATCCTCCCAAGCCCATGTCCACTTGAACGTGGGTGTCGAGTTTCAACCCCGCCAGTTTTTCCAGTTGCGCGGCCACCCAGCGGGCTTCCTGGCGATCGTCGATCGAATCCGCCAGAGTTATTTTCTGGCCGCTCTTGGTCTGCAAACGAAGCGAGTAGGAAAGCGGCGTGTTTTCTGCTGTTGTCGCGGCCAGAATCTGGGCGACTGTCGGAGTAGGGGATTTCACGGGTCGTTCCAATCCCCACAAATGTGCGCGACAAAACAATTTTGCCGTCGCCTGCCTCGATGCGCGACGACCCCAGCGCCGATTGCAAAACCCCATAGACCAGCAGCACATCAAACAGACCGAACACGACCTGGAAGAATACCGGCGCCTGCGAGTGCCCCAGAAAATAAACGACGCCGGTCCACACCGCTGTAAGCAGTGTCAGAACGAGGACGCGGACAGGATTTCGAAACGTCGGAAAGTAAAATTCCTTGCCGCCATTTGCGCCCGCACCCACCACAACTTTCGGATTGTCCGGTGGCGGCACGTCCCCCGCATCGCTCTGAAAGCCGGCTGACGCTGTTGTATCGGGATCACCGACACTGCCGGCCGTCTCGGGCTGTGGCGTCAGCCGAAACACAGGTATTTCAAAGTCGTCGGAAAAGCTGACACCGGGCGTGTCTGCTTCACCATGCACGCTCCACAGCACCTGGTCTTGGGAATCATCGCAATTGGTTTCGTACGCGTCGCGGGGGATGGTGAAATCCACCGGGATGGCGGCATCGCCCATCGGGCTAGGCGTGATCGATTGCTCAGATACGTTCTTCTCGCTTTGCCATAGAACGACTTTACTGGTGGAACGATTGTTTCCCGCGCCAGTTACGATCTGCCGCACGCAGGACAGACGCAGATTGATGCCATGTCTGGCAGTAGTATTGAAGCGCAGGTGGATGGTGCCACGCAGCGGTTTTCCGGGAGAGAAGGGAAGCGAGGCAAACTGAAAGCAGGTTTTGCCAAAACGTTTGCGACGGATGGCGGCGCGCACCGGGAAGAAAGCCAGCACTAGACCCGCGGCGACGAACAACAAAGGACCGAGATATCTGGGATCGGAAGTGCGAAAGTATTGCGGAAGGGAACCTGCCGCGACTGTAATTGCGATCAGGTTCCACAAGCCGGCGAACAGGTCGAGGCCAATCGCTGTCTGGCTGTTCGTGCCGTAAGCCCGGCTGGCCGCCCAATCCTTACGCCATAACCACGGCGAGCCGGGACTCTGCTGCTCCACCTCAATTTGTTCGTTGATCTTGCGATTCATCTGCACGGCCATAACAATCAGCCCGCCGCCGATGACCGCGAAGATTGAGCAAAGAGCCAGGGTCGCAGCGAGGTTGCCGTGGGCCGGACCCCGCGCCGTAAAGATAATTTCGCCAATGACTGCACCAAAGCCGAGGAAGACAAGACCGAAGATGGCGACTACGGCCACGCCGGCTTTCGATGAGTTGGTCACAGCCGAATTATAGGGTTGGCTGGAACCTGAGGGTAAGGTTACGCTGGTGATCGGTGACCGGCTCCGTCTTCAGAAACTCGGCGGCTCCCGGCGAAGTGGCCGCTTACGAGGCCGCGCGTCTCCTCGGCCTGCGCCAATCGGACTCCTTCTGCTGTTCTGGGGAGCCTTCCCCCGAGACTGTGGCGTCCACCCAATTTATCGGGAATCAGGAGTTGAAACGATAGATCAAAGAACCGAAGTCCCGGGAGACGACCGTCGGAGGCACAAATGGGAAAGGCTGAGCGTAAACGCAAAGAGCTTGAGGACTGATCTGCTCTGAAGAGTCGAAGCGGAAGGTCAAGCTAGCCCTAGGAGTAAGAACATGAAAGCGAGATCTAATTCTCGTTGTCCTCCTGATGAAACAGCCCATGCTATGCGGGTTGTAGCAGTCGGTTGGGTTCTGAACCCAGCGTGCGTTTTGTACTTTGTTAAACGCTTTTGCGCTTAGAGCCGATTTGAGCGGGTGGGAAAAGTTGCAGCGTTGGCTCCCCCACGCATCCCATTGTAGATCGCAGGCGGCAGGGCGGGGAACTGGCCTTGACGTGGAAGATTTGGAGGCAGGGCGATCCACTGGCACACTCTCAGTTTGCGTCCTCCTAACACTTCCAGAACGGTCCGCTTATCCCCGTGGCGGAAACAAATATCAACGTCACGGCCCCTCTCGACTCTACTCGCCATTTCACTAAAATTCCCCACCGATCGGAACTGCACACTATCGCTTGTTGTAAACGGTTGGGCGTGGGGTGTGGCAGGGTTTGACTAAATGTTCCAGCGTAATGTAGGCCAACAGCTGCGTACGCAATAACTTCTTGAGAATCAGAACCTTGTTACGCTCTCCTTCTCATGGAAGGCGATTTAACTGGCGGTTGGGTAGTGTACCCAAAGTCCACCTGCACTAAAAAGTCCACCTGCACTAATAGGGAGCTTTCCAAGTACTGCGCGAACCCGGCGTTCTGAATTCCTAACGCCCCCGGAATAGACTCACTCCCGTCATCTTCGTCGCGCAAAATCAGAAGGAGGGAAGCATGAACACGCCGCGCAGGTATCAATACGGAAGTCTGACCAGGAGGAAACGAATTCGGACGGAAGATGTCTGGCAGTTTCGCTATTACGAAACTACTCCAGAAGGGCGGCGGCGCCGGAGGTCCAAGATCATCGGTGTGCTGAGCGAGTATCCAACACAGGGGGATACACTTCGAATTCTCGAACGATTTCGACTGCGGCTAAATCTTCAAAACCGACTTGGCCTGCCTATGACACTCGATGCTCTTGCGGATGACTACGTCGAGAAAGAGCTGCCGTTGCTGCGCTATGGAACCCAGCAAGCGCACCTCTCCAGCTTGATCGCTGGATACGACCGCGTTGGGGTGGGTGCCTTGTTTACGAAATCAAGCCGATTGAGGTTGAGCAGTGGCTTCGATCTCTGCCGTTGGCGGAGAAGTCAAAGGTAAACCTGCGCAGCCTTTTGCATCTTGTCTTCCAGCATGGACGGCGCTGGGAGATAACCGACGCCAACCCCATTGATCTGGTACGGCAGCGTGGCGGGCGCCGATCGATCCCGCGAGTGCTGAGCGTGCATGACATGCGCTTGGTCATCGGAGAACTTACTGAGCCTTACCGCACGATGGTTCTGATAGCGGCCTGTCTCGGTCTGCGGGCCAGCGAGATCATCGGCTTGCAATGGGGCGACTTCAATTGGGAGGACCTGACGCTGCTGGTGAGGCGAAGTGTTGTCCATGGCCGAGTCGGCGATACGAAGACAGAAGCCTCGCGGCTTCCTCTTCCGGTTGATCCGAGTCTGGCCGATGCTCTCAGGGCATACTGGCAGCGGAGTCTGCACCGAGAACCCTGCGACTGGGTATTTGCGAACCGCAAGGGGAAGCCACGATGGGCAGGAGAGCATTCTGCGACGGCACATCAAACCCGCCGCCCTGCGTGTTGGCGTCGGCAAGATTGGCTGGCATACGTTTCGCCATTCCTACTCGAGCCTGCTGCGTCGAGTGGATGCCGACATCAAAATCCAACACGAACTGTCCAGCATTCCACCATCCAAAGCACGATGAATGTCTATACGCAGGCCATGTCGGAGCGCAAGCGTGCCGCCAACAGTGTGTTAGTTCGGAGCGTATTGCCCTGTGAGACTTGTGGTGCGTCAGGGGTGCCCAATGCGGGAGCGAATGGGACCCAATGGGTACCGAGAAGTTGGTAAGTGGTTGCGGGGGGTGGATTTGAACCACCGACCTTTGGGTTATGAGCCCAACGAGCTACCAGACTGCTCCACCCCGCACATCGATCATAGCAACGGCTGCGACCCATCGTCAAACCGGAACAAACCTGGGTAAACCTGGGTGACGTCAAGCTGCTTGAGTAAATTAGGTTGAGGGTGCGGCTTTTCCCATTCCGGGTTGAATCGTTCGAAGATGGAGTAGATGATAAGGTCGACGCCTTCTAGATTCACAAAGCACACCATGGGCCTGGTGCGGCGACGCACTCGACAAAGCAGCGTTCGATCACGTAGGTGGTGCGCAGTTTGCGCCACAGGTGCCGGGAGAAAACGAAGAACGAGAACAACTCGGGTAGATCCTGCTGCAGCCGCCGGATCATAGCGGCGTAAGCTCGGCCCCAGCGTGAGCGAAGAGTGTGAAAAGCGGCTTCGGACTGGGCTCGGTTTTCTACCAAATAGATCGTTGGGCTCCAGCCTTCATCTCGTTGTAATTGCGCTGGCTTGCTTTCTCGAGAGTGTTGCGCATCTTGTGTACCCGGCAGCGTTGATGCCGCACGCGGGATAGACGTTGCGAATCGCGACTGCCAGAGCTTCGATTGTGTTGAAAGAGCACCTTCTTACGTTTCGGAGCATCCAAAGCGAGGTGGCTCGAGCTAGGAGAAACGCACGCCACCGGAGGCGACAACGCTTTCGGTGAGCTTCGCAGAAAAGCACAAGCGCGACCTACCTGCGGTCTCGCACCGGGAGTAAAATTCCAGGAGGACTACGGAAGGAATAAACATGCCCAAGAAGAACGCTTCTACGCGCCAAGGAGTGATCAGCGCCGAACCGCGCTTTCACCAAACTGCCGCAGTGCTTCAAGCCTACGGCACCGTTTCGCACATGCAGCCGCTGGAACTGGAAGAGCCGGTGCGGCTGGAAATGACGGAGCAACTCAACCTGTTGCTAGCCGATACCATGACCCTGCGCGATTTGTACAAAAAGTCTCATTGGCAGGTGTCGGGCGCGACGTTTTATCAACTTCACCTTCTTTTCGACAAGCACTATGACGAGCAGGTCGAGATCGTAGACGCCATTGCTGAGCGTATCCAGTTGCTCGGAGGTGTCTCGTTGGCCATGGCTGCGGATGTGGCGGAAACTACTCGCATTGAGCGTCCACCACGAGGCCGGGAAGAGGTTCCCGTCCAGATTTCACGATTGCTGGATGCGCATCAGATGCTGGTTCGCCATAGTCGCACGCTGGCGCGTCTTGCTTCCCAACTCGGCGATGACGGCACCAATGACCTGGTGGTGAGCAACGTGCTGCGGCCCAATGAACTGCAGGCTTGGTTCCTGAGTGAGCATCTCGTGGATGCTCCTCTGGTGCGGGCGGAAGATCCTCGACTGCGGAACGCCGGGTAGCATGGAGGCGACGCTGGTCCAAGAAAAGGGCCCGGCGAATCCGGGCCTTATTTTCCGAAGCACAATCCCTGTAAACCACCACCTGTCTGGAGAGCAGGTCTACTTCGCGGAACCGGCTTTGAGATTGTCGTGGTCGTAGTATTCGTACGCCGACATCGGTTTCTCGCCGCCTTTTTTCCAGATGCGCGAATCTTCCGGAAGCTTGTTCAACACTCGCGCCATCTCCCGGATGTGCATAGCCACCGTGCCGCAACATGCGCCGATGAAGTTGATTCCGACATCGCGCGCCTGCAGTGCGTAATCCGCCATCTCCTTCCGCGTGAGCTGTAAAGGATCGAGCGCGTAGGGAAACTCGGGCAGACTGGTGAAATCAGGCTTTTCTGCGGGCGTGCGATAGGCAACCGGTTGACACGCCAGATATCCCGGTACGGCTTTGCGCATCTGCTCCATCGGGCCCAGAATATGCTGCGGAGGACGCAGGCAATTCATGCCGACAATGTCGGCGCCGGCGTCGAACAGAGCTTTTGCCGCGTCAGCTGCGTTCGTGCCTTCGGCGGTTTCATCTTTGTTTTCAAAGCAGATAGTGACCATCGCGGGCAACCCAGTTTTCTTGGCGCGCTCGACGGCGATGAGTGCTTCTCCCAACCAGGAAAATGTTTCGCCGATGATGAAGTCCACTCCTCCGTCGACCTGCACGGCAAGTTGCTCGTCGAAAGTCTGGCGTACCCGATCGGTGGCCGACGGGCTACCAGGTTCGTACATCCACGTCAGGCTGAGGTTTCCCGCGACGAGGCAACGGTCGCCAGCAACCTCACGGGCAATGCGAACCGCAGTCCGATTCAACTCCTCGATGCGGTTCTCCAAGCCGACGGTGGCTAACTTATCCCGGCTGGCATAGAACGTAAGTGCCTGCAACACTTCCGCTCCCGCCTCGCGAAATTCCACATGCAGTTCGCGCAGTGCTTCCGGATGGGTCAGCACCACTTCCGGCGTAAACGGACCGGCACGTACCCAGCCGCGCTTTTCCAACTCCAGCAGATATCCACCGTCGCCAAGGACGGGGCCTTCCTTCAGACGCTCAAGAATGCCTTTCTTCTTCATGTTGTTTGCTCCTGAAAAGTCTGGTCCTGAATTGCTGCTTTCTAAAGTCGACTTGAGCTAGTTGAGTCTCCCTTTCTTCCAATCGCGCAAAGCCTGGTGCGCCGCGTTTCGTCCCGGCGCCGCGGTTACGCCGCCCCCGGGGTGCGTACCCGCTCCGCAAAGATAGAGGCCATTCACCGGCGTCCGATATTGCGCCCAGCCGGGCACAGGGCGCATGAAAAAGAGTTGCTCCAGGCGCAGATCGCCGTGGAAAATATTTCCCTCGGTCAAGCCGTAGGTGCGTTCCAGGTCAAGCGGGGTTAACACCTGCCGTGCCACGATGGCGCCGGGGACGTTGGGGGCGTACTCACCGATCTTCTTCACCACGCGGTCGCCGAGCAATTCGCGCTTCTCGTCCCAATTTCCTTCGCGCAAATGATAAGGAACGTACTGCACAAAACAGGTCAGGATATGCTTGCCCTTTGGCGCCAGCGAATCGTCGGCATTGGATGAAACCACGCAGTCCACCCAAAGTTCTTCGGGGATCTCGCCAAACTTGGCAATGTCATAGCATCGCTCGGCAAACTCGAGGGAAGGAACGAGCGTGTAGAACGTGCGCTCGAGAGCGGTCGCGTGCGGGGAAGTCCCGGTGAAGCGAGGTTCCTCCGCCAGCACCATGT
>JGI12712J15308_10000084_pt1 | contig 24524 bp, 17 predicted proteins | sample JacPin_JW_Ref_O2_FD_15308 | JGI IMG/M metagenome (IMG submission 15308) | reverse complement strand
ATTGCTAATTCTGAATGTCTATATAAAGAAGCTAATATATATACTCCAAAAGATTGTAATTCTAAACTTAAATATAAAGTTATTAAATTAGAACAAGATATTAATAATAAAGAACCTAAAGTAGATATTAAGACTATTATTGAATATTTTATTCTATAATTATTAATTGATAATATTTTATGACCTTCTTCATTTAAATCTAGATTATTATCTATAAATTTATGATTAATTAAAGGTCAAGCTATTAGTATTACAGAACCTGTTAATACTATAACTATATCAAATAATTGTGTGAATAAAGTAATTTGAAATAAACCACTATATATTCCTATACCTGATCCAATTGACTGAATATAAAAAGCATTTAAAGTTAATGCTCCAGTATAAAGTAATAATAGAGAAGATATTCTTAAATATAAATTTGGTGAAATATTTCTATTTATTGAAGGTAGGGCTATTGCCACTATAAAAATCATGATACTAATAAACATCATTACTTTTATTTATTAAATTTGAATTAAATTATCAAATTTATTTATTCTTATGTAATTCATAATTAATTAAATTAAAAATATATTTATTAAATTTTGTTTAATTATTTTATTACATCCTATTGGATTTGAACCAATATACAATTGCTTCGAAGGCAAACGCTTTTACCATTTAGCTAAAGATGTTACAGATTTTTAAATTTGTTTCAAACTTTAGATTAAAATTCGATAAAACTAATCCATTAAATTTAATTGCTAAATTATTATTAAATAGTCTTTATGGACGATTTAGTATGATTGATTCATTTCATGATATTACGATATTTGATAGTAAAAAATCTTATTTAAAATTTGAAAAATCTAATGCAGATGATATATTGAATGTTATCGAATTAGGAGATAAAATTTTAATTATGCATAGATCAGAAGAAAAAGATTTACAAACTATGTTATATGGTAATTTAGAAAATCATAATGTTTGTATAGCTGTAGCTAGTGCAATAACTGCTTATGCTAGAATTCATATGAGTCAATTCAAAAATAACTTAGATTATAATTTATATTATTTTGATACTGATAGCATTTATATAGATAAACCATTATCAAAATAATTAGTAAACTCTAAAGTGTTAGGTCAAATGAAGCTCGAAAATATTATTAATAAAGCTGTTTTCTTAGCACCTAAAGTATATTACTTAGAAACTAAAGATAATAAGGTTATATATAAAGTTAAAGGTTTAAAACATGATATAAATTTAACTCTTCAAGATTTTTAAAATTTATTATATAAAGAAAGTTTACTTGAAAAAATTCAAACCAAATGAAGAAAAAATCTTTCTGATGGTAATATTGAAGTACAAGATCAACTTTATACATTGAAAATTACATCTAATAAGAGAAAATTAATTTATGATAACAATAAATTAATTAATACATCTCCTTATGAAATAAATTTAGAAAAAGATATTATTAATAAATAGTTACCCCACTAAATTTAAAAAGTAGGCCCTTATACCTACTGAATTAATTAGATTATTTTAAGATTTAAAATCTAAATATATTGAAAATATTGATATTTATAATAAATTAATGCAAATTAATAGACAAGATTTATCATTCTTTACTATTGATGAAAGAATGAAATATTATAAAAATTTAGATATTATTAAAAATGTATTAGATAACAATTTTTAAATTATTCCTAATTATAATCTGAATTTAAGTGAATTACAGGTATTAAATTTAGAAAGACCTACTTCTCCTGAATTACTTGCTTCTACAAGTAGTTTACATGATTTAAATTCTATTGCTCAAGAAAGTTGAAATGAAAGTTCAACTTCTTCTACATTTTCTTCTCCTAAATCAGATATAACAATTAAACCTTCGTCAGATATGAGTAAAAAAATATAGATGAACAATAATAATAATTTACTAAATAATAATAATTTATCTGTTCAAACAGATTTAACAATAATTAATGTTAATGATTTAGAAATTAATGATTTAAGAAGATTAATTGACAATTCTTTCGATAGTGATATAGATACTGATGTAAATTCAGTTATAATTATTATCAAAGAATATGAATATCAAGATATTTTCGATTTAATTTCATTGATTTTTGAATAACTTAACATTCATAATTTAAAGAAATTTACCCCTTTGGGTTGAAAAATAGAATACTTTTAATAAAAAATGACCTCGGTTTTGGTTTTTGAAAGAGCTCGTAAAAATAGACGAATTTTTTGTAAAAATTTCAATAATCCGGATTATTAAAATTCGTTTTACATGTCTATATATGATTTAGTAGACTTTTTTTTTTTAGAAAAGTGGTCTTAATACCTACTGGTTCATACTTTTAAAATAAAAATATAAATATATAACTTATTTAAGTTAAGTTATAATTTGGTTGCAAAAAGATATAAAAAATCTCTTTTATAATACGAGTAAAGAGATTTGAACTCTTACGATTAAACAAATCATAAATTCCTAAGATTTACCCGGCTACCAAATTTCGGCATACTCGCAAAATTAATAAGTGTTTATATTAAAATATTATAATTATCTGTAAAATCTATCTATTTAAACATAAAAATAAAAAAAGATTAAAATTGAAATATATTATAAAAATAAAAATATTTAGTTATATATAAATATCAAATTTTTTAATAATAAGACTTTATAAAAATAATATTATAATTACAAATAAGAGATAGAGTAATCGAAACTCTGTCTGCATAGTGTAAATATGCTGTTAAACCACTCAACTAATCTCTTACTAATTATTATTAAAAAAAAGGGGGTAAAATTTTTTTATTTTCCAGCAGCACTTTCCAGTACGGCTACCTTGCTATGACTTTTGAGATGTTACTCAATTGAATTAATAAAAACTAATTAGTTTTACATAGCCGTTAAATTATTTTAATCAATAAATAACTATTTAAATTTATAATTAATAAATTTAATATTAACTATGAAAAGTTATAATAACATTCTTATTTCCATCAATATAAGCTTCTTCCCAGCGACAGACAGTTAGTTCATCACGGATGCTAATTTCACCGTTGCGCTTATTATCAACGATTACTCGAAATTCCTTCTTCATGTTCCCGAATTGCAGAGAACAATCCGTCTAAATTTATATTTTAACTTTTTTTCATGATTAGCTCTTCCTACTTTCCAAATTTAATTTAATCTATTAAATTAAAAATAAATGAATAAAATCATTTAAGGAAAAAGTTTCGCATCACTTTGTAAAAGTTTTTGTGGCACGTCTATAGCCCAGTTCATAAGGGCCATAAAGACTTGTCTTAGCCCCAAATGAAACTCTATAAGAATCATCAATTGTTAAATATGTAATAAAATAAGAATTAAAATATTTTTAATTAACAATAGGGATTTCGTCCGTTAGCGGAATTAACCTCAGTTCTCACGATACGGACTGAAGACAGCCATGCAACACCTGTATTAAATGTTTTAATTTATTATTTAAAATATATTATTATTTTAAATATAAAACATTCCTTTATATTATTAAAAATATATAAGTTTTTATTCAAGAACTGGTAAGGTTTTACGCGGATTATCGTATTAAATAACATGCTTCACTTCGTTTGCTCCGAAACCGACTAATTTTTTTGTTTTCAACTTTGCAGTTGTACTCACAAGGCGGAATGGTTATCGTGTTAACATTGCCATTAATAAATTTTTTTTACTAATAACTACCATTCATCGTTGACAGAGAGGGGTATTTTGGGTATCTAATCCTATTTCCTATCCTCACCTTCGTTTCTGAGCGTCAATCATTATTGGAAAAAAGCTTTCGCCTTTAATATTCTACTTAGTATCTAAGGATATCGGACCTACTCTAAACATTATTTAATATATCCTCTATTTGATTCTAGCTTTTATTCTTAATTTATTAAAAAAATAAATTTTTTAAATTAATTTTTAAGCCGCCTACAAACCCTTTACGCCTGATTAAGACGATTAACGTTTGTGTCTCTGGCCTTACCGAGTCTTCTGGCACCAGTTTTGGACGACACTATTAATAAGGTAATATCATTATTTTCCCTTATGTTATCAATTATTTTAATTGATTTCAGTTAGCTAGTTCACTCTTTCGAGCATTGACTAATATTCTTGACTGCTGGTAGTATAAAACTACTTGGGAGATTTCATTCCCAATGTGGCCATCTGTTCTCTCAAACATAGCTATTGATCGTCGGCTTGGTAAGCCTTTACCTTACCAACTACCTAATCAAAGTAAATAGTATTTTATAACAGAATAATTCCTTTAATATAAATTAAATATTTAATACTTAATTTATTTTTATTTCCTATTTATGAAAATTATAAAGTAACTTATTTACTATTCTCACCTTTACACCTTATTATCTTATATAATTATCGATAATAATGATTTGCATGTCTTAAACTACTGAACAACGTTCAATCGGAACCAAAATTAAATTCTTATGATTATTTAAACAATAAATAAATTTTTTGTTTTATTGTTATATTTTATATGCATTTTTTGCAATATTTAGTATCTCTTTTAAATTTTTATATAAATTTAAAACTATCTTAAATTTTATTATTAGACTTAAATAAAATCGAACTATAATTTAAATTTATTACTAATAAGCCTTTATTTTAAAGGGGGTAATATTTAAATAAAATTAATTTAATATATAATTTAATAAGTTTTAAAATATTAATATATTAAATTAATAAATTAATAATTATATTATAATTTATTGTAAATTTAATCAATAAAATAATTAAATATATAAGAAATTAATAAGGTGATATATCAAATGCTATTAATATGCTAGGTATTAAAATAATAAAAGCTACACAAACAGGTAATAAATTTAATCAACATAGTTCAATTAAAGCATCATATCTCATTCTAGGTAAAGTAGCTCTAAATCATACAAACATAAAACAAAATAAACATGTTTTTAATCCAAGTATAATAGATTGTAAATTAATTAAAGAATCATTAATAAATAATTCAGGCATATGAAAACCTCCTAAAAATAAAATAGAAGTAATACAACTAAATAAAACTATTGAAGTATATTCAGCTAAGAAGAAGAAAATAAAAGGTGCACTAGAATGTTCAGTAAAGAAACCAGCTACTAATTCAGATTCAGCCTCTTGTAAATCAAAAGGTGTACGAGAAGTTTCAGCTAAAATAGAAATAAAATAAAATATAAACACTGGAAATAATGGTATTATATATCAAATAGCTTGTTGATTTTCTATTATTGTTGTAAAATTAAAGGAACCAGTTAATAATATTATAATTAATATAGCTGAACTTAATATTAATTCATAACTAATCATAGCTGCTGTACTTCTTAAAGAACCTAAAAAAGCATAAGTAGAATTAGCTGATCAACCAGCAAATAATATTCCATATACTCCTAATGAAGATAAAGCTACAGTATATAATATACCTAATGAAAAATCAGATATACTTAAACCTTGTCCAAAAGGTATAATACCTCAACCTAATAAACTAAATATTAAAGAAAATACAGGTGCTAAATAAAATAATATTTTATTAGATTGAGAAGGTATAACTGTTTCTTTAACTATTAATTTTAAAGCATCACTAAATGGTTGTAAAAGACCATAATATCCTGTTGTATTTGGACCAACTCTTCTTTGATGAGCAGCTAATTGCTTTCTTTCTATCATAGTCATAAAGGCTACTGATAATAATATAGGTAATATCACTAATAATACATCTAATAAATTTATTGCTATATTTAACAGAGTTAAAATTAAATTATTTGTATTCATAGTTATATATATAATTATCATCTTTATTTATATTTATATTTGATTTTATAATTGATTATCTATTTTAATTTTTATATTTTTTGTTTTTATTTAAATTTTCTTTATTAATTTATTTGATAATAATTTAAATATATAATTTTAAAATATAATCTTATATAACATTAGTCATAAAATTTTAATAAATATAAACATTGATTTTAGTTAATTAAAATTAACTATATAACTTATTAAATTTTTATATTTATTTTTATTTAATTATAAAAATTTTTATAAGTAAAGTAAATAATTGAATTTAATTTAGATAAATTAAATTCTAAAAATGTAAGGTAAATACACTGTAACTATAATATATTTTATATTAAAAACCTAGTTAATAGGTTAAAAGATGAATTGGTATAATTTTTTTTTTTTATATATTAATTATCTAAATAATTATAATGAACAAGATTTAACTTTTCTATAAACCTTTTAGAAATATAGTTTTTGTTTTAATTAAACAAACAAATATTTTTTATTTTTAATTATTATTCTCTTTTGGATTCGAACCAAAATTAACACTTTAGAAGAATGTAGTTCTACCATTGAACTAAGAGAATTTTTTAATTATAATTTACTTTATTTATAATAATTTTAATTTAATATAATTAATAGATTTCTTTTAATATATTAATTTAGATGTTTTTATAAAATTAATATATTATGATTATAGAGTTAAGAGGGAATTGAACCCTAATATTATAGATTTTGCAGATCTACTACAGAAACCATCTGTAAACTTAACTCTGATATTTTAAAAATAATTTAAAACGATTATTTTCGAATTCTATTATGATCTAAATAAACTAGTAGTAAGAGAGGTCTACTACTTTCCGAAAAATACATTTTCTGATTTAATAATCATATATTTTCAAAAAATTTGAAGGAAAAAATAAGTAAAAACCGATTTTTCCTACCCTAATTATTTTCTGATAATTGAGGTCTGGATCTACAACAATATCTAATGTTAATATTTTTTTAGTTAAACCTTCCCCTTTACATAAATGAGTTATAAATTCAACTAATTTTCAATAGTAACTAATGTTAATTCATTATTTATAAATGTAAATTGTTTATTACTTATACTTCTCACAAATGTAGAAGAATTAATAATTTTATCAGTATATTCATATCTTTCATGTTTATTATTTATTATTAGAACTTACTAGAATCGAACTAGAAGTATAAACTTCGTTAAAGTTTATAGTTAAAACCAATTAACTTTAAATCCTTATTTTGGAATTCTTTTAAAGGGTTTTTTTTTTTTTAATGTTAGATTTAAAATTCTAAGGACATGATGGGGGAAATATTATATAAAAATTTTATTATTATATTCATTAACTCAATTATTAGCTAATTCAATTACTAATTTAAGTTGTAACATTTCAATTTCAGGTATATTTCTTTCATTTAAATTTACTAGTTCTATAAAACTTCATAGTTCTATCTCTATATCAGATAAATTTTTGATTATCTGTGTTTTAATTTCAAAATTATTGATTAAATTTATATTATTTTCTATAAAATCAAATTTATCTTTAGTTCATCCAGGACAATATGTTTTTCATTCATTTTTAATTATAGAAAACATAGCAGATTCTATTGCTGTAACCTCAAAATAAGTTTTATAATCAGAAGGTTTAATTGTTTCTGTAGAACTAGAACTTGAATCTGAGCCAGGAGAAGAAGAACCTTCACTTCAAGAATCTTTAGCTTTATTATTTAAATCTTCTAAACTAGGAGAAGTTAATATTTTACTTTTACCTTTATCAATTAATTCTATAGCAGGAGAAGAAGGTTCTGATTTTAATTGTCTCGACCCCGGAAAATTCGTTGAAGTAGGTGTTGTATTATTATCTGTAACACCACCACCGCCATTTCCTGTCCCTGGTCGAAAGGAATTTATTCAATCTAATAAAGATGTAGCACCAGTTCTGATTTCATCTGAATAATATCAAGCTAAACCAGAAATTACAATAAATGAAGCGAAAATATAATATTTATTATAAAGTTTTATAATAATATTTTCAATTCAGATAATAATTTATCATTATTATCTATTCTTTTAATATTAATGGGGGGTAATAATTATTAAAAATATTTTAAAATTTTATAAATAGAATAAATAAAATAAAAATTATTTTTTATTTAATGAGATAAAGATAGGTGCTATCATAGATAATAATAAAATTATACTACATATTATTAATAATATTGCACCATAAGTGTAAATTAATTGTCCTATAGCTTCTATCTGACTAAAGGAAATAAATGTAATATCTACGTTATTAGATTGATAAGTAGTATGAATATTATTAACAAAATTTAATTTATCATTATTTCAAATAAATAAATTAAAATTAGTAATAGTATCGAAAATTAAATTTAAACCAGATACATTATTAAAACTAAATGGTAATATATTAAACATTTCAAACATGAATAATGAACCAACTACAAAAGCTAAAGGTAAATTTTTTGTATATTGTTTTCCAGTATCTATTATATCTGTTAATGATATATTAATCATCATTATTACAAATAAAAATAATACAGTTATAGCACCTACATATACAATAATATATGATAAACCAAGAAAACCTATTCCAGATAATATTAAATAACCTGCTGCATTTACAAATACAGAAATTAAATATATTACTGATATTACTGGATTTTGAGAAGTTATAACTAATACACTTGAGATTATAGTTGTAAAACTTAATATATTTATTAATATTAATTTCATTTTAACTTTAATTTAAGCCTTTTAATAAAAGTCATATTTTATTAATATTCGATTAAAAATTTTATATATTAATAAAAATAATTTAACGATAAAGGCAATAAACATTAAATTTATTTAAATTCATTAAATTGAATTTAAATATTAATGTAGGTTTAACCTAAAAATATAATATTCTAATTAAAGAATATTTTTTAAATATTATTATAATATTTTATAACAATTAATTTAAAATCGTCAAATTAATTCACGAAATCTGAATAGTAGATATTCTCTTTTACACTTTTAGTTTACATGATTTATAAAGGGATGAGGGAAAAATAGACTCGATGTTTAAAATTGTTCAATATTCAATAACACAACATTAAAAGTAATAAGGGGGGTAAAATTGAGTATATATAAGAGGCACTTTCTATTTTACTTGTTTATCTTCATTAATTACGTATGGAATACTAGATATTAATTTATTATTTTCATCGTAAATTAATTCTCTTTTGTTATCAGTAACTTCTAAAGTATAAACTGGTTCTAATAATTTAATATGCCCCTCTCCTGAATGTTTATTTTCACCATCATATCATTTAATTAAATATGGAATCATTATTCCATCTTTGATATAAGTTTCAATATCAAATGTAATAATTTTATTATTATTTTTTAGCAGTGATTTCAATGTATTAATAAATTTAACATATTTACTTATTTCTACTGCTACTAATTGATTATTTTTAAAATGGAACTTATTATTATCTAAAGATCTAATAAATGTAGATTCATTTATTTTATGATCTTTATATTCATAGATTATATCTCCTTCTTTAAAGAATTTCACATCATTATATTCATCATATTGAGTAATAATTGCTACATTAGTTTTATTAACTTGTATTGTATATTTATTATCAATTTGTTCTATTAATTTTCCATATTTTAAGGGATTCATAGTAATTGGTAATTTATGGTGATTAAAATATTGATATCTTAAATCTATATTATCAAAAGTAATTTTATCTTTAGCTCTACCTTTTTTAATTGTATAACTAAATATTATAGACTTTAAAGCTTGTTCTTTGTAATAATCACTTTTATCATCCATATACTTTAAGATATATTCTATGAAATAATTTTTATCTTCTATATTTAATTTTTGTAATTTACCAATAGTAGAAAATTGACCATTTCCTCATTCTAATTTAAATAATAATCAGATATGTTGATTTTCAGTTAATTTATTTTCCATTATTTCTGATCAGAAAATATTTAATTTATTTTTAAATAATTGACTTGTAAAATTAGTATTTTTAATTTCAAAATTGAAATCAATTCAATTTAATTTGTTTTTTAACATTATTTATAATTCATCTGTGTTAAAGTATTGTTGTACTGTTTAAATTTAAGATTGTCTAAGGACAAAATTATGTTGGTTAATAATATTTAAACTTAATACAATTTATAAGTACAAATAATACATACAACACTGAGCAAGAGGTAAATTGGAAAAAGGTTGTTATTGTTATTATCTATTAGACCTCTCTCACCTCCTTTTATAAAGGATAATTGTCAATAAGTGTGAGATAATAGATATGTTTCGTCTAGTTTAGACCATTTATATAACATTGACAAATTATATTTAATGTTAATTAGCCATTCTAGTTAATTAGTCTTTGCCAAAGAGCAGATATTAGACTTTAAAGAATATAAATAATTTTAAAATAATGAAAAAATTTTATCTATTAAAAAATTGAGATAATTATATAATAGAAGTAAATCACCAGGTATTTACACATGAGTTATTCGAAACAAATTTAAATAAATTCTGATCAGAAATTGTAGAATCAAAAATTAATGAGGATCAACATATCTGATTATTATTTAGATTACAATGAAGTAATAATCAATTTGCTACAGTAGGTAATCTACAAAAATTAAATATAGAAGATAAAGATTATATCTTAAATTATATTTTAGAAGAAATGATAGATAGAGGTGAATATTATAAAGAACAATCTATTATATCATTAACTTTTTCATATGGTATCAGAGATGGAAGAGCACTAGAAAAAATAGTATCTACTAATGTTGAATATCAAAATTATTACCACCATAAATTACCAATTACTGTTAATCCGTTAGAATATGGTAAATTAATAGAACAAATTGGTAAAAAATACATTATTCAATTAAATACTACTAACGTTCTTATCTTAAATGAAAGAGAAAATGAAAATTTTATTAGACTTTTCAGAAAAGGAGAATTTATGTTTGAATTTAAAGATCTAAAAATAGACAATAATTCATTTATCAGAACTATTTTAGATCAAAAATATACATTTAAAAATAGTAAATTAATATCTACTGAAATAATATCAGCCCATGGTTATATAAAAATATATCCATTATATGAAGATACAAATTCTATTAAATTAACAGAAAATTTACCCCTTTATCAACAGCTTAGAAAGTTAATTAAAATATAATATTCATCAAATTTATATCAATCTAATATCCCTAAACAATTGAAAGTAATACTAATTCGGATATTTAGAGAATATTCCTAGTGGAGGGAGATGAGGAATCTTAATCGTGATATAATATAAAATTTAGTTTCTTTATTTTAATAAAATAATTGATCTCGCACTCATAATCGGCTATCACCTAAAACGTAAACCCAACGATATGGTAAATATAAAAATAATGTTAAAAAATAAATTAAATTGAATCGATTTCAAATTAGAAACTAAAAATACTAATTTTACATCTGAATTATTTAAAAATAAATTAAATATTTTCTGAAGAGAAATTATGGAAAATAAATTAACTGAAAATCAACATATCTGATTATTATTTAGATTAAAATGAGATAACAATGAATTTGCTACAATTGGTAAATTAGTTAAATTAAATAAAGAAGATGAAAATTATTTATTTGAATATATAATGAGATATATGGAAGATAAAACTGAATATTATAAAGAACAAGCTTTAAAATCTATAATATTTAGTTATACAATAAGAAAAGGTTTAGCTAAAGAAAAAGTTACTTTTGATAATATAAATTTCAAATATCAAAATTATAAAGATCATAAATTACCTATTACAATGAATCCGTTAGAATATGGTGATTTAATTAGAAATATAGGTAATGTTTTTGTAGTTCAAATTAATAAAACTCATTTAGTGGATATTACACAAGAAGAAAATAGAAATATTGTAAAGCTTTTTATAAATGCTAAAGAACTTTATGAATATATAGATATAAAAATAAATGATACTACATTCGAAAGATATATTGATAATAAAAAATTTACTTTTAAAAATGGTGAATTAATATTATTAACTATTGATAAATCAACTAATTTTATAAAGCCATTAAATCTAGACAATAAATTAACTAATAAATTTATTACATTAGATATAGAAACATATCAAAATAAAGATGGAATAATGATTCCTTATTGTATTTGTAAATATGATGGTGTTAATAGTTATGAATATAAATTAATTAATTATAAATCATCTAAAGATATGATAATTGATTGTATTAAAGATATTATGGTAAGAAAATACGATAATTATCAAGTTTATACACATAATTTATCAGGTTTTGATGGTATATTTTTATTGAAAATATTAGTTGAATTAGGTAAAGTAAAACCATTAATTCATAATGAAAAAATTATTATGATCGGATTTAAATATAATAATTATGATATAACTTTCAAAGATAGTAAACAATTATTATTAATTTCTTTAAGAAACTTAGCAAAAGCTTTTGGAGTTGAGACTCAAAAATCTATATTTCCTTATACTTTTGTTAATGAAAATAACTTAAATTATATTGGTGAAGTTCCTAATATTAATTATTTTTATAATTTAAATCAAAAAGAATATAATAATTATTCTAAACAATTTAATAATAATTGAAATTTAATTAATGAAACTATTAAATATTGTTTTATCGATTGTATATCATTATATCAAATTATATTTAAATTTAGTGTTCTAATATTTGAATTATTTAAAATTAATATTCATAAATATCCGACTTTATCTAGTTTAGCTTTCGCAATTTTTAAATCTCATTTTCTAAGTAAAGATACTATTCCTCAATTATCAGGACAAATAGCTAAAGATATTAGATTATCTTACACTGGAGGAGCAGTAGATATGTATATTCCTAAAGCTCCAGAAGGAGTTAAACTATTTGGATATGATGTAAATTCATTATATCCATTTGTTATGAAAGAATATGATATGCCTACCGGTAAACCAATTCATTTTTTAGGAGATATTAGAAAAGTAGATTCTAATGCATTTGGATTCTTTTACTGTAGAATAACAGCACCAAATAATTTAAAACATCCTATACTACAGACTCATGTAAAAGTGAATAAAGGGAAAAGAACTATTGCACCTTTAGGGCAATGGGAAAGTATGATTTTCTCTGCTGAGATGGATAATGCAAAAAAATATGGATATAAATTTGAAATATTGTGAGGTTATAAATTTAAACCTAAAAATATATTTAAAGGTTATATTGAATGTTTATATCAATTAAGATTAAAATTTGATAAATCTAATCCATTAAATTTGATAGCTAAATTACTATTAAATAGTTTATATGGAAGATTTGGTATGAAAGACAGATTTCCAGATATTATTATATTTAATGATAAAAAAATAATAAACCAATATTTATTACTAAAAATAGTCATTCTAGAGTTATATCTAATTTTATTCAATCAAGACTTGATCTAGCAATTGACTCATATTTTCTAGATGATAATTTTGTTAATGATAGTGATGGTCCTGGGGTATTAGTTAAATATAAAGAAATAAATCTATTTTAGTTTTACTTATATTTTTTATCTACATTCACTTTAATTTATTAGTTTTAATTCAAATAATTATTTTAATTATGGTATTTTTATTATCTAATTTTTTAATAGGAATTAATCCATTCGTAAGAGAATTATATATTATCAGAATAATGGCATTTTGTGCTATTATATTTATTTTATATTATAATTCCATACAATTGCCAATAGAAACAACATTTGTTTTACCATTATCGATTAGTAAAATTTCATATTTTAATGAAATTGAAACAGAATCAAGAATATATATCGACTCCAATTGAAAAACAGAAAGATTTTATTTAATTAAAATAAATGAAATATCTGATTTTTTAAATGAATTAGATATAAATGATAATTATATAGCTACTATTGAATTTATTCCGGAAATATCCGAATATAATATTGATGCTCCTCAATTATTTCTTTCAAAACCAATTTTGGTAAATAAATTTAGTTCAAGTACAACCTTGTATAAATTTATATTTGAAAGACTTAATTTAATGGTTGATTATTATTATTTAGATGATACTATAATTCAACAATGCAAAAATGGTGTCGGTCCAATTGTAATAATAAATTACTCCAAATTTTATTTATTATTTCCAAACTAATTTACATCTAGTTATAAGTCACATAATTTTTTATTCTCTCTTTTAATATTTTAATATTATTTAAAACTATTATTTCTCGCATTGTCTTGCATTATCTTGAATATATAAAAACAAAATAAAAATATAATGAATTTAAACAAATTTACAAAAGCTGAATTAATCAGCAAATTAAAACAAAATAATAGCAAATTAGTTAATTTAGATTCTAGAAATACTAATAAGAAAATTAACTTCTTAGTTAAAATTAACACTTATTTGTCTCAATTATGAGATTTACTTTCAACATTTAAAAATATTATAGCTAAATTAACATTAATTAGTTTCTTTATTCAATTATCTAAAAAATATAGAATCTTTAGAAGATTATGAGTTATATTAAATACAATTGTTATGTCAATATTCGGTATATCTTTATTAGATAATTTCGGATTTGAATTTGTTTCTAATTTTATTATAGAAATGAAAATAATTATAGGAAATATAGTTAATTATTTAACTAATACTCATTTTTATAATTATTTAACTGAATTATTTTATAATAAGCCTTCCAATGAAACGACCAATAAAAATGGATCCATTATTTAAGAAAATAAGAGAGAAACAATTGGAAGTGAACAAAGTATTGATAAAAGTAAAACAAATTCTAAAATCTCTGATTGATTAAAACCTGAAGATAATATTAAAGAAATTAATGATGATATAAATAATAACAGTTAATAAAAAATATTATATTATTGCTGGAGTTGTTATAGCATCTAGTTTAATTTGAATTTTTCAAGATGAAATTTATATTGGTGCTATTTCTTTATATGATTGAATAAATTCCTTTCGATCAGGAGCCGCAGATGGAGGAAATGGCGGTGGTGGTGTTACAGATAATAATACAACACCTACTTCAACGAATTTTCAGGGGAGACAATTAGATTCTCAACCTCCTTCACCTGCTATTGAATTAATTGATAAAAAAGGTCAAACTAAAGAAGTTTTAACTTCTCCTAGTTTAGAAGATTTAAATAATAAAGCTAAAGATTCTTGAAGTGAAGGTTCAACTTCACCCGGGTCTGATTCTTCTACTAGTTCTAGTGATACTATTAAACCTTCTAATATTAAGAATTATTTTGAGGTTACAGCTATCGAAGCTGCAGTATTTACTAGAGTTAAAGAGGAATGAAAATCATTTTGTCCAGGTTCAACTCAAGATAAAATTAAATTTATAGATAATAATATAGATTTAATTAATAATTTTGAAATTAAAAAAAACAAATTGTTAAATATTAATCATTTATTGAAATCATTTATTGCAATCAATTAAATAAATTTTAAAAAATGTCACATTCTGATATAATAATTATTGTAGCAACTTTAACTTTTAGTTCAACAGTTGGAGTTTATGCCGCAATAAGATATATTAATCTACATACAAGACCTCCTGTAAATAGTTTACTAAGATCAAGAGAAATTGAATTAGTAGATTATATAGAACCTACACACCCTCAAGAAATTTATAATTATCCAGATTTGTTAACTCCTCAATTCCCAACACATCATAGAGTTCATTCTTACTGAAGTAGTACTCCTCCTTCATATCATACTACAGATGGATTAAATATTAATTCTTGTTTAGAAAATGCTATTAATCTAGATTTTATTTTATGATTAATCTTATTTTTTATATTTATTTTTATAGTTAAATACTTAACTTTTAGATTTTGAAAACACGTTACCCCATATGCTAAACAAATTTTTTATTTGTAATTAGCAAGTAATATAATAAATATTACTCAATTAATACCAGTCCCAAAGGGATTATTGCAATCACATATATTTTAACAAAATGACAACAAATCAAATTACTTTCTTAAGAGATGTTCATTCATCTATAAAAGTTGACATGACTTCAGGCTGAAGAAATGATGATTAATTGTTAACTTTTAGAACAATTTACTGTTGAATATACCACTATCAAAGACAGATTAATGTCATTTATAAATTAGAAAATTATATTTTCTGAATGGATCTATAATTATAGATTCTGTAAACTAAGTTTACCCCATTGTCACATAATCCTAATAATAATAAATATAAAATAATGACAAATTTAAACTATATAAAAAGATATATATCAACAAATGATATATCATTCTTAATTGATTTTGATAAAACTATTAATATAGATAAATCTGGTAAAGCTTATTAATTTACAAACTTATACTTTTATGAAATATTTTAAAGTAATAAAGTAATAATTAAAAAGGTTAATATTATTATAATTAATTTTAATTATATATTACTCTTATATGAAAAATAAATATAATAATATTATTAAAATTTAACAATTTAAAACATCAAGTCTATTTTATAAATTAGTAATGCTAAACTAAATAATTCACATTTACTTACATTTGCATCCTATTAAGAAATGTTCTTTTTCTTATAAAATTAAATATTATTTCATTTCTTAAATTATATTATGGATTAATAAAATAAAAAGAAGTATTATTTAATAAAAAATAATAGAAATAAATTTAAGATAGTATCTAGGGGTTAGTTTCTTGCTTTATATACATTCAGCGCTTATCTAATATGTTTGTGGCTACCCAACTATGCTTATTTAAAAATTAAAATTAACAATTGGTGCACTAGAGAAACACAGCCTATTGATCCTTTCGTACTAGAAGGTCTTCCCCTTTTTACTATTTATCTCTTCAGAAGATAGGGACCATACTGACTCACGTCGTATTAAACCCAACTCGCGTACCCTTTTAATCGGCGAACAGCCGAACCCTTCCAAGCTTCTTCACCCGGAGGATAGGATGAGTCGACATCGAGGTGCCAAACAGCCGGAACAATGTGTACTCTTGCCGGCTATCAGCCTGTTATCCCTAGCGTAACTTTTATCGATTGATCCCCGTCTATTCCATATTATAGCGAGGGGTCACTATGCCCTACTTACGTATCTGTTCGACTTCTAAGTCTTTCAGTTAGATATGCTTTCCGCCATTATACTATTCAAAAGCTTTCATTGCTTTATTGATTTCCATTCAATTTCTAGCTATATCTTGTAATAATAAAACAAATTTATTAAGTTTTATTTTTATTTTATTCTTTTTATATTAGAGAATATATAATTTTTGTCTGTATATTATAATTAATAATTATAATATTATAATTTTATAAAAATCTTTGGATGTACTTTGCTACTTTTTTAAAGACGACCGCCCCAGTCAAACTACCAATTAGTCATTTCTCCCTTAAATTTCAATTTATAAGGTAAACAAGGATTTAATTCAAATTTTAAGGTTTTCCAAATTTTGTCTATCGACATGCCTAATTACTATTAATTGAATTTAAATCAATGTAATAACTAACTATAGTAAAGCTGCATAGGGTCTTCCCGTCCCTCTGAAGATAGCGAGCATCTGCACTCGCAATTCAATTTCACTGAGCAAGTTGTAGAGACAGTGAGACCATCGTTACATTATTGATACTAGACCACATTTAATGGCCAATTTATTTTGCTACCTTAGGATCCTCATAGTTAAGACCGCTATTAACCAGACTTTCAATTAGTAACTTTACAATTACCTCTTTTATATTAATGGCATTGAGCAAATTTCATTCAGAATACTATTATTTTAATTATTGCTCTGAATTGTGTTTTTAGTAAACAGTCGTGGCCTCCGATTTTATTATACCATATAAAGATTTAAATTTTGGTTAACTTAAATTTTATATGGTTTCTCTTATTGTCAAACTTATGAGAACAATTTGCCGAGTTCCTTAACAACTTTTAGCTCTACGCCTTAGTATACTCTACTTACAAACCTGTGTCGGTTTAGGGTACGGTAGTTAATAATTTAAATTATTAATAATAAATTATATATATTTAATTTTCCTGATCTATTATTATTAACCATATAGATTTTCAATATATTACTCATCAATCAAAACTTTGGTTCTGAATCTTAGAGGCCGCATTAACATAAGGTGGTTTAACCTTTCCTTATAACCCTTTTGTATTCGGCGAGAAGTATTATAACTTCTTTACGTTACTCATGTCAGCATTATCTCTTCAGTTATTTTAAAACAATGAAACACTGTTTATCATAAATTATACTGAATGTTCTACTACCTAATTTATAAACATAAATTAATTTATATTTATAATTAACAGGATATCGGTTGATTATTTAAGACCCGTTAAATTTATGGCGCAATAGTCTAAGGGCTGCTACGTTGTTACAACGGTCATTAAAAGATAGCGACTACCAGGCTCACTTTACAGCTGCATTCAATCTATTACTTCCTTTAATTTCACTTAATAATCTATTCGGGACCTTGATCCATGTTCTCGGCTGTTTCCGTCTTGACTATTCAACTTATCATGAATAGTCTGAATATCTATTATCAATTTATGTTATTCCGAGTTTCATTTCCATTGGTAAGATTTTCGAGATCCCCTCAACCTAAACATATAATAAAATTTATATTTTATTATTAGTTGGGAATTACCGTGCTGTACCTCCATAAATTTATTAATAGATGTCATACTTAAATATGTTTCGTAGAAAACCAGCTATCACCAGTTCAGATTGGCATTTCACCGCTTTCCAAAACTCTTCGGAGAATTTTGCAACATTCAACCGTTCGATCCATTATAATCTGATTTTGGAAAGATCAACTGACTTCGGGTCTAATAATAGTAACTATCCCAAAATTATTCTTTGTAAATAAATCACTTATATTATAATTAATATTTATATTTATAAGGAATTTATTCTATTTTATTTAATAAAATATTTTAAAATATATTATTTTATTATACAAATAATTTAGTCGCTTTCGCTAAGGCTAATTAACCTTGCTACTATTATTAACTTACTGACCCATTATGCAAAAGGTACGTTGTCATTTATTAATTTAAACTTCAACTGCTTATAGAATTACTAATTCAAGACTATTTCATTCCGTTATACAACGAACTTTTTCAACTTTTCCTTTACAGTACTATTCACTATCGCTAAATTTATTATACTTAGCCTTAGAGGATGGTTCCCCTATATTCCAACAAGTTTTCTCTCATTGTACTTATTTTAAAATAAAAATTTTTATATTTTACAGGACTGAATACCTTCTTTGGTAATTATTTTATTTTTATAATTATTATATAATTATTTAATTATAATTAATAATATTCCAACTTCATTCTTTATAATTAATATTATATTATTTCAAATATTTATTTTTATTTAGGCTAATCCAATTTCACTCACCATTACTTTTGGAGTCTCGGTTGATTTCCTTTCCTTTCCTTAATACAATGTTTTGCTTCAGGAAGTTTTAATATTTAAGGTTTCCCTTAGGATCGCCATAATTTACTTACTTTTAATATTAATATTAAGAAGTTTATGGCTTTTGGTTTGTACCTCCTTTTTAATAAATTTGCTAGTTATCCTTAATAATTCCTTTAAATTACTTTGATGTTTTTACTAAATTGTCATCTATACTTTTAAGAGCTTTATTTTATTTAAAACTATTATTAAAAAACAAAAAAAAATATAAATATTAAAAAATAAATTTAATAAATAAAATTGTAAACAACTTAAATAAATATTATTTAATAATATATATTAATTATTATTTTTAGAAATTTTTATAGCTGAAAAAAGGAATTGAACCTTTGTTTTACCATCATGAATAGTAAGTTTTAACCATTTAAACTATTTCAGCTTAATTAATTTAATTAAATAATTTAATTCATTTTTTTATAATATTAATCAGATGAGTTAGAAGGAAAATATATCTATAAAATTAATTAAGTTCTTATATTTTATTAAATAATATAATTATTTATTTTAAAATATTACTGATTTACTCTAAATATTAATAAGTCATAGCATAAGAATTAAAGATTTCAAATTTAAAAAATAAATTAAATTAATATTAAATTCACTTATTAATAATTAATTTAAATTATAGGTAATTTAATATACAAAAGTTTTCGATATAATAATATTTATTTTTTAAATTAATATTTTGCTCCTTTTTGATCTAAAGATTAATCTATCTTTTTTAATATACTATATTTATAACATAAACCTTTTTATATTTAAATTAAAGTTTATTTATAGACCTAAAACTTTCACTTAAAATCTAATATATAATTCTAATATTAAATTTTACAGGTTTAGATATCTTAACTCATTCTTAATTAAATTAATTATATTATTAAAATTTAATTTATTAATTTTAATTAATTAAGGGTAAAATCAGAGATTTGAACTCTGAACAGCGTCGCCACAAGACGTTATTTTGCCAATTAAACTAATTCTACCTTATTTTTAATAAATTTCAGTTTATTTTAATAATAATTATTATTAATATATTAAGATTTTTAATAATGAATAATTGTAACAGGTTTAAAAAATTTTTATTTTAACTAATATCTTTCACATTAAATTTGATTAATAGATTTTTATTTTTTAATTTGTATTTCTTTTAAATTATATATTTAATAATATAAATAAATAATTTAAAGGGGGGTAATTTAATCTAATGAAATATTATATTTTATAAATAATCTATATTAATAAATTATAAATAAAATATTATATTTAATTTTTTTCAATAGCTAAATCCATTAAAGTATTTTCTGCTATACCAATTATAGGAACAATAATTAAGAATCAAGAAAAATAAAATGCTGTAGCAAATTGTCCTACTTCTACAAAAGGACTTTCTGGATGTTGAGAACCTATTCACATTAATATAACAAAATTTACAATAAAGAATCATTGAGCTAATTTCATAGCTGGTCTAAATTGACTTCCTCTTATTCTAGATAGATCAGTTAAAGGTAATATTAATAAAATTAATAATGAACCAAACATAGCTATAACACCTAATAATTTATTAGGTATAGATCTTAATATAGCATAAAATGGTAATAAATATCATTCAGGTACTATAGAAGGAGGTGTACTCATAGGATTAGCTGGTATATAATTATCACTATGTCCTAATAAATTAGGATAGAAGAAAACTATTACAGATAAAGCTAATAAAAATGCAAATATAGTTACAAGATCTTTAAATGTAAAATAAGGATGCATTGCATATCTATCTCCATTTGAAGATATTCCATTAGGATTATTAGATCCATGTGTATGTAGAGCCATTAAATGAGCCACAGCTAAAGCAGCTAATAAAAATGGTAATAAAAAATGAAGAGAGAAAAATCTATTAAGTGTAGCATTACTTACACTGAATCCTCCTCAAATTAATTCTACTAAATCTTGTCCAAAAAAAGGTACTGCTGATAATAAATTAGTAATAACTGTAGCCAAATCTTTAATTTACTTATTCTAGCTTAAGCTTAAATGTTTAAAACAAGTAAATCATGTACAGTATAATTATTTTATTTAAAAATAATTGTATTATAAATTTTAAGGGTTATGTAAACAAAACATATAATATATAATAATTTTATACACTTTTAAAGTTTACTCTTTTATATTATTAATAAATCTTTTTATTATAAGGGGTAATTTTTATTAAAAATAATAAAGATTAAATTATTAATAGATTAATTATGATAATAAGACATTATTACAAGTATTATCTGATTTATCTCTCTTAAAGGTAAATCAGTTGCTGGAAATAAATGTATTATATCTAATAAATCTGCTTGACTTATTCCATATTGTATTATTTCTTGACTATATATTGCATTTAGTTCTTCTAATTTTACTTCTTGAAGTACATGGTCTGGTATTATTAATCCATCTAATAGATCAAATACATTAGTATTATTATATAAGTCATTTCCATTAAGACCATGATGAAAGTCCAAATCATCAATAGGATGAATTTGGTCTAAATTATTAATACCTGGACCTAAGTCTAAATCATTAATTTCATGATCTAATATACTTTGAGTATCTGAAACACTTTGAGTATCAGATATATTTTCAATATCAAATATTTCATCAATATCAGATAAACTATCTTCACTTGTATCAGAAGAATTATCTGAAATATTTCCTCTGAAATGAACAATATTACTGGCTATTGTAGCTGTTATATATTCTGTTGAATTAATAGTAGAATTTTGTGTAGTTATTGAAATATTTTTTTTTATAGTTTTATTATTTTTAATATAATTAAATATAATATAGCCTATTATTATTACAATTCCTAATATTATCCCAAATAATAGTAAACTATTATTGAATAATAAGTATAAGTTATTTATAAAATTCATTGTCATTTTTATACTATTTGTTTTTTGTTTTTTGTATCTAAAATTAGTATTAGATTATAAAATCTAATAACGAAAACGTAACAATTGTTAAGCTAAGTTATAAGGAGATGTATTAATTAATTTATTGTTATCATAAATTAATTTTCTCTTATAACTGTTAAGTTAAGTTATAAAAAAAAAAATAATTATTCTTTAATAATAAATGTGGTAAATTTTAAGTTAAATTTTATTTAAAAATTAAATAATAACTACTATTCATTTAATTAAAATAAAACTATTTTTTTAATAACTTCAAATTTGATCCATTTCTGATAATATGGCATTTGATGCTTCTTCAAAGTTATTATCATTAATTTGAGTTAACCCAGTTAATATTATAACAATAATTAATTTGTTTGTTTATGTTTGAAAATTTTCCTTTTAACAGTTAAAGGTTGTTATAGGGGAAATTATTATTTAAAGCTTTTAAATTTAACAATTTTTTATTTTACATTTAACTATTTTATATTTATTTACCCTTAAAATTTATAATAAAAATATAATGCCTTGTGTTTCATTGTAAATTATTTAATAAAATATAATGTTTTTATTTTATTATTCTTTTATTATTTATATTATGAAAAAAGATTCCGACTGTACATTAAGCATCCTTGCAGACACCCACTGATGAGCCAGTCTGTCGCGATATTTTACTCTACCGACGGTCTTAATGCTAAACAAACATTTTTGACCTGTTTTCATCAGTATTGCTATAAAGTTTTTTTTTTATAAATTTTTAGTAAAAATTGCTTTATATTTAACTTTATAACTATATATTATTTTAATTTAATTTATATTTCATTTCAGGTATTATAAATGGAGATACAATATTAATAAGATTTCTCATAGATTCTGGTCATATATAAATTAAATATTTATCTTTTGTACCTGCTGATTGGATAGAAGCTTTAATATTAAAATTATTATTTAAAGCTTTAATTAGAAGTAAACAATCATTATAAGAAAAAGAATTCATATTTAATTTTAAACTTTTACCTACTTTAGCTCCATTATTCATAATTCAAATAGCTAAAGTTAAAGGTGTTAAATATTGATCAATACATTTTGGTACATGTTTTATATTATTAATGTATCAAAGATCATATATTCAATTAAAACTATTATAAGTTCAAGTTGAAAATTTAATTACTTTTTTTAATTTACCTTTACTACCTAATCTAGTTGTAATTAAAGGTAAATTAGAATTACAATAACCTAAATAAGATAATAAATTATGTAAAAATAACATATATTTTACATGAACAGCTTCTTGATAAAAATTAAATCTTGTACCTATACTTAAAATTTCTTTCTCACCTCAAGCTTCTCCAAGTAGAGATCCAAATATAATTGAAATAACATCTATATTATGAGGTCCTATACTATTAATATATTTAAATCTATTTTCTTTAGATTTAATATTAAAATAAATAGGTGTTATTAATAATAAAGATGAACAAATTAAATATAAATAATACATCTGAGGCTTATAATTAAAACCTCATAAACTCATTTGACCATAAGGTAATACATATCCTAAAAAAGCTATAGCCATCATTAATATTAAGATTATTACTCCTATACTTCATAATAAAATTCTAGGTGATTTATAAGAACTATAATATAATCCTCTAGCTATATGAGCATAAACAAAAATAAAGAAGAATGAAGCTACATTTGCATGTGTATATCTTAAAATTCAACCAGCATTAACATCTCTCATTATATGTTCTACACTATTAAAAGCAAAATCTACATGAGGTTGATAATGCATTGCTAAAAATACTCCTGTTAATATTTGTATTATTAAACAAGTCCCTAATAAAGAACCAAAATTTCATAAATAAGAAAGATTAGCGGGTTGAGGAGAATCTACAACATAAGAATTTAATAATCTTAATAATACATTAGTTTTTAATAATCTCATTTGTATTTTTTATTTATTTTAATTAATAATCTTTATTTATACATATACTCTTTTAATTATATTTAATTTTTAATTAATATAATTTTTTTGTTTTTTATAAAGTATTAATTATGGTATTTTACCCTATTTTAATAAATAGTTTATAGAAGCTTCTTAAATAAATTATTTAATTTTATAGTTTTAATTTAATTTATTTAAGATAATAAATAATTTATTATTTTTAAAAAAGTTAATAT
>JGI12712J15308_10000080_pt1 | contig 24938 bp, 19 predicted proteins | sample JacPin_JW_Ref_O2_FD_15308 | JGI IMG/M metagenome (IMG submission 15308) | reverse complement strand
GTCGATACCGAGGCCTTGCAGCGGACGACATCGAACGGTGAAGATTTTTACAGCTTTCCCAACCTCGCGCCGGTCAAGACAAACTGTCGCGGAATTTCGTTCTTCCGGTCGGATCCATATCCGAGTCCATCACGGTGACGGTGGACAGCATCAGCGTGAACACGACGGATGCAGCGGTCGGGACCGTGATGACCAAACCCGGGAGTCATCTAGCTCGCGTTGCGCATCAATTTCTGACCATGACCTAAAGACTTGGCAAGACCTAAAAGTTGCCATGGTCAACAAACCTTACACTCAGGGGGCAGTAAATGAGCAAGATGAAATCATTTAGCACGAGGTGCGTACTGCTGGTCTTGGCACTATGCGTCGTTGTTTCCAGTTGTGTCGCGGCCGAGCCTAAAGGCTGGCTGATTGTCGAAGGAGGCATGTGGCCGCCGAACCCTCGGATCGCAGACAAGTTTCGGGAACTGATTGGTGGTGCTGATGCAGCTGTTCTTTTCATCCCGACAGCCGCGTCTGACGAACGCCTACAGGAAGCGAAGGCGACGGGGGAAGTAGAGAAAATCTTTAAGGAGCTGGGCTTGAACAATTGCAAGCTGTGGCATACGCGGGACCGCAACGAAGCCAACTCGGAAGCTTTTGTCGCGCCTCTTCGCGCCACCAAGGGCGTGTGGATCCACGGAGGACACAATCCACTCCTTGCGGAAGCCTACGTCGGAACTCGGGTGCAAAAAGAACTGCAAGCGTTTTACGAGCGCGGCGGGGTGATTGCCGGCCCTTCGGCGGGCGCGATGATTATGGGCTCATTTTTGGTTCAGCCAGGAAAATCTGACGAGAAAGGCAACACTGTTTTGCTTGTATCTCCAACAAATCATGAAGGATTTGGACTCCTTGAAAATGTTGTGGTGGTTCCGCATGTAAATCAACGTCATCTTGAAGGCGCGCTGGTTCCCATCATTGCGGAACATCCCGAGCTTTTGGGAATTGGCATTGATGCGGGCACAGGGATTCTGGTGCATAGCCATTGGTTTGAAGTGATCGGTGGCTCGGATGCCCGTGTGACCATTACCGACGGCAAGCAGCATAACGGCAACCCCTATTACTTCCTCCATTTAGGCGATAGGTTTGATTTAGCGAAGCGAGTGGCGGCAACTTCTGCACACATAAGATAGGCCCCTAGGGAGGAAAAAGTGAGGAGCATTCGAGGATGGATTAGCACATCATCTCTAACGGCGCAAAGACCCTCCGCTTCACTAGATCTTCCAGGTCATGCAGGCTACTTAGCCGGCTAAGTAAACGGAACGGTTCGGCGCGCAGGCTCCCAATGGCCTATGCCTGCCATTGCTTGTCGATATCGGACTGCTGCTCTGCGACGGGAGGAAGTCGAAAGTGTACGCCGGATATTTAGTGCCTGGCTTTCGGTGGCTAGCAATTCTAGGCTTAGCCGCTTGCGCCGCTAAACGTCGCTCCCTCACGGCCTGGACGTTAGTGGGGATCGTTGCCGGCGCAGAAGTCGGGCACGATTGGTCCAGAGTTGCCATTGCTTTTCAAGTGCTAGGTACGATCTTCCTCCGTTTAATTAGAGTGATCATCGCACCACTGTTGTTTGGGACCCTCGTGGTTGGAATCGCTGGACACGCCGACGTCAAGAAAATCGGACGCATGGGGATCAAGGCCCTCATCTATTTTGAAATAGTTTCCACGCTGGCGATGATGATAGGGTTTGTGGCTATAAACGTGTCCCGTGCTGGTCGCGGTCAGGCTTTCAGCAAGAGCGAGCATCGGTCTCCGTTTCATTTCAGGGACGAGTGCGAGCGCCACGGCGAATAGAATGCTGAACACGACGACTTGCAGAATTTGATCTTCCGCTACAGATTTGGCGATGTTTTCAGGGAACATGCCGATAAGCAGTTCCTCCGGAGAGCGCAGTCGTGAACTCGGCACTTCACTCGACGCCGCGGCCGGGAATTGCACGCCGACACCAGACTGCCGACCGTGTATGCCATTGCCCCAAAAACGGCCACCGGCGCGAGGAGCATGATGAGATTGGTGGAACTTCATCATGTATGGGAATGAGTGTTTTCCTTCCCCTAACAAGACTCTTGACGACAATGTATGTGACGCTGATCAGTTTTACCATCATAGTGCTCCTGCCGATCGCGATCCTGTTTGGAGTCCCGGTCAGGCGATTTGCCGCCGCTGTTGCGGAACCCGTGAGCATTGCTTTCGCGACCGCAAGCTCTGAAGCCGCACTGCCGCGAGCCATCGAACAAATGGAAAAGTTGGGCGTGTCGCCGGAGACCGTCGCCTTCGTTCTCCCTACCGGTTACAGCTTCAACCTGGATGGCTCGAGCGTCTACCAATCCTTGGCCTTGGTCTTCGTTGCGCAAGCCGCGGGCATTCATCTCAGCGTTGGCCAACAAAGCCTAATGCTTCTGACACTGCTTGCAAGCAGCAAAGGGACTGCCGGCGTAGCCCGTGCATCGCTGGTGGTGGTTCTCGGAGTAGCACCATCGTTTGGCTTGCCGTCTGGACCGATCCTTCTTCTCTTCGGAATCGACCAACTCATGGACATGGGACGAACGGCAATAAACGTCCTCGGGAACTGCCTCGCTACAATGGTAATCGCTCGTTGGGAAGGTGAAACCGTTCCGTTCCTGACGGAAGTGCCGCAAATATCCAATGACAGACCAGATTAGTATGACGAGCACGTGGTGAGACGAGGATGATCAGCCGAGGTCGGATGCAACGATCAACTCGCCAGTCCCGATCATTGATGCAGACTCCGGATCAGATCGGCTCGAGAGCGTGTGAAGCCTGAGCACTACGTGACCAGCAGATCGATCCCCCGCCCGGGTTCCGTTGCCGGTTTTGCGCGTATTAGCAGTTTGTGTCCGGCAACGGAAAACCGTCTCCACAAGACTTTCCGCGACCAAGCACACGAAACAATCTCACGAAAAACCTACGGCAAAGGCTGCAGGGTCGCATTCACAAGGACGGGATCATCGAATTCGGTGCGATCGCCCGGCTTCGTGTCAGCCACAGGCAGCAACCGCGCCGACAATGGCTTGTGCAACTTAACTGCCAGCGTGGCCATGTCTCCGATCATCCTTTCGAGTTGTTCCTGGGAAGTGTCCCCGGGCAGTGGAATGGTGTCGAGTCCCGTGCCGCAGACAGCCGAGTAGGCCAACATGTCGTCCACGCTCAGTTTACCCTCGCTCCAGCGCTGGGCGAGAAGGCTGTCTTCCAGGATTGGAAGCATCACGCCGGAATAGCCGGCATGCTGTACCGGTAGACGGCGAAGAACGCCGGTGATGGTCGCGACAGCGGTCATGGTTCCGCTCGAGCCGAACCGGGCATGAGTCAGATTCTCGATTGCGGCGCCAATCGAAACATCTTTGAGGGGAGCGGGAGAAAGATCCAATCCCATGTATTTCCATCCAGTCTTGGCTTCCATTTGGCGTGCGATTTCTTCCACTTTGCGCGCATGATCCCCAAGCGCAGTTTCCAGCGCCTTTCCGGCGGCTATGGGATTAGAAGCGGAAGCAAACACCGCTGCCACGACATTGGCGGATTGCATGCCCACGGCAAATTCACCGCCTTCGTCGTCATGATACGAGCCTGGGTAAAAGGGCGCGTGTGGCGGCAGCATCGCGGTAGCCGCAAAATTGAAGTTTCCCAGGCTGTGGGTCGTGTGCGCCTCGACATATTTCACCAGGCGGGCGGCAGCACGCACCGCGTTCCACCGAATACCATCTTCGGCGGCCACGACAATGCTGCCTCCCAAGCCTGTCGTACCGCTCAAGATTTCGGCGAGCAACTCAGCCGGAGCGCTGTCGTCGGCCGGGGAGAACATCGCCGGCCCGATGGAAGCGTCGAAGTTTTCCTTGCGAGCCAAGGCGTCGTAGTCGCGGAAGAAAGCCAGAGCTTGTTCTTTCGAGAGGCCGCGCACATAATACGGAAATGGCTGGGTGGTAATGCGAATCGATTGCACTTCGTAGCCACCCTGCTCAAACGCAGCCTTCGCCTGGCGCAGCTTGATAAGCGTTTCGTTGATCTGCACCTGATAGTGGCTGCGGTCCAGTTGGATGAAAGCCGTGAGCGCGCGGATCTTCGGCACGGGTGCAGAGACCTGAGCAAGTAATGTGACCGTGTTGAGGAGGAGCAGGAAAATCGAGAGCTTGGCGTCGCGCAAGTTGGTGTACCTCCATTCCTAGTGTCGCTGCCACCAGTTCACGCCACGAACTGAGGCGTGTGGTGACAGAAGCAGGTAAAACAATTGTTCATGAGAATTAGGAATTCTTTTGAGCACAACGCTTCAGCAATCTCCATAGCGGAACGCCTTTTACTCGCGCCTCGGCTTCTCAGACCGTATTTCGAGCGCGCCCTCTGCCATCCGACGAGCTCGCACCTGTGCCAGAATTGATCCCTTGAAGAAATCAAATGTTATGCCTGCGCCGTTGGCGCTCGTTCATAAACCGCCGCTGCCGCAGCGGCACCCTGGAGGGCTGTGCCCGTGGCGTCAAACACAACGATTTCCTCTCTCGAACTGCGTCCTGGCTTCTTGCCGATGACGATCTCGCCCAATTCCGCATAAACATCTTCTTCTCACATACCCTTTTCCAGGGTGTCGTGGAGTTCACCGGCCCGGGAACGCTGAGCGAGCACATCCACCACAACCTTGTTCGATTTCAGGAGCCTAGGGTCTAATTCCCTTCTTTCCGAGCTGTCCGCTCCCATCGCGGCAATGAAGGTTCCAGGTGAGACCATATTCCGCTTCAAGTAGTAGCATCGCGAGGGGGTACACGTGACGCAGATATCAGATTGCCGCACGGCCTCTTCGACGTTCGTGGTTGCCACGACCGCGGCTCCCGACGATTGCAACGACTCCTTTGCAAGTTCCTTGATCGGCAAGAGAGCACGAATATCACTGAGCTTCAACAACAATGTTCCATGAGGCTTCATACACGGTCTTCGCCTCGCGATAGTTCGTACCTATGGTCCTCTCGAAACGAAGGCGCGGCAAGAATCTTCGCATATACGGCTGGGTCGACGTTCCCGCCGCTCACAACGCAGCAGACCGCTCGGCCTCTGAACCTTTCGGGCTCAGTCAATAGAGCGCCAATGCTCAAGGCGCCAGTAGGCTCAACTTTCAGATTTGCCAGGTCGAATAGAAGACGCACGCCCTGTATGATGTTCTCCTCGGGAACCTCGACAATGCCTGCCAGGCCTCCTTTGAGAATCGGCCAGTTATGCTGACCCAAGCTAACTACTCGCGCGCCGTCTGCGATGGTCAGCGGTTCGACCTCGTTGCGGACGATCTTTCCCGCCCGCAGAGACCGCGCAGCATCGTTCGCAAGAAGAGGTTCGGCACCTACGACAGCCATTCGTTTGCCGGACTTGCACATTCCCTGGATGATGCCCGCCGATAAGCCGCCTCCGCCAATGGGCACCACCACATCATCGAAGTTGTAGTCGAGAGCCGCCAACTCCCGCCCGAGGCTCGCATTACCTTCAATCACAAGGGGGTCGTCGTACGCGCTTGCGACGTATGCTTCGGGGTGTTGGTTTGCTATTTCATGGACCCGCTCCGCGCGGCTCTTGACTCGCACGTCGACCAGTTCCACTTGACCGCCGAACTCCCTAACAGCATCTACCTTCACCTTGGCCGCAGTTGTAGGCATCACAATGATGGACGATTTCTTCAGCATCGAACAGGCGCAAGCGAGGGCCTGTCCGAAATTCCCAGAAGACGCAGTGATGAGTAGTGTTTGTGGGACCCGCGAAGCAAGGTTCTGGGCCGCCCGAAACTTGAAACTGCCAGTGGTTTGAAATGTCTCGCTGACAATAACGACATTCGCGCCGAGCAATTTTGCCAAACGCGGCGCTTCGACGACGGTTGTAGGACGAATCATTTCTGGTCTCGCGCCTGCGCGCGATCCTCACCCGCTAACCATTCCTGTCGATGACGCCTCCCATCCGGGACACTCGCGAATACTGGCGAACTGGGAATGCGTTCCGACACCAACTTCCGTGATCGTTTAGATGGTTGCAACATGGTTAGCTTTCGCCTCTTCTATTTCCTCTCGTCCGTGTTCAAAACCGTTCGTTCCTCAACGTGCTGAGCAAGTTCGGATCGTGCACGCCAGACCTCGCGCCAGTCTTTCTTGGCCAACAGTGCAAGTTGATCGCCATAATGCGGCGAATTGGGATCACTGGAATTGCCATAGGTCAGCAAAACTCTCGCCTTCAGTGGAACTGAGAATTCCACTTCTGCCATGAAGGAATCACCAAAGTTGGATTCAAAACGTCCGCCCTCCGCGTGCGTGTAACTAACGACGTCGAAGATCCCAAGACGTCCTGCGCCGCCGCTTCCGGCAAAATCAAACGTCCCCCTGTGAAGCCGAAAGACGTTGCCCCACGGGACGTCCAAAGGAAGATTTCTCCGCCGAAGCTCACCCGCTGAGGCAATTAGGGCTGCCACGGCAGCATTCGGGTCTTTTAATTCACGCGGCGTATCAAGCGGGTGTCCCACGTCAAATGACTCAGCGAAGAAATTGTCCCCCATCTTTTGCAGCCATGTATAAAACAGCACGGCGCCTTTGCTGTCGGCATTGGTTTCGCGGTCCCATTTATCGAGAATGGCTGCCGCTTCAAGAGCAAGGTGATTATCAGATTGTCTAGCCGCCGCGATTAAATCATTCAAAACACGATCGGCCAACTCACAACGTGTGGAATATTGATCCGCAAGCAGTTTGTCGTACGAGATTTTGGATTCCTGCAGCAGCATTTTCATGCCCCGTTGTTCGCGAGTGCTGGGCTCACCACGCGGCGCAATATCGGGAGGATACTGGGCGGTACTCAGAAAAGGTTCGGTCATGTACCAGGGCACGCTATTTGAGTTTTGTACCCACCCGGAAGCAGGATTAATCGCCTTGGGGAGGTCTTTGAAGCCATAGAATTTGTTCCAAACTGCCGTCGAACTGGCGCCGGAAAGAACGCCAGTTTGATCCGAGGAAGCGCCACCGTTTCGCCTGGGCACTAGTCCGTCATAAACCAACTCGATATTCCCTTCCCGGTCGGCGTAAATTACGTTAAACATTGGCAACTGCATTTGATTGAGAGCAGATTGGAACTGCGCGAAAGTTCTGGCTCGGCCCATCTCCCACCATTCCTGGAGGGCACGGGCGAATGATCCGGCTTGCAAACCGGCAATTCGGACGGCGAAAAGTTTGCCGTCATTCTCGACAACAGGTCCCAAAAGAGATCGGCGAATCTTGATGTATTCATCCTTCAAATTCCCATCGTTTTGCTTGACCTTGATCAGTTCCTCTTTGGAATCGAATGCACGCATCTGCCCGTCGAACTGGTAACTGTCTTTCTCAGATACCAGCGCATAGGTATCGCAACCGCGGACCGGGTTTATTGTGTGAGTCCATCCATGCGTATCATTGAAAGCGATCTGGAGAACCGGAAACCCAAGTAGGGCGGCCCCGTACGCTTTATAGCCCGGAGCAGAAATCTGCGCCTCGAAGAAGGTGTACTCGCCGCTACTCCAGGGCAAATGAGGATTCGCCAGGAGCATCGCATGACCATCAGTGGAGTGCGAAGGTCCTATGGCCCAGCCGTTGGAGCCTTTGGCCGCGCGGTCACCCTGCTCAACAACAGAACATCCACCACCCGAGTGGATGCTCGCTTCATTGATAAACATTTCGAGCACCCGAATTGTGTGGGCTAGGATGTCAGTTCCGTCTACAGGCAAGATAGACCTGCCCACAGCCTCCACTTTCTCCGGATGTTCTCGCGCGTATTCATTGATGCCTGCGGCAAACGCATCGAGATCGCGGCGAAACCGTGGAGTCTGCTGCACATACCATGCGCGAGCCGTCGCGTACAATCCGAGCGTGTGAACCACCCGATCCCCATTGAAATAGTGTTCTCCGTAAAACTCCGCGCCGCGACCTCGGCCCTGTGCAATAAGCCGGAGCAGTACACCTTCATGATTGTGCATCTGAGCCCAGCCGAAAGCTCGAAAAGCACTGACTTCACTTTGGGCGAAGATGTGTGGTACGCCCCAGGTGTCCCACACAATTTCTGTTCCGGACTTTGCGGGGCGCCTAACGTCCGGGTTCGAATCGGGGTTGTTCAAACTGCCGGCCGGGTGCGGCTCGCCGGCCGCGGGGGCTGAAGCCGGCGTGCTTAAACTTAGCGCCATGATGAGAACAAACAGAACCAATTTTATTTTCACCCTCTCTTTCATGCTCCATTCCATCTCAGTCATCTTCAATGTCCTAAATTGGTCTGTCTCAAGGTGATTTCGCAATACTCCGGTGATGGACCATCGAGCAGCGCCGATTTCTACCCGCGGTGATATTTACAAGAGAAAACCTCGACGTACGCCTTCGTGACGGCAGAAGCTCGTGGTCGGATCAATTGATCCCATCTGGACTTTTACCCGTCCGTGCCGACCTTAAGGCAGCTTGGTGGCCTTCTGAAGCGTCGGATATCCCGTTACGGTAAAGCCAGCTACCTGACCGCTCTCGTCATTTGTGAATGTAAGGTGGATCTCGTTTTTTTCCACCGAAAAGAACTCACCTGCGGACAGAGGTAGAAGCTGATGTTTCTTGTCGTCATTTTGACCTAGATCAATCCATAGCCCCTCTTGCGTGGCGGTGATCTCGACCGGAGATCTCTTCGTTCCCGGAGGGTCATCAGGCGGCAGAATCGGTTGATATCTCCCCGTGAACGTTTTCAGAACTTCGGGAGACAAATGAATCGCCTGCGGCGATGGAGGTGGGGGTTTTGTTCCATGATCAGCCTGGTTTAACCGCTCCATAAGATCCCTATAGGCCGCTTCGACGGATGCAGCCTCCGGACTCTTGTTCGCATAGTTCATGATCGGCTTGATGAATACATCCATCGCCCTATCAATCTCGACGAATAGATTGTTGTTCGACTTCGCGAGAGACTTATCCCCACCCCCTCCTTCTGCTTGATCCCAGCTGCGCTCCAGGATGCGTGCGTGTTCGGCAGCCAGAGCCAGATTCCCTTTCTGGAAATCCTGATGGGCGAGTTGGGCAAGGGCACGATACGCGCCCATTTTGGTATCGTCGACACCCGCAGTTTGTCCCACGTGATTTCCCTGCGCCATGCAGGATGCAATTGTTGCGGTCAGCAACAAAGGCACTAAGCAGACAACGAAAACGATCCCACTGATGTTACGGAACATCGGTTTCATAAGATGAGCTCTCCTTAGTTGTGACTCTACAGCACTAAAGATATGTAAGTGGGCACGTCACTCCATTTGCAGCAGGCATCTCGGATAGCACCGGTTCCCGTGAATAACAAATATCCAATGGCCACTGGCTGCCGAGTCACTTTTGTCCAGCTCGTTCAAGATCCACGGCGGCGACCCGCCCATATCGCGCGGAGAAGATCGCGGCCTGCACGCGCAGCTCCTGCAATCCCCACGGACACGAGAGCTTGCGTCGTGCCCAGCGCGATCGCGGCCGAAAGAGAGCCGCTTGAACCAGGCTGAGAAAGCGAGGCGCCAAAAGTATCAATTCGCGAGCTTCGACACCTTTTATAGCTCCAAGGCTTTTTCTTGTATCACCTTGCAAGCTGTTAACTATCAAAAGATCACCTTGAGGGAAAGCTGCATGGAGCGTGGGCCACCCATCTGGTACGTGCTGCTCAGACCTCCCAGCGAATTATTGAGTGTGGATCCGCTTAACCCGAAAGCAAAACCCGCCGTAGTAATATGTCCAAAGTTTGGATGGTTGAAGACATTGAAAGCCTCGGCGCGGAATTGCAGCTTCAGCCTATCGTGAATCGGAAACTCCCGGCGAATGGCCAGGTCCATCTGTACGGCATCAAATGCACGCAATTGGTTGCGGGGCGCCAAGCCACCTACCGTGGGGTTTTGCTCAGGGCAGAGCGGATATGCCGGACCCCCAATGGAATAAAATGCACAAGGATTTATCGCTCTTCCTCCCGGACATTGATTGGGTGTGCCAAGAGCCTGGAAAAGCGGGCTAAAAAAAGCGTTGCAAGTGGATCCGGTGAGATAGAGCGGCTGGCCCGGAATCGTGTCATAGCTTCCAGGAATTTCTTGGTTAGCAAGTGAATTGAATTGCGGGTTTCCTTGCAGAAATACCGGAAAGGCGGTTCTTGCCGTAAACCGGTCGTCCACTCCCCAGTGGTCTAGAATCGCCTTCACAAATTTGTTTTGACCTATATTTGCCAGATCATAAGAGAAAGCAGTCGAGAGATTATGCCGGATGTCAAAATCGCAATTTCCGCGTTGCTGCTGGATAAAAATGTTCGCCGAGCCCCAGTCAATACAATGCGACCAACTGTACGAAGCCAGGACCGTCAATCCCCTTGCAAGTCTGCGCTGAAATTGCACTTGCAACGCCCCGTAATCTGACGTCGAACCATTTTGAACCAAGAGAAAAGGATACGCAGCAGTAGGCGAAGCGAGAAATGTATTTGCCTGGAGCAGCCTGGATCCATGGGCACCGACGTAGGAAACTGTAAGAGCTTGTGCCTCGCCCAGTGCTTGCATGACACTGACGTTCCATTGCAGGGTATACGGAAGTTGCAAATGCGGGGAAAAGCCGTATGTAGGCCCGACATATCCCGCTATATTCTGAACATTGGGAATTTGCGATGCTATGCATTCGGTAGGTCCAGTAGGGGTACACGTTGCACCGCTCACAAATGGGCTAGGGGATGGCAAGTTTTGGGTTGCAAAATAGCCCTGTCCAAAGAAACCCTGCGTTCCCAATTGCTGTCCGCTATCGAAGAACACTCCGCCGCCCCCACGCACCACGGTTTCCCATCCAGGAGTGTCGCGTATGACGTATGCCACACCCAGCCGGGGCGCGAAATTAAACCAAGTGGTGTGCCAAAGCGGAGTGCCTGACGACGCCAACGCCCAGTTACTGGGATTACTTGAGCCATTAAGGGCTATGGTATAGGGCAGTACCCCTCGCGTGACGCCCGGAGGAGGATTCACTTCCCAGCGCACTCCGAAGGAAAGGGTCAGACGGTGCCATACTTTCCAGTTGTCCTGAGCAAAGGCTGAGAAATTTGTGAACAGGGGATATGCGGTATTCTGATTTAAAACTTGACTTTGGCCATCAGCGATATCTTGTTCAATAGCAGGTTCACTCTGAATGTTGTATAGCACAGTAGGGCTACCCGGTACCAATATTGGCGCTAATCTACGGTAGTCCACGCCAAACTTAAACTGATGCGCTCCCACGGAGTAACTCACCGTATCCACAAGGTTCCATTGTCGTTGTTGATTGACAATGCCCGAAGTCTGCTGCATCACGTCTTGATAATTCCCCAAGGTAAAAACAATCTCCGGTGCTGCTGTCGGGTGAGCCCCAAGCCCTAAATACGCCGCAAGGTTATATGAACCATCGGCATTGACGGGCATACTTCCTGCGGTTGCGACAACAGAGTTATCAACTAATACGCTGGAGGAGGTGTAGTTCAAGCGAAACTCATTACTCATCTGGCTGGAAAAGATATTATTGACCCCAGCCGTATAGACCCTCGATACAGAAGGTATCTGAGCGATTACCTCAGGTGCAGCCACTGCACGCGATTGTATATTGGAGTTGGTATCGCTGAACCGGAAGAAGCCCGTCATCTTGTCATTGACAACTTGATCGAACCGGATACTGGTGGAATTAATGGATGAGGGGCTTGAAAAACCTGCGACATACGCAGCTAACCCGTCGACGGGATCCAATTCTCCACGGTTGGCCAAAGGAAACGCATTTACGACAGGCAAGAGCGTAGGCCCGGCCGGCGCTCGAGTGATCCCCAAAACAGACTCCAATACGGGGTTTAGATTCGCGCAAGACGTTGGACCGGCTCTACCGCGCATGCAGTCATCCGGCACACCGGTAACACTAGCCTGTTCCGGCTGGGTCAACCGCAACCCTTCGTAGGAGACAAAAAAGAACGTCTTGTCCTTGCCATCATATAGATGCGGAATGCGAACGGGGCCACCCAGCGTGCCGCCAAAATCATTCTGTCGCAGGGCCTGCTGCGGCGTCCCAAAGAAGTTATTGAACCAATTACTGGCATCGAACGCATCATTTCTAAGATAGTCGTACGCCGTGCCGTGCCACAGATTGGTGCCGGATTTGGTTTCAAAGGCAATTTGGCCGCCGGAATTCCGCCCATATTCCGCGGAGTACGTCGAGCTCTGCACGCGAAACTCCTGCAAGTCATCCACAGAAACCAAGGCTTGTGTGGTGCCCAGCGCCGTTGCGGCGGCAACAGAGCCAGTGGCTCCTGCGCTTTGTACTCCCTGTGAAATTGCAGATGCTATGCCTGTATTGGCACTCACACCGTCCACGATGTAGTAATTGGATTCGGTACGCTGCCCATTAACGCTGAATTCGCCGTTATTTCCCACACTAGTGCCATTCTGGGGGCTGCTGCTGACTACGCCCGGCGTGAGCAGAATCAAATCCTGGAAGCTGCGGCCATTCAGCGGCATATTCTTTATATAGGTTTGGTCGATCACGGTGCTTACCGTTGCATCCGTCGTGTTCAGGCTGATGCTGTCCGCCGTCACCGTGATGGACTCGGAGATGGATCCGACCGGAAGAACGAAATTCCGCGACAGTTTGTCTTGAAGGTCGAGCGTGATCCCGGTAACCGAAACCGACCGGAAAGATTGCTTGTGCACACTCATCAGGTAATTTCCCGGCGCGACGTTGGGAAAGCTGTAAAAACCTTCACCGTTCGATATCGTCCGCTGCAAGGCCTCGGTATCGACATTTGTCAGGATCACTTCCGCGCCCTCTAAAGCCGCCCCCGACGAGTCGGTGATCCGCCCCGAGACGGATGCACTCGTTGACTGTGCCGATGCAAGCCCTGAAAACGCCACACAGGTGGCGAAGGCGACTAATATTGCGGCAAAACGGCGGAACCGGTCACCATTGAGCACAGATTTATTTACTCCCTCAGAGTGTTATCCTGTCGACGACAGAGATTTGTCCCATCGCAAGTGCACGCATATTGAAGACGCTGACCTAAGAACGACCTTGGCATCTGTCCGACGTGCCGCAGGCTCACGAAACTGAAGAAACTAGACCTTAAAGCGCGGGTGGGTTCTCCAAATCGAAACCCACAAGGGGAAAACGGAGGGGATGGGTCGGTGCTACGTTCCTCTGCAGAGACAGCAAAATAGAATGGGCGACCAACCGAAAGCGCCACATAGGAATAACGGCGAAAAAAGCCCTCGCACTTTAGGGATGGTTTGGCTGTCCCCTCAAATACGCATACATTAACTGCGGTCCTTTAGGATCGAGTGAGCTTCCGTTGGGGGCCTCTAAGGTGACGAAGACGGAATCGATGTCAGCTAAGATTTTCGGGTCATCGCATTTGAACACCCATCGTTTTTGGATCTTATCATCAGCGAAGAAAATGCCGAGACGGCGGATTTGCTTGTCCTCGCCTTCCTTCTTCGCCCACACCCGGTACTCGAGGTGGGTTTTTTCCAATTTCGTTTCATTCAAATCATAGGCGTAGAACACCAGTGACTTGCCCTCAGTAAAAAAGATCCGACCAAACGCGGGCTGGTTTTTTCCCCGGCCGTCGGTGTCTACAACGTCCACGATATGCAGGTTCCGCGCCGCCATGAGGTTGGAAACGTCGTGATCGTGCAGAAGCAACTGACGCGCTTTTTCAAGAGCCGCGGTTCTTGTGTCCAATTCAGCCCGGAGATCCCCGATCTTCGTTTGGTTGTCGACCAGCAAGGCCTCAAGCTCTTCTGCGCGACCCTGTACGCCTGCCAGTTCACTTCGGGCTTCCGCGGCCTGCTGTTTGGCTTCGGCCCCTCTCTGCTCTGTTGCACGGGCTTCTGACTCGAGCGCATCGCGCTCTCTAAGCAAATCCTTGTACTTGCGGGAGGATAGTTCGAGATTCGCATCGCGAAGCTTGACCTGTTCCTTCAGTTGGCGAAGGTCGACATTATTCAGGTGCTCGATTTGAGCCAACAGAGTCTGCTTTTCTCTTACCAATTCATCGGCACGTTGTACAGAAGAAACTGAACCGCGACCTGCGGCCTCCGAAGCTAGCGACAAAGCGGTTGAAGATGAACCCACGTTGTTCGGCGAAACGTGGGGACGACGATAGACAGCGACCGACAAGAGCAGCAAGACGGCAGCAAAGGCAAATCGTGGCAACAATTGACGAGATGATCGCGCCAAACGAACCCGCTGTGGAGTGACGGCGTCGATCCCCCGTCCAACTTCCGACGAAAAATGAATACATCGACTTTCCGCACGCTCCAAGAAACGCTGAGTCATAAGGTGCGAGTTCAAGCATTCATAGGCTTCTTGTCGAGTAAGCTTGCTGTCGTTCTGTGCCTTGGCGAAATGTTGTGCCGCCAAGCTTAAGTATTCCTGGTAGGCCAGGCGACAACGTTCGCAGAGCGAGGCATGCTGCTCAAACTCTAGAAGCTCTTCCACCGAAGCTTGTCCGATGCTCGCTGCGGCGGCAAGTTCATCGAAATGATCATGTTTCAACACGGCTTTCCTCTCAAAGCTGAACGTGCAACGTTGTGTCATGGTCATCGGGTTTTCCGGTCGCCAAAAACTCTCGCAATCGTTCCAACCCTCGATAATAGTGATGACGCACGTTGGAAAATGTTTGCTCGGTGCGTTCGGCGATTTCCTTCAAGGTAAGTCCTTCAAAGAAAAACATCTCGATTGTGCGGCGCTGCGCTTCGGGCAGTATTGCGATCAGTTCGTCCGAAAGGCAGATGCTCTCCGGTGTGTGCAAGGAAAAAGGCGACCATATCCCTTGGGCTTTTTCAGCTTCGCCAATCTCTTCCTGTCTCTTAAAGTGACGCACCGAAAGATAATTCCGACGATTCATGCTGCGGCTGTACGCAAATTGTAGAAGCCATATCTTAAGTGTGCCGCGTGCAGGATCAAACTGTCCCGCTCGGCCATAGATCTCAAAGAATACCGCTTGCGTGAGATCCTCGGCTTCCCCTGCGTCGCGCAGTAGGCGCAGGGCGGTCGTATGGACCAGGCGATGATATCGTTGAAAGATAACGGCGAACGCGTCGTCACGGCCTGCAACAAGCTCGCGCATGAGCCGCTCATCGTCCAGGTTGAGCAGTTCGGCGTACGGAATGAGCTCCCTGGGTTGTTGATCTCCGCTCACTTGGCCCCCATCAGTGCTCAACTCTATAACATAGAAGTGACGGATAATGTAATCCAAAAATTACTTTCGGCAGAATGGGACAAAACGGTCCTGGACCCGGAAAACTCCCAATCCCAGAATTGGGGCCACGCTCCCTTCGCACAAGATCCCGATGCCATTCGCCAGACAAGTCAGCTTGGTACAGAAGCAATATTTCAGCAGTATACGTAAATGATCGAGACCGCTCTGGCTAGGAGCACGGGAAGAATTATGAGGATGTCGCGCGAGTGCTGCAGATTGTGAGGTGCATATCCGGACTTCGCCACCTTCCGACGAGTCGAGGCCTTTCTTACCGAATCTCTTCGTGGCTAAAACTTCAACGCCCCCTCGCCTCCAAATATCCCGCACTCACCTGCGATACAAATAAATGGTAAACGCTGGGTTTCCTCTACGCTTGCAAATCGATTTCATGGAAGGAGCTTCATGAAAATTAAACTTCGGATCGCTTGGTGGGGTCAAAACGCTCGCGCGGGAGGAAAATGGCCACCAACACGTCGTGCAGAATGTCTTCGGCTTCGGACCGTTCGCGGAGAATCTTAAAAGCCAGCACAAAGACCTGCCGGAAATAGCGATGAAAGAGCAGCGCAAAGCATTCGTGCTCCAGCAGCACATCGTCGAGAACGCGTCGTGATGCTCGTCGGTCAACATCTAACCGGCGAATTATCGGCACGGTTGCGACAGGGAAACAAGGGGAACACGGTGAGGATTATTTTTCGTTTCCGTGAGACAAATTGCCTCTCAGGCACTGGGGGCGTTTGCCAAAAACGCCAGCAATCAATTGGCGCTGCGGGGGATTGAGTTCCTTCTCGACTCCAGGGTCGCGTCTTAGATAAGTGTTTGAGACACTACCGAACCCACGATCATGCACTACAAAAGCCGTAGCACGACCCCGAGTATCCATTTTTGAACTCCGATGTTGGATGCCGATCCTTTCCGCCGGCTATTTGTGAGATGAGTTCTAATGTTACTGGAGCGCGACTGCGTTTTCTTGCGGGCCACGTTTAGTGAAACAGGCATGTGAAGCGGCAAGCGCAGATCCCGCCGCGACTGCTGGGGGAGAAAAAGATTGCGCCCAAGCCCAAAGGCGCGTGTAACAGGGCCGATGAGGTAGCAGAGTAAAGTTCGGGCGAAGCTGAACGCTCAATCCGAAGGGGAAGCCGAACGGCATTCCGGGATGTTCCGAACACCATCGGAGCGTAGCGACGAAAGGAAGCAACGGCAGTCAGCGATTCGGTTCCACCGTTTACGACGAGAGAACGAGCCAAGAGCCTTACATTGGCACGTTCGGCTTGGGCTCTTAAGCCAGTAAATCGTAATGGTCATACGAACTTGACATCAAGTGGATATTGCCAACCGCCAACTCAAGGCCGATCTTGGTAGATTCAACTGGGAGGACGCCAGAGAGAAGAGAGGGATTTCCTCATGTTGAAAACAATCAGCCGATCAAGATACCCAGTGGAGTCTTTCAAATCTCGACAAGAAACGCAATTCACCCATGCAGGGTAAAAAGGAAAAACCGTGATGAATACCGCTTACCGTTACGTTCATACTAAGCGCAAGTTTTCAGCCGCGCCGCTTGTGGCTTTACTCGTGACCCTGATCGCTCCTGTGGCGCTGCCGGCGTATGCGGACGGCGGAAAGTTCGTTGCACACAACACTCCCCCCTATGTAACCGCGGCGAAGAACCTGGGGGCTGAGGACCCGGCAAAGACAATGGAAGTCAGCTTGTGGCTGAATCTTCACGATCAAGCCGGACTCGACACCCTGGCTCAACAACTCTACGATCCCAGTTCTCCGAACTACCGTCATTTCTTGAAGTCGTCTCAGGTTGCCGAGCAGTTTGCCCCGACCGCCGCAGAGGCGAAAACGGTGCAGGAGTTTCTTCAATCCCACAACTTGAGCGTGGTTCGAGTCGGGCCCAACAATTTCTTCGTGAGAGCACGCGGAACCGTGGGCGACGTCGAGACTGCGTTCCACGTGCAGCTCAACAACTATCAGGTACACGGCAAGACCATTCGCGCTAACGATCGCGATCCTTATGTCGATGGGGCCGCAGGCCCGTTGGTCAGATCCATTGCCGGCCTCGATTCCGGTGAATATGAGCATCCAGCGATTGCCCGGCCGAGCGTGCTGCCCACTCAAAAGACGGCGGCGATGACGGTTCAGCAGGCAGTTGCCACCGATAGTTTATATTCCAACAATTGCTTTAACGGCACCGAAAAAGGGTCGTATTCGACCAATAACGATGGTGAATTTCCGATCGTGAGCTTCAAAGGCAACCACTTGAACATGTATAGCCAGACCAGCTCGGGTTGCGGCTACACTCCGACAATGATTCAGCCGGCGTACGGACTCTCGGCTCTCTATGCCAAAGGATTCGACGGCACCGGCCAAACCATCGGGATCATCGACTGGTATGGTTCGCTGACCATCCTGGCTGATGCCAACGCCTTCTCAGCGCAGTTTGCGTTACCGCCGCTGACCGCGGCGAACTTCACCACCACCTATCTTCCGGTCCCAAGCTACAACGCGAGCTATGACGAGGTCGAGATCAACATTGACGTTGAGTGGGCACACGCGGTTGCGCCCGGCGCCAACATCAACCTCATTGTTACCCCCTCACCCTTCTTTCAAGACATTGACGAAGCCGAGTTCGAGGTAGTGAACAATGGTCTCGCGAATGTTATCTCAGGCAGCTACGGTTCGCCCGAATCCCAGACTCCGCCGAACATCATGGAGACCGAAAACCTGATTTCCGAAATCGCCGCCGTCGTGGGCATTTCCACCAATTTTGCTTCGGGAGATGCAGGAGATTTTACTCAATATGGTCTCGCCCCGACGGTCAGCACTCCTGCAGACGTTCCCTGGGCCACGTCGGTAGGCGGCGTCACTCTGGCTCTGAATTCCGACAACTCGATTGCGTGGCAGGCGGGCTGGGGAACCAATGTAACTCTGCTGGCCCAGCAAGGATTCGTCTATGATCCGCCCTTTTTTTTGGGCTTTAGCGGGGGATCTGGCGGCGGATCCAGCAATTGTGCCTTCCAGGATTCTAATTCCAACTGCCTTCGGGGTTTCCCCAAGCCGTCCTATCAAAAAAAGCTGCCCGGCAAATATCGGCAAGTTCCGGACATTTCGTGGCTGGCCGATCCGTGGACTGGGGTGGCGATCATGATCAGCCTTGCGGGCGACAATCCCCAACAGGTTTGGCAGGTATGGGGAGGGACGAGTGTAGCGTGTCCGATGTTCTCGGCACTATGGGCGATCGCCAACCAGGAAGCTGGTGCTCCTCTTGGCCAGGCCGCTCCCTACCTGTACTCCTTACCGGCGGGGGCCGTTACCGATATCGTTCCCGTGAGTTCCAAGAACAACGTTACGGCTTCGATTCAGGAGTCCCCTACGGTCACCGACAAGTACACGGCGGAAATGGTTCTGGGTCCCTGGGCACAGGGAACGTTCGTCAGCGCTATCTGGGACGACGCTGTCGAACTGGACGCGTCGGCGGTGATTTCGTTCGGCACTGACTGTTCAACTATAGCGCCCGGAGTGACGCCGTGCACATTTCCTACCAGCCTGCATACGAGAGTTGGTTGGGACAACGTGACTGGCGTAGGAACACCGAACGCACAGGCATTTGCCGATGCATTCGCGCCTCCTCCTAGTGACTCCGGAACAAAGAAGTAGGACGTTTCCATCGGTGTCGCCCCGATACCAGTGCTATGCACAGGAGACGAGATCATGGGACCACATAAGATTGACCGGCAGAGCGGCGGGAGGAAATCCAGCGGGAGTGATCTGGTGCGAGGCCAGCGGCAAGCACGCAGTGGACATGGGGATGATGCTGCAGTCGTTGGTCCCAGGTATGGAGCACACTGGAGAAGCCGATCTCGGCTCCAAGGTGCCGAGGATCGCGGGCGATCTGCAGCAGGGTTTCGGCGCTGGCGCGAAACAGCAGGTTGTAGATCAGACGCTTGTTCTGCAANGCGAGNGGAGCGAGTTCNCGCGGGAGTGTGAAGACCNCGTGGNNATAGCGGGCGNGCAGCAGTTCCCGTTCCCGCGCCTGGAGCCNGCGCACGCGGGCGTTGCCCTGGCACCGTGGGCAATGCCGGTTGCGACACGAGTTGTACGAGATGGCNGTATGTCCGCAGTCCGAACACTGATCGCGATGTCCACCCAGCGCGGCGGTGCGGCAGCGCGTGATGGCTAGCAACACTTTTTGATGCTGCCAGCTGATCCACTTGCGACTGCGTTCAACAAAAGCCTGCCCGGCACAGCGAACGATGTCGGCCACCTCCAGAGGAGGTCGGCTCATGCGCTCTGCGTTTGCTCCTCCGGTCCGTGGATGGTCAGTGCATCCAGAGGACTGCCAGTGGCGCTGAGATGCCGCCGGGAGAGATGCAGATAGATTGTTGTCTCCTCAAGGTCGCGGTGCCCGAGCAGCATCTGGATGGTGCGCAGATCGGCGCCGGCTTCGAGCAGATGCGTGGCAAAACAGTGGCGTAGCGTATGGGGATGGATATGCTTGTGTGCGAGACCGGCACGTTGGGCGGCGTTCTGACAGGCAGTCCACAGGACCTTGGTGGTGACCGGATAACTTGCGGTATGCCATCGGTTGCCGGGAAACAGCCAGTCCGTTGGCTTGTGCCTGAGCCCGCGCCAATAGACGCGCAGCGCGTCGAGCAGCTTGGGGCTGAGCATGACATCGCGGTCCTTACGACCTTTGCCGCCGCGGATATGGATGACCATCCGCTGGCTGTCGATATCGCGGATCTTCAGGTGCGCCACTTCTGCGCGCCGTGCGCCCGTGGCATACAGCGTCATTAGCAGGATGCGATGAAAAGGAAACTCGGTGGCGTCAATCAGACGCGCGACTTCCTCCTGGCTAAGGATCTCGGGCAGGTGCAGAACCTTCTTCGGGTAGGGCGTCTCTGCAATGCTCCAGCCTCGCTTCAACACCTGAATATAGAAGAAGCGTAAAGCAGCCAGTCGCAGGGTCACAGTGTTCGGGCTGAACTTCAACTTAGTGAACAGCGCCGCCTGATACTCGCGAATGTTTTCGGGCCCCAGCTGATCGGGACGGCAGTGGAAGTAGCGGCTGTAGTGCTCAACCGCGTCAAGGTACGACCGGATAGTTGAATCGGCGAAGTTGCGGCGTCTTAGTTCCTCCAGCATGATCTGACGTAGATGGGTCACAGAGTGTTCCTCCTCTGCGACACACACTAGCTCAGATCACCTCGACCGTCGGCCAGCGACACGCGAAAGCGTCTGCCGCAACGCGGCTTCGTTCAAGTCGGCTTCTCATCATCAATCGCAAAGCCTACGCTAAGCGCGTTTATGAGGACTAATCCAGACTCAATACGCTTCGCACCGGCGCTCAACGCATACGTCGGACCATCATCTTCATGATTGCGCTCCATCCGCGCGCACTTACAAGGTTGCGTATGGTGAGGAAGGGAAATGCAAGCGCGGGATAGCGAAGACGCGCTGATCCGTCGGTGGCGGCGCGATAGATCGCCTGCACCACTTTTTCTGGGCCAGGTAATTTGGCCGCTTGGTCCGCCCACATTTTGTCGAAACCGTCGATCAGAGCTTGATAGGCAGGATGTGGTGTTCGCACCATACTGGTGCTGCTATCAAAGTTAGTCTTTGACCCGCCCGGTTCTACCAGCTTTACGCGTATTCCATATCCCTCCAGCTCATACTGCAGGGACTCGGTCAGACCCTCCACCGCGTATTTCGTCGCGTGATACGCCGAGAAAAGCGGAAGAGTCATTCGTCCGCCGAGCGAAGACACGTTGACGATGACGCCGCTCCTGGCCTTGCGCATCAAGGGCAGGACGAGTTGAATCATTCCAATGACGCCCATGAGGTTCGTGTCCACCTCACGCCGTAAATCCTCAGGAGATGCGCCTTCGAGGGGCCCTAACAGTCCGAAGCCCGCGTTGTTGATCAGAACGTCGATGCCGCCAAACTTNGCGACGGTTTCATCAATGCCGGCTTGCATGGATGCACGATCCGTCACGTCCAGTCGCGGTGTGAACAGGCTGGCCGGGCCGGTCCACGATTTGGCTTTTTCAGGGGAACGCATGGTCGCCGCGACGTTCCAACCCTTCTTCTTGAACAACAATGCGGTATCCCTGCCGAAGCCGCTTGACGCGCCGGTGATCAGTACGGTTTTAGCGATGGTCATTGTTCTCCTTAAGTGTGACTAGTCAGTCATAGAAACTGGTTAAAAAAAAATTAGGCGATCATTCGCCAAAAGCCGTCGAACGCAGCCTCGCAACGCTTATCGGCGTTGGCCGGGTCCCGGATCATGTAGTCGATCGTCGCGTCCGCCAGCGCAGTCATCAGGGCTGCGACGAAATCCAGCGGGAGATCGCGCATCGGTCCATTCTGGCGGGCCCGTTCCACAAGCTCGGCGACTCCCGCGATCTCGTCAAGCGCCTTCTCACGGCTCTCCGGGGTCACATCGTCCGATACAGAAAGATGTGCGAGCGTCCGGCGCTTCTCCGGGCAGTCGGTCGCCCAGCGAAGCACATTGGACCACATATGAAACATTTGTGTCCGGATGTCAGTCTCAGTTGGGATCCCGTCAAGAGCACCCGCAGCCATCTCCGCCTTGAGGTCTACATAGAGCCGGTTCATGAGGTCAGCCTTCGTCTCGAAGTAGGAGAAGAGTGACCCATTGGAGACGCCGGCCTCTTTCGCGATCATCGCCGTCGGCGCACTCAGCCCATGAGTACCGATCACGCGGGTGGCCGCCTCTAGAATTGCGTTCTGCTTATCCTCGCTTCTCGGTCTGGCCATGCTTGCTGCCTCTACTCCATGACCAATATATCATAGAGCGACTAGTCGGTCAATTAACGGAGTGGCCCTGTGGCGCTTCTCATGTTGCGGCGGGTGTTCGGAACCTGTTGCGGCAGAATAGTTTCTGGTTGCAGAGGCTTGATTTGAACCGACGAACTCCTCTGCCAGTTCGTGTTGTCCCATTGCTTCAGAGTCCAGACGAAGTCCGGGTCGCCTATCAAGGTGGGTAACGAGAAGTCTTAGTGCAAGTCTTAGTGCTGTATCTGAAGCGCCCCTAAACACCATCTCAACTCCCAACTCTTCGCTCGGGGCGCTTCAGATACAGCACTAAGACTTCTGGGGAGTCAGCGATATTTCATTTGTCCGATTACAGACTTGTGGCCCGGCATAAACTTCCGGGTTGCCCGTCATTCAGGAGGAAGCGTAAGAACAAAATCGGATGATTGCTTCCGCGATTCATCCGCACCCTGCTATTCGCTCCGGAGTGCTTCCACCGGGTTAAGCGCCGCCGCCCGCCTTGCGGGAATCATCGCCGCCGTGAGAACCGCTATCGCGAGGAGGATTGTAGCCACACTGAGCATAAGCGGGTCCCAAGGTTTGATCCCGAATAACTGACTGGCGATGAGCTTGCCGACACCAACGGCCAACGGGAGGCCGATGGCAAGCCCGATGCCTGCTTGGAAGAGCGCTCCGCGCAGCACCATGCCGATAACCTGACCGCGGTCAGCCCCGAGCGCCATGCGCACTCCGATCTCACTGGTGCGCTGTTCGACCACATAGGCCGTCACGCCGTAAAGGCCCACGGCGGCGAGCATCAGTCCGAGAGCGCCGAACAGCAAGGTCAGGTTCGCAATCATATTCTGCTGCGCAAAATCACTGTCGAAGACATGTCCGTATGAATCGACAGTGTAAAGCACCAGGGCGGGATCAATCTGCCCCAGTATCTTCCGCACCTGCGTCTCAAGGCCGGTGGGATTATCCGGTCCCCAGATGATTACATTGTTGAGGAAGTGCGAAGAAAGCTCTCCGGCTACTCCCTGAGGCTCGTTGTAACGAGCCGTCTGTGCTTCGGCCACAAAGAACATCGGTCGGTCCGGGTCTCTCAACTCCCACGGAAGGTACCGCATATTTGCGGCTACCCCAACTACTTCGTACATTCGGGCGTACTGCTGTTGATCGGGACCGAAATGTCGGCCGATCGGGTTCTCGCCTTTAAAGAATTTCCGTCCGAATGCCTCATTGATGACGGCCACGGACCTTGTGGTCGCGGTGTCCTGATCGGTGATCGCCCGGCCCATCACCATGCGGTTGCCGATGGTTTCAAAGAACCCTGGCGTCACTCGCACCCAAGTTGCGTCATAGTCATCCTTTGCGCTTGGTTCGGGCTTGCCTTCGACACAGATATCTTTGCTCCAGTTATTGCCGCTCATGGGCGCATACATCGCGGCGCTCACGCGGCGCACGCCTGGGATAGCCTGCAGGCGCTCCTCGATCAAGTCATAAAGTGGGTTCAACCGCTCGGCCTTGTAGTTCGCGAGGCTGGGATCGATCGAGGCAATGTATCTGCCTCTGGTTTCGAAGCCAAAGTCCTGGTTCCTCATGTTGCGCAGGCTCTGGCCGAGCATCGCCGCGGCGGCCAGCAACACGAGGGAGATCGCCGCCTGGGCGATCACCAGCGCCTTCTGTGGCCAGTGCGCTTTACTGCTTGTCGAGCCGCGCGCTCCGCGTAAGGCCTCGACCGGCTCAGCGTGGGAGCTCATCCACGCGGGAGCGATGCCAAAAAGGACCCCCGTCAGCACTGAAACCCCCAATGCGAATAACAGCACTTGCCAGGACGGCGCCGACTGAATGGGCACGAAGTTGTCGGCGCTGCCAATCTTGAAAGCCATCCGGATTATGAGTCGTGTGCCAGCGTATGCGACGCCGATACCCACCGCCCCGCCGATAACTGAAAGCGTGACGCTCTCGACCAGCGCCTTGCGCACCAGGCGGGCGCGAGGCGCGCCGAGGGCGACCCGGATCGACGTTTGCTGTCGGTTCTTGAGGCCGCGGGCAAGCAACAGATTCGCGATATTGGCGCAAGCCAGCAGCAGCACGCAGCTTCCCGCGGACAGCAGAATCGTCATGCCATCCCGGTAGCTCTCGCGCAACTCGTCCACGCCCGCGCCGCCTGGAGTCAAATACAGCTTCTGCTGTTGCACTACTTCTTTATCCTGAGGACCCATATCAGCCAGATGGCTTGCCTGCCAAGCGTGCAGCTCGACCCGTAGCCGCGCCTCCAGCTTCTTCGGATCGGTCCCTGGCCGCACCCGTCCAATGATGTCCAGCCAGTGTTGGTCGGGCATTTTTAGCTGCGCTCTCGGACCGTCGAGCAGCAGTTCGGTCGTCACCGGTATCCAGATGTCCGGCATGGCCCATCCGGTCAGCTTCGCTCCGTAAAAACCGGGTGCGGCGACCCCGACGATAGTGAACGGATAGCCGTTGATCTGATACGTCGCGCCCACGACCGACGGCTCACTATTGTATTTATCTTTCCAGACGTGGTAGCTCATCACGGCCACGGGCGCGGCTCCTTCGCGATCGTCATTCGGCTCAAGGACACGACCGATCCATGGACCCACGCCGAAGGTATGGAAGAAATTGCCGGAGACGTACTCGCCGTTACGAGTCTCGGCCTGCTGACCGCTGCCGTCGCGGCGCACGGCCAGCGCGGCGCTGCCGGCCTGCATCGCCGCCAGATCGGAAAACTCGGGTGTGTTGTCACGGAACTGCTGGTAAAGATCCCAGGAGAAGATCGAGAACTCCTCGTCCTGCGTGTAGCCGCCATAACCGCAGCAGTGAATCTTGTCGCCGATACGCCATAACTCCTGCGGTTTCGCCACCGGAAG
>JGI12712J15308_10000079_pt1 | contig 24948 bp, 23 predicted proteins | sample JacPin_JW_Ref_O2_FD_15308 | JGI IMG/M metagenome (IMG submission 15308) | reverse complement strand
AGTTACCGAGATGCAGCTTTCCGGTCGGGCGCATGCCACTGAGCACGCGTCCCCGCGATTTGGGAGAAGATGTCATTTGCCTTTGACGGGACCAGAAGAAAGAAACAGCCGCACCACCAGCGGACCAATTCTTATGTTCACATGTCTTATGTTCACATGCGCACGTTGACGCACGATGTTCAGAGGTCGAGGTATCACGCAGAGCTCACTCGATATTAACACGCGGAAACCCGCGTCCAGAAACCTGAATCATTCCTGGGTAGCGGCGCAGCGTGATGAGGAAGCTTGCCGAATGCGCGACTATTGCTTCGCAAAAAACCGCGACGCAACGCGCGGCTTGCCCAGATTCCCTTCGACTTCGCTCAGGGTAGACTCTCACGGCGCAAAGAACGCTTGTTCGAAACGACGAGACCAAACTGCGCCACTCCCGCCCCATGCTTTATAATCACCGCTTTCCCGGCCAGCGAACGAAAACATTCCAGGATTCGTGAACACTCTTGCCCGCAAACTGCGCGTCACTGATTACTTCACGTTAGGCTGGGGCACCATGGTGGGCGTGGGCTGGCTGGTGGTGATGGACGACTGGCTCGGGCGCGGCGGTTCCATGGGCGCGCTGTTGGGCTTCGCCATCGGGGGCGCGGCGCTGCTGCCCATCGGTTGGGTCTACGGCAAGCTGGTGATGGCCATGCCCGATGCCGCGGGCGAAGTGGCCTACACTTCGGCGGCGTTTTCGCGCGGCATCAGCTTCGCGACTGGTTGGATGATGATGCTCGCCTACTTCATTGTCTGCCCGTGGGAGGCCGTGGCGGTGGGTCGCATTGCCGGTTACATTTTTCCGTGGCTTGATTCGCTGGAACTCTATCGAGTGGCCGGACGCCCGGTTTACCTTCCGCACGTGCTCATCGGACTTGCGCTCACTGGGCTGCTCACGGTGCTGAATTACCGCGGCATCCGCCTCAGCGCCACTTTTCAGAACTGGACCAGTTTCGGCACACTCGGTCTGTTTATTGTGTTCGTCGCCATCGGAGTCAGCCGCGGATCGCCACGAAACTTCCCGCCGCTGTTCACGCACACTCCGTTTGTTTCGATTTTGCTGGTCATTCAAATTGTCCCTTATTTCATGACCGGATTCGAGTCGGTGAGCAAAGCCGCGGAAGAAGCGAATCCCAACTTCCGCGGCCAAAGTTTCTTTCGCGCCATCTGGATGGCTATTTTCGTCGGCATTCTTTTTTATACGTGTATCGTTGCTGCGGTGGGCTTCGTCGCTCCGTGGCAGTCATTGATCGGTGAAAAATTTATGACGGCGGTGGCTTTTCAGCAGGCGGTAGGGTCGCGCTGGATCGTCAACATCATTCTTGCTGCCGCTTTGTTGTCGCTGTTCAAATGCTTCAACGGAAATTTCGTCGCGGCCAGCCGTCTTGTGTTCGCTTTGGGGCGGCGCGGTTTGATCGATGCCGGCGCGGGCCGGATTCATCCCCGGCATCAGACGCCTTCGATTGCCGTGCTGTGTGTGGGAGTTGTCACGGCGGCCTGCATGCTGCTCGGAGATGCCATCCTGGTGCCGGTTACAGAGGTCGGCTCGGTCGCGTGCGCGATCGGATGGTCGGCAACCTGTTTGGCCTGCCTCTATCTGGCACGGGCGGAAGCGAAGTCGAATCGCATTGAACTTTCGCGGCTGGAGCGTGGCGTCGCCGTGTTTGGATTGCTCGTGGGAGTAGCGATGCTGCTGATGAAAGTTGTCCCGCTCGTGCCCGGGCACTTTACGACTTATGAATGGCTGGCGCTGGGAATATGGATCGTGCTGGGCGCGGCCTGCCGACGGAAGAAGGCGGCCGTGGGAAATTGATGTGTGGCTGATGTGTGACTTGGGACTAAAGAGAGGCAAAAATGAAATCTGATTTCAAGCTGCATCTTGCGGTGCTGCTGCTGATTCTGCTCGCAAGCAGCCGCTTGGTGATGGCACAAACGCCGGCACAAACCGCCGACTTCGACCTCGTCATCACCAACGGCCACATCATCGACGGGACCGGTTCGCCCTGGTATTCGGGCGACGTCGGCATCCGCGAAGGAAGAATTGCGGCCATCGGCAATCTCGCCGCCGCACACCGCAAGCGCACCATTGACGCAGCCGGCAAAGTGGTCGCGCCTGGTTTCATCGACCTGCTCGGGCAATCGGAAATGACGATACTGGTCGACCCGCGGCTTCCTTCGAAAATTTATCAGGGCATAACGACTGAGATCACGGGCGAAGGCGATTCTATTGCGCCGCTCACAGATGCGCTCATCCAGAGTGGACGCTCCGGTTATGACCACTACAAAATCACGCCTGACTGGCGGACCTTCCGCCAATATTTTGCGCGGCTGGAAAAACAGGGCATGGGCATTAACCTTGCGAGTTACGTGGGCGCGACAACCGTCCGCTCAATCGTGCTCGGAGAAGAAAACAAGCAGCCCACGGCTGAACAGCTCGAACGGATGAAGGGCCTGGTGCGCGACGCCATGAAAGACGGCGCGGTCGGCGTTTCCACGGCGCTGGAATATGCTCCTGCGCCTTATGCCAAGACAGAGGAGCTGATCGCTCTCGCCACCGAAGCCGGAAATCTTGGGGGCATTTATTCGACGCACATGCGCAACGAAAGCGATTCGGTACTCGACTCTATCGACGAAGCGCTACGTATTGGCCGCGAGGCGCACGTCCCGGTGGAGATCTGGCACATCAAGGTTGCCGGGAAAAATAATTGGGGACGCATGCCCGAGGTTGTCGCCAAGATCAATGCGGCTCGCGCCGCGGGTGCTGATATTACCGCCGACACTTATGCTTACACCGCGTGGTACAACGATTTTTCGGCGTTCATTCCTGCATGGGCGCACGAGGGGGGCTCGGCCAAACTTGTGGAGCGGCTGAAAGATCCGGCAACGCGAGAGCGCATCCGCAAAGATATGCTCACGCCGTCGAAAGACTGGGACAACGAATGGCAGGAAATTCCGGGCCCTGAAGCTGTCATGATCGGCGTCGCGCAGAATCCCAAGCTGGTGCCGCTGCAAGGCAAGCGGCTTTCAGAGATTGCGAAGCTCTGGAATAAAGAGCCCATGGACGCACTCTTCGACTTTCTTATCGAAGATCCTTTCGCGGATGTTGCCGTGTTTGGGATGTCGCAACCCGACGTGACGCTTGCTCTGCAACAGCCATGGGTCGCGATCGACAATGATTCGTCCGGCACCTCTCCCGCGGGGATCCTTGGGCAGGAGCACCCGCATCCTCGGGCTTATGGCACGTTCCCACGCATTCTGCGAAAGTATGTCCGTGAAGACAAGGCGCTCACGCTGGAGGATGCGATCCGCAAGTTTTCCGCGCTGCCCGCGCAGCGTTTGCGACTGACCGATCGCGGCGTGCTCAAGGCGGGGATGTGGGCCGACGTGGTGGTGTTCGATGTGGCGACCGTGCGCGACCTGGCGACGTTTGACAATCCTAATCAGCTTTCCGAAGGGATGGAATATGTTTTGGTGAACGGCGCGCCAGTGATTGAGCAAGGGAAGATGACGGGTGCGCTTCCGGGAAAAGTTCTGCGCGGGCCGGGGTATCAGCCCTAGTCTAGGAGCCTGCAGAAAAACTCGCTGACACAAAATATGACCAAAGCGGCGAAAGCCCGCGTTGAGTTTCGGGGGTTCGCGGCGCTGAAGCGCCTCTTTTCCACGGTACTGCACGCATTTGTGAGTTTTTCCGCAACTTCCCAGGAAGCTGCGGCTGGCTGTTATTTCAAGCGTGCCTGCGTCTCCGGAGTGGAGACCTGCGTCACTCGCGGCTCCGCGAGTGTTCCGCCGACCGCATAGGTTTTCGCGCCGCCGGCTGCATCAGGCTTGCTGACGAATCTCAGGTCGAGTTCACGGGTTAGCAAGGCCGTGCCGCTCACCTGAAATTTCCCGGATGGAGAATCCAGCGTGGCTTCTTTAATCTCAATCTTGCCTTCCTGCAAATGCGCGCGGCCTTGCAGGCGATCGATCTTTAGGGGATCCCCTTCGTTGACCAAGAGCAGATGCGGCATTGCGCCATCGCGCACGTCGAATTGCACGATTCCTTCCGCGGAGTACCAGAAGTCGGAAGATGCGGTCCCCGACGCGGTTATGTCATAGTTTCCGCTTGCCGTTCCGGCAATCCATTCGTCGTGCATGGCGCTGGCAAGTTGTCGCAGAGCAATTCCGGTTACGGTGCCGCTGCCGGTGTAGACGGCAGGCTTCGCGCTGAAATCCGCCTGCCAGTCGCCGCGGTGCTTTCCGCCGAGAAATTCTCCGCGCAGGTCGGAGAGTTTGAGCTTCCCCGCATCGAGCGACACGTCGGCGGAAACATGATTCGCGGAAAGTTGATTCGCGGCAGCACTACGCAACTCCAGGCGGTTCGCCGTGATGCTGCCCTCGGCGTGCAGGGTTGTGAAAAATGTTGGTCCCGTTTGTCCTGTCTGTCCCGTTTGATCATTGGCCGACAGCCGATACCATGGCCGCGGCCGCACCCGCGGACTCACCCATTGCGCCACTTCACTCAAATTCAGCTGATTTGTGGTCAGATCAAAGCTGACGGTGCAGGCGCCGGGCGTCCCGCAGCCGCGCGGCAATTCCAGCGACCCCGTCCAGAGCGCGTGAGCGGCGTTCGCGGTCAATTTCGTTACGCGCACTTTGTCGGGCAATAGCTGCAGGTTGGCGGAGGAAATCTCGATCGGTTCATTGGCTCCGCGCACTTCGACGCGCACGCTGTGCAGCTTGGCCGATCCAGTCACTTGCGGTTGGGAGAGGTTGGGAAAACCTGCGCGCGGGCCTGCCGTTGAGCCCTGCCACGTTCCTGCGATCTGTAAATCGATCTGGGCCTGGCCATCCGCCGCCGTCGCGAGCGCCGGCAATCCAAACAGCCTGGCTGTCCGCAGGGTCNGCGCGACTTCGGCTTCCCCAAGCAAGCCAATGCGATAGCCGGAGAGTCCGATCCAGCCCCGCACAACGGGGGATGCGCCGCTCGCGCTCCCGAGCGAAAACGGGCCGAACTGCAGGCCTGGCGCATTGTTTCCCGCAAGCCCAAGGGTTCTCGCCAGCCGGCTTCTCGCCAGCCCAGGCTCAGCCGGTTCGCCTGCGATGAACCTCAAAGGAATATTGGCCGCGTCCAATTCCGCCTTGCTGCCCGGCGAGGCCAGGTGAAGGTCGATGATCTCGCCACTCCCCGAGAATTCGGGCGCTCCGCCGGACGGTCCATTCCTCTTCATCGTCAGGCTGCCCCGCAGTTCTCCGTTTGCCTCCAGATCCTCGGGCAAATGTTTCTTGGCGTGGAGAGCGAGGGCTAACAGCGCGCTGGCGGGCACATCCTCCGCATTCAGCACCAGATCGTAGCGACGGCTCGCCGGCAGTCCCACGTCACCTTTCAACAGGAGCTGGCCGTTTCCGACCGGGAGACGACAAAAAACTTCGTGCACCACATGATCGAGGGAACTGTACCTTCCGTCACAATGCGCCGCGAGGGGGAGCGCCTGGCCATTTGAAATATCGTAGCGGCGAAAATCTCGAACCGAAGCGTCGCCGCTGAGCCGCAGATTGGTTGGAGTTCCCGTCAACGTCATCCCCAGCTGAACGGCTCCGCGCCAGCCCTTATCTTCGCCGCTCAGAAATTTCGTGAGTTGCCCCAGCTGCGGACGATCCCATTCCACGATGAATTGCAACGGAGTCTCGCGCAGGCTCACGGCGCGCTGCCAGGTTCCGTTCACGCGCAAAATGCCAGTGTCGTTCAAGTTCACGTCGGCGCGGAAAGGTTCGGCCTTCAGGCGTATCCCCCAGGTATTTTCCGATTCCTGCCACAGCGCGAAGTCGGCATTGATCAGGGCGTAGGGCTTTTTTTCCTGTCCGATCTTAAAATTGATCCGCCCCGAACTCACTTGAATGTAAGGGAAAGCGGGCCGCGCCTCTGACTTTGCTTTTGCGGTGGGCGCGAGAGGCACACGAGAAGTACGCTCCAGCAGGGCCTCCAGGTTCCAGCGCCCGCTGTCGCCATGCACCAGATTCAGGCTGGGCTCGTTCAGGTCCAGACGGGCAATCTCAAGGCGGCCTCTGAGCAGGGAAGTCAGCCGCAGGTTGGCGGTGACTTCGGGGGCGCGCAGCATCGGTTCCTGGCCAAAAGCTGGATCGTCGTAAACGACAAGATTTTCGAGGTCGAAGCCGGGTCGCGGCAGCAACCGCAGATGTACTGACCCAATTTCTACCGAACGCGCAAGGCCCGCGCTGATCGACGCGGCAATGCGCGACTTCAGGCGAGATGCTCCCGGATGCAGCAGAAACAACGGCAGTAGCAGCGCTGCCGCAATAGCGATGCGGCGTTTGGACGAGAAGAACTTCACCGTACCACTCGTAGAGTGCGGTGCCAACGCGTTTCGTCGAAGAAGTGAATCACGACTTTGCTGAGAAACAGGAGACGATCACCCCAGCCGGTTTTCAGATATTGCCGGTCCGGCGTTTCGAACGACCAGTATATAAACATGGGGCGTCCAATCACGTTTTCCTTTGGAATGAAGCCCCAGAAGCGGCTGTCGAGGCTGACGTCGCGATGATCGCCCATCGCGAAATAGTGATCCGGAGGCACTACAAGATCGCCGTCCTGGATGTGTGTTGGCAGCTCTTCTTCCCACCCGGGAGAGACGTTGTAGGTTTCGGAGGGCGGCACTGCGGGAAAATTGTCGCGATACGCATTCGGCACGAAATCTGCACTGTAGTTGACGTAGGGCTCGTCCTTCAACTCTACGCCGTTACGGAAAACCACCCCATTGCGCAGGTGAATTCGGTCCCCTGGAATGCCCATGATGCGCTTCACTACATACATTCCAGACTCGGCCGGGTCAGGGTGTAGAAACACGACAATGTCTCCGCGGCGGATGTCTCGATAGGGAAGCAGCGGGCCTACCCACGAACTCTTGGGCGCGAACTGTATCCGGTTTACGAATACGTGGTCGCCGATTAGCAGAGTGTTTTCCATCGAGCTTGATGGAATCTCAAACGCCTGCATCACAAATGTGATGATGAAGAGTCCGGTGACCAGCACGGCTGCGAGCGAAGACAGAAACTCCACTGCCGTTTCTTTCGGTTTCTGTTCCTCGATGGGCTCGGTTTCGTCGTCTCTTGAAGTGAACTCCGCCGGAGTCTTCTTCAACTTCGGTTCGTCGACGCGCTCCGCAATGTTATCTTTTTTCGCCAAGATGACCGTTCCGAGAGTCTGCCAGCGCAAAAAATCTAGCGCTCAGACCAGTCTAGTGTACCAGTCGCAGGGTCCGATTCCAGCGCGTGATCTGAAACACATGGGTCAGCGCATAGGCGATGTGGTAGAGCTTGCCGCTCAAAGAAGATGCCGGATCCCCGTCCCAGCTTCGTATCGACCAATAAATCAACAGCGGCCTTCCGATGATATTCTCGCGCGGCACAAATCCCCAATAGCGGCTGTCTTCGCTGTCGTCGCGGTTGTCTCCCATCACGAAGTAATGCCCATCCGGCACAATCAGCTGGCCATCTTCCACCAGCTTCCGCATCTCCAACCACCACTTTCCGCCACCCGGCAGGACCACCGAAAGATCGAGCCGGGGAAAGTTGTCCCGGAACAAGTCGTTCGAGGGTAAGAACCGGACGTAGGGTTCGTTCAGCGGTACGCCATTGATAAACACCTGCTTGTTCACCAACCGGAGTTTGTCTCCCGGTATGCCGATCACACGCTTTACAAAATGCTGCTTGGGATCGACCGGGTAGTGAAACACAACAATGTCACCGCGCTCGATCTTCTGATAAGGCACAAGATAATTGTCGGCACCGCGCTCGCCATAGCAGAGTTTATTTACTAAAAGATAATCTCCTACTAGCAGGGTATCCATCATGGATTCTGAAGGAATCTGGAATGCCTGCACGATGAACGTGATGACGAAGACGGCGATTACTACCGTGCCCAGCAGGGATTGCACCGAACCGACCATGTCCGTTCCCAGTGTTCTCACCAGATCGTGGTGGGGCTCGTGGCCGGTGGTGATGGGCCGCCGGGGAATGGTTTGGTCGAGGACCGGCAGGTCGACCTGGGCAGTCTCGCTGGCAGTTTCGGTTTTGATGCCGGAATCCGCGCCCACGGGCCTCGTGGTGGCGGGCGCAGATTCGTCCGGCGCAGAAGCGGTGCCGGTTGGCGTGATTTGGTCGTCTGCAGAATCCATGAACTCTATTTCTCCGCCGTTTCTACTTGCACCTTACTGACAGCAGGCTTCGACCGGGAAGCCAGGTAGGTGAGTAGTTGCCGCGCCGCATCCTGTTCGGCGGTTTTCTTGGTCGAACCCTGCGCTCGGCCCACGAACTCTCCCTGGAGTTTGCCATCCTTCATGTTCAGACGGACTTCCACGGTAAACGTCTTGCGGTGCTGCGGCCCGGCTTCCTCCACCAGAACATAGGAGGGCTGGGGCAACCCCAGGCCCTGCAGCGCTTCCTGGAGAGCAGACTTGAAATCCGTAACTGGGAGCACGCCGCCTGTTAGCGCCATGCGTTCCAGTTCCGGAGCCACAATCTCGCGCAGAACGAACTCGCGGGCGGCATCCAGCCCGCCATCCAGATAAATTGCCGCCAGGATGGCCTCGAGCGCGTCCACCAGCAGAGCCGTTTTTCCCCGGCCGCCGCTTTTTTCTTCTCCTCGGCCCAATCGCAGATAGTCGCCGAGTTCCAACTGCTGCGCCACCTGGATGAGATGCCGCTCACTTACTAGATGCGCGCGCAGCTTGGAAAGTTCGCCTTCGCGAAAATGGGGAAGGCGCTGAAAAAGCTCTTCGCTGGTAATCAAGGAGAGCACGGCATCGCCCAGAAACTCCAGTTGTTCGTTATCGCTGACCTTGTATTTGCTTTCGCCGGCCTGTTGGGATTCCTGTTCGCGCGCCTGGGAACTATGGGTGAGAGCCTGCTCCACCACCGCCCGGCGGTGAAAGTGGTAGTTCAAAGCCGCTTCCAGTGCGGTGATTTCCCGTTCTTTCATGCTGGGTCCAATACAGGGTCTGGGGTCCTCCAACACCGGTTCGCCAACAACCAGGCAGCGTTGCGAAACCCTATTTCGGCGCTGGATTCTGTCCCGGCGCCGTCCCACTGTTGAGCCGGGTCAGCCGGTCTTTTTCGTCGCGCGCGGCTTTTCCTGCAGGGGTGCCGTCCTTCGTTAAATCGACGGCCTGGTTCGCGTACTTGAGGGCCTCCGCATATTTATTCTGCTGGTCCAGCGCCAACGAAAGCCGCAGCACCGCCACCGGATCCACCTGCTGGGGAAAGGCGTCAATGGATTTGCGCAGGTCTGCCTCCGCGTCGCTCCATGCCTTGGCGTTGTATTCGATTGCGCCGATGATGGAATATGCTTCCGATTTCAGAAACGCCTTGTAGAGCGCGACCTGGTCGGGTGGCAGGCCCGCTGTCGGAATGTCCGTTTCCACCGTGGCCAGGGCGCGCTGAGCGTCTTTCTTGGCCTCGTCAATTCGCTGGTCTTTGTCCAGGTCCGTGTCATGGGTTCGTTCCGCCAGAACCTGGGCGACGCCTACCAGCGCTTCCGGCTGATCGGGGTCGTAGCCGAGGACCTTGCGCGCCATTTCCATCATCTTGTCGGCTTCATTGGCCTGCTGATAGGAGTTCATCGCGGCTTCGTAAAGAACCATGCGCAATTCGCTGTCGGGAAACTTCTTGGCGAAATCGTCGGCCGCTTTTTCCCGAGCCGGAGCGTCGGGCAATGCCTTGGCGGCATTGTAAGCGTCGTACTCTTCTTTCGTTTTGGCCTGAGGTGGACGCTTGCCCTGCGGGGCTGCGGCCGCCTGCCCAGTTGCGGGGGCCGTCTGCCCGGTTGCCGGCGTCGTCTGCCCACTCTGCGCGGGTTTGCTCGCGTCTTGCCCCAGACTCCAGGCCGCTATCCCCAACACCGCAACTATCATCGCTGCTCGCTTCATGCGTTCTCCTANGCCTTCGAACATCTGGAATCTCAACTCACGTCGCCGCGCATTGCCCCGCACCGTAACCCGGCATTGTAACCGGAATCGAAGCTTGCCTACTGAGGTTTTGCTGCCGGAGGCTCATAGGCGCGTGCCAGTCCTCGTTCCGCCGCCGCCTTAATCTCAGGCAACTGTCCGCCCGCGGTCAACGCGGCCTGATACTCAATCACGGCCGCGGGGCGGTCATCCTTCAAATCCATAATTCTTCCCAGGTACACGTGCGACCAGGCAATCACCCGGGGCTCCTTGGCTTCCGCGATGGCTTTATGGAAGTTATCCAGCGCGGTCGGCATATCCTTATTAGCCACCGCGACTTCCGCCAGGATGAACAACGCCCGCCCCTGATCGCCGATCTTTTTGTCCATCGCCTCCTGCGCCAGCTCTCGCGCTCCTTTGGTATCCCCCGCTGCCAGCCGCTTCTCCGCATTTACGAGCATTTGGCGGTCTTGCAGCCGCGACAGCTGCAGCAGTTCCGGCGATGCGGATTTGGCAAAGTCTACCGCCGCTGCCTCTTTCTCCTCTTTTCTTACATCTACGGCGTCGAGAATGTCGGAATAGGCGCTGCGAATTCCCGCGGGATCTTTCTCGAAGGCCACCAGCGCGGTGTAGAAATATTTGGTCAGAATGTAGCCCTGCCGCACCGCATCGTCCACCGCCTGCGCCCGCATCGCTTCCGCGGTTGCCTTGGAGCCGGTAGTGCGAATCTCGATGGCCCGCACCAGGCATTCTGTCACCAGCAGAGAAATATCCGCCCGGAAGCCTTCCTCGAGCGGCGCGCGCTTTACTGACTGCAGGAGCGGTTCCAGCCGCTTGATCGCGATGGGATGCTTTTCCGCGAGCGGATCCATCAGGTAATGCAGAAAGGTATGCCGGATCTCATTCATTTTCAGCAGTGAGCCCTGCGGCGAGCCCGCCGCCGAGTCCGGCGCGGGGAACACCACCACGTCGTAGTCCGTTCCGTAGTTGCGAGCGTTGGTCTGGCTGGGATCGCCCATGAAATCCAGGAAGACGGTGAAGTCGCGCCCCAGATATCCCCCGGATTGGAGCTTCAGGTAGATCTCGGTATCGAACACCATCTTGGCCAGCGGGTCGTGATAGCGGCGGGCAACCGCCGCATAGTTGTTTTTGTGGCGCTCCCAGATGGCGTGCAATCCTGCCTTCTCGTAGAACTTTTCCAGGAGCGCCCCGAAACCCGCGATCGGGCCCGCATCCGGAGGCATTTCGTCTTCCTTCACTTTGGGAAGAAAATTCGGCGGGCCATGCAGATAAAGTGCCAACGAAACGTATTGCGACAGGTCGTGGGCCGCGCCATTGCCCCGGGTCGATTGATAGAAGTCGCACATCGCGTTGGCGGTAGCCTGCGCATCATCCGACGACTTCAGATTTTTCTCCACCTCTGCCCGGATCTCGAGCCGCACGGGATCGGAAATCGACAAACCATCATCGAACCCGCAGGCGTTCACCGCCGTGAGAACGGCGAATAGGGTTTCGTTGGTGGTATCGAGAGTAATGGGAGAATTGCCCTGCCCCGCGCACATCGGCGCCAGCAGCCCCAACAAAGCCGCCAGAATCGGCCCTCGAGCCCGTAAATTCAGGAAAATCCTCCCAGGATGGCTACGGCATGCAGCCGTCGAGCTAATCGGTGGCACTAATCGGTCGCACGACAGCCGCCCGCATGATAGCGGAACACAATCAAGTTTAAGGGCTTCCCGCCAGAGGGTCAAACCCCGTTTGGGGGTGGAAGGAAGGGAGGGCCACACCCCCCTCCAACTACCACCGATCTGGATTTGAACTTGGACCAGGGCCCGCCCGCAGGGCAAGAGGGGCTCGCAGCGCTCGTAGCGTTGCGAAGGAGGGGCGACGCAGGGAATGCGCGAGCGTACGCGCGAGGGGTCAATGCGCGAGGGGTCAATGCGTGTAATCGCCTTCTGATTTCGTCAGTTAGCGGTTCTGGTTGCTACTCATGGCGAAATTCGGAACGGGTATCTGAATCCTGACAGACACGACGAAGCAGCAAGAACATTGCTCCCCATACCAAAAAACCAACTGCAAAGCCGGTCAAAATCGAAGCATTGTGATAATGCCAGCGTGCTCTTGGATTTAGCACCTTGATCACCCAGAGTTGTGCGAGGGCTGCAATTGCCAGAGACACCCAGAAGCTAAGCCGTTTCCAGAATTCCTGAAACGTAAATCCGATTGCTACCGTACACAGAAACGTCACAACCGCAGCGTCTTCCCAGTCTCTTGGTATTTTGAATGGAAGAAGGAGGTAGATCAGGAACCCAATCGCGTAAGCCGCGACTAGTTGAATTTTCCACCACCATCGGCCCGCGACATGTGCGCGTCGTCGCTTCGAGCGAAATGCCTCTTTACGCCCTTGTCGCTCTTCTTCCTTGCTAAACGCCTTGAATCGCTCCGCAGCAATTTTCCGGTGTGCCAGTTCATCCGTTAGGGCGGAGTTGGCTTCTGCGGTCAACTGCTTTCGGTCACGTGCCAATCGCAGCAGGTCTTCATCCGTCTTTTTGCGGTATTCGTCGGCGAGTTCCTGGATCTGCACGCCCTAATGTTAGCCTTACGGGACCGCATAGAGAAAGGGATTTGCGTCACTTGTTGCAAAATCGCCATGTCACTCCGATCAAGCGCTGCCCAGTCCGATCACTCACCTTCCGCCGCAAGCAACCAGAACGCCAACGTTCCCAGCCCGCAAACGGGTGCCTGCCACCGCAATGGACCCGGACGCCACACACCACAGATTCCAAACAGGATTCCCGCGAGGGAAAGCAAACCGCCCCATCGAAATATCCTCAGAAGCAAGGGGTCGTAAAACGGAAAGTGGTGAACCTGAGCATACGCGACCGACGAAGCGGCTAGGACGGCCGAAGCGGTTGCAAAAACAAATCCGGTCAGCGACAGAATCGCTGGGACAGTTCGTTGTCTTGGTTGGCGTGCCCAACTGGTCCAACCCCAGATCAATGCGACTGGCGTCGCTAAATAACCGATTGCGACCAGGATTCCAACTATAATCCGGACGGAGATGCTCACTGCGGGGAGTGCCTCCGGCCTGTATTGTATTCCGACCCCAAGATAATTGACGCAATATCGCTATATCACTCTTCGACCCCGTGGTCGGCCAATTCTCGATGAGCAAAATCGCCTGATTTTCGTCAGGGATGTCCGAGAGGCTTGAGAACATCTTCAGCAGGGATCCCGAAATCTATGTGAGTACCTGCTCGAAACGATAGGAGCCGTCGTCATATGTCCCCGTGCTATCTCTGATTCCGGGGCCTAAGTTTGTTCCGTCTGGATTTCGCAGGCTCAGCTGGGGGTGGGCAGGATGACCTGCGCAGGTCTCTGACAGTGGCTTCTATAGTCCCATTCCAGACCACGTGGAAGTCTCTTTCGATTAACCTCCCATCGACTAGCGCTTGCCTCGATATCTTTTGCGCTCCTTTGCCGGTCCCGCGTCTTCAACAACGATCTGGGTGTCCGGCAGCTCCAACGTCAATGTGTAGTCATCTGGCGTCAAGCCGTCGATTTCATAGATGCCCTGCTGATCTGTAACGGAGACTTCTGTAGTGCCTGCTGATCCCGCGAGATCAATTCTCTCACCCGCCAGAGGGGTATGAGGCACGGCGGAGGAGTCGCGCATCCTCCACAATTTGAAAGTTGATCAAGTCGGAAAGACTAAGTTACACCGCCTCCCCGCGAAGAGAGTGGTCGGCTAACCGTGACACTATCCCGATTGTCGAGGCAATATCACCTTGGCTTGGGCGGCTCGAATCTGGGGCATCAAGATGTCGCGGACGTAGTGCCAGTAAGGGACGATCTTGAGGGCAGCCTGTGCGTCCTGCTCGGCGGCATTCAAATCCGGCGTCGTTCGATTCAGATTCGACCACGCGAGACTCATCAGGAGCTCGGGCTCTCCCCACGAGGGCTCCAGCGGACCACTCCCGTCGCCCTTTTGGTTGCGAACCGCTTTCAATCCCTTGTCATAAATTTCAAACGCCTTGTCCTGCCCGCCTCCCCGCTCAGGAGGCGACGACCAACGAATGGGGCCGAGCACCCAAAGCAGCCGAGGATTGTCCGGGGCGGTGACTATGGCTTCTTTCAAAAGCGGACTCGACTGTTGCAGCAGTTCCTGAACGCGGGTTGGGTCATTCTTGTGCAAGTACATCAGGTAGCCCAGACTAGAGGACGCTCCAATCTTAGACTCCACGAATGCGGAGTCGCGGGCAATGGAATCTTTGAAATCGGTGACCGCCTGCGTGAGGTCCTCTTCCAAGTCCTTGGGAGTTGGGGTTTCGTTAAAGCCGTTAATCGCTCTGCGCCACGAGGCAAATCCACGCCAGTAGAGCACCCGCGATGCCAGCTTGTTGTCTTCTGGAATCGGCGTAAGTTCGTCGTGGAGGTGCTTCAGAGCCGAGCGGTCACCTTCGTAGTCCGCCCGCTGAATCTGGGTGACGATACGAATGATGGAATCGCGTGAAAGCTCAAGGCTAGTCTTATCGGCGGCGGAGATCTCAGTCACAACGACGGACAAGACCAAAATGGTCAACACGAACAAAAAGGCTCTGTCGTTTCGAGCACTCATGCATTCCTCCATGCCGCAGAGCGACGGTCAGGGCCGATTCTACATCAAGGCCTTCGGGGAATTGCGCCCCGTTTGACGGGCTAACGGGAGTAACGGCTGCAAACAGACTATTTCATTGACTCCTTCTCCCGCTGCCCACGGATCCACGGGGCGGAGCGTTCCCACGCGCCCTCGGTTTACTCATTCGTTACTACGGAGGAAGGACTTTTTTTCTTCTACCTCCTATCCCGTCAAACCCCGTTCGGGGTCCAGGAGAACCGTCCTCAGAGGTCACATTCTGCGACTAGCTTCAAAAGCCGAAGAAGCGTCTCACGCTCCTCTGAGCTCATTTGCCGCCGGACACTCTCATCGGCGGTCTCACGAGCTTCTATTAGCCGTTCTCGGTACTTCCTTCCTTTGGCCGTCAGCTGGACTCGAATTGCTCGGCCGGATTTTGCTCTGTGCTCCGACACGAGTCTTTCCTTGGCCAGTGACTTGATAGCCCGGTGCACGACGGTCCGGTCGAAACCCAGGAGCGTGGCGATCTGATTCTGATTCAACGTCGTTCCGCCCCGCAATGTCGACAGGATAAAGCCGCGCGTCGCCGAGCACTGGGTTTTTCGCTCCAGCCTCTTTCCCACCGAGAAATACGCCGCTGCGATATGGGCGAGTACCGAGTCTTTCAGAATGTCATCGGGAATCTCTTTCCCGGGGAGGATGTTCATAGGACGGTCACCGTCGCATCGAGAGGTCTTCGCCACTGTGGTGGCTCATTGTGGGTACGCGATTTTTTCCCGATCGCAATCACCATTACAATCTCGTGGTGCCGGCCGGACAACCCCAGATATTGAGAGAGCCTGCGGCCATCAAAGCCTTCCATCGGACAAGTGTTCACTCCCAGCGCTTCGGCGGCGATCATCAGATTCTGGCAAGCTAACGATGTACTCTTCGTCGCCCATTTGAACAAGTCCTGCCAGGACAGCGGTGGCATCCCGAACACCTTCCACAGATTTAACAGCCGGAAGAGGACCCGTTTGATCGCCGCAAACATTCCGAACGGCCCAGGCATGAACAGGATCCGCCCGAGCTTTGCATTCCGCTCGTAGCCGCGAATTTTTTCCTCGGGGAAGTTGCTGCTGCGCATCCACTCCAGCTGGCCTTGCGCCGTGGCCGACAGCGATCCGAGGTCGGCAACGGCCACGACCAGTGCGGAGGCGGTTTCCGCGGGCTTCTGTCCGAGACACAGTTTCGCCACCGCAGCCTTCTTTGCCGCGGACCCCACCCAATAGAACTTGTAAGGCTGGCTGTTAAAGCTTGAGGGGGCATGGCGGGCTGCATTGAGAATTTGCTCGCGCAATTCGTTGGAAATTTCTACGGGTTCAAAGACCTTAACCGCTCGCCTTTGGAAGATCGCGTCCAGGGTCTGGTTCATGGTTCGTGCTCCTCTATGTTGCTATTACAACATAAATATGTTGCTATTGCAACAGCAGTCGTTGGAGGCCAGCCAGGCGCAGTTCCTTCATGAATCGGGAGCTTGCGCTGATTCTTCTGTAAAATAGCGGCGAGGAAAATACCTTCATGAACCGGATCGCGCTCTCGCTCGGATTCACATTTTGTTTCGCTTGTTTCGCGGTGCCGCTGTTTGGACAGATGAGCAACAGCATGGGCGTGACGTTTACCAAGGACGTGGCCCCGATCCTGCAGAAAAACTGTCAGAGTTGTCACCGGCCGGGCGAAGCGGGACCGTTCTCCATGCTGACCTATGAAGATGTGCATCCCTGGGCGGGCGCAATCAAGCTGGCGGTGCAACATAAAATCATGCCACCCTGGTACGCAGATCCGCAATACGGACATTTCTCCAACAATCGTGCGCTGTCCACTGACGACATCAAAACGATCGTGGCGTGGGTTACGGCTGGCGCGCCCAAAGGCGACATGAAGGACATGCCGGCTCCGCTCAGCTTTACCGAAGGTTGGGGCATTCCGAAGCCGGACGTGGTTTTCCAACTTCCGAAGGAGTTCCCCGTGCCCGAGTCGGGCATGGTGGAATACCAATACGCGATTGTGCCCACTGGCTTTACGAAGGACACTTGGGTGCAGGCTGCCGAAGTGCGTCCGACCGAGCGCGCCGTGGTGCACCACATCATCGCGTATGTTCGCGAACCCGGGTCGAACTATTTCAAGGATCAGAAGCCCGGAGTGTTCTTCGAAGCTCCGCCGGAAAAAGATGGCAAGGCCGACACCAGCGCACTGCCCAGTGATTTCCTGGTCGGCTATGCGCCGGGGCAGCCTGCGGAAATCCTGCAGCCGGGTCAGGGAAAGTTGATCAAGGCCGGGTCAGACATCGTCTTCGAAGTGCATTACACGCCGAACGGAAAGCCGGTGATGGACCGCACCAAGCTCGGCTTGGTGCTTGCCAAAGAAGTACCGCAAGACCGGGTGCAAACTCTCTCGGCGGTGAACGGAACGTTCAAAATCCCTCCCGGCGATCCCAACTACCGTGTGGATGCCTCGTTTGAAGTGGCCCACGAGGTGACGTTGGCTGCCCTGCATCCTCATATGCATACGCGCGGGAAAGATTTCGAGTACCGGCTGGTGTTTCCCAACGGCGAGACGCGGACACTCTTGCGCGTGCCCGCGTACAACTGGCACTGGCAGCTCTGGTACAACCTGGAAGAGCCGATCGTTTTGCCGAAAGGTACGAAGATTGAGTGCACGGCGCATTTCGACAACTCGCCGGATAATCCGGAGAATCCGGATCCAACCAAAACTGTGATTTGGGGTCAGCAGAGTTGGGATGAAATGATGGTCGGCTTCTTCAACCTGGTCTATGACGCCAAAGTGCCGGCTAAAGACTTGATTCCGGAGAAGAAAGTTGCGAACCCTAATGAGAAATCACCCGTCGCCAGCAATTGAGGGGATCGAGGTCTGAAGGGATCGGCGGAAATGTTAGGCGGGAAAGTCGCCGGCCATATTCGACCCTAGGCCAGTTTGCGTGCGAATTCCATGTCCTGCCGCATGTCCTCGTTCACGTCGCCTTCTTTTTCGTATTCCACGGCCACGAGTCCGACGAAGTTCTGCCGATGCAGATCCTGCATCACCTCAGGAATTTTTGAGATCCCTTTTCCGAGCAGCACATTCACTTCTCCATCCACCGCCTGAATGTCTTTGAGGTGAACGAGTTTCAAACGTGGCCCCAATTTGCGAATTGCCTCAACCGGATCGTGCCCGCACGATGCGAAGTGTCCTACATCTGCGGTGGCGCCCACAGTGTGGGAAAGTCCCTTCAGGGCGTTCAGAACGTCATCAGGACTCTCATATGCAAATTTCTGACCTTTGAAGTAATGGTTATGGATTCCGAAGGTCAACCTTTCTTGCGTGAAGCGCCGGTCAATTCGATTGAGGATGCCGCCAGTCGCGTCGCCCGTGACATTGCTGCTCCCCAGGATTCTGGCAAAGCGAACGGCATTTTCGAGGTCCGCATCTTCTTTGAGGGTCGCGGTGTAATAGGAAACGCAGCGTATTCCGGCAAGATCAAACTTGGCCCGGGCGGAACGAAACAGATCCTCGGTGGGATGGTTCATCAGCATGAACTCGCCCCGGGACATTTCGATTTCCCGAACCCCGAGAGCGTTCAACTGTACGATCATCGCGTCCATGGAAAGATTGTGATAGCTGTAGGTGCCAATTCCAACGTTGAGCGAGGTCGAAGCCCGTAAGGGAACTGCCGTCGCAGCCAGAGCAGCTGCAAGCGTCTTTGCAAAGTTTCTTCGCGTGATCGAAATTATCGGCATTTTGCTCTCTTCAGGCGCCTAATTTCATGAACCACAAAGGCCGCGAAGCTGCACGCAGGAAACATCCACGAACGAATCCCCTTCGTGAACCTTCGAGCCCTTTGTGGTTCACGGTTTTGCCATCCCGGCATCAGGTTGCGGCAGGGGACGCGAGGCTACATCCGCATTCTCCAGCCCCATGGCCCACGTGATGGCCTCTGTAATCATCTGCTGAAATTCCGGCTTGTCCCAATTCTCTTCCACGTGGCCCAGTGTCGTGTAATAAACGCGTCCCTTGCCATACATCTTCGCCCAGGTCACCGCGAAGTCGCCGTCGGTGCGATGGACGTTCTTGTTCTTCATGTCGAGCTTGCTCACGTCGAGACGCATCAGCACCCTGACTTTGCTCCGCGAATAATTTCTCATCTGATAGATCTCGTCGCGGAGCACAAACGACCGCGGCCATTGCTGCATCCCTGGAAAACTCGGGTCCTCCACAAGAATCGGCGCATCGAAAGTTAGCCACGGATGTTCGTCGTAATACCCGCCGATCATGTCTCCGTATTCCGGCCAGTCGACAAAAGTAATGGCGGCACTGTGCACTCCGATAAATCCCTTGCCATCATCGTGGATGAAAGAGATAAAGTCGACCTTCTGCTGCCCGTCCATTTCCAGATCGCCCCCGGTGTAGAAAAGCACAGCGTCGAAATCGTTCAGATTCTTGGCGTTGTACTCCAGCTTCTTCTTGGTAAGAACTTCGGTGTCGGTGCGAAGTGTAGTCTCCCACAACCCGCTCTCGGTTCCCAACCGCTCAATCGTAGCCATCGCATGGGAAACCGCTTCGTGCCGGTATCCTTTTTCTTCTCCAATGACTAACAGATGCTTCTTCGCAGGCCTGGCAGATGACTGCGCTAGGCAAAGATTGCAAAGAGCAACGGTCAGTACTAGGAAGGCAATACGGGTCGTCTTCTTCATTAGGTCTCGTCCTGTTTTTCGGGCCGGTACTGCAAGTTGGACCGCCCTATCACAAGCGCGAATCTTACGGCTGTATAAACGGGCAAGTCAATGATAGTTGCGCGGAATGACGCGGAATTGGAGGTGTATTGAAGAGCTGCTGGCGACAAAATCAGTGGAGAAGCGTTGCTAGAAATCTCAGACGCTTAAAAATGTCCATCGCCATCCCTGCAACGTCGGGAGTCCGCAACGATGCAGGTGCCCGGCGCGAACGTTTCTATCGCCCGAACTGGATTGCCTTCGCTTCGTTGCCTTCTTTGCCATTTTCATTTTTCACACGAGCGGGGGCGGGCGACGCGGCCCATTTTGCGGCGCGCGGCGTCCGCTACAGCAGGTTGCTTGCGAGCGCGGCTTCGGCCGGTAGGTTCGGAGCAGACGACCATTTCCTCCTGCTCAGCGCTTACCTGATTACCGAATGCCTCCGCGAACAGGAACTGTGCGGATAACCCGACCTGCAATTCTTTTGCTTGCGGCGCAGCTTGCGTACTCTCTCGGTCCTGGGCTCGCCGTTCACCTCTCGCGCGGGCGACTCGCCCACGCGTTCTGATCGAGCAAGTTTTCGGCGGACACTCATGTCCGCCGCTTTTGATTCTTGATTTTGATTGCCGAGAGCCGGACGGTCCCGTCGGCTTCGCTCAAGCCAGAGTCTGGCCTGGCCCTATCCTTTTACGCTGATCTTCGAAAACGAGAGCACCGCTCGCCCCGCCGTCGGTTTGCCCATCGACAGTGCCGGACGGAACGTGGTGAAGGTCATAAAATCAATCAGCATGCTCTTCTGCTGAGGCGCCAACTCTTTCGAATTATCGGGATCAGACAGAATGCGATAATCCTGCACCCGCCCGTTAGCGTCGATGTAGGCTTCAATCACCAGCGAGTCGTCATTGATCGGATTCATCCCGAACGAACTCTGCTGCAACTCCGGCGCCTGGTTCACCATCACCAGTGGCACGTCTTGATTATCTGCCCGCAGGGTCGGCACATAAAAGAATGCCATCACCACCCCGAAAATCACCAGCGAGGTCAAAAATCCTGCCGCCGCCGGAACCATGAACGCATTCAGCGCATTCTCCAGCCGCACCAGTGGACCCTGCAGCGGCCGCCGTGCATGCGCCGCTTCCCGCGAAATCGCCAGCCGCAACTTCAATCCCAGATCTTCCGGAGTCTTCGGCCTTCCCACGCTCACCAGCATGCGCTGTGTCTCGCGCAAAAGCCGGTATTCCCGTTGGCAGCCCGCGCAGGCCGTCAGATGCCGTTCCACTCCCAGCATCTGCCGCCCCGTGACCGCTCCATCCAGGTACGGCGAAAACAGCTCCTTCGCCTCCGTGCACCGCATTTCTCGTGCACTCATCGCATCACCTCAACCCTTCTACCCCCACCAGAAACCCGCGGCCCCTGCTCCGCATTTTTGTCCCGCGGAGCCCCGTCTCGCGGAGCCGTCAATCCCATTTCCGCTCCCACCTGCCGGATATAAGGCGTAAGCCGCTGCTTCAGCGCTTCTCGCCCGCGCGTCAATCGCGATTTCACGGTGCCCAGCGAAATCTCCAGCACCTCGGCAATCTCCTCATACGACATTTCTTCCAGATCGCGCAGCACCAGCGTCGTCCGGTAGGGTTCCGGAACTTTTCTCAATTCCTCTTCCACTCGGCGCTGCACTTCGTGATGCGCCACATTGTCGAAAGGAGACTCCGCATGATCAGTCAGCGCCACCTGCATCTGCTGGGATATCGCCCCTTCCGCCATGCAGTCCGAATGCGCCGGCTCAATCGAAGTTTCCTGCGCCTTGTGCCGGAACCACCACCGTCTCCGGTTGGCCGCTTCATGCAACGCAATGCGATAGATCCAGGTCTTCAGGCTGGACTGCCCATGAAACTGTTTCATCCCGCGAAACACTTTGAGGAAAACTTCCTGCGCGGTTTCAGCCGCGTCCGAAGGATCGCCCACAATCCGGTAGATAAGCCCATACACAGGCTGCTGAAATTCTCCAATCAGCCAGGCGTAGGCTTGTTCCGAACCAGCCTTCAACTCGGCGACCACGGCTGCTTCCTGGGTCTGTGTCTGCGCCGCGATCGGACTCGCCAAATTTCCCAAGGTGGTTGCTCCCGCCATAATCCTCCGGCGTTCCCTCAATTATAGGATTTCCCACCCCTCAACGTCCGTATATTTCACTCTTGGCCACTTACCGACGATTACGACCAGACGCGGTACGTCTGAAGACATAGACTCCGCTAGTGCATCCAGAGTTCCCGCAATAAGTTCCCTATTTTCAGTTGGATCACAGGCTGTGAATCGCCAGTTGACCAAGCTGGAGCAGGAAATGCGAGGACAACTCCGAAAGTCTTTCACCCGAAGCTTCCAGTGGTAACCGCCCGCGGGTTACCGGCGGTGCGGTGGGCTCATGGTCTGTTTTACATTCGGTTTTGGGTGGCGAACCGCTTTCAGCGCCGCGAAAGCGTTTGCCTTGGCTGCGGCCGACGGCTTCTAAACTTTTCCGCAGCTTCTTCGGAACTTCTAGACAAATCCCGCCTGCTCGATTGTCCTATCATCGAGACCGAATCGTGCACCCCGATCGCATCGACGCCACGGAGATCGAGTCGCTCTACCGCCGGCACGGCGCGGCCCTGCTGCTTTTCGCCACGGCGATCACCGGCGAACGCAGTCGCGCTCAGGATGCGCTGCACCAGGTCTTCCTCAAACTGATCTTGGACGGCAACCTGCGCCACGCACTCGACAAAAAAGCCTACCTGTTCGCTTGCGTGCGCAATGCCGCGCTGAACGAAGCCAAGGTTCTGAATCGACACACGCCCCTCGACCCGGACTCCGCCCGATTCAACTCAGCATGGTTCGCCCCGCCGGACCGCGACTATGCCGCCGAGCATAACCTTCGCCACGCCCTCGCCGTTTTGCCCGACGATCAGCGAGCGGTCATCGTCCTGCACATCTGGGGCGACCTCACCTTTGCTCAGATCGCCGATCTCTTGGAAATCAGTGCAAACACCGCGGCCTCCCGCTACCGCTATGCCCTCGCCAAGTTGCGCGAGACCATGCTTCCAGCTCCGAATGACGAGGAGAATCCCTGTGCCAATTCCCGAGGATGAACGCATGAACGACGAACGGCTGAACGGCGAACGTTCGGATCACGAGGGCATCGACGATCTGCGGATCGCCGATCAACCGGTCAACGACCCGCCGATCGACAAGAAATTCGAAGCCCATCTGAAGCAATTTCGTCCCGTGGCTCCGCAACCGCTTCCCGTCGATAGCCACGTCCACGCGCCACGACGTTGGTTGGTGCTCGCAGCCTGGGCCGCAATCGCAGCAACCGTCGTCGTTGCAGTCGCCGTATTTACCTTTCACCCCCGACTCAGCCGCATCGCGCCCCCCGTTGAAAACACTGCGATTGCGGACCAGTTGGCCAAATCCCAATCTCTGACCCTCCGCAGCGCCAACGCTCTGCTTGCCACGGCGCCGTCATTCAAGGATGCACTCGACGGGATTGCCTTTCCCCCGAAGCCCGCGCCGTTGCCTGCAGACAAACACAGTGCCCTCGCCGAACTCAGCAAGGAGAAAACAAAATTATGAAAACTTCACGCGTAGCCGAAGTTAAATCCGCATTCATCCGCGAAATCCGCAGCTCGATTCCATCTCTGCTCATGGTCGTGCCTCTATTGGTCGGCGCAGCCTCTGCCCAGCAAAAGCTGAGCCTCGGCGACAACGCCGCACTGCGCTACTACGCCGCATTTGCTCAAATGCAGGATTACGCCATCACCGACGCGGAAGCGAAAAAACTCAACGGCATCCTCGACGGCCCTGTCCCCTACGACGATTCTCAGTACAAAGACCTGGTCGAGAAAAACAAGCCGGCTCTAGAAACCCTAGCTCGCGGCGCGGCGCTGCCCCAGTGTAATTGGGGACTGGATTACATCGGCGAAGACACGCCCGTCGACTACGCTCGAAACGCATTGGCTCTCGGCCGCCTCAACGTTCTCTATGCTTTTCATTTGATGATCGCTGGAGACAAAGCCGCCGCCGTGAGCGCGATCACAGCAGGACTGCATTTCTCACAAGATGTCGCCAACGGAGGATCGCTTTTCGCTACGCTTGCAGCCAAAAGCCTCCTCGTCACTCATCTGAGAGCGATCTCGTTTGTTCTGCACACCGGAGAGTTGTCCGCAGCGCAGCGATCGGTGCTGCAAAAGGCAGTCGCACACCTCGGCGCCGACGCTCTCGATTGGCCATCCGCGGCGAGACGCGATCTCGAAGCCCTGCGCGGACGTTGTTCCAACGACCCACAAGCCTCCGCTGCCCTTACCCGGACAATTTCGTTCTACGTAGCCGGTCTCAGCGCGCCCAAAGCGCCAACCCTGGCCGAACTCCGCGACCTGCCGCCGCAACTTGCCGGCCTGCTACCCAATCCCCATCGCGTGTGGGAAGAAAAGCAAGACCTGAGCAATCACCTCGCGCAGGCGCGCGCACTNCTGCAATGAGCGAAGGAAAAATCGGGTGGTCGATCCTAGCGCGTTCTGTACGCCAGAGCCTGGCCTGAGCCGTGGACGGTATTTTGCAAACCGTCAGTATCGACAGAAACTAAACGACTTGCTCGTTTCGTTTCTGGAGAGCGAAGCCGAAGGGGGGACTCGGATGAACGCGTTACTTGCGAGACAAACTCTTGCTCTCGCGTAACAACGCTGCCACCGCCGCACTGAGAACACCGCGCACTCCAGGCTCGAAGTCACGCAATGACTTGCCAATCAGGAGCATCGCCGCTCCGTGCGCTAGCATCCACAGCGCCAATGCCAGGTGGGTGTGGTCGTTGGGAACGCCGCCCAGCTTCTCGGCCAGCTTCCGTCTCACCGCGTCCAGTGCGGGCCGAGTCTCGCGGTTCAAAGCCCGCCCGGCGCGCGACGCGCGCAAGAGTTCATATTCGTGTTGATAGAACAACTCGTATTCATGGGGATGGCTCAAGCCGTAGTCCACATAGCGCTCGCATATCTCTTCCGGCGTCCGCGAAGCTTCCGCCAGAGCCGTGATCTCCGCCTGCATGCGCTGCACCAGGGCGCGCAGAATGTCGTTCCGGTCTTTAAACCGCCGGTAGAGCGCGGGCGTGTTGGTTCCCGCAGCTTTGGCCACAGCCCGCATGGTAAGAGCCTCTTCGCCGCCCTTGCTCCACAGCTTGCTGGCGGCGGCTAGAATGCGTCCTTCAAGATCGGGATCCGGATGCCGTGGCATGTAATTCCTCCCGTCAATTATTGTATTGACAGCGTAGACGTAACACTGTATAAATAATTTAGCACAAGCGCCCTACCCTGCTTTACATCCTCTGATGTCAGGTTTGGTGCCGCCGGTGGGTCGTCCCCGCGGAGTGTTTGCCGGGTTTTTCCTGCACACGAGATCGAAGGCTGTTCGGTAATTGTGTTTGTTAACGTTTACGATGTAATCATTACGCTGTAAAGAGTATTTCGGATCCCGGTTGTTGAAATGTGCGGATCCCCGGCCCCCTCCCCGAATCTAATGCTGTTCGATGCAGGAGTGTTGCGATGTATTCCTGGGAGAACCCAGATGATAGAGTTGCCATCCTTCAACTGAATTCCGAGCT
>JGI12712J15308_10000068_pt1 | contig 26546 bp, 19 predicted proteins | sample JacPin_JW_Ref_O2_FD_15308 | JGI IMG/M metagenome (IMG submission 15308) | reverse complement strand
CGCGCTTGTTCAAGAAATCTGCTCATGTTGTCGGCCTGAAAGACATTGCGGCCAAAGAAGACGCCCGCCGCTCCCGCGGCCGCAACTTCACGGACCACATCGAGTGCGTGCTTGTCCGACGCATGCCGGCTTCCACCGAGAACCAGGATTGGTATGGGACATTTTTCCACCACCGAACGCATTGAGGCTGGATCGCCACTGTAATCCGTCTTAACAGCATCCGCCCCAAGCTCGGCTGCCATGCGAGTGTGCAGGTTCAGCCACTTGGGGTCGCCTGGATGCTGCACATCCTTCCCCCGTGCCAGAGCTTCAACAATCAGCGGGATTCCAACCTGTTCGCATTCGCGGGCGATTTCGGCGTTGCGAGTGATCTCCTTCATTTCGAACTCGGTATCGCCAGTCCCGACGACGAGATAGGTGAGAACCGCATCCGCGCCGTGTCGTAAGGCTTGTTCGGGGTGTGCGACCAGCGAACTGTAGAGCGCACCGTTTCCATTTTCCTCGAATGCAGACCAAACCGTGGTCCAGTCGAGGCGGGCAATCAAGCTCGGGAGCGGGCCGAATATTTTCGAGTTCGCGAATTGGCGAATCAAGCCAAGATTCAGCAGCAACGCATCGACGTTGGCCTGGGCAAATTGGCGAATCTTTCCTAGGGGGTCTTCCGTTCCAGGAATCGGGCCCAGTACCAAGGCATGATCGAACGCCACCACCAGCGCTCGGTGTTTCGAGCCTCCGAGCACACGATTCAAGCGAATCTTCTTGCCGCAATCACTCACAGTTCCCTCACGTCCTGGCTGAACTTCAAGGCCGACTCAAATTATCTTCGTATGTGAGCGATTGTCAACCTAATATGTTCATTTATGCCGCCCTCTGCGCGTTTCTTGCAGCTCCGCGACCACAACTTCGACACCCGCTTCCCGCAGTCCCTTGATGTGTTTTGGATCCGTGCCAGAGTCGGTTATCAGAACGTCGATGTCGGACACGGGACCGACGTAGGCAAAGCTCTGCGTGCCAAACTTACTGTGATCGGCCAACGCGATCCTGGTCTTGGCCGCTCTCGTGATCATCTTCTTGATCTGTGCCTCGGCGTGGTTTGCGGTGGAGACTCCATACAAAAGATCGATTGCGCTGACCCCCAAAATCGCTTTGTCCAACCGGATTTCGGAGAGCGCACGCTGCGCCCATTCGCCGGAAAAATAGAAGGTGTCCTTTTGAAGATCGCCCCCGGTGCACAGCACGGTCACGCCGGAGCTTCTTTGCAACTGGCAAACAATCGTGGGCGAGTTTGTCACTACGGTAAGCCGATTCCGCTGATTCAGGCCACGGGCCAGCTCATACACCGTGGTGCTGCCCTCAAGAAAGACAGTTTCGCCGTCCAGCACCAAACGCTCAGCCTCGCGCGCAATCGCTTGTTTTTCATTGCTATGGCTATGCGATAACGTCTCATAGGAAGGTTGGAAGCTGGTGCTGGACATGCGGGAAACCGCTCCCCCATGAGAACGGACCAGTACACCATCTCGCTCGAGCGCTGCCAAGTCTCGCCTTACGGTCGCTGCGGTAACCCCCAGAGCGGAACAGAGGTCGGAAGCAGTAACGGTGCGTTGACCGGAAAGTATCTCTCGAATGCGAAATCTGCGTTCTTCCGCGAGCATGATGTTTACGCTCTCCTGACTTCCCAACCGGTGCGAATCAGCGTGCCGACCAGCCTGCGGATTCGTAATTCCGCGGCACCCATTCTATTGGGGACTTCGATGATTTGTATCGCAAAAAGTGAATCTTTGCAGTCTCAATCGATCAGAAACAAACAATTCGATTGACAAGCGGACAAGCGGTCGGTAGATTCGCGCCATTGTAACCGGAAGGACGCAGCCGATATCGAAGTGCGGCAATAACATAGCTGGAAAAACGGGTAGCTCCAGCACAAGACGAGTGCAGCGAACGCGTAGGGGTCCAAATTTGCGTAAGGAATCGTAATGATGCATCGTGGACCTCTTGCGATCTTGCCCACCTATGGCAATGAAGACTGAAACAGATCCCCACCTGACGCGCGCCTTCGGTCTAGTTCATGCCACAGCCCTGAACATCTCCAACATGGTCGGGATCGGGCCTTTCATCACGATTCCCCTCATGATGTCTTCCATGGGCGGCCCGCAGTCCATGCTGGGCTGGCTGACGGGAGCGCTCATCGTAATTTCCGACGGTCTGATCTGGAGCGAACTGGGGGCGGCGTTGCCCGGCTCCGGCGGCAGCTACCATTTTCTTCGCGAGGCTTACGGCCATCAAAGTTGGGGTCGCCTGATGGCTTTCCTTTTCATCTGGCAATTCGTTGTGAGTGGGCCTCTGGAAATCGCATCCGGGATGATTGGATTCGGAAACTATTCCACCTACCTCTGGCCGGGATTGAGTGGTCGAGGCCAGCAATACGTCGCCGTGGCCGCCGGCCTTGGGGCTTTGTTTCTCTTATGCCGGCAGATGACATTCCTGCGCAAGGTTACCATCGCTCTTTGGGTGGGCACGGCACTCGCGATGGTGACCATCATCGTCGCTGGTTTTTTCCACTTCCATGCACCTAGGGCGTTCGATTTTCCTCCCGGAGCAATGGCCTTTAATCGTGGCTTCGTGCTCGGTCTGGGCAGCGCGACTCTGATCGCGGTGTACAACTATTTGGGATATTACGATGTGTGCTACATCGGTGACGAAGTGCAGAATCCCTCCTACGTCGTGCCGCGCTCGATTCTGTATTCGCTCGCAGTCTGCTGTGTGGGATACCTCGCGCTGCATCTCGCCTTGATCGGAGTGGTGCCGTGGCGGGAAGGAATCCATTCGAACTTCATCGTTTCCGATTTTATGGAGCGCCTGTACGGCAGGGGCGCGGCAATCGCAGTAACAATTTTCGTTCTCTGGTCGGCCTTCGGCGCCGTGTTCGCGCTTCTCCTGGGTTATTCACGAATTCCTTATGCGGCAGCCATCGACGGCTATTTCTTTCGTCCCTTTGCGCAACTGCATCCCACGAAAAACTATCCGCAAGTTTCCCTTCTGGTTCTAGGTGTCGTCTCGATTGCGTTCGCGTTCCTCAAGCTTGAATGGCTGGTGACCGCATTGATCACCACCAGAATCTTGGTGCAGTTTCTCGGGCAGTTATTTGCGATTCCACTCTTGCGGCGAAAGTTACCCGACAGCGCGCGGCCTTACAAGATGTGGTTTTATCCCGTCCCTATGGTCATTGCGTTCTTTGGATGGGCGTATGTCTTTCTGACTTCGGGCTGGCGTTACATCATGATCGGATTATTGACGCTACTCACCGGTGTTCTGGTTTTCTTCATCTGGGCGAAGTGGAAAAATACATGGCCGTTCAACCCAAGCCAGGAGAATTCATGAGGGTACGTAATCGTGGTGGTTTTAGCTTCTCCAGAGAATTGTCCGGCGCAATCCGTTCGTTGGAGGTCGGAGTCCTCCTGCTCGCCTGCCTGCTGATCCTCGTGGAAGGCAGTTCGGGATCTTCCGGTCAGGCGGGGACTTCTCAGGTAGCTGTTCATGGCGATGGCTTATCCGTGGTCGTTCAACCAGGCGACGGCACCTACGAAATCCAGACAGGAATCAGCGGACACACCGTCATTCACGCAAGAGTAGCGGCCGAGATCGATCACAAGTGGGTCCAATCAACGGATTACCCGAAGCATGAGATAACTCAATCGAACTTTGAGGATGCTCTCGGACGCGGCACCAAAATTACAATCACTTCCTCCGGACTTCCTAAGTTCGCTGATCTTGCATACACAGTTCAAATCTACGATGCGAGAGCTTTTGGTGTCATCGAGGCTGAGGTACAGAACCACAGCGCCAATCCGGTAACCATCCAAAGTATCCGAAGCGTCGAGGCCATCGGAGACAAAATCATCGATCTCGGAAGCCTGCAGAGCGCCGACCGAGTTCTTTCGGACAGCTTCAGTGAGGACTGGCCGCCGTTGCAGATTTACGATTTAGGAAAAGCTCCCAATGGAATGCACCGGGCCGTGGGCAGCCAACTCATCTACAACCGGGAGAGCAAGGAGAGCCTGTTCCTTGGGGCTCTCACTTCGAACCGCTTCCTGACCATCATTCATTTGCAAACGAAGCCTTCCTCTCCGAACGGCCCCGCCATCGCTTCGTACACGGTCGATTCAACCGGAACTACTGAGATACAAGCAACCGATCCCGAATCCGGTCTGCGCGAAGGGCCTGCAGAAAACCTGATCGAATTAAGCGTTCCCCTGCCCGCAGGCGAATCAATGACTTCAGAACGCATGATGTTTGCAACCGGAAAAGACTATTCCTCGCAACTTGATCACTATGGCACCGTGATCCGAGAGCTGCACCACGGCCGCGTCAGCTCAGACAACCTGCTGGGATGGTGGAGTTGGACGGCTTTTTACACGAAGATTACCCAGGGCACTGCGCTAACGAATGCTCAATGGCTGGCCGAGCACCTGAAGGCGGTCGGCTACGACTATTTTCATTTCGACCTGGGTTACGGATACTCTCGTGGCGAATATGCGACGCCCAATGCCTCTCAATTCCCCGGTGGCATGTTGGACCTTACTCATCGCATTGGCCGACTGGGATTGAAGGTGGGAGTTTGGACGGCGCCTTTTGAGGTAGGCGAACGGGCCTGGATCTACGAGCACCATAAAGATTGGCTGGTGCACAACGCACACGGCGATCCGATTTCAATTGGAGACGCTGAAGAGGTGAAGGGCGAACGCCTGTTCGTGTTAGACGTCACTCATCCCGATGCCCAGGAATATCTTCGACAGATCTATCGCACGCTGGTCCGGGAATGGGGTGCGCGTTACATTAAGCTCGACTTCATGGACAACACGGCGATCGAGGGTTATTACCATCGCCCGCACACAACGGCACTTGAAGCGCAACGCATCGGACTCGAGGTTATCCGCAAAGCGGTCGGCGAAGACGTGCTCCTCGATAAAGATGGGAGTCCGATGTTGAATCCTGTCGGTCTGGTCGATGAAGGCCGTATATCCCAGGATACGGGTCATGCCTTTCTCCGCAGCAAGGAAGCCGCGCCGGGCATCGCGGCGCGTTATTACATGCATCGCAATTTTTTCATCACCGACCCCGATGCGTTCACGGTTTCCCGGCAGCTTCTTGAAGAGAGAACCATTCAAGCTCCGCTTACATTGAACGAGGCTCAGGTTTCGATCGCGATTGCGGCGGTTTCTGGAGGAATGTTCGAAATTGGCGACGATCTCCCAACCCTCGGGAGTGATCCCGAACGCATGGCTTTGGTCAGGAATCCTGATTTGCTTGCCATGGCAAAACTTGGGCAGGCTGCTGTGCCTCTGGATCTCCTCACCTACACAGATAAGGATGAGCAACCGAGTGTTTTTCTCCTGCGCGAAGACCAGCGTCAATCTATCTTGACGGTCTTTAACTGGACGGAGCAGCCGAGTTCCCGATCTTTCACTTTTTCCGATCTGAAGCTCCCGGCAGGCCATTCCTACGAATTGTCTGATTCGTTCGCGCCAGATCAGCCGCTAGCGATGAATGGTGAAACGCTTCGCCTGGACCATCAACCGGCGCACTCCGTCAAGGTGATCAAGATTATTGACACGTCGGTTGCGCTGGCCGCACCTTCGATTACTCTCCAACTTCCGTCTCAGGCAAAAATCGGGGAAGAGATTGGGTTCTCCTGCCTAGTGACTAAAGGTGGAGTTCCCGCTCTCGCCTATCATTGGGATTTCGGCGATGGAGTGCTCGCCGATGGCGCTGACGTTACTCATGCATATACCGCCGCCGGAAACTACACAGTGCGGTTCACGGCGGAAGGCCTTGACACTGAATCCGCAGAGAAGACATCTTCGATCGCGGTCAGCGGATCGATGATTCTTCCGCCTCCTCGGCGTTACTCCCCGCCGCTCACCGCAACCGATCATCTTCCAGCCTCTCCTTCAAAATAAGCTCGGAGTTGCCTGAGAGTGGAATCGGGAAACGGCGCGGGTGCTGGCGGCATCCGGCGACGCAGCAGACATCGCGGTAGCTGCCCGCAGAGCCGTTCAACTTCTTGACACCCGGTCCGACCGCGCCAGCGATCCGTCCCGCCAGCTCCTCAAAATGGTCTGGCCGCAGGATTTTACAACAAATCGGGTTTCGTTATAGTGGCGACAAGAACTTCAGTCGGGCTCTGTACAACTCACAGAGACGGTGGAATGCCGCGAGCCACAAGGGGCGGAGATCGCTGCCATACGCGATTCTGGTCCACGCGATTTCGTATCAAGCACGCCCGCTCTGCGACTGATTGATGTAGGTCACAGATCCGAACTCACGACAACTCGACTGCAACTTAGCACAGCAAATTCTCAGCTTCAAAACACCACTCGCAAGGCGAACTGCATGAAGCGAGGCGTGGTAAGTGTTCCGAGATATCTGCCGAACTGTGCCGCACCGTAGGAGAGCGAGGGTTGCGCTCCGCGCACGTCGTAGCGCACCGAGTTGGTGGCGTTGAAGGCTTCCCATTTGAACTCCATACGCCGCCCCTCACCCAGCGAGAATTCCTTGGCCACTCCGGTATCGATATCGAACATGCCCTCGCCGATCACGCTATTGCGTACGCCGGATTCGCCTGGCCATTCTGGACGGTAGGCCGCCAGCGCGGCTGCCGGATCCTTGAAGATGTCGGGGCCGCTCACGCCGTCCACAACGACGTTTTTGGGATTGGATGCCACCGGAGGCGGTCCGTTCGGCTCGGCGTCACCTTCGATGTTCCAGTTGGTGGCCCAGGTGAAGCCGTTGTCAATGGTGATGGGGAAGCCGCTGGTCACGCGGAATATGCCGGAGACGTGCCACCCGCCAATTATGCCGTTGACCACCGGGTTCGCGTTTCCCATCAGCGCCTGGCCTTTGCCGAACGGCAGGCGATAGACCAGGTTCGCATTGATCTGGTTGTAGGCGTTGAAATCGGAGAGCCCGCGCAACGCCAGCGGATCCCACGAATTGATGACAATACCGCCGCCGTTCAAGTCGTTGCCCGTTCCGCCGGTTCCTTCATACGGACCAATTCGTTCCGCGGCCGAGGCTTCGTCGAACGATTTCGAAAACGTGTAGTTGAACTGCCCTTGCAGGTTGGCTCCCCAGCGGGCGTTGTAGGTCACCTGCAGAGCGTTGTAGTCGGAAGTGCCGATGTTGCGCCACGCGTACAGCGAACTGAACTGGTCGTGGTAGAAGGCGTACGGGCCCAACTTTGAGTTCGGGAGCGCGGAACTCAATTGGAGTATGGAGTTGGGCAAATCCAGATATTTTAAAGTTAAGGTTTCATTGTGCGAGAAGCAATTCCAGAGTTCATAGATATTTTGTGTGGCCGTCGGATTGGCCGGGAGAGTGCCGCTGGTAAGCGCTGTGTTGCAATTCAGGCCGTTGTTGGTAAGCGCGTTTTGCGTCGCCACCCCAGCCCAGCCTGGAAAGAGATTCTCGAAATACGGAACGGGAGCCACGCTATTGACGTCCGTGCCGAAGCCCGTTGACGATTGCGGGTTGGGTGCAGCAGCTAGCTTCGATAACATTGTAGCTGATGGGAAATATCTGGTGTTGCTCGTGGGATCGTTCAAGTTTGTAGGCATGGCCATATCCACTTGCATCGGCAACCGCCTCCCGACACTGCCCACATACGCAACCTGGAGCGAGGAGCGGGAGGTAATCTGGCGCGCCAGCGAGAAATTGAACATGTGCGTATAAGGCGTCTTCACCGACTGGTCGAGCCCCCAGTTGATGGCAAAGGCGGTGTTGCTTGGGACGTTAGGGAAACCGCCTGCTGGCGGGGGGCCGAACAAACACCCCGGATTGTTTAAACTCGCGCACGGCGGAGGCAGGCAGGACTGGCCGGAAGACCCCGGAATGAGACAGGTAAAGCGGGGCGCGGTGGCAGCCGTCACCGAACCAGCGGAGTTTCCGAGTCGCGTGGAGAGCCCGAAAGAACCATTTTGGTCAAAGCTGTTCACGATGGGAACACCGAAGTGGTCGTACATAACGCTGTAGCCGCCGCGGATCGTGAACTCGTCCTTTTTCCCAAGAATCTTCGAGACCCAACCCTCGCCGGTATCGGGCGCCCAGGCCACGGCAATCCGCGGAGAAAAATCCTTGTGGTCCCAGTTCCACAGGCCCGGACCGTGATTGGCGGGCCCGCCCAGGATGAAACCAATTTCCCCGGCGTTGTTGGCCGGCTGGCCAGCCGTAGCCAACGCGGCGCTGCGGTTGAACCAGTCAGCGACGTTTTGGTTGGTGCATCCGCCGAAGGAGTTCTCTACGCAGGGTGCGACCTGGTATCCGTTGGTTTCGTAAGGCGGAGCTTCCAGCACCCAGCGCAGGCCATACGTGACGGTCAAGCGGTGGTTGACTCGCCAGCTGTCCTGACCAAAGAACTCATAGTCATCGATGGCGTAATGGCGGTTGATCGCTTGGCCCTGGGGAAGCGCGCTGCCGTTGTGCGCAAAGTTATAAATGCCGTCCCCTTCGGCAAGAATACCCATTACGATCCCGGTCGCGCTGTCGTAGTTTGGACCGAAGTTGCTGTCCACCGCAGGGTAGCCGTTGTTGGCCGGATCCAGCGGGCTGGGGCTGCCAGGATAGGCGATCCCTCCCGTGTTGAGATAGACCACATTGGTCTGAACGTCGGAGAACGAGTTCAGGTAGCTAAGGTGGTTGTCGCGAATCAGAAACATGTCGGTGCCGAACTGAAACGTGTGATTTCCCCGCGTCCAGCTCAAACTGTCGCTGAATTGGTTGATGGGCACAAAAGCAGTCGTAGGGCGAGTGAAGGGAACGAGGCTGTCGATCCCATTCATAAAAACTCCCGGATACACAGACGTACCACCGTATTGCTGTCCCTGGCGGACGAAGCCCCAGTGGAAATCATTGATGAGCCTGGGGTTGATGAGCGAGGTGAGTCCAATCGTTAGGCCCTTGCTGTCATCCAGTAAGTTCGTAACAGCCGGCTCTCCGGGGAACTGTTCCACTCCTGGTTCCTTGAAATTTTGCATTTCTCCGCGTGCAAATAAGGTTTCCGTGCCGCTCGACGTGATGTGCCAATCGAAACGGGAAATGTAGGTGTTGAAGCTGCGGTCAACGTTTGGGGAGAAGCGAAACCCGAAAGTATTCGAACCATCGCCGGCGGTGAAATCATTAGGCTCTTTATATTGCTGGAGGAGGGTCAAGACCGCCTGATTGACACCAATTCCCAACGGGTCCATCTGCTTGATTTGAGTCGGTCCGAGCGCATAGTAGCCGGGTTGAATGCCGCTCACTAGGTTGACTGTGCCGCCGGGACATGTGGCCGTGTCCAGGCTGCCGTTCGGGAGCGTTTGACATTCGTACACCAAGTCGCCCGCGCGCAGAGTATCGCTGGGCACGTTCCGCAGTGTGCTGCTGCCCTCGGCATCGCGCCGCCCTTCATAGTTTGCGAAGAAAAAGAGCCGGTTCTTCATGATCGGCCCGCCGACCGTGACGCCAAAGACGTTGCGCAGGAGTTTCGGCGCCGTATTGGATTGGCCGGCGATTAACTGGGACTCTTTCAAGAACGGATCATTGGCACTGAAGATGGTGTTGCGGTTGTACTCATAAGCTGACCCATGAAAGGCGTTGGTTCCGCTCTTGGTGACCAGCGAGACCTGCCCGCCGCTGGAATAGCCGGTATCAGCATTGGAGTTGGCGGTGGTGACCCGGAATTCCTCCACCGAGTCGGGCGGCGTATTCAGGACACTGGTAAAAGCATAACCATTATTCTGGTCGTTGACTCCTATGCCGTCGAGCGTGATGTTCGATTGGTCGCTGCGCACGCCATTCACCGCACCGCTCCGCGTATCCGTCGCTTCATTCGTCTCCGCGGCTCCCCCCAAATACGCTACTCCAGGCTGCAGGCTGAGGAGATAAGCCACGTTACGGTCGGCAATTGGCAATTCCGAGATTTGGTTTTCCTGGATCGTGTTGCCGAGCGAGGCGTCGGTGCGGTTGATGAGCGGCGCCTGGCCTTCAACCTCTACCGATGTCGCCACACCCGCAACCCGAAACTGGATGTTTACCGTGGAGGGCGTTTTGACCACGAGCGTAACTTTCGACGCCACATACGGTGCAAAGCCGCTTGCTGTTGCCTCCAACTGATAGTCACCCGGAGGCACATCCAGGAACTGGTAGAGCCCCGACCCGTTGCTTGTGGCAGTCCGCTGCAACCCGTTGGCGGTGTCGGTCAAGGTAATCTTCGCGCCGCGAACACTCGCGCCAGTCGAGTCAGTAACGCTGCCATTCAGCTGGCTCGTTGATTGCGCCATCGCCAACGCGGCCAGGAACGCCAACACGGCGAACACCCAAATCGCGCGCCTTGTCTTCTGCATGCATCGCACTCCCAACTGGTACCACGCGTGGTGCTGCCCGCTGCTCGCTCGCTGCTGGATTCGCGTCATCGACATTGCCTCCGAGGTAGAAGCCAACGCCGGGGCGAAAAACACGTGAGAAGAAATCACACGTGTGTTCTTCTCCCCGCGTCCGCTTGCGTTTTTTCGATTCCCTTTACCGGTGCTGGATCGACCAGATAAGACCCTTCTTGTCCCAGGAAAGACCTTTCCTGTCCCTGATAGAACCGCTCTTGTCCCGAGTGGCCGGGATTATACCTGAAGATCGAACCGAAGTTCATGGAGAAAAATCTGATCGCTGAACGGTGTTTCTTGAATCGACGGGAGGGGCGAGGGATAGGAGATTGAATCGCCATGCGATCATGCCGCCGGCACTGCTTCATGCCCTGTCGAATTCCCGGCACTCGTTGCCGCTCCGCGCACTGGGAGCGCCTTGGATTGAGCGGGAGCCTTCTTGGTGACGCGGCAAATCAGTTCTATGGGGGAAGTTCTATGAATCCTGTTACGCTCGCGGTCGCAGCCGCGATGGCGACGGGTTGCTATTTCAATCCCGTGGAAACGTTGTGCCCAGAAAGAGACCGGCGGCGATGGACCCTACAGGCAAGTCCGTCTATGCGGCGAACAACGAAGACATTGGCGCTAGCCCTTAGACCATCGAAAAGACCGGCGACCTTGCTGAAATCAGTGGTGAGGACGCAGACCCGGCAGGAACCGGCTTGGTCCCACTTTTCAGGTATCTTGCTGCTCGCCTTTGCGCAGCTCACGCGCAAGCCACGCCTTGGCCAGGTTCCAGTTGGGCTTCACCGTGGTGCGGGAAACTCCCAGTACTGCGGCAGCTTCGTCAATGCTCAGGCCGCCGAAAAACCGCACCTCGACAAGCTGGGCCTGCTGCGGATCGAATTCGGCGAGGCGGCTGAGAGCCTCATCCAATGCGACGACATCTGCGGCTTTCCCCTTGGAAACTCCAGCCGCTTCTTCCAGAAATACTTTCTCAAAGCCGTGGCCGCGCTTTTGCGCGTCATGGCCGCGGCTGTAGTCGACCAGAATACGCCGCATTAACTGTGCAGCGACGCCCAGAAACTGTTCCCGATTTTTCCAACGAACTTCTCTCTGATCCGACAGGCGAAGATAAGCCTCATGCACCAGGGCGGTCGTCTGCAGGGTGTGATCGCTGCGCTCCCGCCGCAAGTAGCGAGACGCCAAACGCCGCAGTTCCGAGTAGAGCAGCACGACCAACTCGGCCGCCGCCTTGTCATTGCCGACACCGAGTTCACCCAGGAGGGTGCCAACATCTGGTGGCGCATTCATAAGGACCTCGTACGCGATGACCGGAACCAGCGGGAGAAGAATGGACACCGCAGTAGCCGCAACCCTGCGAGCTCAAAGCAAGAAAAAGCTGAGCAAGAAAAATCTGAACACCAGGGAGGGGCCGTTACGAATTCGCGGCGCCGACTCACCCCGGAATCGCGATCTTTGTGGCACCGAAGTATATACCCGTTCAAATGCTAAACCAACGTGGTTTACTGGCAGGTTTTTTGGTGCTCGCTACTCGCTGACGCCGAAAATCAGCACCGCCTCGCAACCCGCACTCACCAAGAATGGACGCCCCCCCGTGTTTTTCCTCGTGTTCATCAAGAAGTTTCTATGAGGAGTTCGCCCCGGAAATTTGCTCATTCACGCCTGCCGCCACCACACCCATACCGCGACCAGCGCTGGAATGAGAAAGATCACCGTGAAGACCGGCAACTCTTCCCTGAGCGAGTAGCCCGCGCGAGCGACTCCGAACCACATATTCACCGCTGCGATAACCAGCCACAGAGGTATGAACAGTCCAGTGGCGAACCTCGTCGCACCTCCTCCGCCCAGCCCGCGGCCGAGTAGCACGCAAGCCGCCAGCAATACCAGTCCCCCACCGATGATCAATGCCGTGCGCATATAGCCCTCCCTAAACCCGCGGACCGCGTGCCCACTGAATAGTGACTTGAACCTGGCCCAGCAATCATGACAGGCAAATCATCGAATGGCCAAGGATGCATTTGCCTCAAACAGAAGTTAGTAGTACAACGGTCACGAATTGAAATATTTCTCGTTTCGTAGGTGTCGTTCCGTTCGAGTACAATCCGGGCTCAGATGGAGGTGTGGGATGAATCGTCTTCTTAGAGAACTTTGGCGGCAGGAACAGGGCCAGGATATCGCCGAGTACGCGGTGATGCTCGCCGTTATCCTGGTCCTGGTGGTGGGTACGATCCGCCTGATCGGAAGCAACGCGAACAACGTATTTTCGAACGCAGCCAGTTCGATTCAGTGATGCTCGCCAGGGCTATTACGCCCTGAAGCCCGCGTCCGGCCAGCGAGGCAACCGCGGCCGGGCCGTGCGCTCGTTGCAGCGCCCCTTCCCGCAACTCATCAACGTCACCGGCTTCACCGCACGGGGTTGCCGTCGGCGTCTATCTTGTGGACTTCGCCCAGGTTCAGCTCGCGGATGCCCGCCTCCACCTTGCTCATGTCTCCCACCACCACCCACACCAGATGGTCCGGCAAAATGTATTTCTTGGCGATTTCGTTGGCGCCGTCGGGCGTAAGGGCCAGCGCTTTCTGGGTGAAGGTGTTGTAGTAGTCCTCGGGCAAACCATACTGCAGGATGGTGCCGTATGCGCCGCCGAGTTGCTGCACCGTTTCAAAGTTGCCGGGCAGTCCGAGTGTGGAATTCGTTTGCTCGTCCTTGAGTTCGTCGGCAGTAACGGGTTTTCCGCCCACGATGGCGGTGTATTCCTTGACCAGCTCCACCATCGATTCTTTGGTTTTGTCGGTCTGCACCGCCGAGATACTTATATACGGACGCTGTCCCCGGGCCGACGGCAACAGCGAGCGCACACCGTAGGACCAGTGCTTGTCCTCGCGCAGATTCATGTTGATGCGCGAGCTGAATTTTCCGCCGAAGATGTTATTCACCAGTTGCAGAGAGATCGCATCCGGATCGTTCTGCGGAGGCGCCAGTTGTGCGCCAAAGATTACGCTCTGCCCCGATCCCGGCCGGTCGATCAGATAGACCACGTCCTTCTCTGGTTCCGCCACTCGCGGCACGGATCGCTGCGGCACATCACCTGATTTCCAGGAAGCCAACAAGCTTTCCAGCTGGGGTTTGATTTCCCCCAGCGTGGTGTCCCCAACCACCAGCAGGGTGGCGTTGTTGGGTTTGAACCAGGTGTCGTGGAACTTCGCCAGGTCGTCGCGCGTCATCTTGCTCACGCTGGCCTCGGTCCCGGTTCCGGTGAAAGGCACCGCATACGGATGTCCCTGGCCATAAAGCAGTGTCGGGACCACACGCAGTGCCATGGCCTGGGGCGTTACCTTCTCGCGCTGGATGCCGGCAATGGTCTCCTTTTGCAGGCGCAGGAACTCTTTCTGCGGAAAGGCCGGATGCAGAATCAGGTCTGCATAAATATCCAGCGACTTGTCCATCGTGCTCTTCAGCGTATTGAGGCTTACCAGGGACCAGTCGAGGTTGGCGCCGGCATTGAAGTTGGCGCTGAGCGACTCCAGTTCTTCGCCAATCTTCAGCGAATCGCGCGTCGGCGTGCCTTCTTCGAGCATGCGCTGCTCAAAGTTGGCCGTGCCGGTCGCACCGGCCGGATCGGCGGAGTATCCGCTGTTCACGATTAAAGTGAAATTCACCACGGGTGCGGTGTGGCGCTCCGCCAGCACAATCTTCAGCCCGTTGCTGAGCGTGGATTTCTGCAACGCAGGCAGCTTGAGCGACATGGGGTCGCCGGGCGCGGGTTCTTTCGACCGGTCGAGTTTCGCCTCAGTCTTGAAGCTGGTGGGATAAGGATGCACCTCCAGCACATAGTCGCCGTCACTAAGCCAGTAGTCGGCCGCCTTCTTTACCGCTGCCGCAGTGGCAGCCTGCACGCCCTTCAGATAGTCTTTGTAGCAATCGGGATTGCCGGTGAAACTCTGGCAGCGCGCCAGCAGATCACTCTTGCCTCCGAAGCCGCCGATGCGTTCCACGATCCGCGCGTAGTTCCCCAGGATCTGCGTCTTTGCCAATTGCAGCTCGGCCGCACTGGGTCCGTTCTTGAGGAAATTCTGCAATTCCTCATCGGCGGCCTTTTCCACCTTACTCAAGTCACCGCCAGGAGTGGCGGTGAGTGTGATATTGAACTGGCCGCCGATCTCATTGGTTGAATTCGAAGCGGTTGCGCTGGTTGCAATCTGATCTTTGTAGACCAGGCGCTTGTAGAGCCGCGATGTTTTGCCCCGTCCGAGTATTCCGGCCGCCAGGTCCAGCACCGATTCTTCGGGCGAGCCAAATTCCGGCACGTTCCAGATTCGATACAGGCGAGCTTGCGGAACCCGGTCCTGCACCCAGCCACGATGGGTTCCGCTGCGTTTCGCTATCCACACTTCCTGCTTGGCAATGGGCGGCCCAGCCGGAATCTCGCCATAATATTTTTCCACTTTCTCCCGCGCGATTTCCGGCGTGACGTCGCCGGCAATCACCACCGTCACGTTGTTCGGACCGTAATAAGTCTTGAACCACTCCTGCACGTCACTCAACGAGGCCGCGTCAAGATCTTTCATGGAGCCGATCACCGTCCACGAGTAAGGATGGCCGACCGGGTAGGTGTTCTCCACGATGAGCTGCTCCGTCACGCCATAGGGCTGGTTCTCCCCCTGGCGCTTTTCGTTTTGCACCACGCCGCGTTGCAGGTCGAGCTTTTTCTGGTCGAGCACGCCCAGCAGATGCCCCATGCGGTCGCTTTCCGCGAACAAGGCATAGTCCAGCATGGAGGTAGGCACGTTCTCGAAATAATTCGTGCGGTCGTTGTTGGTGGTGCCGTTCAGGTTCGTTGCTCCGACTTTTTCCATCGCGTTGATGTAGGTGTGGTTGAAGTCGTCACTCCCGCTGAACATGAGGTGTTCGAAAAGATGGGCAAACCCGGTCTTGCCCAGCTTTTCATTCTTCGAGCCCACGTGGTACCAGGTGTTCACGGCCACGATCGGAGCCTTGTGGTCTTCATGCACCAAAACCGTCAGCCCATTGTCGAGCACAAACTTCGTGTATCGAATATCTGGAATCGGAATGTCCACGCCTGCGGCCGGGGCAGCCGGCGCCTTGTGGGTTGCGGCCGGTTGCGCCTGGGCCACAACGCAGATCGGGTTCGCGGTCATGAATGCCGCCACGACCCCCGTAACCACCAGATTCCTCACAGATGCAGATGATAATGTCAGTATGTTTTTCAAGGTTACCTCCGCGAAACACAGATTAGGGCTAGGGCAGAGCCGCACAACACTCTACACAATGACCACACGCGTCGTCACGCTCTCTCGCCTGATTTTGGGTGCAGCGCTTCGAGCGCTGCGATCAACGTATGGTTAGGATCGCGGTTTTGGCCGCTGAGAGCCAACTCTCCGGAGGGTGCCGACGCTATTCGCTCGTGTAATTAATTTCCATTCGCCGAACCTGAAAGCCGGAGACGTACAACACCAGCAGGGACACGGTCACGATCCCCAGAATCGCGACCGGCATCGAAACCGGATCGGGATTCGAGACCAGCAGTGACAGGATGCCCGGCATGCCGGGAGGACTGGGAATGTCCACAGGGCACAGCGACTTCAGGTAGTAGATGACGCTGAATTTCTTGAGCAGCGCTGGCAGGAACGGATTTGCCGTTTCCCAGACCAGGATGGCAGCCGCCGGCAAAATTGGATTCTTGAATAACATTCCAGCGGCCAGAAAGAATGCCCCGTAGCCGAGGCAAGCCAGAGCGGTGATGCCGAGATACGCTGCGGCGTTGGCCAGACCGTGATTCTGGTAGAGGTACAGTTCTCGCACATTCGGGCTGAACTGCCCAGTGAAAACGGCGAACTGGATCAACTCGCTGGTCATGAAGATAATGCAGGTCGCCAGCAACCCCGCCAAAAACTTTCCTACCATCAGCACGTCGCGGCGGACGGGCGCGAGAAAATAAAAATGCAGACTCTTGTCCAGGATTTCGCCGCGGAACAGGTTCATGAAGATTCCCAGGCACCCGAAAAAAATCGCGAGCCGCAGATAGAAAAACTGAAACACCCCGGCGAACACCACGGCGTCGTCGGGCAGGTTGTAACCCTGATGAACATTGATGCTGACAACTTTTCCATCCGCCAGGCCGACCCGCAGAGTGTTCGCGCCATCGGAATACGTGTAGTTCTCGTGCGGAATCTCGACAAATGATGGCCCCGCGGCACTCACCAACGTGCCCTGGCCTGGCCTCGTCAAAGTGGCGGCTAAAACAATCACGTTGCGATTGTCGGGCAAGGTCACGCTTTGCACTGTCTTGGCGCGGTTGAGAGGGAAGGTGTAGCCGTACAAGAAAGATTCCTGGTTGTCCCGCTTACCATCGCGTGAATCGCGATAGGGCATCGTCACAGCGAGAGATTCTCCCGGTTGCTCCCCGGGATTTGGAACACAGCCGCACCAATCGCTGAAGTTTTGCGTGAACACACTGGTAGAGCCGTCGGTATAAGTCACCGTGATGGCCTGGCCCAACACCGGCCCGTAGACTCCTGCAGCCAGCAACTGCAATGTCTGGAACTGGCCTGCGGGCAGGCTAATCGGTTTGCCGTCGCCATAAACGGCGTCGGGTTGATTGGCCGGACCAAAGTTGAACTGGATGCCATTAAAAATCCGGTTCGCAGTCAGCAGGTTCGATGAAAACGCGTAGCCTGCGCCGTCCAGACCGTCGTTCGTGAAACTCGCCCCGTCGGTGTCGATGCTGTTCCGGTTGTATGCAGAAGCCAGGTTCACCGGCGTGCCGGAGCCGTCCGTGCCGCTCACGGCGCTCGTTACCGGAATGAGCTTTCGCTGGTTCCAATGAAAACGCTGCGGCGGTTTCCCCAGCAGCGCGATCACCTCCGGAGTCGTCATCCCCGGCTTCACCGCGAGCAGGTCCTGGTAAGTCGCCTTTTTCTCACTCTGGCGTGCGATTTCGAGGCTGCGCCCTCGCTCGTGCGAAACCATGACGGCATGTCCAACGAACATCAGAATCGGCAGCAGCGCAAGAATGTAAATCCACAGCCCGCGCCGCGCCAAGAATGTCTTCTTCATTTCCAGGCGGATGACGGCCTTGATCTGTCCCCACCACAGCTGGGTCAATGCGGGCTCGCTCATCGCGCCACCTCGTCGTTGCCGATCAGGTATTCGTAAACCGAATTCACATCGTCGTCGGCAGGTGCGACCGATTCGATTTCAATCCCGTTCAGCGCGATGTGATTCAGCATGAGATAGAACCGGTCCGCATCCTTGGTCTTGATCAACAATCCGTGCTCGTCATTGTGGATGCGCACTTCGATGGTGTGCTCCGACTCCATCATTTTCGACGCCAGATCCCGCGGGTGATTGCAGCGAATCAGAATCTGCGCCGGATGCTCGCGAATTTCATTGCGCACGCCCTGGATTTGGCCCTCCGCCACCACGTACCCGTTGCTCAACAGGATCACCTGATCGGAAATCGCATCCACCTCGTGCAGAATGTGGCTGGAAATAATCACGTAACAGCCGTCCGAGGCCGCGGCGCGAAACAGCGCGATCATCTCCGCGCGGGCCAGCGGATCGAGCCCATTCAACGGCTCATCCAACACCAGCACTCGCGGGTTGTGGCACAACGCCTGCGCCAGCCGGATGCGCTGCCGCATCCCTTTGCTGTAACCGCCCACATTGCGAGCCGCTGCATCCCGAAGATTCACCCGATCAATGGCACTCCACGCCAGCTGCGTCGCCGTTTCGGAGTCGTTGCCTGCGAGGCGGAGATAGGAATACACGAATTGAAATCCGGTTAAGCCCTTGGGAAACGCATCAAACTGCGTACTGTAACCAACGATTCTGAAAAGTTTCTCGGGCTCGTCCGGATGAAGTCCCAGGACCTGGATTCGCCCCCGCGTGGGATGCACCAGCCCCGTCATCAAATTCATCAATGTCGTTTTTCCCGAACCGTTGGGACCCACCAGGCTGGTCACGCCTGGAGGGATCGAGAGATTGACTCGGTTCACGCCGAGAATCTCGCCGTAAAACTTCGAGACATCTTCGAAAACGATGCGATCATTCATTGTTAAAGCTCATGGTCGAAGCTCAATCGATCACTTCGTAGGCTTGCACTTTTCGAACCAGCAGCGCGAGGCAAGCTCCACAGTAGGCGAGCAAGGCGATCCACGCCTCCCCGGACGAAATCGCGCGCTCGCTGCTGTCGATTCGAAACAATGAAGTCCAGACCGTGGAAATCAGATAGAAAAGATTGAGGAAGTGACCCGACTGCGTGCGCATCACAGCATTGATGGCCTGCGCGAACCCGGCTCCGAAAAATAAAACCGCGAGCAACAGAGCCCCCGCAACAATTCTCCACCGTACCCACGCCGACAGCGCCATGGCGAGCAGCGATAGCATCGCGATCCAGATCCAGGAAGAAAGCAACAGACTTCCCGCGATCCAAAGATGATTCCAGGTCCATGCCGCACCCGCCTGGCTTGCTTGCACTGCGAATAGAATCAGGCCGGGAACCCAGGTGATCTGTGAAAGCAGAATCGCCAGAACCGACACTTTCCCGATCACGTATTCGGCGCGCGAGAATGGGCGGCAGAAATACAGAGGCAGCGCGCCGTTGGCCAGGTCCGGAGAGATCAGGCCCGGGCCGGTGAAGGCGGTCAAGACAAATGCCAGCGCACCCTGCACAACGATGAAATAGTAAAAGAACTCGTTGTCGATGCTGACGAATGGCCCAGTGCTGAAATTCGCAGGAAACGTCAGGCTATGAGAAAGGTAAATAATCAGCAGACACGCCAGTGGATAGAAAAAACACAGCACGAAAAGCGCCGTCTGCAGCTTCGAGCGAAACAGGCTTTTTCTGGAATAACGGAACAGAACCAGAAAGCGGGACCACGCCGGCGTGAGCGCGCCCGTATACGACGTGTAGGTGCGTCTATAGACGGCCAAGGCGGTTCTCCAGAGGGCTGGACAAAGGGCTCGACAACGCGCGCGCCGTCAGAGCCTGCATGCCAACCGCATAATCAAGTTGTGTTCCAACCTTCGGGTTTGTTTTGTACGCCTTCGCAAACCGGACGCGCAGCATCCAGAAGACCAGCAAGATCAGCGGCAGAAAACTCAAAAAGACAAGCGCGCCCGTCTTCTGCAGCAGGGCGGGGAATAGCTGTTGCCGTGCCAGGAAGATCGACGCGGCGGCGACGAACAGCGCGAAACACATGCGCCAAAGATGGCGGGCCAGACGTTGTGTGCCAGCAATTCCGCCGCGCACCAGCATGCGGACGTCGCCCACGAAAGCCAGCGCCGCCACGGAGCCGAAAATGAAATACGGCCACGGGGGATAGTCATACTTCATCCCCGTCGCGCTCATCGCCGCTTCGAATCCCAATGTCAGCTCGACAGCCGTGACCCCCAGGACAACCAGAAGCGCGCCCCAGTCGAAAATGCCAGGAGCGCCGTCCCGGCGCCGGGCGGTCATCCACGCCGTTGCGACCATGTAGAACGTTAAAGCGCCTCCCAGAATGTTGCCGGGTTGATGCTTCACGGTTGCCAGATATATCCCGCTCGAGGATAGGCAGAGCATCGACACCACAAACACGCTTCCCGCCAGGGCATGCCTGCGCGAACCTTTGCGCAGAAACACGGTAACAAATCCCGACAGCATTCCCACGGTGCCGGACACAATGTGAAGAAGCAGCAGGGGCGAGTGCGACATATTAACTCTCCATCTCAGCTTTCCATCGCTTTCAAAAAAATGTCTTCCAGCGTGTCGCGCCGGAAATTGAGCCGGCGAATCCGTACATCGCGCTCCGCGGCGATGCGATAAATGTCGCGCACCTCAACTCCGTCGGCAAGAATCATCTTCAGACGATTCGCGTTCACGGCGCATTCGCATCCCAGCTTCTCGATCGCCTCCGTGAAATCTCCATTGGCGCCGTAGGTTTCCAGTTCCAGGAATCTCTTGTTCGCCTTGCGCTCCTGTTCCAGGTTCGAGTAATGCGCAATTTGTCCCCGGTTCAGGATCAACACTTCTTCGCAGGTATCCTCGACATCGCGTAACAAGTGCGAACACAGAACAATCTGCAGTTGCTTGCTGTCGCGAATATCACGGATCATGCGAATCATGCGTTGCCGCGCCGAAGGATCAAGTCCGTTCGTCGGTTCGTCGAGAATCAGCAGCTTGGGTCCGTGCGCGATCGCCTGCGCCAGCTTCGCCAGCTGCTTCATACCCAGTGAATAAGTTCCCAGCTCGCGATAACGCGCTTCCGCCAATCCAACGCAGAACAGCGCTTCATGCGCGCGTTCGAGCGCTGCCGCCGGAGGTAATCCAGAAAGCTCCGCCATCATCTGCACAAACGAAACCGCGCTCATCTTGGAGATCAGCGCATCATTCTCAGGCATGTAGCCGACCAGGCTCCGCACTTGCCTCGTCTCGGTGCGGATGTCGTGGCCCAGAACGCGGGCCGACCCCGAGCAAGGTTTGTAGAATCCCAGAAGCGTATTGATCAGAGTGGACTTGCCGGCTCCGTTGGGACCGAGCAGTCCAATCGCGCGCCCGCGCAGAGAGCACACCAGGTTCTTCAGAATCTCGCGGCTGCCGAACCGCACAGAGAGCCCCTGCAACTCAATGACCGGCGTTTGCGGAGCAGTAACGGTTGGCTCGGTGGTGCCGTCCACTGCTCCGGGTTGGGTTGCGGTGCTCATCAGTCACGGGGTCGAGCTACTGCGTTGGGGTAGGAATCGGACTGGGCTGACGCAGTGCGTCATGACTCAAAGCGCCGCCCAGAAACATGTGCGGCGGAAACGCTCCGCCCTGGCCCAGCGTCATCAGAGTACCCAGGTCGAAGCCCATGAAGCCAGTGTTGCTTGCCACCACGATCCGCTGCGGCTCGCCGTACACATAGATCAAGCCGGGCGCAGTATTCTCCTGAAGCGTGGCAATCGACTTCTGCTGCTGCGCGGTAAGCGTTCCGACCGCTTTGATCTGATCCACCAGCGGGCCAATCACCGGTCCAATGTTGTGATAAAAGATTGCCGAGAAATTCGTGTAGCCGTCACTCGGCAGCAGCGCCTGGAACGTCGGCGAATGGGTCAGCGTGTTTCCGGACTGGCGGCCTTGAATCGCTTGCGACAGCGTCGCGATGTCCGGCCCGGCGATCAGATAACTGTCCTCGTAGGTGTAATCAATTTCAAAATTCGCCTGCTTCGAATTGCGAATGGTGTAGTAAGTCTGCGAACCGGTCTGCTGCTGCGTGAGCTGCAGCGAGCCGATGGACGAAGACGAAGAAGACGACGAAGCCGAGGCCGCTTCGCGATTGAAACTGTCAATCAGTTTGCCGATCGTCGACTGCAACGTCGCCGGATCGTATACCTCGACCACCGCTTTCCATCGCGGCGTCGGCAACAGCGGACCATCGAACGCGACGGTTATCTCACCGCCCAGCGGCGCGGTGATGTCATCGAGCACGCTCACCCCGGTCTGGGCCTCGAACTTCGCGAGTTCTGCGGGAAAGTTCGAGTCGCCGCTGCCGATAATCTGGAACACTTCTTCCATGATGCTCTTCGGATTCTTCATCACCACCGAATTCACCATGCTCGCGTTGGGAGAGATGAACTCCAGCGCGCCCATGGAAGCCGGCGCGGCCAGCCATGACGCCACCCCGGTCCGTTCGGAGGCAAAGGTCAGGGCCGCACGACTTTGGGTCTTGCCTTCGACTTCGCGGCGTTCCATCATCAGGTAGCGCACGTCCCCGATCCCCGTCGGCAATTTCTCGTTGCTACTATTCTGTACGTGCTGCGCCACAATTTGTTCCATATCCGCGCAGAACAGCCAGCCTGCGCCCTGCTGGTAGGAACGGGCCACTTGCTGGTAGAGCGGCGTTTGCGTGAAACCACTGGCGCTGGGCTGCTGCGTCCGCGTAGCCGCCCGCTGCAGTTCCGCGGCATCCGGACTCGCGATCAGCAGATCGTTGTTCAGGTAAACCAGGAACGGCCGTTTCGATGAAGACGACGCCAGAGCCGAAGGATCATGCACAATCTGCAGCGCAACTTGAGCACCACTTGGATTGAGCCGCTTCATCTCCCCTTGCAGAAAACTCTCGAGCCCAGGCTGCCGGACTCGCGCCAACACCACCGGCGCGGAGTAGGTCGAACCCTCTTTCTCCACCGTGAATACGATCTCGTCTCCCAGATAGCTACTGAAAGTCTTCAACTCTTCCACCACGTCGGCGAGCTTCGGGCCGTTGCCGCGTTGCTGTTGTTTCCACCAGTCGCGCAGCGCCGGACTTTGCTGCATGCGATCCTGAAACAGCTGGCTGGCTTCGCCCAGCGTGGCTGACAGATTCGGAATCGCGGCATAGACGACCGTGTGCTCCGAAACGTAGGGCAGAAGATCCGAGCTGTAGCGCAACCCCGGCCCCGGAATCGCCTCAATCTGCTTCTGCAGAACGGAAAAATCTCCCAGTAGCGCGAGATATTTCGCGGAATTGCGGCTCCACGCAATTTCGTTTTGGATTGGAACCTTGGAAACATTGGAGCTGGAAGTCTGTTCTTCGCCAGCACGCAGTTCCGCAGTCTGGTCGCCGTAAGCCACTCGAACCACGCCTTCGACCACCGCCACGCGCGAACCCTTGATTCCGTGGTTGACGGAAAAGATCGTGCCCTTCACCGAAACCAGGCAATCGTCGGTGGCAACGTAGAGACGCCCGGTGCGCTGCTTCGCGGCCTGCACCATGATGCGGCCACCATCCAGGTGGATCGTGGTCCCCTTCCATTCGCGGGACACGGACAGGTCGGAGCGCTCACCCATCTCCACCAGAGAACCATCGAGCAGCCGCACCACCGCATTCGAGCCCTTAGCCGTGCGAATTTCATCTCCGTTGCGAATCTGGTAGCCCGCCGGAATCAGACGCACCTGCTCGTCAGAGACGGCATAAAGCGAGCCGTCCACGTTCTGCACAGCGCCCCGAACGGCGTGCTGGCCAGGGAAGATGCCGTTGGCCAGCGCGAGCGCCCCAGCTACCACGACAGCGGCGGCGGTCGCAATCATGCCCCATCGCCAAGCTGGGAACCTGCGCGACTCCGCCGGTGGGTGCAACACGATGCCCCAGGCCGGCTGCTTTGCCGGACGCTTTCCCGCGCCCAGTTCGCCGCTGCGGGCCTGCTCCACCGCGTGCCGGCATGCGACACACTGATGCACGTGATCTTCCAACAGGAACCTGCGCGCCTCCGGCAGTTTCTTGTCCAGATACGCCGGGACAAGCGTCTGGAAGTCCTCGCAGTTCCGCAACATGTGCGTGCTGAGCTCGGCAGCCGAAGAACCAGTGATCGAACTCCAAACCCGATCGCCAGCCTGGGAGACCACCTGGTCGTCCACCTTTTCGTTGCGAATTTCAGAAAGCAGCCGGTCAAATTTATGATCGCTCATGATTTGTCTCCCATGTCTTGATGATTCTCGATCCTGATGATCTTTGATCTTTCTACGATGAATCTTTCTATGCTGATCCGTCGGTCGTAATCGGCCGCTGTAATCTGTCTACCTCAGGTACGGACGAAGCTCCTTCCGCAATTGCATGCGGGTGCGATGAACGATCACCGCCACCCGCACCTGCGAGATGCCAAGCGCCTCCGCAATTTCCTGATTACTGAGCCCTTCCAGGAAGCGCAGCGCAAAAATCTCAGCCGGCCGCGGTTTCAGCTCTGCGATCGCGCGGCTCAGGGCTTGCCGCAGCCCGGAAGCGTCGGCTTGCGCCTGTGCAGTCTGCATCAGGCCCGAACTCTCTCCCGAACTCTCTTCGGGCAGCGGAACCGTCTGCTCGGCCTGCCGCGATCGAATCACATCCAGAGCCGCGTTGATCGCTGCCCGGCGCAGATAACTCTCGGGTTTCTCGAGCGGATCAGCGTTGCGGTCGCGGCGCAGCAGGCGCAGGAAGACGGTTTGCAGCACGTCTTCGGCGTCCCCGGCATTGCCGGTTATCCGGTAAGCCGTCGCGAACACCAGACCGTGGTGCGCCCGAAAGTCCCGCTCCAGTTCGTTCGGAATCGCGATTGCCACTTCCTCCAGTACGCTAAGCAGGTTACGCCTCCTCTTGGTTCTCTTTCACCAGTAAAGACGTGGGACAGGGCGGTTTATTACAGTGGGCGAAAAAGAATTAGTTCATCTCTTCGAGCAGCACAGAACCCACGAAGATCAACATGGCGAAGGCATATCCGAACAACATGAACTGGATGAAGAAATGCTGGCTCACGACGCCCCGCGCGGCCGCCAGAACAATTGTGACCTAGCTCAGCGACTCCCGCAGCGGGGCAAGACATTCCAACAGCCACATATACGGACAGGCTGATCCAGTCGAAGCGTCCGTAGCGCGTGCCCGCCCCGACAACGACGTGCTTGCGGAGCTCGCAGCTTCGGGTCATCAGAATTAGTGAACTCTGTCGCCTGCCACAGCAACGCGGGATACGTTTTCGCCAAGGAATATGGACACCATTGCACGTATCGGCATTTCTGCATTTTCGATGAGTGCGGCCACGAGCTTGAGGATCCTTCCCCCAAAAAGAAGCCGGGTGAAGGATCCAGCGGGATGTGTGTACTGACCTGCCTTCCAGATTTGAACTCGCAGATGGAAGGAATTCCCTTTTTAGGCATTTGTATTCACCTGCTGCTGGTGAGAGAAGGGAAGGGCCTTTCGCGAGCTGATGATGCTGAGCATTCTCAGGCACTTGCGAAGGTGGCAGCTTTCCTTGCGATACCCCATCGGTACCTCTCGTGCTATGCAGACAGCAGGAACTCGAACGGGGCATCCAAAGCTTTGTAAAACTTTGTAAAAAAACCGCTTGCATTTCCGAATGTTGTCTGCTTAAATCCGTTGACTTTTCTTCCCTCCCCCGCGCTCTCGGGTTTTCTTTTCTGAACAATTCGTAGTCGTAGTCGGGATTCGACCGGTTTCCTTTGTGTGGGCGAATGTTCGCCTCGGCCAAGTCGTGCCGATGCCTCGTTGCGCGCGAAAGGGCCGTGATTCAGGTTCCCGTGATTTAAGGCCAGTGCAATTCGCCCAGGCCGGGTGAAAACGAATCATCGTTCAGCCAGGCGGTATCCCCAGCCCAACCTTGGCTCCAGCGAAGCGAAAGCATGGAGACACGCCACATGTTTGCCACTGAAATGAATCGTATGCGCAAAATTCAGAATGCAGTTACGCTTTCGCTGACGGCGATGTTTTGCCTGTTTACTCCGTCCTCCGCATTTGCGATTACTCCCACAACGCTGACCCCGACATCGGTGAACTTTGGCAACGTGGTGATCCATGAGTCGAGCGCGATCAAGCTGGTTACGCTCAAGAACAACCAGTCGGTTGCTCTCAATATCGCGTCCATAGTGCTGTCGCCGGGAAGCCCGTATGCCATCGATCCATCGAGCACGTGCCCGAGTTCCGGTTCGTTGGCCCCGAGCGGCACTCCCGGCGCCAGTTGCACCATCGGCCTCACCCTAACGCCTGCCGCATTGGGAACCCAGCCCGCAGGCTCTGTGACCATTACCACCAACGCCAGTAATAGCCCACAAACGATAACGCTTTCGGGAAAGGGAATCGCCCCAGTGGCGATCTCGCCTACTTCGCTGAAATTGACCTTCGCGGCGCAATTGGAAGGAACGACCAGCGCGGGCCAGACGGTCAAGGTGAGCAACCAGCAGAATATTCCGCTCAACATATCCGGAGTTTCGGTCTCTGGCGCGAACAGCGGCGACTTCGGGGTTACGAACTCCTGCCCCACGGTGCCTTCTTCCGTCCCGGCAACGGCCAGTTGCACTCTTTCGGTGACCTTCACGCCTACCGCCTCGGGAGCGAGAACGGCAACGCTGAGCATTATCGACGATGCCTCAAGCAGCCCGCAGGTGGTCACACTGACCGGTTCCGGAAGCGCGCCGGTGACCCTCACGCCGGTGTCGATTACCACTTTCTCGGCTCTGGTCGGCACTACCAGCGCCTTCAAGACCGTCACCATCAAGAACTCGGCGACTACACCGCTGACTCTCGACAGCTTCCAGTTCAGCGGCGACTTTGAGCAGACAGCGACGACCTGCGGCACTCTTCCAAAAGCGCTGGCCCCCGGTGCGTCCTGCAATGTCTCGGTGACGTTCG
>JGI12712J15308_10000061_pt1 | contig 27348 bp, 20 predicted proteins | sample JacPin_JW_Ref_O2_FD_15308 | JGI IMG/M metagenome (IMG submission 15308) | reverse complement strand
ACCGGTCGCAGCATGGCGCAAGTCGCACTCGCCTGGTTGCGCTACCAAACCGTGCCAGTAATCCCGATCATTGGAGCGCGGAAGGTATCTCAACTCCAGGACAATCTCGCCAGTTTGGATCTGGAACTCTCCGCCGAACAATTGAAATCCCTCAATGGAGCAAGCCGAATCGAACCCGGATTCCCTCAGAGTATTTACGACAGAGAAATGGTTCGTGCAATTCGGTATGGCGGCACGTGGGATCGCTTGCAGCTCTAAATGCGGCACTGCGGGCAGAGTAGGGATGTAGGCTCCAGCGTTTGAGCTTCCCGCCTCGCCCAAGTGACGGGCGAGCAGAAAGTTGTCGGTTCGTTTTTCGGATCAAGACCGAGAAACGCGCTTGTGTTTACTGGTTGAATTTCACTTGCCTGATAAGTCGCGTTACCGGACATTTGACGTACTAGAACTTCACTTCTCCGGTAAGGGCGTTAATCAGGCGTTAGCCCGCAGTCAGTCTCCGTTCGTTGACTTGCGTTCTGGCCCAACCTAAGATGCGCGTACATGTCCGCGACCGACTCGCTCATCGGCCAGACGATCTCGCACTACCGCGTCATTGAAAAACTCGGCGGCGGCGGTATGGGTGTAGTGTACAAGGCCGAGGACACGCGACTTCATCGTTTCGTGGCCCTCAAGTTTCTTCCTCCTGAAGTCGCGCGGGATCCCCACACATTGGCGCGCTTTCAACGCGAGGCTCAAGCTGCATCCGCGCTGAATCATCCCAATATTTGCACTATCCACGATATCGGCGAGCAGGATGGGCATTCGTTCATCGCCATGGAATTTCTAGAGGGAGTAACGCTGAAACATCGCATCGACAGGCGCGCGATGCCGCAGGAACTTTTGTTGACGCTCGGGATCGAAATCGCTGATGCGCTGGATGCTGCGCACGCTAAAGGCATCGTCCATCGCGACATCAAGCCAGCCAACATTTTTATTACCACCCGCGGCGCCGCCAAGATTCTGGATTTCGGCTTGGCGAAAGTTTCGGGGAATCCGGAGCGGGGGGCCGATGCGACGGCGGCGACAGAGGATCGGCCGGAATTTCTGACCAGTCCGGGTTCGGCGCTGGGAACGGTGGCGTACATGTCGCCGGAGCAGGTGAGTGGGAAGGAACTGGATGCGCGCACCGATTTGTTCTCGTTTGGCGCAGTGCTCTACGAAATGGCGACGGGCGCGCTCCCGTTCCGCGGCGACACTTCGGGCCTCGTATTCGAAGCAATTCTGAATCGCGAGCCGGCACCTCCAGCGCGGCTGAATCCGGCTCTCCCGCCCGAGTTGGAACGGATTATCAATAAGACGCTGGAGAAAGATCGCGACGTACGGTATCAGCACGCAGCGGACCTTCGCGCGGACTTGAAACGCCTGAAACGCGACACGGATTCAGCGCACATTTCCACTGCTTCGCGGGGAATCAACGCTGCGCGGCCCCAAGCGTCGGCGGTGTCTGGCCGCGCGTCGCGAACTTACGCAGGCGCAGCAGTTGCCGTGTTACTTCTAATCGTGCTCGGATGGGCCGGTTACCACTGGCGCAGCATTTTCCAGCACACGGAGAAAAAGCCGCTAACTGAGCGGCAACTGACGCGCAACGCTTTCGAGAATCATGTGCTTGACCAGGCGATCTCGCCGGACGGCAACAATCTCGTATACCTCGACAACAAAGGTTTGCACATCAGTGTGATTGTGACCGGCGAAGTGCACGATCTCTCGTTTCCAGAACTGCCGGGCGACGTCGGGGGCGTCCGGTGGTATCCGGATGGAGAGAGGCTTTTGCTCAACGTCTACATCGGGGCGGAACCCGGTTCGATATGGCAGGCATCGATATTCGGCGGCGCCCCGCGAAAGCTCAGGGAGCACTCCCGGGCACTTGCGATTTCGCCTCACGATTCTTCCATTGCCATTATTGACGACAACGCTAAACCGCCGGAAATCTCGATTATTGACGCCAATGGAGGCAACTTCAGAAAAGCCTTCGCCATTGACGCGGCTAGAGTTACTGGCGTCACTTGGTCGCCTGACGGCCGGTTCCTCGCCTACACATTTGAAGGACCTACCGAGGGCAGCGTTCACACCTGGTCCTTGGAGCAACATTCGGATTTGGTCGTACGCAGCGAACCCGATCTCCTCTCGCGAACTAATTTGCCCAGCCTCGTATGGCTTCCGGACGGACGCCTCATCTTCGGGGAATTCGGTCCCTCGGAGCAGGGGACTACACACCTGTCGGCTATGCCGATGGACCTTCGGACTGGCAAGTCGGCTGGAAATCCAGTGCAAATCACAAACTGGCATGGGGACTACGCTTGGAGTCCCAGCGTGAGCTTGGATGGCCGTCGCCTGGTGGTTAGTAAGGGGCACACAAAAGCCGATATCTTCTTGAGTGATCTTAAACAAAAAGGACAGCGCGCCGAGGGAGCAAAAAATCTCACGCTCGGAGACAGCAACGACAGCCCGAGTGCGTGGTTTGCGGACAGCGGCTCGATGCTAATCGATTCCAATCGAACGACAAGAGATCAGATCTACCGTCTACATCTGGATGGAAGGAATCCGCAAGCGATCGTTCCGGAACCCGACAGTCAGGCCGGCGCCGAAATCACTCCTGATGGTGCGTGGATTATGTATTGGTCCTTTCAGTACGATGAGAAAGGAAATCTGAAGTCCCAAGGGGCGATGAGAGTATCGTCTGCGGGTGGGACGCCGGAACGGATCTTTGAAAGCCAACCCGACGAAACTACCTACTTTCATTGCCCGTCACATTCCGGCAGTTCGTGCGTGCTGAGTCTCTGGGAGAAAAACGAGTTTAGCTTGTATGAATTGGATCCGGTGAAAGGACAAGGAAAGGAACTGGCGAGAACTCATTTGGAGAACCCGAAAAATGTGGCTTGGAGCATCTCTCCGTCGGCATCTCAAATTGCAATCGCCAGTCGAGATTCGCTCAAAGGGCAGATTCGCGTTGTTGATCTGCAGGGAGGCGGAGAAAAGAATATTCCGCTGCCGAAGGGTTGGGCGGCTGGAGACACGTGCTGGACGTCCGATGGAGTTGCAATCCTCCTTTCAGTTTTTAGTACCGATATGGTGGCGATAGCGCGGATCGAGTTGGACGGCAAAATCACCGTCCTGCTCCGGGGTGGGATGGGTCAGTTTCTCTACAGCCCACTCGAGTCTCCCGATGGGCGTTATCTGGCCTACGGCGAGCAGGGATGGAACTCAAACGTTTGGCTCCTGGAAAATTTCTGACCCACACTAACGCCAGCACGACGACCCCCGACATCTCCGTGCTCAGCGCCACCAATCCCGAATACCAAAGCTGAAATGATGGATCTTCCTAAGAGTCTGATTTTTGATCGAGGGTTTTGTTCGTCCTAGTGGCTGATAAGTCGTAATCGGAGATGTGCTTTTCGCCGGATTCCACTTGTCCGGTTTCGGCGTTCATCAGGACTTGAAGAATCCCAACGAGATTGGTCGTATACTGCGCCTCAATGGACAGTTCCGACGTCAACAAACAAATCAAATCTGTCATTCGCCCATTGCTGCAAGAGACGGGCTTCAGCCAGTTCACCGCGCGAACCGCGTGGCGTTATTCAGACGAAAAGATAGATGTAGTTAACTTTCAGTCTTTCAACTCGTACCTCGCGAACGCAGTGGGATGTACCACGTATTCCTTTTGCGTCAATCTCGGATGCAGTTTCGAGGCGATACCCCGAAGAGCAAGAACCAAGCAAAGGAATGGATACCTTCGGCCCGAAGAGTATGAATGCCATTTTCGACTCCCACTTCAGAAGTCAATAAAGCAGCCCAATTTGAAGAGAACGAACATTTGGTACGTTGACGCCGCCGGGAAGAATTTGGACATCGTAGTTGCAGATGCAAAGAAAGCCATTGTTGAGACTGGCCTTGGGTGGTTTAGTCGATTCGGTGACTTGAGGGAAGTTTTGCGTACACTCCTTGAAGACTCCGAAAGTAATGAGAGCACTCATGGATTTGGGTCAAATCCCTCGCCAAACAGGCACTTCATGACGGGATTTACTGCACTCGCGATCGGCAAGAAGGACCTGGCGATGGGACGAATCCAACTCGCGTTGAACTCTGGGTTCTTCAAGGAATTTGAATCTAAAATGCAGGCGGTGCTCGAAGCCAATGACAATCAACCTGCCTAAGTCCTGAGTAGTCGCGTAATCGGACAAGTCCCGTACCTCTCGCTACGATGTCAAGGCTAGGTGGGCACAAAATTGGGCACACCGGCGATGAGGCGAATTTAACCTCGCTCTCAAGGCCCCAGCTAAAACAATGAGGACAAAAGGGAAAGATGGTGGACGTGACCGGGATCGAACCGGTGACCCCCTGCTTGCAAAGCAGGTGCTCTCCCAGCTGAGCTACACGCCCACCGTAACTGCATGATTCTAATAGATTCCGTTCGCGAAAATCTACAAATGAGCACCTGCTCTGTTTGCAGGTGCTCGCGTAAACTGACCCGCCCGCCCTTCACGCGCAACCTGCGCCGCGTGAGCTACTTCCAACAGTTTCCTGGACAGCTTTAGCTTTGATTTTCGGTCCACTCGGTCCAAGAACGCAGTTTTTCAGGAAATTCGGGTGACGGATGCGAGCCTTCGGCGCGAGATCAAATGCTTGAAGCCGTTCGTCGAATAGCGCGTTTTCCAGCTAACTGGGATTGTTTCCGGCCCTTGCCCGCGCGGGAGAACAAGTAACGATGCCAACAGTTGCTTGACTTTCGCGATCTTCCTGTCCTTAATATATGGCGTCTCCATATATGGAAAGCGCTACTTATGACGGTGAATGGAAGAGAGGCAGCGCGGAGTTGCTGATTCTCTCGTTGATAGAAGCCAGACCCCGGCACGGCTACGAAATCTCAAAGCTCATCGAGCAACGCTCAGAAGGCGCGGTGCGCTTCTATGTGGCTTCGCTCTACCCTTTGCTCTATCGCCTGGAAACCCGTGGTTGGATTCAGGGCCGGTGGGTTGAAAAGAGCGGGCAGCGCCGCCGACGCTACTACCGATTGACTCGGCAGGGACAAAAGGTTCTGGCCTCGCAGCGACGCGGCTGGCAAATTTTCGTCGAGGCCATCAACCGTATCACGGAAGTTGAAAATGCTTGATTGGGAACCCGAAATTCTCAGGCGGCTTGCACCGCTGGAACTTACTCCGACGCGGGAGTCGGAAATCGCTGAGGAACTCGCGCAGCACCTCGATGATCGTTATCAGGAACTCATCGCCAGCGGCCAATCGCAGGACTCAGCATTCCGCACCGCACTTGATGAACTCGAAGAGGAGGATTTGCTAGTCCGAAGCCTCAGGCGTCTAGAAAGAAGCTTTGATCGCGAACCCATCGCGCCCGGAAAGGACGCCGGCAATTTTTTCTCGGGCATCCTCCAGGACGTTCGTTTCGCCTTTCGCATTCTCCGTAAAACTCCGCTCATCACCGGCATTGCACTGCTTTCTCTCGCGCTGGGCATCGGCGCCAACACAGCCATTTTCAGCTTGATCGACGCCGTCATGCTCCGCATGTTGCCTGTGCAGAATCCTGAACAGCTCGTGCAAATCGGGTTGAAACCTCGCATGGATCAAAATGCGAACACCACCGTAACGAATCCGATTTGGGAGCAGGTGCGCGATCATCAGGACGTTTTCTCCGGCGTTTTTGCCTGGTCGCCGAGAACTTTCGACCTCGCCAACGGCGGCGAAGAAAACGATATCAACGGCATTTACGCCAGCGGAGATTACTTCAACGTTCTCGGTGTGCGCCCAGCCGCAGGACGCTTGCTCGCTGCTTCCGATGACATCCGCAGCTGTCCCGGCGTCGCCGTGCTCAGTTATGGTTTCTGGCAGGCCCATTACGTCGGTGCGAAATCCGTGATTGGCAGCTTCATTCGCGTGAATGGCCATGAATTTCCCATCATCGGCATTGCACAGCGCGGCTTCACTGGTACGGATGTTGGTACGCCATTCGGTGTGGCGATTCCGATCTGCGCGGCAGCGATTTTCGGAAGGTCTCTCGACGATCGCAGCGCCTGGTTCCTCTCGATGATGGGCCGCCTCAAACCCGGCGCAAACATCGCGCAGGCTCAAGCTCGCATGAAAGTCCTGTCGGCCCCGCTTTTTGGCGCCGTTGTCCCCCAGGATTCCAGCGCCAACGCGCAGGACTTTTTTCGAAGGAACACGTTCGCCCTAACTCCCGCATCCACTGGGAGCAGCAGTGTCAATGGCGTACGCGACCAATACAGTCAGCCGCTGCAAATCCTGATGTTCGTCGTTGGACTGGTTCTGCTCATCGCCTGCGCGAACATCGCCAGCCTGCTTCTCGCTCGCTCCGCGGCGCGCCAGAAGGAAATTGCTCTGCGTCTGTCTTTGGGAGCCTCGCGAGCCCGTTTGATTCGCCAGGTTCTCACCGAAAGCATCGTGCTCTCCGGCGCCGGTGCGATTCTCGGCGTTTTCTTCGCGCGATGGGGCAGCGCGCTGCTTGTTCGTTTCGTTTCTACCGATCAGAGCCAAGTCTTTCTCGATCTGAAAATGGACGGCCCGGTCCTGGCCTTCACCATTGGCATCGCTGTGCTTTGCGGAGTGCTCTTTGGGATTTTGCCTGCCTTCCGCGCCACACGCGTCTCTGCCAGTTCTGCGATGAAAGAAGGCCAATCGCAAGGTGCAGGCGGGCGCTCGCAATCGGCTCTAGCGCGCTGGATTGTCGCCGTGCAAGTCGCTCTCTCCCTGATTTTGCTGGTTGGCACCGGTCTCTTCGTCCGTACATTCGCCAATTTAATGACCGTGGATCCGGGCTTCGACCGCAACAATGTCCTGTTGGTCGACACGAATGTTCATAGTGCTGGACTGCCCGAGCCCGCTCTCGTGCCGCTCTATGGCCAAATGCTTGCGAAATTGCAGGCGCTTCCCGGGGTCGTTTCCGCCAGCCAGTGCCTGTTATATCCGCTCGACTCGGGCGATGAGTGGACCTCCGAGATTTCAGTGCCGGGCTATCAGCCGCCGAGCGGCGTTGTGCCCGGTGTTTATTCGAACTGGGTCACGCCTGGATACTTCTCCACGATGCGCACGCCGCTAGTCGAAGGCCGTGAATTTGCCGCTCGCGATTCCGCAAACTCCACGCCCGTTGTCGTCATCAATCAGTTGCTGGCGAACACCTACTTTCGCGGACAAGATCCCATCGGGAAGCATATCCACCTTGGAGGGCAGGAATTCGGAGACAAACCACTCGAAATTATCGGCGTGGTGCAGAACGCCAAACGCGATTCGCTGGATCAGGACTTTCTTGCGACCGCGTACGTCCCTCTTGCCCAGATTCATCGTGTCCGCGAAGACACCACGTTTGAGGTTCGCACGGCGACGACGCCGGGAGCGCTGATTCCCGCCGTGCGCGACGCCATGGCCAGCATCAACAAATCGGCTTCTTTGCAATTCAGCACACTGAAACAGCAGGCCGACGACTCCGTGATTCAGGAGCATCTGATGGCCGTCCTCTCCGGCTTCTTTGGCGGCCTCGCGCTCCTGCTCACCGCCATTGGTCTTTACGGCGTCATGGCCTACGTAGTCACGCAACGCACGCACGAAATCGGCATTCGCATGGCCCTCGGCGCGGAGCAGACTTCGATCCTTTATCTCGTCATGCGTGAGGCCGCGATTGTCCTAGCTGTTGGCATCGCCGCCGGTCTCCTCAGCTCCATCTGGATTATGCGCCTAGCCCGCCAACTCCTCTTTGGTCTCACGCGCAATGATTCCTCAACGCTTGCGCTCGCCATCACCGTACTCGTCGCCGTCGCACTCGCTGCGAGCTACGTTGCCGCGCGCCGCGCCATGCGCGTCGATCCCATGGTGGCGCTAAAATACGAATAGTTCTCGACGGTTTCTGCCAGCACCAATTGGGGGTAATAAACAGCAATCCGGAGGAATACGGGAACCGTTCAGCGCAGCCTCTAGGCCCGGAATGTGTCTAAAAAACTGTGCCACTCTAGGGATCTAGGGGCTCACGCCAGCAATTCGGTCCAACCTCAGTCCAATTCAAGAGGGTTGTTGCACCACGCGAGTCCGCGTAAACGACACCAGATGCGGAACTTGTATGATCTACCTGCATACTTGCAAAGCAGGTGCTCTCCCAGCTGAGCTACACGCCTACACGGTGCAACCAATACACTCTCAACAGTTTACAGCCAGTTCTTCGACTGTTCCAGCTTCGATTTTCGGTCCATTCGGTCCACATCTCAAATGTCGGCACCCATGACGAACATATCGCAGACGTATCGGAGAGAAAAATCCGTCTCGTCCTTGAAGCGCACAGTAGAGTAAAGCGTACTGTCTTCTATCGCGTGTGTAGTGAACTCCACAATTTTGGGGTGAACCTCGGGATATCGCTTGAGTATCACTCGCGACTCGCCATCGCGGGCGACTTGCGCGCTGTGGCAAGCCCGCCAGGCCACCAGTTCCAATCGCCTGCGATGCGAAGGAGCGCCGGACCGATCACGATACGAACGAGCGTCGCGTCAATCAACACCGCGACCGCCAACGTAAATCCGATCATCTTGACCACCAGGAAATCTCCAAAGGTAAATGCCGCAAATACCACGATCATGATTGCGGCGGCGCTGGTAATCAGTCCTGCGGTTCTCGCCATACCTTCCGGGATCGCATCCATTTCACTCAGCCCGCTTCTTCTGGCTTCGAGAACGCGCGCGACCAGAAACACTTCGTAATCCATGCTTAGTCCGAAGACGATGGCAAAGGCAACGATCGGAACGAGGGGAAACACGCTACCCGTTCCCACCGGAACTCCCAGGAGCTTGCTTCCGTGCCCGTTTTGAATAACAACAACCAACGCGCCGAAGGCGGCGGCCACCGAGAACAGGTTGAGTGCGATGGCCTTCACGGCGGCGAAGATGGCTCGGAACCCGCAGAGCAGAGCAAGCAGCGTGCCGCCAACGACCAGCGCCATTACGGACGGAAAACGGTTTCTAATAATTGTCTCATAGTCAGCGTTGAGTGCCGGGATGCCCCCAACAAGAAGTGTTGCGCCAGGCACCCCGGTGAAAGCCGGCGCGCCGGTCTTACGGAGCTCGCGCACCCAGTTAACCTGCTCACGCAGGGAGACCGAGCTGGCGGGTAACACTTCAAGCAGCGCCGCTCGTCCGTCACTACTGAGAAACGTTCGACGCGTCTCCCGCGAAAGGTTATTCAGGGAAGATCGGTTGCCTTCCGCAAGCGTGGTGATAGAAATTACGCGGTCGCAGCGCGGGTCGCTCGCCAAGCGCTTGCTTATGCGATCGAGCGCATCCCATCCCGCGTCGGTTTGCGCGATGGAATCGTTCGGAAATTCCACAATCACGCGCAACGATTCAACAACGCCGCCGCGATCCATCCGTTCAAGAGTGTGCAGCGCATGGACGGATTCGGCCGCCTGCGGGAGCCAATCCCCTCGGGGCAGACTGGTATCCAGTCGCCTGACCTGCCAGGCGAGCAGCAGCAAGGGTGTGCCGGCCAAAAAGAGCGCAAGCCAGGGATGCGCGACAATCACCCGGCCCCATCGGCGCCAGCGATTGCCGGTGCGTGCGGCGTGATGCTCATCCAACTTGGCAGTAAAGGGCATGCGGCCAAGATCAATGCGCGGACCTAGCAATACTAGCGTTGCCGGAACCAGAGTATTCGTAAGCAACACGCTCATGGCCGTCACCAGGAATCCGGCCACACCGATGGAACGGATTTCGCTGATCGGAACCGTCAAGAGGGCTAGAAATCCGATGGCTACCGTTGAGGCTGAAATCAAAAGCGTGCGCCCTGCCTGACGTGCCGCGATCACCCCGGCAGCGGGTCCGTCGTTTCCGGCGGCAATCGCTTCCCGGAAACGGCTGATCATCAGGAGCGCATAATCAATTCCCAGACCCAGGCCAAGCATGGTGGCCAAATTCTGAACCAGAATGGACAAGTGCCAGCGCTGGGCCAGAAATCCGGTAATGGCCAGAGTGGTCGCGATGGCCAACTGGCCGATCGCGAGTGGAATCACGGCGGCCACCAGGCTTCCAAAGGCCACCAGCAGAAGCACCAGAGTGGCGGGAATCACCAGGCTTTCGCCGCGATGCACGTCGGCGGCGCTCGCTTTCCGAATATCGAAATTCAGTGGAATTTCGCCGGTGAGTTCGAGTTTCACTTTCGGATAACGGCCGCGCAGCTGATTTTCAAGCGAGACTGCCAGTTGGTGAAGTCCCGGAACAAGCGACTCGACTGGACCGTCGGTCGAAGTGAGCCCGACTAGAACAAACGATCCGCCGCCGCGGCCCAGAAAAATGGGATCGCGCAAATCGAGATAGGACACCACTCCGGAAACGCCGGGCTGCTCTCGCAGAGCCGCCACGATGGTTTGTAATGCTTGCCCGCCTTGGTCCGAATCCGCAGGCGGGAGTCCCTCGAGCACCAGAACAACCTGGTCCACAAAAGGCGAATGAAAACGCGTCGCCAGCTCATCGCGCACGATTTCAGCCTGGCTTCCTTCGACGCGGGTTGCGGTCTCCAGGCGGCGCTCGGCGTGAAAAGAGAATGGAAGAAGCGCGATGGTTGCTAGGAGGACGATGCCGGATACTAAAAAGCGCCGCACATGCATGGTTATGATGATGTCATATCACACAAGATGGTCGTCACCAAAAGTCTGCGGTTGCGCCCAGAACTACAAGGAGAACGAACTGCTCGGTCCGGAACTGTTCGTGCCCCGGCGGATAGTTTCGCAAGTTTAGACTTGCGCACGACTTACGTGCAGAGCTATCTGAATCTGCTAAACTTTGCGGGTCGAGTTTAGGAGGATTTATTCGCGTTTTACTTTTGCTCGGACTGCTGGCCGGCATCCAAACTGGAGTGGCAGACCCCCGGCTTGGCTCCTGGATGCTTATCTCTGCACAGTCTAGTCTGGACCCTCCGAACCGACTTACCATTACACCTGTGCATGATGGCTCGCATGTAGTGATGTCCGGCGAAACCCATCTTGATTTCACTGCCAATTCGAACGGACGCCAATCGCCAGCGCCAGGCAATCTTGGGTTTAACCAAATCGAGCTGCGCAGGATCGATAAGAGGCAGGCAGAGGTCAAGGAGAAAAAAGACGGAGCTCTGGTGGCGACGGTTCGCGAAAAAATTTCGAATGATGGGAACGAGCTAACTTCCACAACTGCGACCGCCGGCCACCCCGACAAGATTACAGTGTGGACGCGGAGCGGAGGCAAGAAAGTTCCGAATGACCTCTTCGCAGGCGAATGGACGCAGGATCTGAGCAAAACACATTTGCGGCAGGGCTTGGTGCTAAAAATCGAGGCGGACGGAAGCGGTGGGGTCCGTTTTCTGGGCGATTTCAGCTATACGGCGCGTTTTGACGGAAAGCCCTACGATCTAAAGAACTCGCGCAACGATACCGTCACCCTTGAACTGGTGGATCCTCATACGGTGGGCGCGAACTACCGGCGGGACAATCAAATAACCCAAAAAGATAGATGGGTGATTTCCGCGGACGGGCAGCAGATGATGCTAACCACCACCGGCACGCTGGAAACGGGCCAGCAGGTAGCCGAGAAGCTAGTCTTTAAGAAGCAGTAGCAGATATTGCATCAGTCCAGTCCACAAGCCTGTCGCCCGGTGCCACCGCGTTGACCTCACGAGCCGCGACCGAAATGATCCCCTTGCGGTACATGAATTTCAGAATGCCGTTGACCGTATCTTCCAGGGACGGATCTGGTTTGCCCCACACCGAAGCATCGCGCGCCTTTTGATAGGAAGAGCTGTCGTAGCGTTTGAACTCCATCGCAGAGATGTTGTCCACCGAGCCCACCAAGAAATCCAGAAGCGGAAAGAGCAGATCCTCTTTGCGGCATCTGCGGATCAGCTCGGGAACGAAGTCGGGGAGCCTGAATGTTTCGAATTGCCGGCCAGTCGCTTTGGTAATAAGCCCGGTAATATCCATCATGTTCGAATAATCGTCGCGCGTGACGTGGTAAGTCATATTCGCTGTACCGCGAGTGGTAGAGATTGCAACGATGTTGTTGGCCACAATGTCCGCCGGAACAAAGCTGACCTGGTTGAGAGTATCCACGCCAATGCCGTGATTCACCATGAAGGCAACTAAGCGGACAGCGATATCGAAGTTGTTTCCTCCGCCGGTGACGGAAGGACTAACCAGAGCGGGCCGGAAAATCCGCGCGGAAAGTCCCCGGTTGCGCGCGTCCACAACCACCTGTTCGGCGACCCATTTCGATTGGCTGTAACCAAAATCGAGCAACTCCATATTTTCGTTCAGGTCGGTCTCATTCAGGACCGATTTAACCGCCCAGCCAAACACGAAAGTAGTCGAAACATAATTGAATTCTTTGGCCCTACCTTCGAACGCCAGTCTTACAATCTCGTTGGTTCCCAGCACGTTCGCGTCGCGCATCAGGTCGTAGTTGAAGAGGTAGTTCACGGTCGCACCGTTGTGGAATACCGTGTCGATTTTATTTGCCAGGAAATCCCACATGCCTTGGGTCAGGCCGAGCTTTGGCTGCCCAAGGTCGCCACAGACGGCGATCACCCGTGCTTCGAACATCCCCATCAGATCCAGCCCGCAGGGTCCCATGGACTCGATCGCGGCTCGGAGCCTTTGCTTACCTTGCTCTTCGTCGGAAGACCTGACCAGAACATAAATCTTCGCCCGCGTCTGTTCCAGCAAGCTCTTCATGAGGAAGGGTCCGATGAATCCGGTCCCGCCCGTGAGCAGCACGTGATTGGGCACCGGTATCTCTTGCACGGGCAACGGGGGGCGAGGCTCGAAGATAAGCTTCCGGTCGTTGCTCATCATCTGCTTTTCAGCAGCTCGCTGCTCTTCACGGAATGCCGCAAGAGAATGACGCAGATGAACGAGTGCCTCTTCGGGAGCGCGTTTCAACTTTTCAGCCAGTCCAAACAGTTCGGATACCCCGACGCGCTGAATCACGCCAATATCTACCTGCCGCGCCAGCATCTCGGCACCTTTATCTTTCAGGAGTTCCTTGAGCTCATGCACGAAGACCACAAGATCCAGTGAATCCAAGCCGGCTTCGACCAGGTTGTACGACTCCTTACCGGTCAGGTTGTACTTGGCTTTCAATTCGGCGAACGAGGAATGCATGTCGGAATCGCATGAGGAATCCCCGGCGTCCTTCTCCCGCGAAAATTCAGAAAGAACGTTAAACTGACCTCGCAGCCACATCTGCTTGGCCTTATGGCGCATAATCTTCCCCGAACTCGTTCTCGGGATCGCACGCGGCGCGATGAGGCAAATAACCGCCACTTCCACGTTCAGATAATTCCGGACCGCAGCAGCAATCTTACGTGCGTCGGGGAGCGCCTTGGGATTTTTAGCCTCGGCGACGATTGCCAGCGCCGGTTCGCTGTCTTCCTGGATCTGGAACGCGGCGACGCAGTTGTGCCGGATCAGACCGGAGGATTTCTCGACAACATTCTCAATGTCGTGCGGGTAATAGTTTTGCCCGCGCAGAATAATCATGTCCTTGATGCGGCCGCAGACGTAGAGTTCGCCTTCGTAAAAGAATCCTATGTCGCCCGTGCGCAAATAGCCTTCGTCGTAGGGAGTATCGTCCACCAGGCGCGCGCGAAACTGCTTCAGAGTTAATTCGGGATTGTTCCAGTAACCTCGGCACTTACCGCTTCCGGCGACCCAGATTTCGCCGGTGCGCTCCGCCTTGAGAGGAAAGTGTCCTTCCGGATCCACGATCTTAACGTCGAGGCCCGGCAAGGGCGTTCCGCAACTGACAATCTGTGTGGCCCCGTCAATTTCAGAGACCTCGGTAGTCATGCGGGCCGTCCCCAGGGATAGGGCACGCTTGTTGACGGAAACAATGTTGCGACCGCCTGTTGAGACCGCCAGAGTATTCTCGGCGAGCCCATATGCGACATAGAAACTCTCGGACTTCAGCCCATAGGATTGGAACGCCTCCAAGAACCGTCTGTAGGTGTCGGGCTTTACCGGTTCGGCGGCGCACATCAAAACGCGAAGCGAGCTGAGATCGCACGCCTCCAGGCTCTCTTTGGAAAGTCTCCCGGCGCGGAGGCAATAGTCGTAAGCGAAGTTGGGGGCAGCCGTCGCGGTAGCGCGGTAGGCGGTCATCGCATCGAACCACAGGATCGGCCGCTGAATGAAGTCGGTGGGGGAAAACCCGTACGTCGTGCCACCCTTCAGTGCCGGATATAGGTAGCACCCAATCAACCCCATATCGTGATATTGGGGAAGCCAGGAGATGACGACTGGCGAGGAGTGATCGATCACCAGCGGACACGTATCCAGAATGTTTTCGTGCGTGACAATCACGCCCTTAGGCTCCATCGTCGAGCCCGAGGTGTACTGCAGAAACAAGACCTTCGAATGAGCGGCAGCCGGTCGGCCCGCAATCGGAGTCACGAATTCTTCCGTAGCCATCCATGGCAGACCGGAAATGTAATCTACGTCAATACCGCACGCCGACACTCCGCTTCTGGCGAGATTGGTCTTCAGGGATGCCTGGTAGTCTCTGCTGGTCAAGATCCCAGCCGCCTGGCAGTCCTTGGCGATGTGTACCATCTTGTATAGAGCGCTCTGAAATCCGCGCGAACTGGGGGGATACACCGGCACGGGAATCAATCCGGCGCGCACGCAGCCGAAGAATGCGCAAATCATTTCGAGCCCAGGCGGGTATGCGAGTAGCAGCCGGTCGCCCGCAGCGAACCGACCCTCTTTCCACAAATGTCCGGCGATAGCCTCCACTCGTTGGAGAAACGACGCGTAGGTGTAGCTCTCGATCGGATCGCCGTTTACATCGAGGTAGGAATAAAGAAGTTTGTCGGGGTGCTCATCTGCCAGCCTGTCCAGGTGGCCTAAAATTGACGGCGTCATCAATCAGCGATTCTCCAATGTTGAATAAAACGTAAACCAGTCAACGAAACATCTCTTCCTCAGCAAACGAGGCGATCGGCGATTGAGTTTAAAAGTGAAAACCTGAAATGTAGGCCGAGGGTGAGAATGTCTGATTAGTTTTCTCTGAGCATAGGCGTCATTCGATACTCTGGGGATTGAATGTTTTCCTTCTTGGCGCGCAAGGGCGCGATCGGGAATTGCGGAGCTCCGCCGACCTTCGATGGTCTCTTGCAGGAAGCCCGTTTCGTTATGGTTCATTGACGGTAATATATTAACAAAGCGTCATGGACAATGCCATGCGTGGTCGCTTGCATTGTTCACACTCTGCAACCATGCACTTTCCGTCCCGAATGTTCTTGATTGTCCTTGAGGGCCCGCATTAAAATCGTGCTGCGAGGCTATCGGCACGGCACCAATTTCGCTGAGGGTCAGGACCCCCGATGCGGCGTATGGAACGCGTCGGGCCCAATTAGCACGATCGCGGAGACGCCGGTGACGTTCGAATCCGAAGCCACAATCGCTCCAGAGCCGGAAACGGCCGATCTTGTACCTTCGGAAACCTCAGCGGCGTCGGCTACCGAACCAGTTGGTGCAGCTACATTTCCGAAAGTCTTACGCCGCCGCCTGAATAGGTTTTTTGACGAGCAGAATATTACCCCCAAAGCGGACCGCGCGATGTGGATCAAGGTCGCGGTGGGTCTGGCAGTCCTGGTGGGCGCCTGGATTGCTCTGTATGCTCTGCGGCCCGATTCGTGGAAGTTTGTGGCCCTCTATCTTTTAGGTGGCCTTGCCCAGACATTCCTCTTGCTGAACATCGCGCATGACAGCAATCACAACGCCATCTCATCCCGGCCACGCGTCAACAAAACTCTGAACTATGTTTTCGATTTGTGTGGAATCAGCTCGTACATGTGGCGGATCCTCCATCATCGCGGCCATCACTCCTGCATCAATCTCCACGGCGAAGATGATGCGCTTTCTGGACGCGGCATCTTTCGCTTTACGCCCCATGAATCCCGCGCGCCGTGGCACCGCTTCCAGCACGTCTATGCGCTGTTCGTCTATGCAATGTTCTCTCTGGACTACGTGCTATTCAGGGACTTCGCAAGCTTTTTCTTTCCGTCCCACGATTATCTGAAACGCGCTAATCATCCTGTGCGCGAATATGCCATTTTGTTTGGCGGCAAAGCCTTCTACCTCACTTACATGCTGATTTTACCTGTGCTGGTGCTGGGGAAATCGCCTCTGCTGGTTGCCGGGGCGTTCCTGCTGGTCCATTTGTTCGTCGGTTTAGCCGTAACGCTGGTATTCCAGACGACCCATACCATCGACACCACCTACTTTCCCACGGACCGCGGTGAGTTCGACAACGGCGTGTATCACATCTTCGCAACCACCGCCGATTATGCGACGGAAAACCCGCTCGTCGGTTGGCTCGCGGGTGGGCTCAACCATCACATCGTCCACCACCTGTGCCCTTTCGTATGCCACACCCACTATGCTCCGCTGACCAGGATCGTGAAGGAGACCGCCGAAGAGTTCGGGGTTCCCTATCGGCAGCACCCCACCATGACTCAGGCAATCTGGCATCATCTGATACTCTTGAAGCAGCTGGGGAACGCAAACTGATTCTGAATATTTTCTCTTTACCTATGGCCTCGCTACTTCCTACTAGTGATATGCAATCACCTGCGGTTCGAGGCAAGTATCGGGATGGGTGGGCATGAGCTCATCCACCGCTATCCCGGTCGTTTCCCGATTGCGCTGCTTCGCCGATTCCCGCGCAATGTTTCAGAATCCCGTGCAGGTTTTGTCCAGTTACAACGAAACCTTCGGCGATACGTTCCGGCTCTATTTGGGTGGCCTCAAAGAAGCGATCGTTACGATTGACCCAGCGGTCATTCAGCACGTGTTGAAAACCAATTCGGAGAACTACCAAAAATCCCATATTCAAGTTAAGCGCATGGGCCACTTCCTGGGGAAAGGTCTGCTCACCACGGAAGGAGAAGCCTGGCGCACGCAGCGGCGACTGATCCAGAAAGGCTTCGATCGAGCGCAACTCGAGGCGCTCTCCTCCATCATGCGGGACTCCCTGGCCGACTCGCTGCGCGACTTCGACCGAGAAGCCCGCCGCGGCCCCGTGGATATCTACCCCCAGCTGATGAAAATTACCTTCGCGATGGTCGCGCGATCGCTATTCGGCGCACGGTTGAAGGACGAAAACATCGATCTGGTCAGCCACACCATCTGCACCGTCCAGGAATTCATTGTTCGGCAAACCCTGCAACCCTATCTGAATCCCTGGTTCGCGGTCTCGGGGGAACTGCGCCGCCATGAAGACATGCGAACCCGCGCGGACGCCGTTCTGCTCGAATACATCAAGAAGCGCCGCGACGAGCCGCCCGGCCGCGATCTGCTGCAGACCTTGATGGATGCGCGTTACAGCGACGGCCAAGGCATGAGCGATGCGCTCATCTTGAGTGAAAGCATGCAACTTCTGGTTGCCGGCCATGAAACATCGTCGAATGCACTATCGTGGCTTTTTTATCTTTTGAGCTCGCGACCGGATTGTCTCGCGAGGGTCAGGCAGGAATTTGATTCGGTGCTTGGCGAAGCGCCTCTGAAATACACCGACGTTCCCAAATTCGAATTTACGACTCAGGTTATTTGCGAAGGGCTCCGGCTGTACCCGCCGTTTTGGATGATTGACCGCATGGCTATCGCGGACGACTGCGTAGGCGACCTCGCCATTCCCAGCGGTTCGACGGTCATTGTGTATGTGTACGGTGCGCATCATGCTCCGCGCTACTGGCAGAATCCGGAGAATTTCGATACGGAACGTTTCACCAAAGCGAACGACAAGCTGCGCACGCCCTTCACTTTCCTTCCCTTCGGAGGCGGACCGCGAGGTTGTATCGGTGGAAATTACGCGATGCTGCAGATCCTCATGATTTTGAGCGACCTGCTCAGAAAATACGATTTTCAGCTCGCACCAGGCCAAACGATCGAAGCTCGTCCGATGGTCATTCTACGGCCGAAGCACGGAATCCGCATGACGTTCACCAATGCCATCGCGCCGGCCCGGTGTATCGCCTAAGACGCGATCCGGAAGTTGCTGATGTGGTTGTGGTTCTGCGACCGGCGCGTGGACGATCCAGGGAATGATAACCTCACGAAACACCACAGAATCCATTTGTTGCAGATACAGATGAATGCTCTTCTGCGCCCCTGTTTATCGGTGGTTCTTTATACTTCGTGGAATGCGCCCGCTATCATACTATTTGCTGTCCCGTATCCGTGACCCAGGGGGTGTTGCTATGAGCATTGCGACAGTGAATCCCGCGAGCGGCGAATTACTGAAAACTTTCGACGCCCTCTCCGATTCTCAACTCGAAGAAAAATTGCAGCGAGCGGTCCGAGTCTTCCACGAATTCAGCAAGACGACGTTTGCCGGCCGCGCATCCTTAATGCGTAAGGCAGCGGAAATACTGGAAGCCGACAAGGAAAAGTTCGGCCGCGTAATGACCACGGAAATGGGCAAGACCTATCGCTCCGCGGTGGACGAAGCTGCAAAGTGCGCATGGGTCTGCCGCTACTACGCCGAACATGCTGAGAAATTTCTGGCCGACGAAGTGGCCGATGTTCCCGGGAGTAAGAGTTTCGTGCGTTATCTTCCGCTGGGGCCAATCCTCGCCGTGATGCCCTGGAATTATCCGTTCTGGCAAGTTTTTCGTTTTGTCGCGCCTTCGCTGATGGCCGGAAATGTAGGATTGCTGAAACATGCTTCGAACGTTCCGCAATCGGCGTTGCTAATCGAGGATGTGCTGCTGCGTGCTGGCTTTCCTGAAGGCGTCTTCCAGACCTTGTTGATTGGTTCAGGCAAAGTTGCGAAAATTCTCGCCGATCCACGGGTGAAGGCCGCAACTCTCACCGGCAGCGAAGGCGCCGGCGTCCAGGTAGGGATCGCGGCCGCGACGGATATCAAGAAAGTAGTGCTGGAACTGGGCGGCAGCGACCCGTTTATCGTAATGAAGAGCGCGGACCTCGAGAAGGCCGTTACGGTAGGCGTGAAAGCACGAACCCTGAACAACGGCCAATCCTGCATCGCCGCGAAGAGATTCATTGTTGATGAGAAAATCGCCGACGAATTCGAGCGCTTGTTCGTGAAGAAAATGGAAGCGTTGAAAGTAGGGGATCCGTTTGACGAGACCACCGACGTTGGCCCGCTGGCCACGGCGGACGGGTTGAAAGAACTCGATGCCGACGTGAAGAAAACAATCCAAGCAGGAGCGCGACTGCTGACCGGCGGAAAAGCCCTCAATCAGTCCGGAAACTATTATTTGCCCACGGTCCTGACGAATATTCCCGAAGGCTCTCCTGCAGCGTGCGGCGAGTTGTTCGGGCCGGTCGCATCGTTGTTTCGCGCAAAAAATGTAGACGATGCTATTCGCATCGCTAACGCCAGCCCATTTGGATTGGGCGCGAGCGCATGGACCAATGACAGCACCGAGCGCGAGAAGTTCATCAACGGACTCGAGTCCGGAATGGTATTCATCAACCGCATGGTGGCGTCCGATCCGCGGCTCCCATTCGGCGGAGTGAAACGCTCCGGCCACGGACGTGAGCTGGCAAAGTTTGGAATTCGCGAGTTCATGAACATCAAGACGGTGTCCATCGAGGGCGCCTAAGGCTATACCCGCCGAAAAAGCCGTCACCGCCGGAGGATCCGGGTCGTGCTCGTCTGCTTCGCTGTCGACAATGAAATTAGAACCTGCTTCGCTTGTCTGATTAGTTGACGGCCCAGGTTACTTTCGCCGCTCAAACCCGAGAAACTCAACCATGGCGGGGGATTTCACTTCGACGGAGTGGCCGGTCGCAGTCAGGCGCCCCGATTCTCTGTTGATACGAAACGTGAAGATCGTGTTGGAGTCCTGATTCGCGGCGAGCAACCATTCACCTGACGGATCGATGGCAAAATTGCGTGGAGTCTTTCCCCCCGACGAAACATCTTCGATAAAAGTGAGAGTCCCTTTTCTGGAATCAACCGCGAAAACAGTGATGCTGCTCGCATCGCCACGATTCGATGCGTAAAGAAACTTGCCCGACGGGTGAAGCAGTACTTCGGCAGCAGTGCTGGATCCCGCGAACCCGCTCGGAAGCGTCGAGATCGTTTGAATCGGAGCCATAGCACCACTGCGCGATAGGTAGGAATACACAGTGATTGTGGATTTTAATTCGCTTATCACATACACGAACTTACCATTGCTGCCGAACACGAGGTGCCGGGGTCCGGCTCCGGGCTCGGTCTTGACGACGCGCGGCGCCCCGAGCGTCCCGCTCGAACCATCGAATGGGTACGCAAACAGTTGGTCAAGACCGAGGTCGGCAACAATGGCAAACCGGTTGTCCGGAGCCATCGCTATCGCGTGCGCATGCGGCCCTTCCTGGCGTTCGTGATTCACGCTGGAACCTTTGTGACGGGCTAGCGCAGTCAATTCGCCGATCTGACCATCTGGAAGCAGACGAAAAACCGCGACGCTCCCTCCGTCATAATTCGCGACCAGGACGAAATGGCCCGCGCCATCAAGAACGAGGTGAGCCGGACCTGGATCACGCGATGACACCTGGTCCAGCAACGTCAACCTTCCCGTCGAGGAATCGATCGAGAACGCGCTCATGGCCCCGGCCGGCTCACCGTTGAAATGATTCAACTCATTGACGGCGTAAAGAAACTTGCGGTCCGAAGATACTGCAAGAAAAGAAGGCTGCGAAGTTTCCCCGGCGAGCACCGGCGAAGTGAGCGAGCCATTCAACGGATCGAATTCGGAAACGTAGATGCCACGGCTGCCGCGATCAGTATACGTTCCGATGTAAACAAATTCCTTGGGCTGCGGGGTCGCACGAACCGAAAGCATCACCACGACAATCAATATGAAAGCAAGAATCCAACGCGCCGTTCCATCCTTGAAGGAAAGATCTTTTTTTGTGGAACTTTTGGTCATCCGCAAGTCACACTTTTCCAGGTTCCGGAATCCGTTCGATGCGACCCAGCAAGAAGATATATCCGCCAACTCCAAGCAGCAAGATTATCGTCGCGGCAGCGAATGCCGAAGAAAACGCGCGGGTGAGCGCTGCGATGTAGCCCGTGACGATTGGTGCGGCAATCGCGGCAAGTTGGCCACAGAAGTTGACGATCCCACCAACCCGGCCGACGCTCGCATCCGGCGCGATGAGCGACGGCACAGTCCAGGCCACGGGCGCGGCAGCCGCCAAACCTCCAAGAGAAATGCTGATCCACACGAGCGCGGTGACGGTGGAGTGCGCGCGCGCCGCGCCCAGAATTCCAAGCCCGAAAATCGTTCCCACCACCAGCACAATTTGCCGAACCCGGCTCGCGTCGTAGCCGCGCCGAATCAAAAGATCGACCAGCCATCCACCCACAGCGAGATCGGTAAGAGTCGCGAAGAGCCAGGGCGCGCTGGTGTAAAGCACCGAATGTAGCAAATCTACGTGATGCGCAAACGAAAGGTAAGTGGGAAGCCAGGTTAGCAAGAGATAAAAAGTGTAGTTGTACGCGCCCCAGCCCAATGCCAGGCCATACACTTTTGGCTGTCGAAGCAAATATCCAAGCGAGGCTCCGCGCGGCGAATCCGCCATCCCTTCCACCTGCACACGCCCTTGGGCCATCAGTTGGAACTCTTCTTTCGATAGGCCTCTATCTTCGCTGGGATTGAAGTAAGTCCAGTAGAAGAGAACGAAGTAAAGAAGGCTGATCAGCCCCGTGGCCGCGAAACTCCAGCGCCAGCCAAAACGGAGAAGCAGCAGACCGAGAAGCGGCACGCCAATCGCCGTGGAAAATTTTGCAGCGGCATCGGTAATCGCGGTTGCCAGGCTGCGTTCAGCTTCCGGAAACCAGTAACCGATGGCCTTTGCGTTCGCGGGAAATGTCGGCGACTCGCCGATCCCTAAAAGCAAGCGTGCCCCGAAGAACCCAGCGAGTCCGGTCGAAATCGCCGCGCCGAACGAAGCTGCACTCCACAACAGGGTACTGACGCAACCCACGCGACGCACTCCCCAGCGATCGAGAAGTATCCCCGCCGGGATCTGCATCAGCGCGTAGGCCCAACTGTACGCGCTGGAGAGAAAGCCGAAGGCGATCATAGACAGCCCAAATGAAGCGTGCAGCGCATCTTGAGAGACCGAAAGATTGACTCGATCCAAAAAATTAACCAGCACGCCGATCGAAAGCAGGAGCGCAATTCTCCAGCGTCTACGAGGTACGAAAGAAGAATTGGCGAGGGTTTGCGGCAGATTGATTTCCAGAGATAGAGTTCAGCGGTAATTATCAGTCTAAGCGCGCACAGTCTCCCATGAACGCACGTCGGCAGCAATGCCGGGGGTGAATCGCAATATTGGAAATGCTCAAGGAGAAGGCGGGTGATTAGCGAGGATTCAACGCGGAGCAAACTGCCCGTGGACGGTGCTCTGATTCTTTACGAAAGTCTCTGCAAATTCAAGAGGAACGCCCAATTTCCCTTCGCGGCTCGCGTCAACGTCTAGCGCGCGGTCCGTAATAGCGAAACGCGTTTTCGGGTTGGCCCGCTACTCTCGTTTGAATTGAGAAAAGGCTGCCGGCCAACCGATCTCCGAGCGAAGCCTCGGCGCGAGCCGTGGTAACAAAAAGAGTGGCGAGGTCCTCGCCGCCAAATGTGCAGGTCGTGATATTTTTCACGGGCATTTCAATCACTCGGTCAATTTTCCTGTCTGGCGCGACTCGCACGATACAGCCCCCGTAGAAACGACAGTTCCAAAGATAGCCCTCCGAGTCCATGGCCGAGCCGTCAGGAAATCCTCGCTCAAATCCCTCAAAAAATGGGCGCTCATTCGAAATCGAGCCAGTCGAAGAATCGTAGTCGTAGACCCAGATCACGTTTGCGAGTGTGTCTCCGGAATAGAAATAGCGGCGATCGGGGCTCCACACAAACGTATTCGAAACTCCGATTCCCTTTCGCCACAAAGTCACCTTCGAATCCGGATCGAGGCGAACCAGAATGCCATCCTGTCCACCCACCGCGCCGAACGAACCGTCCGGGTTCACGTTGTTACGCATCGAGCCCATCCAGAGGGAGCCGCGCGGATCGCTCCGCGCATCATTCAGGCGGGCCGATGGCCATCCATCATAAAGAAAAATGGGATCATGACGCTTATCGATTCCAGGCTCCCATAGAATCACCCGAGAGCCGAGGACGGCCACCAGCGTGTCATCGTGATCGGTCAATGAGAGAGAGGTGACCGGTTCATCGAATAACCAGCTGCGGACCGAGGAGTCCGCCAAATTCAGCCGATGAATGAGGAATCGATTGATATCTGTCCAATAGACCGAATTGTGGCCGGCGTGCCACACCGCCCCTTCACCGCAGACGTCGCCGGTGGGCGCAACGCAGACCGTTTCCCCGATCACTGCACACCGATTCGGGCGAGCAAGCCACCATCCACCAGATAATCTCCACCCGTACAAAAGGAGGATCGGTCGGAAAGCAGAAATGCTGCCAGTTCTGCTACTTCCTCGGTGGTGCCAACCCGGCCGAGGGGATGCGCCGCGCCGAATCTCTGGATCGTGGTTTCCACCGGCAGGCCTGGCGAAAAATGCGCGGCTGAGCGCTCCAGCATCGGCGTCCGAATAGATCCAGGGCTGATTGAATTCACGCGAATTCCATCGGCCGCATGATCCAAAGCGAGCGCGCGTGTCAAGCTGAGAAGACCGCCCTTCGAAGCCGCGTAAGCGACGACACCGCGTTGACAGGCGTGGCCCTGCACCGACGCCACCACAACTATCGAACCACCGCCGCGCTTTTTCATTTCCGGGATGCCAAAATGGGCAAAAAGATACACGCTGCCAAGGTTTACCGCCAAGCATCGATCCCAAGTTTTTGGATCAGTCTCCATCGCATTTCCGAACGGGTGGATGGCGGCGGAATTGGCGATGAAATCGAGCCCGCCATATTTTTCAATAGTACTGGCAATAATTGCTTGCACCTGCTCGGGGCGGCTCACATCGCAGGAGTCGACGCGTAGCGCGATGCCCTTCCCGTCAGTTTCCCGTTGCAGTTCGCGATTTGCAGCGGCATCGACGCCACAAGCCATTACTCTCGCGCCGGCCGAAGCCAGCCGAATGGCAATGCCACGCGCAATTCCGGTGGTGCCGGTCACGATGGCTACCTTGCCGTCAAATTCCTTCATCGGCGATGGCTCTCACGTTTGCCGCTGCGCCAAAGTTTTCTTTAACCTGGCCCGCAGCAACATTCCAAAGAAGGGCAAGTCCTCCAGCAAATATCTTCGCCACAAACGCTTTGGTTCTTTTCCGAGCCGCCACAACCACTCCAGGCCGTTGCGCTGCATCCACACCGGCGCGCGCGTAATCAAGCCACCTACGAAACTGAACGATACGCCGATTCCTATGGCAAACGATACACCCGCGCCTTCCGCATAGTCGCACATCCACTGTTCCTGCTGCGGTGCGCCTAGCCCCACAAATAGAATGTCCGCGCCACTTTGCCGAATTTTCTTTTGTATCGCCTCGTTCTGCTCCGCACTTTCGTAAAACCCAACCGGCGGGCACTCGCATCCGGCGATTTTCAGTTTCGGGTATCGCTGCATCAGCTTTGCGCTTGCGCTGGCACCTGCTCCCGGGCTGCCGCCGAGGAAGAACACGGAATATCCACTCCGTGCGGCAAATTCGCAGGTGCGTTCGAAAAGATCGGTTCCGTTAATTCTTTCTTTCAACGGCGTGCCCAATATGCGCGCCGCCCACAATAGTGGGACGCCATCGGCGACTACCAGCGTCGCTCTCCCGTAGAGTTCCCGGAATTGCGCGCTGTTGCGAAACTTTACGGTGTGGTCAACATTTGGCGTCACTGCATAAGCAAAACGGCGGCGTTCCACAATTTCGCCGATGGCCAGCAGAGCTTCATCCATCGTCAAGTTATGGATGTCGAGTCCCAGCAGATGAACTCGTTTGGCGGACTCGAGGATTCCGGAACGCGTCTCGACCGATCTTTCTAAGTTTGTGTTAGTGGAGATGTCCGTTCACCAGTGGAGGTTGCGAGTGCCTGCTTACAAGTTGATTCGTTTTCAAGACTTCAAAAAAAAGACGTCACACGCCGCGTCGTAAGATTCGAGCGATCCTCTTGATGCCATAAACAGCGCTCTGCCAACTGTTCAAATCTCCACGCCGCAATCTGCGCCACACCGTAACGAAGACGCCCCCACGTCGCATCCATCGCCGCTTTCTGGCCTGCGCCGGCGTCTCCTTCTGGTCCAGCCATGGAAACACCTGCGGCTCTTTGGCGGGTTTGGGCGCGATACCAAACACCATGATGTATGCCAGCCGCGGCGTGGGCGAGACGTTCGGTCCAGCGCTATGCAGTGTACCGGGCAGATGAATGCTGCATCCTCCAGCCGGAAGCGGGCAGGCCACCGCCGTGGACTCGTCAAAATTTCCCACACATTCGAAGATTTGCGACGTGCGATCGTCATTCAACGAATGATGCGGCAGCACCGGTATCGAGTGCGAGCCCGGCACATAGCGAAGGCATCCGCTCTCGGCGGTCACATCCTGCAGCGCCACCCACATATTTATTTCCGTGTATTCGAACCGGGGATCGCGAAATGCCACGTCCTGGTGCCAAGGCGTAGGGGCGCCTACTTCAGGCATCTTCATGATGGTCAGATCGAAAAAACAACGAGCGTCTTCGCCCAGCAATTGCTTCGCGATTTTTAGGGAATTTCTGAAACACGCGGTCTTGCGCAATTTTGGATAATAATTGACCGGATTGATGATCTGTGGCGCGGTCTTGGGTGCCTCCGGATGATCGCCCGCCACGAAATCCAGATTGGCTCCTTCGTTCTCGCCCGCTTTCTTGTCGAAAAGCTCCTGCAGCGCGCTCCTTATCTCTCGAATCTCTTCCCCTGTTGTGAGCGCTTCCAAAGTCAGGAATCCCTGCTGGCTGAGAAATTGGACTTGCGCGGCCGTGAGTTCCTTATTGTCGGCCAGGCTTTGGGGGACCACGGGCGTCGCGCTTGGGGGTATCACCGGCTTCGCCGCCATACCCGAAACTGGGGTGGACATGAACTCACTCCTTCTGGTTCTCACATCACAACGCCACGAGCGTTGCCTCTTTCGAAATGTTCAGGACCTCGGGCTATCGGCCAAGACGGCGTGATAGATCTCGAGATACGCTTTAACGGCGCGGCTCCACGTGCACAGCGCTGAAAGTTCCTGCGCTTGCTGACCCATCGCTGCCAGTGCCACGGGGTCCAGATTCAAAGCCAGACGCAAACCATTCGCCAACGAAGAGCTATTACTATCGACGAGAAATCCGGTTTTTCCGTTACTGATCAGCTGCGGATGAATGCCCACGCGCGTCACTACCGGTACCGTGCCACTGCTCATCGCTTCAATGGTTGAAAGCCCGTATCCTTCATAGGATGAACCTGAAACGAAAAGGTTTGCGTGCGACAGCAATTGTTCGAGCTCCTGAACTTCCACGCGCCCGGTGAACTTCACGGAATCTCCGACTCCGGCTTGCTGAGCCACGTTACGAAGTTCTTCGGTGCGCCCTTCTTCGTCTGGTCCGGCCCACACCAGCTGCACGTTGGAATTTGTTTTGCGGACTTCAGCCACGGCGTGGATCAGCCGATCGATACCTTTATTTTGTGCCACACGCCCGATGCCTACCAGCAATCCGGGAGTTATAGATTTCTTTACATTTGCATACGACTCGATGGCCACGCCGTTCCGCACCAGATGCAATTTCTCTTTCGGAACGATCGAAGAAAAAATCTCGTAATCATGTTCGCTGACACAAATTACGGCGGCGACGTGTTTCAGCGATTGGCGGGTAACCGTCCGGAAATACGCCGACTTGAACCACTTCAACCAGCGAGTATGAAAGAAACCTCCGTGGGTGCTCAGCACGATGGGGCGGCGATGAAGTACTCTGCCAAAACTCAGAAAATCCACAAAGAAATCTACCGCATGAACGTGCAGCAGATCCGAGCCGTTCACATGATTTAATACCGCCGGCGCGATCGGGTAGCGGCGCGATCCCCAATGCCCGATGCGCGAGACATTCAATCCATTGATCACACATTCGGCCGGAAGCGCTTCACTCGATCCAAAAATTTTTCGCAGCGTTACGATGCGTACCTCGTGGCCCGCATCCTGCACGGCGCGGCTCAACCCCTCCACCGCGGATTCCAGCCCTCCGGTGGACGGCAAATACTGGCGCGTGATTTGCAGGACTTTCATGCGGCTTGTTTTGCAGCGTTGGAATGTCGTACGGCTCGAAGCGTCCGGCGAAGTGACGGCCTCATCAGCCACATCGCGGCAAAGATCGAGAC